>Ga0194120_10007951_pt1 | contig 14247 bp, 9 predicted proteins | sample TA2MahCa65mmetaG_FD_148642 | JGI IMG/M metagenome (GOLD analysis project Ga0194120, IMG submission 148642) | Freshwater microbial communities from Lake Tanganyika, Tanzania - TA2015019 Mahale Deep Cast 65m | ecosystem: Environmental > Aquatic > Freshwater > Lake | place: Tanzania: Lake... | reverse complement strand
ACCAACCTTCTCTGACTTCCGCATGCTCGCTCCGTCCGGGAATGTACATCGGATTGGACTCACGGCATACGGAAAAGTTGCAAGGCATTTATGCAAGGCTCAATAGCACCTGCAGTTGCGCTGCCTGCCGGAAGTTGACACCTCAGCGCAAACGCGTATAGTTACTCGCATTCATACGAGCAGAGGCTCGCATTGTACGGGGACCGGTCCGGCGGCCGCAAGCCGCGGCCGGCCGCGCCGCCGGCGGCACGGACGCCGGCCGTCGCGACGATCCCCGCGCCAGCCACACGACGAGGGAGGTACGTCGACCATGTCTGCAACCCAGCGCCCATCCGCCGCCCGCTGCACCGCCCTGGCGACCGGCCTGGTGCTCGCCGCGAGCGTGCCCGCGGCCCGCGCCGAGCTCGAGGAAGTCGTCGTCACGGCCCAGAAGCGCGAACAGGCCATCAACGACGTCGGCATCACGATCAACGTATTCAGTCCGGAGAAGCTGCGCAGCTTCGGCATCGCCCGTCCCGACGATCTCGAGTCGATGGTGCCGGGTCTCACGGTGACGAACCAGCAGCCGGCTGGTGCGCCGGTCTACACGATTCGCGGCGTCGGCTTCAACGACTTCACGACCTCGGCCTCGAGCACCGTCGGCATCTACTTCGACGGGACGAGCGTCCCGTACCCGGTGATGACGCGCGGTGTCCTGTTCGACCTCGCGCGCGTGGAGGTGCTGAAGGGGCCACAGGGCGACCTGTACGGGCGTAACACGACGGCCGGGCAGATCAACTTCGTCAGCAACCGGCCGACGCCGGAGTTCGAGGCGGGCGTCAGGATCGGCTACGACAATTATGAGACGCTGGACCTCGAGGGGTTCATGAGTGGCCCGCTCGGGGAGCGCAGCCGCGGGCGGCTCGCGATCAAGTCGGTGAATTCCGACCGGGGCTGGCAGGAGAGCGTCAGCCGGCCCGGCGACCGGCTCGGTGCGCGTGACGAACTGGCGGTGCGCGGCGTGGTTGACATGGATGTCACCGAGAACATCAGGGTGTCGCTCCGGGCGCGTGTCTTCGCCGACCGTTCCGAAAGCATCGCGGCCACGGCGACGGCCATCGCGCCGTTCTTCGACCAGTCGTCACTGCCGGCGAGTTTTTCGGCACAGGCCGCCGACTGGAGCGTGGATCATCGCCCGCGCAACGACAACCTGACCCGGGGACTTGCCGCCGAACTGGCGTGGGACCTGGGCGGAATGCGGCTGACGAGCATTACCTCTTACGATGACTTCGAGCGCGATGGCACAACCTTCGACACGTCCGGCGTCAATTACGAGGACGCCGATATCACCAACACCAGCGACATCACCGTGTTCGCTCAGGAACTGCGCCTCGAGTCCGCGGGCGACTCCGATTTCTACTGGCTGGCCGGGCTCTACTACGCCGACGACAGGATCAAGGAGAACTACCTGATGGAGTTCCGCGAGTCGTTCGGGCTCACCGGCGTAAGCCGTTACCGGCAGGAGAGCGAGACGCTCGCGGCCTTCGGTCACGTGGAGTACGCCTTCACGGAGCGCGCGCGACTCACGCTGGGGCTGCGCTATACCGACGAACAGCGCTCCTGGTCGGGCTGTACCTATGACACCGGCGACGGCCTGATGGCGGGGTTCTACAACTTCTTCGTTTACCCGGTGTTCCTCGAGCCGCTGTTCCCGGGAGCTGCGCCTATCGCTCCCGGCGGCTGCACCGTGTTCAATGACGTCGCGGGTACAACCAATGTGGGCCAGTTCACTCCCTTTTCCGACAGCATCGGCACGGACGACCTGATGGGCAAGATCACGTTCGACTACCGGCCCGCGGCTGACCTGCTGGTGTTCGCCACGATCTCCAACGGCTTCAAGTCCGGCGGCTTCAACGGCGCCATTGCGCTCTCGCACCAGATGCTGCAGCCGTACGACAAAGAGGAGCTCACCGCGTACGAACTGGGGCTCAAGTCGACCGTGCTGAACGGCGACCTGCAGCTCAATGCCGCGCTGTTCCTGTACGACTACAAGGACAAGCAGGAGGCCACGGTGTTCATCGCGCCGGTGGGCGGCGTGGTCGGCTTCGACAACGTGCCCAAGTCACGCATCCGGGGCGCCGAACTCGAAATGAGCTGGGCGCTGACCGAGCGCCTGCGCTGGGATCTTGGACTCGCGTGGCTCGACACCCGGATCACGAAGTGGATCGCGGTCTGTCCGGCGGGGCTGCTCGGTGCGCCCGTAGACCTGCCTGACGGGTGCCCGGCGGAGAGCGTGTTCGGCAATGTGCTGACCTACGATGCTTCCGGTGATGGCCTGAACAACGCGCCGGAGTGGCAGGCGGCGACGTCGCTGTCATACCGTCAGCCGCTCGGCGACGACCTGACCCTCCTCGCCGCGGTGGATGTGAGCTACAAGGGCGACAACATTGGCAGCATCGCGGCGCCCGACACCGAAGCGAAGCAGTTGCCGTTTTCGGCCTATCTGCCGGACTACACGCTGGTCAACGCACGCCTGCAGCTCAGCCGCGGCGACGATACCTGGAGCGTGACGGTGTGGGCGCGCAACCTCACCGACAAGTACTACTGGCACTCGACGGCGGCCAGCAACAGCACGGCCACGCGCCTGAACGGCATGCCGCGCACCTACGGGGTGACTCTTGGCTACCACTTCTGATGCAGGCGCCCCGGCTTTGGGCCGCGACCGGGTCCGGGCGCGACGGCTGGAGTCGAAGACAACGGCGGGCCCTGGCGGGTTGCTGACCCTGTCGTTGCTGCTGGCGCTGCCGAGCGCGTGCGCCGCAGCGCCGGCGCCAGACTGGGACAAGATCGAATTCGCTGCTCAGCCGCTTGGTGGCGGCGTGACTCTGCTGGCGAGCGGCCGGGGCGGCAACGTGGCCGTGCTGGTAGGGAGCGATGGCGTGCTGCTGGTCGACGATGAAGTGCAGCCGCTCAGTGCCAGACTGCGCGCGGCTGTGGCGCGCGTTTCCGATCGCCCGGTGCGCTTCGTGCTCAATACCCACTGGCACTTCGATCACGTGGGCGGGAACCCGGCGCTGGGCGGCGACGGTGCGGTCATCATGGCCCACGAGCGCGTCCGGCAGCGCATGGCCGAGGGCCAGGCAGTATCGGCCTTCGGCGTACCGGTCCCACCGGCAGCGGCGGCAGCCCTGCCGATTGTGACCTTTGCTGACGGACTGACGGTTCACTTCGACGGCGAGACGGTCGAACTGCGCCACGTCGCGCCCGCACACACGGACGGGGATGCCGTGGTGTTCTTCCGGCGCGCGAACGTGGTGCACATGGGCGACCTGTTCTGGAATGGCATGTACCCGCTGGTCGACGGCACCAGCGGCGGCTCGATGGCCGGGATGATCGCCGGGCTCGACATGGTGCTCGCGCGGATCGACGAGACCACGACTGTGATTCCGGGCCACGGTCCGGTCGGCGACCGCGCAGCGCTGCAGGGTTATCGCGACATGCTCGACACTGTCGCGAAACGCGTCGCCGGTCTGCGCAAACAGGGCAGATCGGCCGACGAGATCGTTGCGGCGCGCCCCACTGCGGATCTCGACGCCGCCTGGGGCAAGGGCCTGTTCACCGGCGAACAATGGGTGCGCCTCGTCGCCGCGGCGCCGTAGACGTCTGCAGGCAGTACCCCTGATTCGGTTCGGGTTTGTGTGCATCCCAGGCGTGGGCAAGTTGAGGCGGTAGCCGGCGTAACGGGGCGCCACGCAGCCCGTGGCGCGGGCGTTGCCTTGGCGCGGCGGGGGCGGAGCGACTACCTGGCGCAGTCGCTGCTGCTTTATCAGGGCGAGGCCAGCGAGTACGCTGCCGGTGGTGTCCGCATGGCGAGCGCTGCGCTGATGGCCACCGAACTGCTGTTTCGCGACGACGCCTATCTGCGGACCGCCACCGCCGGGGTGGTCGCGGCTGGGGATGGCGGGGTACTGCTCGACCGCACCATCTTCTATCCGCTGGGAGGAGGCCAGCCCGGTGACACCGGCTGCCTCGTGCGCGAGAACGGCGCGCGCATCGCGGTCGCGGATACGCGCAAGGGTGCCGACCCCGGCACCGTGGCCCATATCCTCGCAGCAGGCAGCGTACTGCCCGCACCGGGCGAACGGCTCACGCTGGAACTCGACTGGGACCGCCGCTACCGGCTGATGCGCCTGCATACCGCGCTGCACGTGATGTCCTGCGTCGTCGTCGCGCCGGTCACCGGCGGCAACATCGCCCCCGACAAGGCGCGCCTCGACTTCGACATCGACATGAATCTGCTGAACGCGGAACGCATCGAGCAGGGCACGAACGAGCTGATCGGGCGCGGCATCGCCACCGAGACCGTGTGGATCACGGACGCCGAACTCGAGGCGCGTCCGGAACTGGTCAGGACCATGAGCGTGCAGCCGCCGCGCGGTGCCGGGCGCGTGCGTCTCCTCAACATCCCCGGTATCGATCTGCAGCCCTGCGGCGGCACGCATGTGGCGAATACCGCCGAGATCGGCGGCATCCGCGTGCTCAGGATCCGCAGCGAGGGCAGGAAGAACCGGCGCGTGGAGATTGCGCTGGCCTGAACAGGCCCGCCACAGGGGCCGCAGCGGTTGTAGCCGGCCCCGGACTCGATTACTGTCCAAGGCGCGTGGCCGCGGAGCCCGCCAGGGAGGTTGTGAGATGAAGTTTGGAATGCTGATTGCGCTGGTCGCGGTCGCCAGCGCGGCCTGTAGCCGGCAGCCCGCAGCGCCGCCGGCCACCGCCGGGGCTACGACCGTCTACACCCATGCGCGAATCTACACGGTTGATGACGGCCAGCCGTGGGCCGAGGCCATGGCCGTCACTGATGGCCGGATCGTCGCGATCGGCAGTGCGGCGGACGTGGCCGCGCAGATCGGTGAACGCACCGCGGTCATCGACCTGGGCGGACGCATGGTCATGCCCGGCATCCACGATACCCATGTCCATCCGACCGATGCCGGCATCGGCGAGACCATCGAGTGCCGTTTCCGGACCGATCAACTCGCCGAAGTGCTGGCGACGCTGCAGGGCTGCCTCGGCAAGCTGGAGCCGGGGCAATGGCTGCGCGGCGGCCAGTGGAACGACGGCCTGTTCGCCGGCAGCAACCGGATGCCGAAGGAAATCCTCGACGAGATCGCACCCGATCACCCGGTCTTTCTGATGGACTGGACGGTGCACAACGCCTGGGTCAATTCGGCGGCGCTCCGGTTCTTCGGCATCGACCAGACGACGCCGAACCCGGCGGGCGGCGTCATCGTCCGCAACCCGGCCACTGGCGAAGCCAACGGCATCCTGCTCGACAATGCCGCCTACGTGAATCGCCGCCGGCTCCCCGAGTACCCGCTCGAACAGCGCGTCGTGGCGCTGCGCTGGGCGCTCGATCAGGTCGCGGCGCACGGCATCACGACCTTCCGGGACGCGATCGTCACGACCAGCACGATGGCGGCCTATCAGGAGCTGTACCGGCGCGGCGAGCTCGTGCTGAACGCCAACACCAGCCTGACCTGGAAGAGCGCGTGGGCCAGTTCCCACGACGAGGAAATCGCGCTGATCGGGGCGCGGCGGAAGTTCGCCAGCGAGCGGATCAACACCGACTTCGCGAAGATCATGCTCGACGGCATCCCGCCGACCTACACCGCCGCGATGCTCGAACCGTACCGGCCGAACGCGGCCTTTGGCGACGCCTGGACCGGCAAGCTGATGCTGGAGCCCGACGAGCTGCGCGATGATGTCGTGCGCCTCGACGCCGACGGTCTCACGGTCAAGATCCACGCCACCGGCGATCGTTCCGCGCGGGTGGCGCTCGATGCGTTCGAAGCCGCTCGGCGCAGCAACGGCGACCGCGGCCCGATTCACGAGGTCTCGCACGCCGAGCTGATCCATCCCGATGATGTGCCGCGCTTCGCGAAGCTCCGGGTCGCGGCCGAGATGTGTCCGATCCTGTGGTACCCGATCCCGGGGCTCGATTGGGAGGCATGGCTCGGTCCTGAGCGCAAGGTCTGGGCGGTCCGGAGCCTCGTTGAGTCGGGCGCGCTGGTGACCTACGGCTCCGACTGGCCGGTCGTGCCGACGGTCAATCCCTGGCCCGGCATCGAAGCGATGGTGACCCGCGCCGATCCCGCTGGCGCCAGCAAGGCGACGCTGTGGCCGGAGCAGGCGATTGATCTCGCGACCACGATCCGGATCTTCACGCACAACGGCGCGGTGGCCAACAAGGTCGGCGACAGCTCCGGCTCGCTCGTGCCCGGCAAGAACGCGGATTTCATCGTGCTGGACCGCAACATCTTCGAAGTGCCGATTACCGACGTCGGCGAAACCCAGGTGCTGATGCTGGTCGTCCGTGGCAGCGAGGTCGTCAACAAGCTGTGACTGCGCAGCAGCGCCGGCGTGGGTCCAGCACGGCAGCGCTGTCAGCGACTACGGCGTGCTTGTGCGGGCCGGCTGGCGCTTGAGAGGCGCGGCGCTGTTCAGGGAGCCCGGCAATTGACCGGCCGGTACTTGCCCGCGAGGGTTCCCTGCGTACAGTCCCAGGCGATGCCGTCACTGTCAGTTCGGTAAGCGCTGAGAATCATCGTCGCAGCGTCGACCGCGGCGTGGTGGCTGCGCAGTGTCAACTCGATGCCGTCATCCAGCAGCCGGATCGAACTCACGGGTCCCGTATCCAGAGATTCCGGTACTCCGATCTCCTGCAATGTTCCCGGATATTCACCGTGTTCCTCGATATAGACACCGGCAACTGACTGGACCTGAGAGGCGAGCGGCAGCGCCAGCGCAACTTCAGACCGGGCGCTGAAGTCCTGGTAAGCAGGAATGGCGATTGCCAGCAGCACTCCAATCAAGGCCAGCGTGACCAGTATCGAAGCCCCTCCGCCAACGCCAAATCGTGGCGTGAGTACTGCCAGTACCCAGGCCAGCCGATGGCGCGGCGGCGCTGCTGGGACCGCTCCGGTCGCATCGCTGGCGCTGGCGATCTGGGCCATGCGCTTGCAGAGCCACGGGTAGTCGTTGGTCAGCTCGTGATAGGACATCCAGAAGCCGGCGGACTGCTGTTGTTGTTCGATGAATGCCATCGTGTTCAGGTGCGGCAGCCTCTCGCCGCCGCTTGCCAGCACGCCCAGCGCGGCCAGCGCATCCTCACGCGAGGCCGATACCGCGAGGCCATGCTGATCGCAGGTATACTCCTGCGCGCGCCGGTAAGCGGCGCCAAGTAGTGGCAGGACCGACGCCGGCCAACGCAACCAGGCCAGGCGCAGATGACCGCGCCGGATATGGCCCAGCTCATGACCGAAGTAGAACGCCAGCGCTGCCGGGCGTGAGCGCAGTGCCTCCACGACACTGGAGTAGAGCACGACGTAGTCACGACGCAGGAAACGGGCGGCCAGTGCGTTCAGCATGCCCTCGCTCATCATGAGATATGCAGTCGGGACATCGTCCACTTCGAGCCGCGCACAAGCCTCGCGGTATTGCCGGTAGAGGTCGGGGAACTGCCGCTCGCTGAGCTCGACCGCATTGCCACGCAGGTGCGCGATGAAGCCGGAGTGGACGACCAGATAGAACAACAGCCCGAGGACCGCATAGATGAGCGCGAGACCCAAGGTGGCGACAACGAGAGCCAGCCAGATCAGTCCACCGACGATCATGGACGTGAGATAGAGCGACCGTTCATGCCGGTATACGAGTTCCATCGGACTGCCCCCTTGTCGTCCGGCGCTGGCCGGCGACACGTTGTTTTCGCGGATCAGTCTACGCCGGGAGGAGCGGGATACAAAATCGACCTGAGTCCGTGGTTACGCGTCAGCGCCCTCACCGGCGCAATTCGGCGAAATCCTCCTCCCAGAATTCCTGCGGCCGGCGTGACCAGTCGCTGCGCGTGCGCTCGGCTTCACGCAGTTCGACGCGGCGGATCTTGCCGGAGATGGTCTTCGGCAGATCGATGAACTCGAGCCGGCGGATGCGCTTGTACGGGGAAGTCCGCTCGCGCACGTGGCGCAGGATCGCGAGCGCGGTCGCGCGCGATGGCTCGACGCCGGCCGCCAGCACGACGCAGCCCTTGGGCACCGCGAGACGCTGCGGATCGGGACTGGGCACGACGGCGGCTTCGACGACCGACGGGTGTTCGATCAGCACGCTCTCGAGCTCGAACGGGCTGATGCGGTAGTCGGAGGACTTGAATACGTCGTCGTTGCGGCCGACGTAGGTGAAGTAGCCGTCGGCATCCTGCGTGGCCACGTCGCCGGTGTGGTAATGGCCGTGCTGCAGGACCGCGGCGGTGCGCCCCGGATCGTCGAGGTAGCCCGGCATCACGGCCAGCGGCTGCCCGGCCAGATCGACGCAGATCTCGCCTTCGGCAGCCAGTTGGCCAGCGCCATCCAGCAGATGAATCCGGTAGCCGGGTGCCGCCTGGCCCATGGATCCGGGCTTGACCGTCTGGCCGGGGAAGTTGCCGATCTGCAGCGTGGTCTCGGTCTGGCCGTAGCCGTCGCGGATCGTCACGCCCCAGGCCCGCTCGACCCGGGCGATGACTTCCGGATTCAGCGGCTCGCCGGCGGACAGCAGTTCGCGCGGATGCGCGCGCAGTTCCTCGAGCGGCAACTGGATCAGCGCGCGCCACACGGTCGGCGGTGCGCAGAACGACGTGACGCCGCAGCGCTCGAGCACCCGCAGCAACTCGGCGGCGTCGAAGCGCGCGGCCTGGTGCATGACGATCGTCGCCTCGGCGTTCCACGGCGCGAAGAACGAGCTCCACGCGTGCTTGGCCCAGCCCGGGCTCGACAGGTTCAGGTGCACGTCGCCGGGCTGCAGGCCGAGCCAGTACATCGTCGACAGATGCCCGACCGGATAGCTGACCTGGGTGTGCACGACCAGCTTCGGCTGCGCGGTGGTGCCGGAGGTGAAATACAGCAGCAGCGGATCGTCGGCGCGGGTCGGCTCCGCGGCGGTGAATTCGCCGTCGGCCGGCGCCGCCGGCGTTCCCGCCGGGAACTCCTGCCAGCCCGGCGCGGTGCCGCCTACCAGCAGTCGCAGCGGTGCGCCGTCGAGCCCGGCGAAGCGCTCGGCGAACGCGGCCTCGGTCAGCACCGCGCGCACCTTGCCGCGCGCGATGCGGTCACGGAGGTCCGCCGGCATCATCAGGGTCGTGGTCGGGATCAGCGGGCAGCCGAGCCGGATCGCCGCCAGCATCGCTTCCCACAGTCCCGGCACGTTGCCGAGCATCAGCAGAATGCGATCGCCACGCTGCAGCCCCGCTGCCTGCAGCCAGCGCGCGCTGCGCCCGGAACGGCGCCGCAGTTCCTCGAAGGACAATGCGACGTCCACGCCACTGTCGCCGACGAGCCGCAGCGCCGTGCGCTCGTTGCCGCGCGCGATCGCGTCGAACCAGTCGGCGGCCCAGTTGAAATGCTCGAATCGCGGCCAGACGAACTCGCGGTACGCGCGCGCGTAATCGCGGCGCTGCGCGATCAGGAAATCGCGCGCCGCGCGCAATGCGGCCGTTGCCGTCGGTTCAGGCATGGAAAAGGGGACTGTCCCCTTTTCCTAGATGAACATCAGCACCGATTTCGTCTCGGTGTACATCTCGATGTTGCCGTAGGCCATCTCGCGGCCGATGCCCGATTCCTTGAAGCCGCCGAACGGCAGCGCCGCATCGACGACGTTGTGGGCGTTGACCCATACGGTGCCGGCCTGCAGGCGCGGGATCAGCCGGTGCACGGTCGAGAGGTCGTTCGACCAGATGCTGGCGGCGAGGCCGTAGCGGGTGCCGTTGGCGAGGCGCACGGCTTCGTCGAGGTCGTCGAACGGTGCGGCGACCAGCACCGGCCCGAAGATTTCCTCGCACACGACCGCCATGTCCTCGCGCGTATCGACGAGCACGGTCGGCTTGACGAAGTAGCCCTTGCCGGACGCGGCGCCGCCGCCGGCGATCGCGCGAGCGCCGGCCTTGAGGCCGGACTCGATGTAGCCGCAGACCCGGTCGCGCTGCTCGGCCGAGACCAGCGGTCCCATCTGCGTGGTCGGATCGAGGCCGGGGCCGAGCTTCATCTGGGTGGCGGCGCCGGCCACGCCCTCGACCACCTTGTCGAAGATCTTGCGGTGCGCGTACAGCCGCGAGCCCGCGGTGCAGACCTGGCCGTGGTTGAAGAAGATGCCGCCGGCGAGACCCTGAATGGCCATGTCGAGCGTCGCGTCGGCCATCACGATCATCGGTGACTTGCCGCCGAGTTCCAGCGACACGCGGGTCAGGTTGTCCATCGCCGCGTGGCCGATGCGCTTGCCGACCGAGGTCGAGCCGGTGAAGGCGACCTTGTTGATGCCGGGGTGGCGCGCCAGCGCGGCGCCGGCGGTATGGCCGTAGCCGGTGACGACGTTGAGCACGCCGGGCGGGAAGCCCGCCTCGAGCACCAGCTCGGCGAAGCGCAGCGCCGACAGCGGGGTCTGCTCGGCCGGCTTCAGCACGACGGTGCAGCCGGCGACCAGCGCCGGCGTCACCTTCCAGATCGCCATCAGCAGCGGGAAGTTCCACGGGATGATCGCGCCGACCACGCCGATCGGCTCCTTGCGGGTGAAGGCGAAGGTCTTGACGCCGGGCATCGGCGGCGAGACCTCGATCGTGCTGCCCTCGATCTTGGTGGTCCAGCCGGCCATGTAGCGCATGAAGCTGACCGCCGCGCCGACATCGATGATCTGCGCCATCATCACCGACTTGCCGTTGTCGAGCGCCTCGAGCTGGGCGAGCTCTTCGGCATGGGCCTCGATGAGGTCCGCGAGCTTCAGGATCATCTTCTCGCGCACGGTGGGGTACAGGTCGCGCCATGCCGGGGAGTCGAAGGCGGCATGGGCAGCGCGCACCGCGCGCTCGATATCGGCCTCGCCGCCGGAGGGCACGGTCGTCAGCAGTTCCTCACTGGCCGGATCCAGCACGTCGATGGTCTCGCCGGACGCGGCCGCGACCCAGTCGGCGCCGATCAGCATGCGCTTCGGCTTGCTGATGAAGTCACGGACGGCGGGCAGGAGCTGATAGCGGGCTACGGCCCCGGATTGCTGGTTGGACATGTTGGTTTCACCCCCGAAAATGGAGCCCCGATGATAACACCGACGGCGGCCATGCCAGCCCCTCCCGGGCGGTGACCTGAGGGGAAACCCCTAGGCTGACCGCCAGCGGTCGAGCGTCAATACCCGCACCAGGTGCCAGAAGTTATTGGCGGTCCAGTACAGGACCATACCCGCCGGGAATGTATAGAACAGAAGTAAGAACCCGGCTGCCAGCCACAGGAGCTGGCGCCGCTGCTTCGCCTGCAGCTCTGGCGACAGCGACCGGTCCCGCTGTATGAATGCGGCCGCGATTGACAGCGCCGTCATCACGAACGGCAGCAGGTTCAGATGGCTGCCGAAAAAGGGGACGGTTCCCATTTCCGCGACGCGGTCGGGGCTGGCGAGGTCGGCGATCCAGAGGAAGCGCTGGCCGGAGAGCGCGTAGTTGTCGGCCAGCATGTGGTAGGCGGCGATGAACACCGGTACCTGGATGGCGAATCCGGCCAGGCTCTTCAGCGTGAACAGCGGGTGCACGCCTTCACCGGCATAGGCCTGCAGCACGCGGCGGTGGGCCTCCTCGCCGCGGTGTTCGCGGCGGATCGCGGCGAGGCGCGGCTGCAGCCGGCTCTGGATGCGATTGACCTCACGCTGCCAGCGGTCGGCGATGGCGGTCAGCGGCGCCAGCAGGATCTTGACGGCAAGGGACAGCAGGATGATCGAAAGGCCGGCGACCGGGACGACGGCCGAGATCCACTGCAGCAGGTGCCACAGGCCGATCGACAGCCAGCGCAGGGGCTGCCACTGGCCGGTGAACAGCATCCGAGTCAGGGCCGGATCGGCAGTGCGCAGCTCCCGCCAGCCGAGCGGCCCGGCGTAAACCTCCCATCGGCTGATGCCGGCCTGGATCTGCCAGGTGATGGACCGTTGGTTCCAGCCGGGCGCGGCGGCCTCGAAGGTCGCCGGCATGGCCGGGCGTATCAGCCAGCCCTGGAAGCGCGAGCGGAAGCCGACCCATTCCGTGGGCCCGGCAGACAGGGGGCCGGTGGCCGGGGACTCCTCCGCGAGCCGCTCCTGCCCCGCAGCGGAGACCCGCACCGCCTGCACCTTCGAGAACGCGGCGCCGAACCCCGGAAGCTGTGGCGGAACGAACGCCGGACTCGTCGTCAACGTCAGCACCGCCGGCGCCGGCGCCTCAACCGTCAACAACCAGGTGCCGGACGTTCGTTTGGATTCCCAAACCAAACGAACGTCCGGCACCGTAATGACAACGTCGCCGGGCGGGCCTCCGGCGGCCGCCGGGCCGGAGGCCGGCAGCAGAGCGAGGCCAGCGAGCAACGCGGCCAGTCTCACCGATAGAACCGCCGCATCGCGGCGACGGCCTCGGCCAGCACACGGTCGTCCGCGGCGGCGCGTGGCAGCGGCCGGTAGTCCGGACCGAGCACCTCGACATAGCCGCCCGGATACGCGACCGTCACGCGCTCCGGCTCGACCACCGCGTGCGAGACATAGCTGCCGGTGATGATCCAGTTCCAGCTCACGCCAGCGAACAGATTGCGGCCGATGGCGTAGTCGCCCGGGTCGTTGCTGCAACCGAGGAAATCCTGCAGCAGCGTCACCGGCAGGTCGTGATGCGAGGTACGGTGCTCGCGCCGGCCCGGCGCACGCCCCGGCCAGTGCAGCGCCAGCACGGAACGGAGCTGGGCCGCGCTGTAGTTGCTGGCGTGGCCGATGTAGCCGAGACCGTTGTCGTCGAATTCGTAGCCGTGGTCACTGGCGACCACGACGACCGTATCCTCGGCGAGACCGGCGGCGTCTACCGAATCGAACACGCGGCCCAGCTCGGCGTCGATGACCCGGAGCGCCTGCCGGTAGCGGCGCCAGTCCGCACGGGCCTCCGCGTTGGCGGTGAAGCGCTCCTCGAGCGGCAGCGGTTCGGCCGCATCGGCCGACATCGCCGCGCGCGGTGGGTCGTAGTACAGGAAGCCGAAGAACGGCCGGTCGGCGGGGCGCCGCGCGAGCCACGCAAGCCAGTCGTCCGTGACGCCGCGATTGCGCGCGATCACATCCGGAGTCGCCGGCTGGGCCGGCAGGCCCGGCACGCCGGCGAAGATCGTGCGGTCAATCGCCGTCGGCGAACCGAAGCCCGGCGCGGCGAAGAGCCCGAACTCATAGCCACGTTCGCGCAGCAGGCGCAGCAGTTCGGGCGGCTGCTGCACGCCGTAGAACGCTTCTTCATAGGTGCTCGGCAGCCCGTAGAACAGCGAGAACAGGCCGGCCCGCGAGGAGTTGCCACCGCTCCAGTGATTGGCGAAGACCGCGGCGCCCGCCTGCCAGTCCACGAACCGCGGCATCAGCCCGTCGTGCACAGCGTCCGGCCGCAGGCCGTCGACGATGATGATCAGCAGGTTTACCGAAACCGTAACACCGGCACCGTTGCAGGCCGCGAGCGGATAACGGAGCTGCCCCATGGCGGCACCCCGGGTCTGCTGCAGCAGGCGCTGGCGTTCGATCATCTGCGGGCTCACGAGGCCGAGCTGCGCGAGGCGGCGCTTGGCATGGATCGGGTAGTAGGCCGGCAGATAGCGGGTAAGCTGCGTCACCGAGACGCGACCGACCGCATCGGCCCACATGTGGATGCTCTGCCCGGCGAACCAGCCGAGGAACAGCAGCAGCGCCAGCCCGCGGCCGCCGCGCACCGGTTGTGCCGCGACCCAGCGCCACACGTAACCGGCGAGCAGCGACTCGAAAGCGAGGGCGGTCAGCGTGATCACCGCGATGAAGGCCCAGGTGCCGCGCTCGAACAGCATCACGATCAGCGGGGTCAGGTGATAGCGCTGTTCGGCGAAGACGCTCGAGTCCATCACCAGTGCGGCGAGCGACAGCGTCGCCAGCAGCACCGCCACCGGCAAGACGACGCTGCGCCGCGGCCAGGCGAGCGCCAGCGGCACGACCACGAGTCCAGCCGGCAGGACCGCCAGGGAGACGAAGTGCCCGATGAAGGCGAGCACGAGATAGAGGATGCCGAGCGGATCGGCGCTGAACGGGTAATGCCACAGGTAGCGCAGGCCGAGCAGCAGGAACAGTGCGGCGTTGGCCAGCGCAAACCAGCCGCTGAAGCGCAGCATCGCGCGGCGCGGCGCGGGCGGCGCGGGCGGCGCGGGCGGCGTCGGCGTGGCAGCGGCACGCGCGATCATGCCGCTGCTCCGG
>Ga0194120_10007950_pt1 | contig 14247 bp, 10 predicted proteins | sample TA2MahCa65mmetaG_FD_148642 | JGI IMG/M metagenome (GOLD analysis project Ga0194120, IMG submission 148642) | Freshwater microbial communities from Lake Tanganyika, Tanzania - TA2015019 Mahale Deep Cast 65m | ecosystem: Environmental > Aquatic > Freshwater > Lake | place: Tanzania: Lake... | reverse complement strand
CCGTCAGTGCGACATGTCCATCGCGCCCGGCAGGCCGCTGCGGCGCTTCTTTTGCCCCACCCGCAAGCGAATATTCGAGCGCTTGAGAGCGTTTTCGATCTCGGCGAACCGATCGGAGCTGGGCGGCAGGCCCTGCGCCAACAGCTCCTGCGCGCGTTTGCGGGCCGCTTCGGCGCGGGTCACATCAATCTCGTCGGCGGTTTCGGCGGCGTCGGCCAGCACGGTTACTTTGTCGGGGCGCACTTCGAGCACACCGCCGCCAATGGCAAACGATTGCTCTTGCCCGGCCTTCTTCACCACGAGTTCGCCGTGTTGAAGCGTGGTGAGCAAGGGCGAGTGGTGCGGCAGAATGCCCAGCGCGCCCTCCGCGCCCGGCGCGATCACCATATCCACGTCTTCGGCGTAAACAATGCGCTCTTGAGTGACGATTTCACAACGGATAGGCATTGGGAAAATCCAAATCCCAAACTCCCAACTTCCAACCCCCAAAGTTCAATATTTGGAAGTTGGGCGTTTGGAGTTTGGAGTTCGATGCGTTACATCGTCCTGGCTTTCGCCGCCGCGTCCTCAATCGTGCCGACGAACATGAAGGCCTGCTCCGGCAGGTCGTCGTGCTTGCCGTCGAGGATCTCGCGGAAGGAGCGCACGGTTTCTTTCATCGGCACATACGTGCCCTTCGTGCCAGTGAAACGCTCGGCCACGAAGAATGGTTGCGAGAAGAACCGTTCGATCTTGCGGGCGCGCGCCACCAGCAGTTTGTCGTCTTCGCTCAGTTCATCCACGCCGAGAATGGCGATGATGTCCTGCAAATCTTTGTAGCGCTGCAGCACCTGCTTCACTTCGCGGGCCGTGCGGTAATGCTCATCGCCGACGATCAGCGGATCGAGGGCGCGCGAAGTGGAAGTGAGCGGATCGACGGCGGGGAAGATGCCGCGCGCGGCAATGGCCCGTTCGAGAGCAATGGTCGCGTCGAGGTGAGTGAAGGTCGCTACCGGCGCGGGGTCGGAGTAATCGTCGGCGGGCACGTACACGGCCTGCATCGAAGTGATCGATCCGCGCTTCGTCGAAGTAATGCGCTCCTGCAATTCGCCCATCTCGGTCGCCAGCGACGGCTGATACCCCACCGCCGACGGCATACGGCCGAGCAGAGCCGACACTTCCGAGCCGCTCATCACGAATCGGAAAATGTTGTCGATGAAGAGCAGAACGTCTTTGCCTTCGTCGCGGAAGTATTCGGCCATCGTCAGGCCGGTGAGCCCCACGCGGAGTCGGACGCCCGCCGGTTCGTTCATCTGCCCATACACCATCACCGTGTCTTTCATCACGTCGGCTTCGATCATCTCACGATACAACTGTGTGCCTTCGCGCGTGCGCTCGCCCACTCCGGCAAACACCGAGTTGCCTTTGTGCACGGTGGCAATCGAGCGGATGAGTTCGGTGATGACCACCGTTTTGCCCACGCCCGCGCCGCCGAAGATGCCCGTCTTGCCGCCTTTGGTGAACGGCGCGATCAAGTCGATGGCCTTCACGCCCGTTTCCAAAATCTCGGCCCGCGTGGACAAATCTTCGAAGCGGGGAGCGGCGCGGTGAATAGGATAGGTGATGGTGGCGTTGACCGGGCCGCGCTCGTCGATGGGGCGGCCCAACACGTTGAAGATTCGGCCCAACGAGGCCGGGCCGACCGGCACGGCGATGGGCGCTCCGGTGGCCGCCGCCACATCGCCCCGTCGGAGTCCGTCGGTGGTATCCATGGCCACGCAACGCACCCAGTTGTGGCCGAGATGCTTTTCGACCTCAAGCACGAGCGAGTCTTTTCCGGGCCGTTCGATTTCTACCGCTTCATAAATTTCGGGCAACTGCTCCGGCGGGAATTCGCAATCGATCACGCCGCCTTGAATTTGAACGATTTTGCCTTGTGCCATTGAGGATGATCTCCGTAAAATGAAGACGATGGCGAATTCGTCATTCGTCATTCGTCATTTCTGTATCGCCTTCGCCAATGCCTCTGCGCCGCCGACGATGTCGAGCAAGTCGCTGGTGATCGCCAGCTGGCGGGCTTTGTTGTAATCCAGAGTCAAATTGCCGATCAACTCTTCGGCGTTGTCGGTGGCGTTGCGCATGGCCACCATTCGCGCGCTGTGTTCCGAAGCCAGCGATTCGAGCACGGCTTGAAGCAACTGCAACTGCGCGAAGCGCGGCACGATGGTATTGAGCAGTTCCGCCGCGCTCGGCTCGTAAATGAACGGCAGTGATTTTGGAGCCACGTGCCCATCCAGCCGGTCGGAGAGGCCGCCCCGGCTGGCGGTGGCGGCAGTGAACGGTAGAAGTTTCTTCACCGTCGGATCTTGTTTGAGGGTGTTGACGAAATCGGTGTAAGCCAAATACACCTCATCCGCCGTGCCGTTGAGGAAATCGTCAATGACCGTGCGGGCAATGGGAGCGATGTCGAGCGCGGTGGGCGCGGCGGGCAAGTTGCTGAACTCGGCCACGATTTGGCCGCGCCGCCGAAACACCAGATCGCGTCCCTTGCGCCCGACGGTGATGTATCGCACTGGCGCATTTTGCTCGCGGGCAAAGGCCATCGCCGTGCGGACGATGTTCGAGTTGTATGCGCCGCACAGCCCCCGGTCGCCGGTGATCAATACCAGATCGATGGTTTTGACTTCCGGGCGGGCGGTGAGCAACGGATGCAGTTGAGCCATACTGCCCGGCTGGTTAGCAAGGTCTTGCAGGATATCGTACGCCTTGCCAGCGTAGGCGCGAGTGGCCAGCACCGCCTGCTGGGCTTTGCGCACCTTCGACGCGCTCACCGCTTCGAGCGCGCGCGTGACTTGCGCGATATTTTTGACGCTCCGTATGCGGAGCCGCATCTCTCGTGCGCTGGGCATGGCCTACCCCTGCCAGGTGGAGTTGAAGGCGGCGATGGCTTCGCGCAGCGCCGACTCGGTTTCGCCGGTCACTTGTTTCTTCGCGGCAATATCTTTCAGCAAATGCGCGTGCGAGGTCTGCAAGTAACGCATCAACGCGCCCTCATACTCCTTCATCTTGTCCACCGCCACTTTGTCGGCGTAACCGCTGGTGACGGCAAAGATGATGGCGACTTGCTCTTCGAGTTGCCACGGGAGATACTGCGGTTGTTTGAGAATCTCCTGCAAACGCTGGCCGCGCTCCAATTGCCGTTGCGTGTTCTTGTCGAGATCGGAGCCGAACTGGGCGAAGGCAGCCAAGTCGCGGAACTGCGCCATTTCTAATTTGAGTTTGCCCGCCACTTGCTTCATGGCTTTGGTCTGCGCGTCGCCGCCCACGCGAGAGACGGAGATGCCGACGTTGATGGCCGGGCGGATACCGGCGTTGAACAGATCGTTTTCGAGATAAATCTGCCCGTCGGTGATGGAGATGACGTTGGTGGGAATGTAAGCCGACACGTCGCCGAGCAGTGTCTCGATGATGGGCAGGGCCGTGAGCGAGCCGCCCGTTCCGGGCAACTGTTTCACTTCGAGTCCGGCGACGTCCCCGCGCGCTTTGAGCGCGGTGTCGGCGTCATGCTTCGCCAACGGGCCGCCGTACACCGTGCCATCCACCGAATTCGCTTTCGTCGGCTCGCTGTCTTTCTTCACGATCACATATTGCTTGGCGAGGCGCACGGCGCGCTCGAGCAATCGCGAATGCAGATAAAACACGTCGCCCGGATACGCTTCACGTCCCGGCGGGCGGCGCACCAACAGCGACACTTGCCGATAGGCCCACGCATGTTTGGAGAGATCGTCGTAAATGATCAGCGCGTCGCGCCCGGTTTCCATGAACTCTTCGCCCATTGCGCACCCGGCGAACGGCGCAATGTATTGCATGGCCGCCGGGTCTTCGGCGGAAGCAACGACGATGGTGGTGTAATCCATCGCGCCATATTTTTCGAGCGTGGCGACGAGCCGGGCAATGGCCGCTTTCTTCTGGCCGATGGCAACGTAAATGCAGAAGCACTCTTTGCCTTTTTGATTGATAATCGTGTCGATAGCCAGCGCGGTCTTTCCGGTTTGGCGGTCGCCGATGATCAACTCGCGTTGGCCGCGCCCAATGGGAAACATCGCATCGATGGATTTGATTCCGGTTTGCAGAGGCGTATCCACGTCCTGCCGGAACACAACGCCCGGAGCGATGCGTTCCACCGGGCGGCGGCTCGTCGTGTTGATCGGCCCTTTGCCGTCGATGGGTTGGCCGAGCGCATTCACCACGCGGCCCGTCATCGCATCGCCCACCGGCACCGAAGCGATCAACCCTGTGCCGCGCACCGATGAGCCTTCTTCGATGGACGAATACTCGCCCATCACAATCACGCTGATGCTGTTGGCCTCGAGATTGAAAGCAATGCCGAACGAGCCGTTCTCGAACTGCACCAACTCCGAAGCCTGCACACCGGCCAATCCCGACACGCGAACAATGCCATCGCCCGATTCGAGCACCGTGCCAACATCCTTCGCTTGCAGTGTGGGCGCAAAGGCCTCGATCTGTTTTTGCAGATCAGCCGCAATTTGTTGAATCAAATCAGTCATTCTGCCTCCGGCAAGTAAAGTGGGTGGAGTGTATCAAAAGGGTTGCGCTGGCGCAACCCGATCAAATCTTATGAATAGCCCGCGAAATAATAACTGATGTTATCGCAATTGTCCAGCAGTTCACAATTGAAATTCGTGAGGACGACTTCACCCTGCCCTACCACTTCGTCGCCGACGATCTCGCCGCCGCCGACATCACCATCGGCAGCCTCGACGGATCGATCACCGACCGCGCTGACCGGATCGACTGCCCGCAAACCACGAGCCTGCACGGGCCATCGCGCGTCGTCGAAGGTTTGCAGTTCGCCGGATTCGACGTGATCACCGTCGCCACCAATCACGCCAAAAACTGCGGGCTCGTCGGATGCTGGAACGATGCCCTGCTCGACTCCATCGCCAATCTTTCGGCGGCGGGCATCGCCCCGGTGGGCGGCGGCGCAACGCTGGCCGAAGCCCGCGCCCCGGTCATCGTCGAGCGCAACGGAATCCGCTTCGCCTTTCTCGGCGCGAGCACCGTAGGCGCAGACATGTGGGCGTCGGAAAGCGAGCCGGGCGCCGCGCCGCTCACCGCCGAGAACATCGCCGCCGATATTGCCGCCGCGCGCGAACTCGCCGATGTGGTCATCGTCCTCGCCCAATGGGGAAGCGAATACACACACATCCCCAACTGGAATCAATTCGAACTGGCTGGAGCAATGATGGGCGCCGGAGCCACGCTCGTGATCGGCAACCAAGTCCATTGGGTGCAGGCAGCCGAAGCGTTTCCGAATGGCGTCGTTGCTTATGCATTGGGCAACTTCGTTTTCGATCAATCGTGGTCGCGCAAGACTCGGCAGGGGGTCGTGTTCGAGGTCGTGTTTCGCGGCGCAGAGTTGGAGAGTTGGCGGCTGCTGCCCATCGTCATCGACAAAGAATCGTATCAGCCGCAATGGGCCGACTCCGCCGAGTCCGAAGAAATTCTCGCCAACATCGAAGAGGCCGGACACCAGCCGCCCCTCACTCTGCGTGAACATCCATGACACTGATTTTGGACACGGATGAGCACAGATGGGCACAGATAACCTCTTTCTGAATCCGTGTTTATCTGTGTGAATCCGTGTACCAACAGCCGGGGCGTACTCATCTCACGTTGCCCCGCGCCCCTGCTCCGTAATACACTGAGCGCATGAAAGCACGACTCGCCGCCATTGCCCTCCTCTGCGCTCACCTCGCCTCTTGCACCTTCCCTATTCCGGACAGTCTGCCATCAACACAAGTCGTCCTCACTCCGGATCCGCCCACGCAAGACTCGACGCCCACAACCGATCCGGTGATCATCGCCCTCACCGAGCGAGCGGGCGCGGCCACTGCGGAAACCATTCCCACCGACACTCCCTCCGATCCCTCACTGCCCAACGCACGCGCCAGCGAAACGCCTCTGCCGCCCACCGACACTGAAGTTGCCGCCGACACACAGCCTACGCCCAGCGCAACGAAAGCGATCGCGATCAGCACGGCGACAAAAACGAACACGAGCGCCGCGATCATCGCATCGGCGACGAACACAAACACGGCGATCGGTTTCACCGCCGCTCCCACGCGAACGTTCACCGCCACCCTGCCCGGCAGCACAGCCACTCCCTCACCGACTCCCACCCGAACCTTCACCCCAACGCCCACCGCCACCGGCCCAACGGCAACACCCACGCGCACGTTCACCGCGACTCACACAAACACGAACGCGCCCCCCTCCTCAACGTTCACTCCCACCCATACATTCACCAACACTACCGTTCCGCCAACGGCAACGTTCACTCGCACGTCGGCGCCCCCCACCGCCACGTTCACGCTCACTTTCACCTCGCCTCCACCCACATTCACCTTCACGCCCGTTCCGCCCAGCCACACGCCATCGGGATGCCAGCCGCAGGGCAACGGCGGCTTCGAGGCCGAAGTGGTTGCGCTGATCAACGTCGAACGGGCGAACAACGGACTCGGCCCGCTCAGCCAGCAATCGCAGCTCACGGCGGCGGCGCAAGCGCACAGCACCGATATGGCCTGCAATCATTTCTTTTCGCACACCGGCTCCAACGGCTCAAGCCCGTTCGACCGAATGGCGCAGCAGGGTTATAGTTTTTCGGCGGCGGCGGAGAACATTGCGGCGGGCTATGGCACACCGGCAGACGTTGTGGCCGGATGGATGAACAGCCCCGGCCACCGGGCCAACATTCTCGGCCCGTACACGCAGATTGGCGTGGGCTATATTTACGAGCCGAACAGCGATTGGGGAACGTATTGGACGACGACGTTTGGGTCGCCGTGAATCCCTCACCCCCAACCCCTCTCCCATAGGGAGAGGGGCGTTCAGCGGTACTCGCTGGTCAGGCCCGGCTCCAACACGCCGCTATAGAGCAATTCACTGCACGTGACTCGATTCGCCCCGACGTACACAAAATCGCCATAGGGGTGCCGATAGATGCGCCAACGCGAAAGAGGCAGTTCGCGCAGGGCATCCGACGCGGCTCGATGCGAAAGGTGCGCCGACTGCCACGGGGCATCGGCGTATTCGCGGGCGAGGCGGTCGGCGCGGCAGAGGAGGCCCGGGCCGAGCACGTCGGCCACGGCAGAGTCGTTCCGGCTGAAGAGGGGCATCAGTTCGGGCAGGACATCATCGGAAAGGGTGATGAGGTAGTTCGCGTGCAGTTTGCCGTTGCGATGGTAGTAATCAATGTTGCGCTCGGCGATGAAGCGATCGACGTTGAGGCCGTTGAGCGTGGCCGTGAAGCCGATGATGCAGAACAACGCTCCCGGCGCGAACCAGCGGAGGCGGCCCGCCGCCAGCGCGACGAGGTAGGGAACGAACAGGGCCCCCAGCCAGATGATGGCGACGTGCGAGTATGTCCGCAGTCGGGTGAAGCCGAAGATTTCCTCGTATAGCAGCAGTCTCTGCAACGCCGACACGACTATCACCCCGACGAACGCGATCATGATCACGTTCAGCCCGATGAAGGCCGCGCCTTCGGATCGGGTCGCGCGCCGCGTGAGCGAGGCGAGGGCCAGCAGAATGAGCAGGGTGATGAACACCACCGCTGTGAGTTCGCCGAATCCCTTTCGCGCATATTCACTGTAGGTGTATCCGGCTTCGGTGATGTTGGCCGTGCCGCCGAAGAGATAGCGAAATTGAATGGCGACGAAGGCGGCGAAGAGCAGATTGATACTGCCCAACACGATGCCGCTTTCGATGAGGCCGAGCGGGCGCGGCAGAAGATCGCGCTCTGCGCCGACGAGGCTGTAGCGGCTGAAGGGCCGGATGGCTTGGGCGAGCACGCCGATTGCCACAAGCGAAGCAAGGGCAATGGTCAGGCTGTGGGCGACGAGTTCGGGAATGTTGTCGAGGTTGAGCCATTCGAGAACGTCGCGCAGGCGGTCGGCGAAGATGAGATCGGCGGCGCTGAGGAGCGCGCTGAAGAGGCAGAGAAACGGCAGGGCGATGAGCAACCCGCGCGCGATGGGCAGCCACACGCGGCGGCCGCTTTCGCGAGAGGCGGCCTGTTCGACGGCGTCCAACAATATCGGCCACGGCCGCAGAATCGTTTCCATGACGGCGAGGATGAAGTTGATGACGAAGTCGAGCAGGCCGAAGTGGAAGAGCCGCCCGTGAGCGAAGGCGCGCACCCATAACGCGCCGAGGGCGAGGGTGACGGCGACGTTGACGAAGGTGGTGAGCGGTTCGGCGCGAACGTAAACCATTGCGGCGAACGCGCTGATGGGGATGACAAGCCACAACCCACTGAGCGCGGGCCGCACACGCTCGACGAGCGCCAGCGCGAGCAGAGCGAGTGAGCCGAAGCCGATGAAGAGGGGGAACGAGAGTCCGAGCGGTTTGTCGTAAAAGAGGTAATCGACGGAGAGGCCGAGAAGAAAGGCCGCGGCGACGAAGCGGGTTGCGTTGGGAATCGAGAAGCGCGATGGGGGTTGAGATTCAGCGGAGTCGGTCATGAGGCGTGAAGAATCCTTTGAGTGTTAACACCTGCGGCGGCAATCCTATGACGGTCGAATGGCGGATGACGAATGTTCGTCTTTCGTCAATCGTCGTCCGTCATTTCTTTCTCGGCGGTGTGAGGAACGATTTGCGTTCGGGTTTGGGTTCGGAGCCGCGAGCGGGAGCGGGCAATGGGGGCGGCGGAGTCTGATCCGGCTGGCCGTACACATTGAGCAGATCGCCGAGACTCACCAATTGCTCGCCCGCGCCGTGCGAGGACAGTCCTTCGATGAGTTCGGCGGCGAGGGCGCGGCCCACATCGGTGGAGCGGTGCTCGCGCAAGGCTTCAACGTTGATTCGGCGTTGGGCCACACCCTCGAAACGCGCGCGAAGCGCATCGGGCGGAATCACTTGCAGGATGAGCGGGCCGGTGATGGCGATGCCGAGCGGTTCGAGCAATGAGTTCGCGTTGATCACGAGTTGTTTTTCGATGTTGTCGAAGGCTTGCCCGCGGCAGGCTTCTTCGGCGGTGAAGGCAGGCAGGATGGCAAGCAGTGAGCGGCGCACGCGGTTGGCGACGATGTCGCAAAACACGTCTTTGGGGAAGCCGCCGAGTTTGGCGGCAGTGGTGAGCCGCGTTTTCTCCGGCGCAAAATCGTAATTGATGGCTAGCCTGAGTCCGAGCTGCAGTCCGTCCTTCGAGGGCAAGTTGTCGAACTGAAACGAGAAGGCTTCGACGCCGACTTTGATTTGCGCGCCGAGCGTTTCGGTGAGGGTGTTGTAACGGAAGAAGCCGGGGCCGCGTTCGACGCGGTGATACTGTTCCATCCGCCGCACGAGGCGCGCGTGATTCTCCGGCACGTAATAGAGGCCGAAGGGTTTGCCGATCCAGAGGAGGAAACGGAAGAGGGGAGGCGGGGAGGGAGTGGAGTTGGCGGTCACACGCCCTCGTCATTGTCTTCGTTTGCCATCCGTTGCGATTCTAGCATATCAGCATTGGCCCAGGTGACAGTCACTTTTGAAAGTGACTGTCACCTTTGGGAGATACCGCCTCCTGCATCCTATACCCCCCGCCCCCCGCCGACACGATGATCGGTTTGGCGAAGCCGCGCGCTTCGAGTTTGGCTTTGAGTTCGAGCGTGGCGCGGTCGAGGGTCTTGTCCACGTTTGCGCCGAGCCCGCTCGGCTCGTAGGTTTCAGCGGTCAGCACGCGCTCCAGCAAATCTTCGCGGCGAACGTCGCGGCCACGTTTTTCAAACAACGCGCACAGCACTTCGAACTCGGCGCGGGTCATGTTCACTTCTTTGCCGCCGATGCGCACGAGGCGCGAGCCTTGATAGATGTCGAGGCGGGGCTCTTTCGGTGGCGCCGCATCCTTCGACTGCGCGCTCGCTTCGCCGGCGCTTCGCTCAGGATGCGCCAAACCGGCTTTTTGATTCACGTACGCCTCGAACACCGGGCAGAAGAGGGCGTGGGTGCCGTCGGTGCGTTCGCGGGTGAGTCCCTTTGCCATCAGCGCGTTGCGCGCCTCGCCGCCGATGGGCTTCCCGGCGACGGCGGCGGCCAGCCCTTCGTGATCTTCCTCTTCGAGGCTTTCCCAAATTTTTCTGCATTCGTCCATCACGCTCGAATCGTTGATCAGCACATCGATCAGATCGGGATCGAGCGCGCGCTCCCCGGCGCGGCTGGCGAAGAAGGCGGCTTTGAGCAAACCGCCGTGCCCGCCGGTGGCCTGCACGAGCATTCGCGATTCGAGGGAGTCGAGGGCGCGAGGCGTTGGCAAACGCGCGGCCAACCGGTCGAGCATGAAACGGGCGTCGGCTTCACCGTACGGGCCGATGGCGAACGAACGCGCGACGACGATCTCGAAGAACGATTCGAACTCCGGCGAGTGCGGGCGAAGGCGGTGCAGTTCGCGGCGGGTGGCGGTGATGTACACGAGTTTGTATTTGAATTCGTCGCGCAGGGCGCGAAGGCGGCGCAGAAGCGAGGGCGGCGCAACTTGAATCAGTTTGTCGCAGTCGTCGAGGACGAAGGCAAATTGGAAATCGCCCGCTGTGCGAACGGTTTCGATGGCGCGGTGCAAGTTGCGGAAGGCGCGCGCGCCGCCGGGGGAGGCGGACTCCCGATAGAGGCCGTCGAGGGTTTGAGTGAGAGCGCCGAGATCGGATCGGGCGGCGACGGCGCGGGTGAGGGAGTCGATCATCGCCGTGAAGAGGCCCGCTTCGTCATACGAGTCGAGCGCGTTGCAGTCGATCATCAGCCACAACAACCGCCGCGCCGAATCGCCGAAGTGGTGCTCGCGCGCGTCGGCGCGGTCGCGCAGAAAACGGACGATGTTGGATTTGCCGGAACTGCCCACGCCCACCAACGCGCACGACTCTCCGGCGCGAATCGATTCGGCGATGAGCTCGATGATTTCGGAGCGGAAGGAAAGCGGCAACGGCAAGTCGGGCATTGGAAGCAGTCAGCGGTTAGCGATCAGCGGATAGCGGTCACGGAGGGCTGAGCGCTGAGCGCTGATTGCTAATCGCCGTAAATGGCATTTCGGGCAAGGGCGCACCGTCGAGGTGAGCGGCAAGTTCGTCGAGGAGGCGCGCGGCTTCGGCGTAAGCGACGAGGGTGAGTTTGAGCGATTCGTCGCGGCGCTGTGGGTCGAGCAATTGGGCCGGCAACTGCCGCGCGCCGAGTTGAATGAGGTTGCGCACAATAGCCAGCCACAATCGCGGCTTAAAGTTCGAGTCGTTCACGCTGGCGGCAAAGGCGGCCAACTGTTCGATGAGGCAACGCTCGAAAAAGAGAATCGAGTCCGCGCCGCGCGGGAGGCGAGGGTAATCAACAGCGGAGGCGCGAACGGCGATCTCGTCCACTGTGAGACAGTCGGGGCGCTGGCCGCGGGGCAAGTATCGGTAGAGGGCCACGTCTTCGATCAGCAAACCGTAATCGGCCAGGTAGTCGTCGTTGTAGGCCAACGTTTCGAGATCGACGAACTTGAGTTTGCCCAGCCCCGAGTCGATCATGAGGTTGCGGCTGTGGCAGTCGCCGTGCACGGCGCTGATGGCCGGGGGCGTGAGCGCGGGCGAATGACGTTGAAGCCGGGTGAGATAAGCATTGAGACTTTGCCGCGCACAGCCATTCGACTCGAATCCGTTTTCGACATACGGCTTGAGTTCGGGGAAAGCATTGGCTTCGCACAGCGCGTTGATCGCTTCGGAGATGGGCGTGAGGTAAAGCCAGCCGAGTTCGTTGCTGGCGACGGGCGCCCGGCGGCGATGCTGATGCAGAGCGCGCAGGGCCGAAGCGGTAGCGGCGGCGGCGCGGGCAACGAGCTCGTGCTCGGCGCGGCCCGCCCAGCGACCATCGACTCGATCCAGCACTTCGCTGAGCGGCGACATGCCCACCAAATCTTCCATCGTCAGATACCACTCGTCGCCGACGGTTTCAGGCATGTCGGAGTGGCGGGCAAAGTACGGACGCAAGTCGTCGGGCAGTTCGCCGTAGCGGCGAATAGTGCGCGAGAGCGATTCGATGCTCCCCTGCTTCACAATCAGTTGAAGCGAATCGGGCAGGATGGAATAGGGGTGGCCGTCTCTGTCGGTGGCGTCGGAGCGCAAACTGAAGTGGACGCGATACACGGCGGCGCGCGTGCGCGTGCCGGAGAGCCGCGCCACTTGCCCGAGGTTCACGGCCACGTGCCGGTGAACGAGTTGAGTCAGCGCAGTGCGGCGCTGTTGTTCGAGTCCGTCATCGTCGCCGACGGTGGTTTGCCGCAGTCGAACCCACAGCGTTTCGTGAATCGTGTCGCGCAGTGTGTCATGATAAAAGGCGGAGAGCAATCGAAGGATGAGGGCGTGAAAGTAATCGGGTTGAGAGGAGAAGGCGGCGGACTCGTAATGGGCGCGAATGGCGCGCAGGAGATCGGCGACGGCAGAGCGGCTGTTTTCGTGAAACGGGAACCGGGTCGCCAACTGGATTCCGAAGTAGGCCGTTTTTCTGATCTCGTCCCGCCCCTGCCGACGCGAAGCCGATACCAATACCGATTCCATCATCTGCCCCTGCGCCGAGTCGATGGCGCAGCGCCCGCCGCGTTCGAGCAACTCGAAAGCATACGAGGCCTCGCGCGCGCCGCGGAGTTCGGTGGTGTGCGGAGAGTATTCGGGTGAGCCGTCGGCCACCCATTTGTCGAAGGCCGTCCCCAGCGCGTCGAGGGCGCGTTCGAGAGTCGGTTTCCACAAACGGTCGGGCGCGTCGTGCGCGCGCAGGCAGAGCATCGTGTCGGCCCAGATCATCGTGTTCATCACCCGCGAGAAGTCGCCGGGCACATCGGCCAGCCAGCCGGTCTTCCGGTCGGCGTAGCCGTACAACTCGGCGAAATCTTTTAGCACGCGCGAGTCTTCGAAGCGGTCGAGCGCGGCCAGCGTTTTGAAACGCATGGGGTAGATGCGAATGATGCGGCGATCCTGCGGCAGAACGTCGCGCAGAAGCGGGAGGCCGATGAGCCATTTGAGGGCCGGTTCGATGAGGCGGCTGGAGATGAGGCCGAGGTCGAGCGCGGCCAGGCCTTCGACGATATGGCAGGTGTTTTGCAGTCGGCGGGTTTCGCGCTCGCCCGGCCACGCGCCGGAGGCAGCATCGCGGCGGCGTTCGAGGTAATCGAGCAGAAAGATGGCGAGGTCGGAATCTTTCTCGAGGTCGGTGAGGCCGGGGGAGGTGAAGGGAGGGAGAGGCACGGAGCAGGCGGCGGCCAGCGATTTGGCTAGTAGAAGGCGTTAGGCATCAACGGGCCCAACATAAAGAGGCCAAATCGGTGGGTCGTAGTTTTCAAGGCATGCGCCCATACATCTTTCACTTCAGCATTTTCAAGCGCATTATCCTTTCCGGTACTCCCAAAACAGTACAAATGCCTATCAAATATCAATTGACTCTTACATTGGAATTTAGTAGAGTGGGCAATCATAACATCTAACACCAAGTTTGTCGTCTTGGGGAGTGGTGAGAGCCGATATGACGAGGGGGCCACAGATGGGTGAAAACTGCGCCATCATTTCATCATTGACCGCTCCCCGTCTTATGCGCAAAGGCATTGTTCAGGACTTACGCAAAAGCCATTTGAATAGCTGGAGACCTGAGTTGTTGCCGGAGGTAGTCAGACAACAACCCGCGTTTGATGCGATAGACAGTCTGCTTGGTTTCATTGGCCACTTGTTTAAGACGCACCCAAACCAAGACCGCACAGGCAATGTGGTTGCGGACAATCCGAGCCTTGCGACATTGGCAACCTTCCAAGCCAGTCAATTGCTTGGTTTCACGATGAAACTGCTCGACCTTCCAACGGAAGCCACACACTTCTTGTACGGCCTGCGTGGTGTCTTGCGCCATGTCGTTGGTCACAACATAGTCCGTGCGCTTGGTAGAAAGCACAACCCGGAAGAGTTTCACCTTGTGATTGCCCGGAAAGCCTTTGATCTTGATGAGCTTGCCGTGTTGCTGTTCGGCGTCGGTCCAGTCCAACGCATCCACCCGGCGGTAAGGTTGGGTGCCGCCGGACTCATCAACTTGACGATTGTCTTTGAGCGGACAGTAGTAGATTTTTCGGCACTTTTCAATCGTCAACATGATGTCTTGGGTGGCATACCAACTGTCCATCAAGACCGCCCAGAATGGCAGTTGCTTCTGGTGAACGCAGTTCAGCAACATGTCCTGCAGATGATCCAGTTTGGTCTTGCCATCTCCATCGGG
>Ga0194120_10007947_pt1 | contig 14248 bp, 11 predicted proteins | sample TA2MahCa65mmetaG_FD_148642 | JGI IMG/M metagenome (GOLD analysis project Ga0194120, IMG submission 148642) | Freshwater microbial communities from Lake Tanganyika, Tanzania - TA2015019 Mahale Deep Cast 65m | ecosystem: Environmental > Aquatic > Freshwater > Lake | place: Tanzania: Lake... | reverse complement strand
TGGCGGAGAGAGAGGGATTCGAACCCTCGATGGGCTTTTGGCCCATACGCCCTTAGCAGGGGCGCGCCTTCGACCACTCGGCCATCTCTCCCGGTCGCCCTCCTGAGGGGAAGGGGCGCAAATGATACTGGCCGGGCCGGCGCCCGGTAAAGGTCGACGGCCGGCCCGTCAGCAGCCCAAGCCGCCGGCGCGTCGTTCGCCGTTACCAGCCGGCACGTGCTCGTCCTGCTCGTGCCGGATGCGCTCGTAGATCTCTTCGCGGTGCACGGTCACAGTACGCGGTGCGTGGACACCCAGCCGTACCTGGCTGCCCTTGATTCCGAGTACCGTGACGGTGACCTCGTCACCGATCATCAGCGCCTCACCCACGCGGCGGGTCAGTATGAGCATTCCCTGGCGCCCCCTTCGTCGTCCGCCCTGGCTCGCCCAAGTCGCAGGACAGTATGAACCAGCGCAGCGCAACTTGGCAGGAAATTGCCGCTATCGGCCCGCATTCACTCTGGATCGAATCCAGATCCTGCATCAGGCCGGCGCGCTTTCACCGAGCGCAAAGGCCGCGTGCAGCGCCCGCACCGCGCGCTCGAGGTCGGCCTCACCGACCAGCACGCTGATCTTGATTTCGGAGGTCGATACCAGTCGGATGTTGATGCCCTGGGCGGCCAGCGTCGCGAACAGCGTGGCGGCGACGCCCGCATGGGACCGCATGCCGGAGCCGACGACGGCGAGCTTGGCCACGCCCGCGTCACCCTCGACCCGTGCCGGGCCACATCCGGCAGCGGCGGTCCGCGCCAGCCCGAGCGCCGCCTGATAGTCGTCGCGGTGCACCGTGAAGGTCAGATCGACCCGGCCGCCGCGCGGTGCGTTGACGACGATCATGTCGAGTTCGATGCCAGCGGCGGCGAGTGGGGCCAGCAGGGCGTGCGCCGTGCCCGGCCGGTCCGGTACGTCAGCGACGGTAATGGCCGCCTCGTCGCGATTGAAGGCGATGCCGGAAACGAGCGGCGCTTCCATCGTGTCCTCCTCAGCGCAGATCAGCGTGCCGGGACCGGGCGCGAAGCTGGACAGCACGCGCAGCCGCACGCCGTGGCGGGCGGCGCATTCGACCGAACGCAGGTGCAGCACGCGTGAGCCCTGCCCGGCCAGCTCCAGCATTTCCTCGAAACTGATGCGTTCGAGCCGGCGCGCCCGCGGCTCCATGCGCGGGTCAGTCGTGTAGACACCGTCGACATCGGTCAGGATCTGGCATTCACCGGCGCCCAGCGCCGCGGCCAGCGCGACCGCCGTCGTGTCCGAACCGCCGCGCCCGATGGTCGTCAGATCGCCATTGGCGGCACGGCCCTGAAAGCCCGCGACGACCGGCACGACCCCGAGCGCCAGATCCTCGCGCAGTCCGGTCACGTCAATCCGCTCGATGCGGGCGCGCCCCGGCCGGCCGCTGGTCTCGATCGGCAACTGCAGCGCGTTCCAGGACCGCGCCGCCTGACCGAGCCGGCGGAGCGCCAGCGCGAGCAGAGCCGCCGAGACCATCTCGCCGGTCGCCAGCAGAGCATCGAGTTCGCGCGCGTCGGGCTCTGCGTCCAGTTCGCGGGCCAGATCGAGCAGCCGGTCGGTCGTGTCGCCCATCGCCGAGACGACCACGGCGACCGCGTGCCCCGCGCCGTGCAGCTCGACGACCTGGCGAGCTACCGCTTCGATCCGGGCCCGCGAGCCCACCGACGTCCCGCCGTACTTGCGGACGATCAGCATGCGGCCCGGAACAGCCTCCGCGACTCAGCCGCGCAGGCGGATCTGCAGCTCACGGCGGCGATAGTCGATGATCAGCGTGTCGAGCAGACCGAGCACGTCCATACCGATCAGCATGGCCGGCTCCCGCGTCAGACGCCAGTGCTTGAAGATCTCGAGGTCCACGAAGGTCATCGCCGAACTGCGGACCATGATGCGGCCGAATTCGATCGGCGGCGTCGCCGCCCGGTCCCCGCTCTGCTGATCGAGCGTCGTGCCGGTCACCGTATCCGGACCCGCCTTGCTGCGGGAGTTGCGCCGCAGCAAGGCATTGCGCAGTGCCAGGTTGGCGATGGTCGCCTGACCGCCGGTGTCGATGATCGCCTTGACCGTAATGCCACCGACGACCGCGTTGGCCACCAGCAGCCGACCGCGCATGAACCGGACCGGGACCGTCACGAAGCCGACCGCGGCCCGTTCCGCGCGTGAGCGGCGGATGTCAATGCGGTCGTTGCGGAAATCGATGAACACGCGCTTGTCGGCCAGGCCCTCGGTCCCGAGCACGCCCTCGGCGCCACCGAGCGCGTCCGGCAGGATCGCAAGCCGCCGTGGCTCGATCAGCAGGTCCCCGACCTCCAGGCTGGCAACCCGGATGGTCGGCACCGCCAGTGAGCCGGTCGCGCCACGCAACAGCACGGTCGAGTCGAGTTCCGGCTCGAGACCCAGCGCTGCGGCGACCTGCGCCGTGACGGCGGAATGGCTCGCGCCGGTGTCGAGTACCAGACGGAACGGGCCGCGCCCATCGATGGCAACCGGGGCCCAGATCCGCCCGACCCGGTCACGCAAGGTGGGCGCAACATAGCGCGGCTCGGGCGCGATGACGGCCACGTCGTCCATGACCGGAGGTACTGCTGACCCAGCGGCACCGAACAGCAGCGCAACGGCAAGCGGTACGATCAGCATGCTGGCCCTCCTGGCTCTCGCGCGGGCTAATCTACACCTGCGACCACCGGCCGCGCGAAAGAGTTTCAGCGCGCGGCCAGGTGTTCGGCGACCAGCCCCGGCACCGCGGCCAGCGCCTCGTCCAGCCGGCCCGGATCGCTGCCGCCGGCCTGGGCGAAGTCCGGCCGGCCACCGCCGCGCCCGTTGACCGCGGCGGCGACCTGGCCGACGAGGTCGCCGGCGCGCACCCGGCCGGTCAGGTCGGACGTGACGCCGGCCACCAGCGCGACCTTGCCGTCGGCGGTGACCGCGCCGAGCACCGCGATCACGCTGCCGAGGCGGCTCTTCAGCGTGTCGACGGCTTCGCGCAAGGCCGCGGCATCGGCGCCCTCGACGAGCGCCGCGACCACGCGCACGCCCTGCACCAGCACGGCGCCAGCCGCGAGATCCTGCCCGCCACCGGCGGCGAGACGCGACTTCAGCGCCGTCAGCTCGCGCTCGAGTTTCTTCTGCCGGTCCAGCAACTGCTGCACGCGCTCGTGCAGGTCCGCCGGCGTGCCGCGCAGCAGGCCGGCGGCCCGCTGCAACCGCGCTTCGGACTCGCGCACCAGCGCCAGCGCGCCGGCCCCCGTCACCGCCTCGATGCGGCGGACACCGGCCGCGACACCGCTCTCGCCGGTGATCCGGAACAGGCCGATGTCGCCGGTGCGCCCGACGTGAGTGCCGCCGCACAGCTCGACCGAGAAGTCGCCGAATCGCAGCACGCGCACGCTGCTGCCGTACTTCTCGCCGAACAGGGCCATCGCACCGGACCTGACCGCCTCGTCATACGGCAGTTGTCGCACGTCGGCGGCCACGTTGCTCCGGACTTCCTCGTTGACCAGCGTCTCGACCGCCTCGAGTTCGCCCGCGGTGACCGGCTGGAAGTGAGCGAAGTCGAAGCGCAGGCGGTCGGGTGCGACCAGCGAACCTTTCTGCGTCACGTGCGCACCGAGCACGCGGCGCAGCGCCGCGTGCAGCAGATGCGTCGCCGAATGATTGAGGACAGTCGCCTGCCGGGCCACGGCATCGACCCGCGCCGTCAGGCGCTGCCCGGGGACCAGCGTGCCGGACTCGAGTTCGCCGACATGCACGATCGCTGCGCCGGACTTCTGCGTGTCGCGGACGAGGAAACGGACCCCGGCACTCTCCAGCACGCCGGCATCACCGACCTGGCCGCCGGACTCGGCGTAGAACGGCGTGCGCTCGAGCACGACCTGCGCCGTCTCGCCTGCGGCCAGCGCGGTCACCGGCTGGCCGTCCCGCCGGATCGCCAGCACGGCGGCCTCTGCGGTCAGGCGGTCGTAGCCGCAGAACTCGCTGGGCACATCGAGGGCCGGCCCGCCGCGCAGGTCGACGCCGAAGCGACTGGCGGCCCGGCCGCGCTCGCGTTGCCCGGCCATCGCCGCCTCGAAGCCAGTCTGGTCGATGGTGAGACCGCGCTCGCGCGCGATGTCGGCGGTCAGGTCCACCGGGAAGCCGTAGGTGTCATACAGGCGGAACACGGTGTCGCCGGGAATCGTGGTCCCGGCGAGCCGCTGCATCGCGTCCTCGAGCAGCTCCATGCCGTTGCTGAGGGTCTCGGCGAAGCGCTCCTCCTCCTGGCGCAGCACGCGGGCAGCGTGGTCCGCACCGCGCGCGAGTTCCGGATACGCCTCCCCCATCTGTGCGACCAGCGCCGGCACCAGCGCGTGGAAGAACGGCTGTTGCTGGCCGAGCTGGTAGCCGTGACGGATCGCACGGCGGATGATCCGGCGCAGCACGTAACCGCGGCCCTCGTTGCCCGGCAGGACACCGTCGACGATGAGAAACGCACAGGCCCGCAGGTGATCCGCGATCACGCGCAGCGACGGCTGGTCGCGCTCGCGCCGGCCGGTCGCCGCGGCGGCCGCGGCGAGCAGGCCCTGGAACAGGTCGATGTCGTAGTTCGAGTGCACGCCCTGCAGCACGGCGGCGGTGCGCTCGAGACCCATGCCGGTGTCGACGGACGGGCGCGGCAGCGGCGCCAGCCCGCCGTCGGCGCCGCGCTCGAACTGCATGAAGACCAGGTTCCAGATTTCGACGAAGCGGTCACCGTCCTCCGCGGGCGAACCCGGCGGGCCACCGGCGATGCCGGGGCCGTGGTCGTAGAAGATCTCGCTGCACGGACCGCAGGGGCCGGTCTCGCCCATCGCCCAGAAATTGGATTGTTCGCCCAGCCGGGCGCAGCGCGCCTCCGGCACGCCGATGTGCCGCAGCCAGAGCCCGGCCGCCTCGTCATCGTCGCGGTACACCGTGACCCACAGCCGCTCCGGCGCGATGCCGAGCGTGCCGGTCACGAACTCCCAGGCGTACTCGATCGCTGCGCGCTTGAAATAGTCGCCGAAGCTGAAGTTGCCGAGCATCTCGAAGAAAGTGTGATGGCGGGCCGTATAGCCGACATTCTCGAGGTCGTTGTGCTTGCCGCCGGCGCGCACACAGCGCTGCGCGCTGGCCGCGCGCCGGTACTCACGGGCGTCGCGGCCCAGGAACACGTCCTTGAACTGGACCATGCCGGCATTCGTGAACAGCAGCGTCGGGTCGTTGCCCGGCACCAGCGGGCTCGATGGAACGATGGCGTGGCCGCGCGCGCGGAAGAAATCCAGGAAGGCCGCGCGCAGCGCGGCACTGCTCATGCCCTCGTGCTTCGGATCCGCCATTACTCTCCGTCCTGGTCACTGCCCACGGCCGCCCGCACCTGGTCGGCGTTGAAGCCGCGCTGGGTCAGGAAGCGCGCCTGCCGCGCCCGCTCCTTCCAGTTCGCCGGCGGGCTGGCGCCGAACCGACGGCGCCGGACCTCGCCGCAGCGCCGGCGCCACGCCGGTTCGCGTTCGGCTACCGCGGTCGCGATGACTCCGCGGGCCACACCGGCCTCGCGCAGGCGGTGGGCGATCAGGACCGGGCCGTGGCCACGGGCCGCATGATACGCGACGAAGTGCTCGGCATAACGGCCGTCGTCGACCAGGCGCTCGCCGGCGAGCGCCGCCACGGCCGCGGTCACCGCGGCCGGCGCGAAACCAGCGCCGGTCAGCCGGGCCGACAGCTCGGCCATGGCATGGTCACGGCGGTTCAGCAGTCGCAGCGCCGCCAGCCGCACCGCTTGCGGATCCGCCGGATCCGCCGGCAGCTCAGGCTTCCGCCGCCTCACCCGCAACCGCCGCCGGACGGCGCGCCGGCAGCAGCCGCGCGCGCAGCGCCGCCTCGATCCGCTCGGCCACCTCCGGATGCTGCTGCAGGTACACGCGCGCGTTGTCCTTGCCCTGACCGATGCGCTCCCCGTCGCAGGCGTACCAGGACCCGGACTTCTCGACCAGGCCGTGCTGCACGCCCATGTCGATCAGCTCGCCCTCGCGCGAGATGCCGAGGCCGTAGAGGATCTCGAACTCGGCCTCGCGGAACGGCGGCGAGACCTTGTTCTTGACCACCTTGACGCGGGTCTGGCTGCCAATGACCTCCTCGCCGTTCTTCAGCGCGCCGATACGGCGGATGTCGAGCCGCACCGAGGCGTAGAACTTGAGCGCGTTACCACCGGTGGTCGTCTCCGGATTGCCGAACATCACGCCGATCTTCATGCGGATCTGGTTGATGAAGATCACGATCGTGTTCGAGCGCTTGATGTTGCCGGTGAGCTTCCTGAGCGCCTGCGACATCAGCCGGGCCTGCAGGCCGACCTGCATCTCGCCCATCTCGCCCTCGATTTCGGCCTTCGGCGTCAGCGCCGCGACCGAATCGATGACGACGATGTCCACCGCGCCGGAACGGACCAGCATGTCGGTGATCTCGAGCGCCTGCTCGCCGGTGTCGGGCTGCGAGATCAGCAGCTCCCTGACGTTGACGCCGAGCTTCTCCGCGTACACCGGGTCGAGGGCGTGCTCGGCGTCGACGAACGCGGCAACCCCGCCGAGCTTCTGCGCCTGGGCGATGATCGACAGCGTCAGCGTGGTCTTGCCGGAGGCCTCCGGACCATAGACCTCGACCACGCGGCCGCGGGGGACGCCACCGACACCGAGCGCGACATCCAGGCCGAGCGAGCCTGTCGAGACCACCTCGATATCGGCCGAAGCCGGGTGCTCGCCGAGGCGCATGACCGAACCCTTGCCGAACTGCTTTTCGATCTGGCCGAGCGCCGCGCTGAGCGCCTTCCTGCGATTGTCATCCATGGGACCGGTCCTCCTGGGGTGATGCGATTATTTCACAAAGCTCCGGCGCCGGCCGCGCGGTGATTAACACGCGTGTTTGCGCCGATATGCCTCGGACGCAGCCTGCGCCCGCCGGTGGCTCACCACACGACCCTGCGGTGCCGGTGTTACGGTTGTTCGGTTCCGGCCGGGTTGCGCAGCAGACCGCGGAGCGCCGCCGCGACGCTGCGCTGCCGGACCGCCGCGCGATCACCGCGGAACCGGAACCGCCGCGCCACGAGACCGACCCGCCGGCGCTCCCGCCAGCCCCAGGCGATCCACACGGTGCCGACCGGCTTGTCCGGGACGCCACCGCCCGGGCCGGCAATGCCCGTGACCGCGACGGCGCAGCTCGCACCCCGCGTACCGAGCGCCCCGCGCACCATGGCGAGCGCCACCTCCCGGCTGACGGCGCCCTGCCGGGCCAGCAACCGCGCACCGACCCCGAGCAGGTCCTGCTTGGCGGCGTTCGAGTAGGTCACCCAGCCGCGGTCGAAGTAGTCCGAGCTGCCCGCCAGATCCGTCAGGACCTTGGCCAGCAGGCCACCGGTACAGGACTCAGCGGTCACGATCCGGGCACCGGAGCGCCGCAGCCGCTCGGCCACCTGCCCGGCCAGCCGCTGCAGATCGGAGCCGGCCATGCGACCTCAGCCGAGCCGCGAAAAATCCGGCGGACGCTTTTCCAGCAACGCCGTGATCGCCTCGCGGGCCTCGGCGCTCTGCAGCCGTTGCTCGAAGACGGCCACCTCATGGTGCATCACCTCGAGGATCGGCGGCGGCTGGCCCTCCCGCAGCAGACGCCGGGCTGCGCGCACGGCGCCAGCCGGCAGGGCGGCCAGCGCCCGCGCCGCATCCTGCGTGCGGTCGGCCAGCTTCCCGGCGCTGACCACTTCGTTGGCGATACCGATCGCCACGGCCTGCGCCGCGGTCATCGGCCGGCCGAGCACCAGCATCTCGAAGGCCCGGGCGTGCCCGGCGAGCCTCGGCAACAGCACACTCGAGCCGAACTCGGGCACCAGCCCGAGCTGCACGAACGGGGTCGAGAGCCGGGCGTCCTCGGCCAGACAGACCAGGTCGCAGTGCAGCAGCATCGTGACCCCGACGCCGATCGCCAGCCCGCTGACCGAGGCGATGACCGGCTTGGAGAAGTTCGCGAATCCGTCCATGAACCGCCAGACCGGCGCGCCGCGCTCGGCAAAGGCCTGGTCGAGGAATTCGCGCAGATCGTTGCCGGCGGTGAAATTGCCTCCGGCGCCGGTCAGCACCAGGACCCGGACCGCCGGATCCTGTTCGGCGTCGGCCATGTGCTGCGCCAGAGCCGCGTACATCGCGGAGGTCAAGGCGTTCTTCTTCTCCGGACGGTCGAAGGTCAGCGTGACAATACCGTGCTCGCTGTGATGGCCGATGTTCATGGGATGCGTGAGCTCCGTAACTGATGCCGGGCCGAACTACCGCCCCGGTCATGGCCGCTACAGTGCCATATCCAACACCGCCGGTGGCCCGCGCAATGGGGTGGCCGGCCCGCGTCGTTGTTAGACTGCGCCGGCCATGCCCCCACCTGCTTCGACCCCGACCACCCGGCCCCTGTTCGCAGGCGAGGCCGCGCACACGCCGATGATGCAGCAGTACCTGCGCATCAAGGCTGGGCATCCGGACGTGCTGCTGCTGTACCGGATGGGCGACTTCTACGAACTCTTCTACGACGATGCGCGGCGCGCGGCGCGCCTGCTCGACATCGTGCTGACCCAGCGCGGCGAGTCGGCCGGGGCGCCGATCCCGATGGCCGGCGTACCGGTCGAGAAGCTCGACACCTATCTGGCCCGGCTGGTACGGCTCGGCGAATCGGTCGCCGTCTGCGAGCAGATGGGCGAGGTCGGCAAGGGCAAGGGACCGGTCGAACGCGCGGTCGTGCGGATCGTCACGCCCGGCACGGTCACCGATGACGCGCTGCTGGACGAACGCCGGGCGACGTTGCTGGCCGCCGTGCTGACTGCGGGCCCGAGCTGCGGACTCGCCTGGCTCGAACTCGCCGCCGGCCGCTTCAGCGTGATCGAGACCGACGGAGCCGCGGCGCTGGCGGCGGAGCTCGAGCGCCTGCGGCCGGCGGAGCTGCTGCATCCCGAGGGCGCCGCTCCGGCCTGGAACGGTGCTGCTCTGCGCGAGCGCCCGCCCTGGCATTTCGATCCGGGCGCCGGGCGTCGCGCGCTCGCGGCCCAGTTCGGGACCCGCGATCTCGCCGGCTTCGGCTGCGAGGATCTCGGCCCGGCGCTGGGCGCGGCCGGCGCCCTGTTGCAGTACCTGCGCGACACGCAGCGCTCGGCGCTGCCGCACCTGACCAGCCTCGTGCGCGAACAGCACGATGAAGCACTGGTGCTCGACCCGGCAACGCGGCGCAATCTCGAACTCGACCGCAGCCTGGCCGGCCGCGAGGAACATACCCTGGTCGGCGTGATCGACCGGACCGCGAACGCCATGGGCGCGCGCGAGCTGCGCCGCTGGCTCGGTCGCCCGTTGCGCGATCCTGCACTGCTGCGCCAGCGCTACCGTGCCATCGCCGCCGTGATCGAAACCGGCCGGGCACCCGCGCTGCAGGAACTGCTGCGCCAGACCGGCGATGTCGAGCGGGTGCTGGCCCGCATCGCGTTGCGCACCGCCCGGCCGCGTGACCTCATCGTGCTGCGCGCGGCGCTCGGCCTGCTGCCGGCGCTCAGCGACGCGCTGGCGGATCTCGACGCCGAGCTGCTGGCGGCGGCCACGGCGGCGCTGGCACCGCGCCCGGAACTGCACGGGCTGCTGGTCCGGGCGCTGGCCGAATCACCCCCGCTGCAATTGCGCGATGGCGGGGTCATCGCCGCCGGCCACGATGCGCAGCTCGACGAGCTGCGTGCGCTCGCGGCCGGCAGCGACCGGCATCTGCTCGAGCTCGAGGAACGCGAGCGCCGCCGCACGGGCATCAGCCAGCTCCGGCTCGGTTACAACCGCGTGCACGGCTATTACCTCGAGATCCCGCGCAGCCAGTCCGGGCGCGCGCCACCGGACTACCACCGGCGCCAGACGGTCAAGAACGCCGAGCGCTACATCACTCCCGAACTACGCGAGTTCGAACAGCGCGTGCTCGGTGCGCGCGACCGCGCGCTGGCCCGCGAACGCGAGCTGTTCGAGGGCCTGCTGGACCGGCTGACCGCGGCACTGCCGGACCTGCAGCGGCTGGCCGCCGCGCTGGCCATGACCGATGTCGTCGCCAACCTGGCCGAACGCGCCGTCACGCTCGACTATGTCGAGCCCGAGCTCAGCGCGGAACCGGGGCTGCGGATCGAGGCCGGTCGCCATCCGGTCGTCGAGCGCGCCCGCGACGAACCGTTCGTGCCGAACGACCTCGAACTGGGCGACGGCCGGCGCCTGCTGGTCATCACCGGTCCGAACATGGGCGGCAAGTCCACCTACATGCGCCAGGCGGCGCTGATCCTCGTGCTCGCCTCGATCGGCAGTTACGTCCCGGCGGCGCGCGCCGTGGTCGGCCCGTTCGACCGCATCTTCACCCGCATCGGCGCCGCCGATGATCTGGCCGGCGGGCGCTCGACCTTCATGGTCGAGATGACCGAGGCAGCCGTGATTCTGAATGCCGCGACCGAGCGCAGCCTCGTGCTGATGGACGAGATCGGCCGCGGCACCAGTACCTACGACGGCCTCGCGCTGGCGCAGGCCTGCGCCACGCACATCGCGCGGCGGATGCGCGCCTTCACGCTGTTCGCGACGCACTACTTCGAGCTGACCGCACTGGCGGACGAACTGCCGGAGGTCGCGAACGTGCACCTCGATGCGGCCGAGCACGCCGACGGTATCGTGTTCCTGCACGCGGTCCGGCCGGGGCCGGCCAGCCGCAGTTACGGCCTGCAGGTCGCGCAGAAAGCGGGGGTGCCGCGCGAGGTCATCGGCAGCGCACGCCTGCTGCTCGAGCGCCTCGAACGCCGCGCGCCGGCCGCCGACCCCGGCGGACCGCAGCCGGACCTGCCACTGGCCCCGGCGGCGCAGCCGGAGGCGGCCCTCGAGCTGCTGCGGGCGCTGGATCCGGACCGGCTGACCCCGCGCGAAGCGCTGCAGGCCCTCTACGACCTGAAGTCACGTCTCTGAAAATGGGGACGCTTCCCTTTTTCCGGCCGAGGCCGGAAAAAGGGAAGCGTCCCCATTTTCAGCCCTCAGAAGCGGCCCGAGTCGAGGAAGCGGGCCACCGCCGCAGCCACATCGGCCGACAGCAGCATGCCGAGGTGGCTGACATCGAAGACTGCCGCGTCCCGGACGCCGGCAACATCGGTCTCGTCGACCGCCACCGTGCCATCGTTCGGCGCCGGCAGGCCCGCAAACATCCGCCCAAGCCCGACCGGGCGGGACCCGGCGATGACGCCGAGCTGCTGAGGCCAGCGCCAGGCCGGCTCGCGCGCGCGCGTCAGTTCGCTCGCGGCCAGCGGACCGAGCAGGCGCGGGCCGATCGACCACGCCGCAACCGCACGCGCGGCGCGCGACCCGCGCACCGGCGAACCGAGCAGCACGACGCGTCCGTCCGGCAGTCGCCCCTCGCTCTCGAACGTCCGCAGGATCACGAGGCCGCCGAGGCTGTGGCCGATCAGGTGCGCAGGCCCGCTGCCGAACCCGCGCAGTTCGCCGGCCAGCGCGCCGGCCGCATCGGCCAGGCTCGCACGGGTCGACGGATAGCGGAACAGGCGCGGCTCGAACCCGGCCCGCGCCAGGCGCCGGCGCAGCGTGAGCGTCTCGAGCCCGCTCATCCACAGGCCGTGCACGACGACGACCGGGATGGCCCGGGCGACCAGGGTTCAGCCCTCCGGCGGCGCCGGCGGTTTCACGCGAATGTGCAGCTCGCGCAACTGGGCGTCGCCGGCCGGGGCCGGCGCGTCGGTCAGCGGGCACCAGGCGGACTGCGTCTTCGGGAACGCGATGACGTCGCGGATGCTGTCGGCGCCGCTCATCAACATCGCCAGCCGGTCGAGGCCGAAGGCGATGCCGCCATGCGGCGGCGCGCCATAGCGCAGCGCCTCGAGCAGGAAGCCGAACTTCGCGCGCGCCTCTTCCGCCTCGATGCCGAGCAGTCCGAACACCGTGCTCTGCAGCTCCTCGCGATGGATACGGATCGAGCCGCCACCGATCTCGGAGCCGTTCAGCACCAGATCGTAGGCACGCGCCAGCGCGGCGCCGGGATCCGCGACCAGCGCCGCCGGGTCCGGCTCGGCCGGCGACGTGAACGGATGATGCATCGCGACCCAGCGCCGCTCGGTGGCATCCCACTCGAACATCGGGAAGTCCACCACCCACAGCGGCCGCCAGCCGGCAGCGACGAGACCGAGGTCGCGGCCAAGCTGCAGGCGCAGTGCGCCGAGCGCGTCGTTGACGATGCCGGCCTGGTCGGCGCCGAAGAAGATCAGGTCGCCGTCCGCGGCCCGGCTGCGCTCGAGGATGCCGGCGACCGCCGCGTCGCTCAGGAACTTCAGGATCGGCGACTGCAGCCCCGCGCGCCCGGCCGCGACGCTGGTGACCTTGACGTAGGCGAGCCCGCGCGCGCCATGCCGGCCGACGAAGGCCGTGTACTCATCGATCTGCCGGCGGGTCAGTGTGGCGCCGCCCGGGACAACGAGTGCCGCGACCCGACCGCGCGGGTCCGCGGCCGGCGCGGCGAAGACCTTGAACTCGCAGTCACGCACCAGGTCGGCGACATCCGCGAGTTCGAGCGGCACACGCAGGTCCGGCTTGTCGGAGCCGTACCGCCGCATGGCCTCGGCGTAACTCAGGCGCGGGAACGGATCGGGCAGCTCCGCGCCGAGCACCGTGCGGAACACATGCCGGACCAGTCCCTCCATCAGCGCCATCAGCTCCTGCTGGTCGAGGAACGACGTCTCGATGTCGAGCTGGGTGAACTCGGGCTGCCGGTCGGCGCGCAGGTCCTCGTCGCGGAAGCAGCGCACGATCTGGTAGTAGCGGTCGAAGCCGCTCATCATCAGCAGCTGCTTGAAAATCTGCGGTGACTGCGGCAGCGCGAAGAACTTGCCCGGATGGGTGCGCGACGGCACGAGGTAGTCGCGCGCCCCTTCCGGCGTCGCCCTGGTCAGCATCGGCGTCTCGATGTCGACGAAACCACGCTCGTCGAGGTAGCCGCGCATCGCCCGCGTCAGCGCGTGCCGCTGGCGCAGGCGCTGCTGCATGACCTCGCGGCGCAGGTCGACGTAGCGATAACGCAGCCGCAGCTCCTCGCTCGCCTCCTCGTCCAGCGTGAACGGCGGCGTCGCCGACGGATTCAGCACCTCGAGTTCCTGCGCCAGCAGCTCGACCTGGCCGGAGGCGAGGTGCGGATTGATGGTGCCGGCCGGCCGCGGCCGCACCAGGCCCTGCACGCGGATGCAGAACTCGCGCCCGAGGCGCTCGGCCTGGCGGAACGCCGCGGGCGTGTCGGGATCGACGACCACCTGCAGCAGACCGGCGCGGTCGCGCAGGTCGATGAAGATCACGCCGCCGTGGTCACGGCGGCGGTGCACCCAGCCGGCCACCGCGATGCTGGCGCCGCAGTGGGACTCGTTGACTTCGCCGCAGTAGTGGGTACGCATCGACAAGGTCCGCGATGCTACGTTTCGGGGCGGTCCGGCGGCAAGTCCGGCAGCGGCCGCCAGTCGGGCGTGACGACGCCGAGCGTCAGGATCACGCGCATCGCCTCGTCGACGCTCATCTCCAGCGCGATCGCCTCTTCGCGCGGGACCATGATGATGAACCCGCTGGTCGGGTTCGGCGTGGTCGGCACGAACACCGCGATCAGGTCGCGACCGGTGCGGTGGCTCGGTTCCGGGTTCGAGTCGCCGCTCTGGAAGCCGAGCACCCACATGCCGTGACGTGGATACTGCACCAGCAGCACGCGCTTGAACGCCTGGCCCTTGTCCGACAGCACGGTCTCGGTGAAGGTCTTGGTGCCGCCGTAGATCGCGCGCACCACCGGGATGCGCCGCACCAGGTCTTCGGACCAGCGCAGCAATCTGCGCCCGGCGAGGTTGGTGGCCGCCAGGCCGGTCAGCAGCAGCACGATGAGCGCCAGCACCAGGCCGAGACCGGGGATGCCGAAGCCGAGCAGCGCCTCCGGCCGGAAGCGCTCCGGCACCAGCAGCAGCGTGCGATCCATCAGGCCGACCAGCGCCTGCAGCACGAACACCGTGACAAAGACCGGGATCCAGACCAGCAGGCCGGCGATCAGGTAGCGACGCAGCCGGCTGGCCCAGGTGGTCTCGGCCGGGCGGGCCGCGCTATCGGCGGCGGACACGGCGTCAGCGCCGCGCCCGGCGGCGATTCCGCCGCGCCGG
>Ga0194120_10007946_pt1 | contig 14249 bp, 5 predicted proteins | sample TA2MahCa65mmetaG_FD_148642 | JGI IMG/M metagenome (GOLD analysis project Ga0194120, IMG submission 148642) | Freshwater microbial communities from Lake Tanganyika, Tanzania - TA2015019 Mahale Deep Cast 65m | ecosystem: Environmental > Aquatic > Freshwater > Lake | place: Tanzania: Lake... | reverse complement strand
CCTCGCGCGCCGCTCCGCCCGGGCGCGCTAGTCCCAGGCGGTGCGGCTCACCATCATCCACCACGACCGCGACGTGCTCGCCGTCGACAAGCCCGCCGGCCTGCTCTCGGTTCCCGGCAAGGCAGAGCCCGACAGTGCCGAGGCCCGGCTCCGCGCCGAGGGGCTGGTGGTGTACCCGGCCCACCGGCTCGACATGGCCACCTCGGGCGTGCTCCTCTTCGCCCTGCGCCGCGCCGCCGAGCGCGAGCTCCACCGCCAGTTCCGCGAGCGCGAGGTGGAGAAGGTCTACGTGGCGCGGGTGGCGGGACACCCCCCCGCCGACATCGGCGAGATCGAGGCGCCGCTCGCCACCGTCCCCGGCGAGCCCCGCTCGGTGGTGAGCCCCGGCGGCAAGGCCGCGCAGACCTCGTACCGCGTGCTGAGTCGCGACGACGACGGCACCAGCTTGCTGGAGCTGCGTCCCCGCACCGGACGCTCGCACCAGCTCCGCGTCCACCTGTGTCACATCGGTTTCCCCATCCTCGGCGACCGGATCTACGCGCAGGCCGAGGTCGTCGCCGCGTCGGACCGCCTGTGCCTGCACGCGGCCCAGTTGAGTTTCCGGCACCCGTACTCGGGCGCGCCGATCACGCTCCAGGCGCCGGTTCCCTTCGCATAGCCCTCGCGGCGTCGACGAGGCGACAGATTGACACACCGGCACCACATTCCCTAGAATCCGCGCGTGCTTCCTCGGCGCCGCCTCCTCTGCGTGCTCGCGGCGCTGGGGTACGGCGCCCCCGCCCACGCGCACCTCCCTCACGAGTACGTGCTCGCGCTGGCTGGTGACCCGGACTTCGCCAACTCGGGGAAGGCCTACCTGATCATGGCGGTCGACGGCTCCACCGACGGCCTCGGCTGGTGGCCCTACGCCTCGCTCGATCACGGCCTGCACTGGGGGACGATCGCTCGCCCATCCACCAACGCGGACTTTGCCGGGCTCGCAGTGTTCGAGGGACGCCCGCTCATCGCCACCGACGACGGCAAGCTCTGGTGGCGCGACGGCGGCGAGTGGGAGGTGCTCCAGGCCCCGACGCCCTACATCACCAGCATCACCGCCGACTGGAGCCGCGTGGCCATCGGTGGCGCCGGCGGGGTGTACTGGACCACCGATCCACGGGGAGCCTGGCAACAAGCCACGAGCGAGCCCAGCAACATCGTGAACTTCGCACCGTCCGGCAGCGTGAACCTCGCGGTGCGGACTCGCGACGGTCGTATCCTGTACGGACCGCCGGACGCGCTGGAGGAGCTGGCCCCCCCGCCGGTCGACGCGCTCGACATCACCCAGCTCGACGGCGTGGTGTACATCGGCGGCCCGGATGGGGTAGCGGCGCACCGCGCCGGCTTCTGGGCCAGCTGCGCGCCCCTGCCCGTGTCGCGACCGGAACTCGACTACTCCAGCCGCGTTACCCGGGTGCTCGCCACCCGCGGCGCGCTGCACGCCGGCACCGGCCAGTACCTCTACGACTCCACCGACGGCTGCACCTCGTGGATGGAGGTCGACGCCTTCGCGGAGGACGCCTCCTACGGTACCGGCGGGGGCGAGGCCAACAATGCCGCGCAGTCCTTCGTGGGGCTCATCGCGAGCGAGGAGTACACCATCACCGCCGGCTTCCGGGGGGCCGTGGTGCGCAAGGCCCCACTCGAGTGGCACAGCACCCGCCTCAACGACGGCGCCTTCGTGCGCGGCATCGCCATGGCCGAGCCGAGCGACGGCGGCGGCCGCATGTGGTGGACGAGCTACGGCGGCGGGTTGCTCGAGGTGACCGGCGGCGGCACCGAGTTCCGGCGCGTGGCCCAGGGCTCGCTCATCGAGGCCGAGTTCGGACGCGACGTGGCCGCCATCCGCAGCGGCACCCTGGCCTTCTCGGGCGACCTCAACGGCTACGCGAGCACCGACCAGGGCGCCACGCTGGCGGAGGTGGATGTCGTCACCTCCCACATCGTCGGGCTGGCCGCCGCCGGCGGCCGGCTGTGGGCGCTCGGCTCGCGCACCGACAGCACCGTGCTCGCGGTGTCGGACGACGGGCTGGCCTACACCGCCATCGACATCGGCGAGGGCGGGCCGATGGAGGTGGCCGACGCGGTGATCGCCGGCGAGGCAGGCGTGCTGGTGCGCCGCGTAGACCCCCCGGCCCTCTTGTTCTCGACCGACGGTGGAGCGGCGTGGACCGAGCTCGGCAGCAGCGAGTTCGACATCCGCAGCGCGGTGGCGTGGCCACCCGGCGAGGGACGGCGGATCGTGCGCGCCACCGACGCGCAGGTGGAGTGGTCCGAAGACCAGGGCGCCACCTGGACGCCCGCCAGCGTGCAGCCCGGGCTGATGCCCGAGCAGCTCCGCCAGTCCGACGGGGGCGCGATCATCGGCTTCGACGACGCCGGCCGTGGCTGGCGCTCCCACGACGGCGGCGACACCTGGTCGGCCACGCTCCCGCTCGCCTCGCCCCAGGACGTGGTCACCTGGGGCGAGTACGTGATCGTCTCCACCATCCGGGGCGTGTCCTGGTCCGACGACCTCGGCGACACCTGGTACGCGGCGCCCTTCCAGGAGCACCTCTCGCCGCTTCACGAGGCGCTGGTCTGCCTCGATCCCGACGACGTGGCCATCCCGTGCTCCGACCCGCTCGGCGTGGGCGCCACGCTGCGCTTCTCCACGCGAGGCGACCACTTCCGCGTCATCGTCAAGGGCGCCCTGGCTTTCGACCTCAGCACCAATACCAACCCGGCGGGAAGCTACGCCGCTGGCGAGACCATCGGCCTGCCGGGCGGTGGCTGGACCGACGTGGAGATGGTCATCAACGGCGGCCTCGCCAACCTCGAGTACGTCGAGATCGACCTCGACGGCTACCCCATCGGTCGCGCCGACTTCCTCGACACCGGCCACGCCGACTCGGCGGTCGACTCCGGCAACCCGTCTCGGCCGCCCAGCGACGACGACTGCGGCTGCGAGGAGGGCGCGGGCTTGTTGCCGCTGGTCTTCGCCCTGGCCGGGTGGCGGCGGCGCCGTGCGCGGGGGCTATCCGTGCGGCGGTCGGCGTCATAGTTCGGGGGCGATGCCCGACCTCGACCCCGCCTGGCGTGCCGTGCTCGCGGCTCCTCGCGACGATGCTCCCCGCGCCCGCTTCGCCGACCTCGTGGCGAGCGCCGAGCCCGACACCGCCACCTTCATCCGCGCGCAGCTCGACCTCGCCCGCCGCCGCCGCCAGAAACCCCGGCGCGACCGCCAGGTGGAACGAGGCGCGGTGTCGGCGCCGCCGGCCGTCCACGAGTCCCGTTTCGCCGCCGCGCGGGCCCTGCTCGACGGCACCGTCCCCGCGTGGGCGCAGCGCCTCGGCCACGGGCGCGGTTTCCTGGAGCGCGCCACCGTCGACGGCCACTGGTTCGCGTCGCGAGGGACAGACTTGCTCGCCCGCGCGCCGATCGTGGATGTCACCGTCCACGCCTGCCCCGCCGATCCCACCGAGCTGTTCGACAGCCCGGCCTGGGCGCAGCTGCGATCGCTCCGCTTCGTGGGCGCGCCGCTGGGCCTGTCGCAGGTCGAGTGCCTGTGCCAGTCGCCCTACCTCGGGCGCCTCGCCGTGCTCGACCTCTCGCAGATGGGGCTGCCGCTCGCGGCCTTGCACGCGGTGATTCGCGCGCCGCTCCTCGCCCGCCTTCGCTACCTGCGCGCCGACGGCAACCAGTTCCCCGACCCCAACCCGACCATCGACGAGCAGGACGGGCAGAGCTTCGGCGAGCGCCGGTCGGCGTTTGCCGAGGAACTACGGCAGCAGTTCGGGGAGAGGCCCTGGCTTGCCGGGATCCCTCAGGACCTGGAGCCTCACCCGGAGGCGCTCGGCTAGTTCCCGTAGAAGGCGAAGATCGCGCCGGCCTGGCTGCCGCCGGTGTTCTCCTGCGGGGCGCCGAGGATCACCTCTTGCTGGCCGTCGCCGTCGAGATCGCCGGTGGCCACGCTCGCGCCGAGATTGTCTTTCTTGCCCCGGGAGTAGAAGGCCGCGTCGGCGTCGGCGGGCCCCTCGCCGCTCTCCACCGGTCCCCAGAAGAGGTAGGCGGCGCCGCCCCCCTCGGGGCCGCCGTCGTCACCGCGCGCGCCCACGAGCAGCTCGCTCGCGCCGTCCTTGTCGATGTCGCCCGCCCAGAGCGCGAGGCCGAAGCGCTGCTGGCGACCGTCGCCCCGCAGGATGAGGTCGGCGTCGTTGAGCCCCATCACGCCCTCGCCGCCGGGACCGTACACCACGTAGGCGGCCCCGGCGTACTGGGCGATGGTCGAGGAATAGGCGCCCAGCAGCACGTCGCCGAGGCCGTCGCCGTTGATGTCGCCCAGGGCGAGCGCCTCGCCGGCGTAGTCGCTGGAACCCTCGCCCAGGTACTTCGCGTCGGCGTCGGCGAGGCCCACCGTGCCGCTGAGCCCGCCGTACACGAGGTAGGCGCCGCCCCCCGCCGGGGCACCGCCCGAGGCGTAGGGCGCGGCCAGCAGGAGGTCGCCGATGCCGTCGCCATCGACGTCGCTGCCGGTCGTCACGTAGCGGCCCGCGTAGGCGCCGGCGGCCTCGCCCACGAGCACCAGGTCGGCGGTGCTGTCGATCGCCGCCTCGCCCGGCGCCACCGGGCCGTGCTCCACGAACACCGCGCCCGCCTCGCGACCGCCGCGGTCGTCCTCGTAGGCGCCCACGATGAGATCCACCTGGCCGTCGCCGGTGACGTCGGCCATGTCGGAGCCGTGGCCCACCTCGGTGTCGGCGGTGCCGGTGCGCGTGACGTTCGCCTCGTCGACGCTGATGGGGCCGGTGATCGGCCCGAAGAACACCCACTCGCGACAGGTGCCGTCGGCTGCGCCGATCGACACGTCGGCCACGCCGTCGCCGTTGGCGTCGGCCACGCCGATGGAGCGGCCCATGCCGTCGATGCCGCTCTTGCTGCTGATCTGGGCGCCCATCTCGTCGAGCGTGCCCGAGCCGGTCAAGGGGCCGAACACGACGTAGGCGCCGCCGGTGTTGCGCTCGGCGTAAAAAGTCGTGAGCGCCACGTCGTCGAGGCCGTCGTCGTTGACGTCGCCCACGTCGATGTACTCGGCGGCCCCGTAGTTGCTCTCCGGCGCGTAGGCCCACGCCGCCTCGCTGGCGGCGTCGTAATCGCCGTTGAAAGCGTGCTCGCCGGCGTGGGGATCGCTGGTGTCGGTGTCGGAGTCAGTGTCGGTGTCGGTGTCGCCATCGGCATCGGCGTCGAGGTCGGTGTCGCTGTCGCCGTCGGCGTCGGAATCACCGTCGGCATCGGCGTCGGCATCGACGTCGATGATGATCGAGTCGGCCGGCCCGAGGACGCAGGCGTTGAGCAGGGCGAGGAGCAGCATGCGGCGCGACGGATTGTGCCTGGAATCGGCGCGCGATGTCAGCCGCTTGACGGCTTATCGACGGGAGTGGTCCGCGGAGGCAGCTTCCCTTCCTCGGCCAGCCGCTTCAACACCGCCGCCACGCGGGCGTCGCGCTCGGCCTCGCGGCGCGCGTCGTCTTGTTCGGTGTTGGCCTGGATGTGCTTGATGATGGCCTCCTGCGTCTCGCGGGCCACCTCGTCGATCGACTTCGGGGGGGGATTCTTGGGCGTGCTCATCATGGGCTCGCTCCAAATATACGCGCGTAGGAGGAAAGGACAGCGGCGCGGATCTCGGGCGGCTCATTGTCGAGGAACTTGATGGCGTTCTCGAGCGCGCCCCTCGCCACCGCCGTGGGATCCTTGCCCTTCTGGCGCTCGCTGGCCACGTAGTCCTCGAGGATCTTCAGCGAGGCCTCGAGCGCCTTCTGCCGGTCGGCCGGGGCGCCCACGTGCTGCGCCTCGAAGTTCCCGGTGGCGTTGAGCGGCTTCACGTCGGGGTAGGCCTTCTGGCTCTTGTCGGTGAGCGAGGCGCGGTTGAACTCGCCCGGGGCGATGCCGAAGGCGCTGGCCTGCTTGTCGGCCACCGCCTGCTTGTACTCCGGCGAGTCCATGAAGCGCTTCATCTCGGTGGCGCCGTCGACGTAGGAGTTGATGAAGGTCATCACGTCGACCACGCGCCCGCTGCCGCCGGCGCGTTCCAGCACGCTCTGGTAGCGGGTGACGGGGTCGGCCTCGGCGTAGCCGAACACCACCTTCAGGCCGCGCGCCTGCGCCGCCTTGAGCACCCAGGCGTTCTCCAGCGCGTCGCCCTCGCCGGCGGCATCCCACACCGCGCCGAAGGTGGCCTTGTCGCCCATCGCGTCTTTCACGATGCCGGTGAGGTCGCCCTTCCCGGCCGCGCAGCCGCCACTGGTGACGAATACTTGCTTGAGCGGGTGCCCGTCCGGCAGCTTCTGGAGCTGGTCGAGGCGCTCGGTAAACGCCATGCGGGCGATGGCCACCGCCGTGGGATGCAGCGCGTGGTTCATCTCCAGGCGGTAGGCGCGCTCGGTGTCGTTCGCCGGCTTGCTGCCCGAGCCGTACTCGGGGAGCATCCGCTTCATCGCGTCGACCTCGAAGATGGGTTGGTCGGGCGTGCCGATGGCCTGCGCCATCTCCAGCGCGTCGTGCTTGGCGAGGTTGGGGTGTTTCTCCACCCAGTCCGCGAAGCTCGACTCCGCCGCGCGCTCGCTCGTCGAGAGCTTCGGCTGCCGCGGCATGCCCTGCTCGGAGAGCTGCTTGGCCATCGCGTCGGCAGACTTCGCCGGGTCGAAATGATCCGCGTGCAAGCCGATGAGTGGCGTTTCTCCGCGCGCCGGGTCGGTCTGCGCCTTCCCCGGGGGTGCAGCGGTGATCTTGGGACCCGCCTGCCCGCCCGTACTGGTACCGCCCTGCGAGGTGCCGCCCGCGTTGGCGGGCGTAGGCCCGGTGCCGGTGGTGGGGGTGGTGGCCGGTGTGCCGAAGATGCGGGCGTACGAGGCGAGCACCGCCGCGCGCACCTCGGGCGGCTGGCTGTCGAGGAACTTGATGGCGTTCTCGAGCGCGCCGCGTGCCACGGCATTCGGGTCTTTCCCGGCGGCCCGCTGCGCCGCCACGTAGTCCTCGAGGATCTTGAGCGAGGCTTCCAGCGCCTGTTGCTTGTTGGGCGGGTTGCTGACGTCCTGGGCCCGGAGCGAACCATCGGGGTTCAAGTTCTTCAGATCCGGGAAGGCTGGCAGCGACTTGTCCTTGAGCGACTTGGGATCGAACTCGCCCGGGCTGATGCCGAAGGCGGTGGCGTGACCGTCGGCCACCGCCTGCTTGTACTCCGGCGAGTCGAGGAACTTGCGGAAGGCGTCGGCGCCGTCGCTGTAGCTGTTGACGAAGGTCAGCACGTCGACCACGCGGCCGGTGCCCTCGGCGCGGTTGAGCACGCCGTTGTACCGGGTGGTGGGGTCGGCCTCGGCGTAGCCGAACACCACCTTCAGGCCGCGCTGCTGGGCAGCCTTGAGGATCCACGCGTTCTCCATCGCGTCGCCCTCGCCGGCCGCGTCCCACACCGCGCCGAACTTGGCCTTGTCGCCGAGCGCGTCTTTCACGATGCCGGTAAGGCTGCCCTTGCCGGCCGCGCAACCGCCGTTGGTGACGAAGATCTGCTTGCTCGGATGCCCGTCGGGAAGCGCGGCCAGCGTGTCGAGGCGGTCGACGAAGGCGGCGCGGGCGACGGCCACCGCCGTGGGATGCAGCGCATGGTTCATCTCGAGGCGGAACTTGTGTTCCTCGGGGCTCGCGGGCTTGCCGCCGGCGCCGTACTCCGGCACGAGGCGCTTCATGCCGTCCACCTCGAACACCGGCTGGTCGGCGCTCCCCGCCGCCTGGGCGAGGCGCAGGGCACCGTCGGTGGCCGCCTTCGGGTTCTGTTGCACCCAGTCGGCAAAGGAAGACTCCACCGCGCGCTCGGCGGCGGAGAGCTGCTGCTGGCGCGGCACGCCCGTCTGCGAGAGCTGGTTGCGCAGGGCGTCGGCGTTGGCCTTGGGATCGTAGAAGTCGGTGTGCAGGCCGATGAGCGGGGTCTCGCCCTGCCTGGGCGTGGTGACCGCCACGCCTGCGGCCGGCCCGGTGAGCTCGGGGCCGGGGAGCGGACGCTGGTTGACGTCGGCCTGCCGGGCGCTCGGGTCGGTGGAGTTGTTGGGATCCGTGCTCCGCCCGGGGACAGTGGGCACCTCCGGCGCCGTCCGGGTACGCTCGTTGTCGGCGGCGGCCTTGGTGCTCCACGCGTCGTCATGGGCGCCGATGATGCGCTGCTGCGCGGCGGCGTCGGCCTGCGCGAGCTTGATGAGCGTTTCCTTGTTGGCGGAACGGATCATGCGCTCCGCGTGGTGGAAGCTGCCCACCACGCCGTTACTGTCGGTGGGCACCGACTGGTGGGTGGACTGCATCTGGAAGTTCTCGTCCACCATGTCGCGGTAGCCGGCCTCGATGCGCTTGCGGACGGCCGGGCTGGTAGCCGCCGCGCCGATCACGCGCACGGCGCCGTCGCCCGACTCCACGCCCACCACCACCGGGAAGGGCCACTCGCGGCCGCTGTTGTCGACCAGGGGTGTCATGCCCTGGATCTTCCCGAGCAACTGCCCGGGACCGCCCGCCGCCTCGCCGTCCTGCCCGATCGCCAGGACGAGGCGATCCGCCCACACCTCGGTGCCATCTGCGCCGACGATGCGAATCTGTTGCTTGCCCGTGGTGGGGTTGGTCTCGAAAGTGACACTCTTGACGTCGTCGGTGACACTGCGGGTGATCTTGCCGCCGGCGTCGCTCTGCATCGTGGGATCGAAAGCCGCGCCGGGGCGCTGGTTGCGGGGAAGGAAGCCGTTGCCGCGCGCCTCGGTGAAGGTGAATCGCTCGATCTCGGTCATCGCGCGCTGGGCCGCGGCCTGGTCGCCCGACTGCCGGGCCTGGGCCAGTCGCTCGTACATGCCCTCGAGCCGCGCCTTCTGCGTGGCGGGCATGTCGTCGCTCGGCTTGGCCATGCGGCCGAGCCACGCGATCTCGCCCGCGTTCTTGTAGGCGCCCTCCGCGCCCCAGGCACCGGAGGCGCCGGCGCCGAAGATCGCCACCTTGTCGCCCTGCTGGATCCTGCTGCCGTCGAAGCCCTGGTCGGAGTGCATGATCCGGCCGTCTTGTTTCAACTGGCGGTAGAGGTCGGCGTCGATCTGCGCTGGCTTGCCATCCGCGCCCGGCCTCGTCGACAGGTCGCGCGCCGGCCCCGGGCCCGAGGCGATGTCGACGTGGTTGGCGTAGATGTAGCGGAACTTGGGCGTCCCGTCGGGGTTGACGCCGTCTTTCACGCGGATGCGCGCCGCGGCGTCCTTGTGCCAGGTGGTGCCCTCCGGCGCCTGCGAGCGCAGCTCCACCCCGTCGATCTCGGAGCGCAGCACGCCGATCCCGGCGTCGGCGCGGTTGATCTCCACGTTCTCCGCGTGCTGGCGGGCCTTCATGAAGGCCGCGTTGCTGGAGTCGGCGGTGCTCGCCATCGGCCGGGCCCCGCCGGGCACCTCGCTCTCGCCGGCGCGCTGGCCGAGATCGGCGTTGGCCCGCATCCACGGGTTCTCGCCGCCCACCACCAGTCGCTTGCCTTGCGCGCCATTGCCGCGGGCGCTGATCTCGTTGGAGATGCCCGCGAAGCCGGCGCCGAGCGTGATGTTGTCGTAGACGTCGTCGACGTAGTTGCCGCCGCTGGCGTCGGTCTTGGTGGCGGCGTCGACGTTCTGGCGAACGTTGGTGTCGTTCTGCTTGTTGACGACGCGGGCCTCCAGCACCTGGAGCGCCTTGATCGGGTCGGGGCTGTCGATCACCGCGTCGAGGTCGCGCGGGTGGACGATGGGATGGCCGTCCGGTCCCACCTGCCTCGACAGGTCGACCAGGCGGTTGACCACCGCGTCGTCCTGCGCGATGCGTTGCTCGGCCGCCCGGAGCGCCGCCTCCTGACCGGCCGCGTCGCCGGAGCGCGCCACGATGGCCCAGGCCTGCTCGTGGGAGAGCTTGCCGTCCCTCACCATCTGGTCGACGCGGTCGAACACCGCCTGCTCGCGCGTGGCGTCGGTGTGTTGCTGGGGCTGGCCGTCTTCCCGCACCGCCTTGCCCTGGGCGTCGAGGCGCACCGCGACATCGTCCTTCACCGCCACGGCGGTGCCGTCGGCGTCGCGGACCACCACGGTGCCGTCGGCGAGAATGGTCCGGCTCGTGCCGTCCGGCGTGACCATCGTCCGGTTTCCCTGGGCATCGACGACGTCGGTGGTGCCATCGCGATTCTTGGTCACCACCGAGTCGTTGTCGGCCCGGGTCACGCCCTTGGGGCTGGTGACGGTCGTCTCGCCGGTGTTGGTGTCGCGGACCACCTGCGCGTCGGTGTCGTTCCGGCCACCCTGGCCGCCGGTGGCGTCGCGCGTGGCGGCGGCAGTGGATGCGTCGGACTGGGTGCCGGCCGGCTGGCGACCGGTGTTGGGGTCGACGTTGACCTCGCCGCGCGGAGCGGACGGGGGACCGTCGGCCTGGCCGTTGGTGTTGTTGCCCGTTGGCCTCTGCCCGTCGCTGCTCGGACCGCCGGTGCGATCCTGCGTGGTGGGACCGTCGTTGTTGGGTGGCGGCGGGCCGCCGCCGTCTCGCTGGGTGGAGCCGCCCGGGGGTGGCGGCGGCGTGTTGCTGTCGTTGCCCGGACCCGGCGGGGGACCGGACGGCGGCGCGGCCTGGCCGCGGCGATTGCGGATGTGCGCGCCGAGCGCGCCACCGGCGGCGCCGATGAGGAACTGCTTGCCGCCCTCGGTGCCCACCTGCTCGGCCACGCCGGCCAGGTCGGTGGGGCCCTTGCCCCGCGCGGTGTCGAAGCCGATGCCGGTGAGCGCCGAGGCCATGCCGCCCGCGGCATCGGAGGCACCCTTGAACGCGGCGGTCTTCCAGAGGTTGCCGCTCTGCTCGATGGCCTGGCCGAGCCGGGTTTCCTCGATGCCGGTCGACACGGCGGACGAGGCCATGTCGGTGAGCGACTGGCGCGCCGCGCCGATGCCCACCTGTCCCATGCCGTTCCAGAAGCCCTTGTCCCAGGTGCCGTCGGTCATCGCCGTCGTTGCAGCGCCGTTGATGAGCCCCATGCCACCGTCGATGGCCACCTCGGCGCCCAGCTTCCCCATCGCGCCCACGCCCATCTGCGCGCCCTTCATGTAGGCGCCCGCGCCAGCGGTGAGCGTGTTGACCGCGGTGATGCCAGCGTCGGTGGCGGCCTGCTCCCAGCCGTAGCGCCCGCCCTTCATGCCCGCGTTCACGCCCATGCTCACCGCGCCGCTCACGGCGGTGCCGGTGGCGGCCATGATCATCGCCGCGCCCGCCGGGGCGCCGGATCCGAAGGTGGCGGCGGTGACGAACACCGCTCCGATGACCGCGACGGTGGTGGTGGCGTAGTTGGCCACGCGATCGGTGGCGGCCTGGTACTGCGCGGCGTTGATGCCCACGTCGCCGCAGAGCCGCTCGAATTCCTTCTGGTCTTCCGGGTTGGCGAAGGTGCCGTCCGGCCGCATCCGCGACGACATCGCCTGGAGGTTGCCGTAGTTGCGCTCGAGGTCTTGCCTCTCGTTCGACCAGTTCATCGTCCCCGACATGAAGCCAGCCTCGCTGCCGCGCTGCCAGTCGTACTGGCTCCGCGCCAGCGCGAGCTGCTGTTGGGTGTTCATGTACTTCGGGTCGCCCTGGAGTAGCATCTCCACTTCGCGACGGTCGTCGCCCGACAGCTCGTTGAACCACTGGTTGCTGGCGTGGTCGCGGCCGGGGATCTTGTTCCCGTTGGCGTCGCGCTCGGCCACGCCGAGGCGCTCGTAGAGGTTGCCGCCGTGTACCGACTGGTAGGTGGTGGCGAGCTGCTGCACCTCGTCCGGCCTCATGCCGTTGAGCGCCCGCTTGATCTGCGCCTCGTTGGTGCCCGCGCCATCGACGGCCAACTCGATCATGTCGGCGGCCACGCGCGGGGAGTTGTAGCCGTCATTGAGCATGTTCTGCATCAATCGACGGGAGGTTTCCGACTCCTTGTCGTTGCGCCCCTGGAACATGCCGCCGACGGCCTGGTCCATCGTCCGGCCCTCGGGACCGCCGTACTGCTGCGTGTACAGGTTCTTCATCGCCTGTTCGCGCTGGTCCTGCTGCTGCTGGGCCTGGGCGCGAACCTGCGGGTCGGGGCTGTGCAAACGTTCCTGGAGGTCGGCCGGCGCCATGAGCGCCGTTTCCATGCGCTCCATGTTGGGGCCGCCGGATCGCGTGCGCTCCACCTCGAAGCGGGCGGTGGCCGCCTCCACGCTGTCCTTGCCCTGGATGGCGAGCGAGCGGACGAGGTCGCGGTTGGCGCCGGTGATGCTGTCGGTGCGCATCTCGCCGGTGTTGGGGTCGTACTCCTGGATGTCGCGCGTGGCGTAATCGGCGAGCTGGGTGGCGGCGACGGCAGGATCGACCGGGGGAACGTTGGTGGCCTCGGGATCCACCTTGTTCTGGATGTTGACGAACTCCTGCTGCACCGCCGCGAGCTGCGAGGGATCCACGCCGGCGAGCGCGTCGGCAAGCGCGTCCGGGTCGTGGCTGCGGCGCGCCTCGTCGATCTTGTCGCGCAGGCGGTAGGCGTCGGCCCGGGCGGTGTTGCCCGCGATGAGCGCCTTGGTGACGTCGAGGTCGGTGCCGCCGAGGTTGTCGACCAGTCGCTCGCGCGTGGCCGCCCAGGCCGGGTCGGCCTTCATCGCGGCGAGGTCTTTCGGGGAGAGCTCGCGCAGGATCTTCTCGATCTGCGCCTCGTCGTCGCCGTACCAGTGGATGTTGGCGTCGAGCTCCAGTCGCGCGCCGAGGGCGGTGTTGCCGCCGAGGTAGGCGAAGGCGATCTTCTGCTCGTCTTCGTTCATGTCGTCGATGATGAAGCTGCGGAGGCTGCCTTCCGCGGCGAACAGTCGGGGCCATACCACCTGCTCCAGCGCCTGTCCGCCGATGGCGGTGAGCCCGCGCAGCGCGTTGTACACGCCGGACTCGTCGGTGCCCATGCCCTTGCAGGCGCTGTGCACCTGCTGGGCCTTCTGCGAGAGCGTCCGGTACACCGCCTGCGCCGCCGCGTTGGCCATCGGCGTGAGCGTCTGCGGCATCTGCGCGATGCGGCCCCGGAGCTGCGTCTCGTAGGCCTTGGCCTGGGTTTCCAGGTCGGTCTTGGCGGCGTCCATCGCCGCCACCACCTGCTGCTCAGTCAGCGCGAGGCGACCATTGATGTTGGTCTGCATCGGCGCGATGTGTTGCTGGTAGGCGGTTTCCACGGCGGAGCCGGTGGCGCGGATGCCGTTGGCGAACTGGGTGCCGGTGGCGCGGATGCCGTCGGCCTGCTGGCGCCCCTGGTTGGCGGCACTCTGGGCCTGCCCGTCGGCGAGGCGGGTGAGCGCGCCGCGCGCGTTGTTGCTGGCGTCGACGACCATCTGGCGGGCGGTCTCGCAGGACCTGTCGAGCTCGCCCATGATCTGTGCGTTGAAGGTAGGTAGCTCGCGCTCCTTGCCCTCGAGGAATTCCTTCACCTGGTCGTAGGTGGTGGGCTGGTCGGCGGGAATGCCCTTCAGCACGCCGTCGAACCACTGGGCGTAGCGCTCGCGGAGCTGGGCGTCGGCGCCGGTGATCGAGGACTTGGCCGACTCCCCGGCCGAGCTGAGGCTCTGGCCCTGCTGCGCCAGCACGTTGTCGACCTCCCCGAGGGCAGCGGTCTTGGCGGTGGACAAGGCACCGGACGCGCGCGTCTTGGCGCCCTCGATGGCGGTACTCGCCTCGGTGGACTGCGCGGTGATCTGCGCCAGCGCGTTGGTGTTGGCGGTGTTGAGCGCGGTGGCGCCCTGGGTGGCCATCTGGTCGAAGGCGCCCTTCACCGCGTTGAGCGCGGCGTCGATCTGCTGGTCGTAGAGGGCCTGCTGTCCCTTGGCGGCGGCGGCCTTGGTGGCGCCGCCGGAAGTGAAGTCGGCCACGGCGTCGTCGACGCCCTTGCTCGCCGCCTTGCGACGGGCCTCGTTCTCCGCGCGCTGGAGCGCGTCGCCCTCGTCTTTCCAGGTGTTGACGATGCTGTCCTTGGTGGTGGCCAGCTCCTGGGCGCAGGTCTTGGCGGCCGTCTCGAAACCCTTGGCGCCGGTTTCCAGCACGCCCTTGAAGGAGGCCTTCCACGTGGGGGCGAGTCCATCGACGGTGGCCTTGCCGGTGGTCACCGCCTCGGTCAGCTTGGTGAGCTGGGCCGGGAGGCTCGCCGCCAGCGCCTCGCGCGCCGCCGTGGCGGCGGAGGT
>Ga0194120_10007945_pt1 | contig 14252 bp, 13 predicted proteins | sample TA2MahCa65mmetaG_FD_148642 | JGI IMG/M metagenome (GOLD analysis project Ga0194120, IMG submission 148642) | Freshwater microbial communities from Lake Tanganyika, Tanzania - TA2015019 Mahale Deep Cast 65m | ecosystem: Environmental > Aquatic > Freshwater > Lake | place: Tanzania: Lake... | reverse complement strand
GATCAGGCGATCCTGCTTCGAGACCCTCAATCGGCTCCGTCGTATCCGTCCCATGATAACTCCATAACCGAGTTATCTGGGACAGCCCCGACTTCTATATCGATGGCGAGGGCGAACAGGCCTTCATCGCGCTCGCCGATGCCCTGGTCGCAGCGTCCCACGATCTCGATCGGGTCAAGGCCGAGCGCCACGATCTGCCGAACCTCCGCTTCTTCGATCGCGGCCGCTTTGTTCGCACCGAGATGTCGGCGCGGCTCCTTGGCTTGGACGACGCAATTCCGTCACCCTACCTGATGGGGCTGATGGACCAGTTCTTCGACGGCAAGCTGACGCCGATGGTGCAGACCTCCCGCGGCTGCCCCTATTCCTGCACCTTCTGCCATGACGGCCTCGACTACATGAGCAAGACGAGGCGCTTCAGCCAGCAGCGCATCGACGCCGAGCTCGCATATGTCTTCGAACGCGTGAACGTTCCGACCATCACGCTCGCCGACCTCAACTGGGGCATGTTCCCCGGAGATCTCGACACCGCCCGCACCTTCGCGCGCATGAAGGCCGAGAAAGGCTGGCCGAGGCTGGTCAACACGGCGACCGCCAAGAACCAGAAGCAGCGCGTGATCGAGATGGCCTCGATCCTCAAGGAGAGCATGGTCGTCGGCGCCTCGATCCAATCGACCGATCTGGAGGTGCTGAAGCACATCAAGCGCACCAACATCGCCTTCGATGCGATCGTGACCATGGCCAAGCAGTCGAAGACCAACAACTCGACCAGCTTCTCCGAGATCATCCTCTGCCTGCCGGGCGACACGAAGGAGAAGCACGTCAAGTCGGTCTACGACATGCTGGATGCGGGCATCCAGGACATCAACAGCCATCAGTTTGTGCCTCTGCCGGGCACCGAAGCCGCCGATGCCGAGGTCCGCGCCAGCTGGAAGTACGAGACGAAATTTCGGGTCATGCCGCGCTGCTTCGGCGAGTACCGGATCTACGACCAGCGCCATACCGTCTTCGAGTACAACGCGGTCTGCGTCGCCAACCGCACGATGCCCTTTGCCGATTATCAGGAGTGCCGCTGGTTCGACCTCACCGTGTCGATCTTCAACAACGGCAGCATCCTCTCCGAACTCTATCAGTTCGCCGCCCAGTTCGGCATCAAGCGTTCCGACCTCATTCGCGTCATCCATGAGCTGGCAACCCGGCCCGACAGCCCGCTTCGCAAGCTCTACGAGGATTACCGCGCCGACGAGGAGCGGAACTTCTGGGACGACGAGGAGTCGCTGCGGGCCTTCCTGGCCACGCCTGAGGCGCTCGAGGGCTATCGCGCCGGCAAGTACGGCACGAACCAAGTCTATATGTACCGCACGCTCGGCATGGCGACGCATCTCGACGACGTGATCGACATCATGACGAAGGCTGTCGCGGACCGGCTCGCCGCGCAAGTGCTGAGCGACCCGAAGGTCGGGCAGTACATCAGCGAGCTTCGCCAGGTGATGCTTGCGATCAAGTCGAGCCCGCTCGACATCGATCGTATCTTCACGCTCGACCTGCATTTCGACTTCGCCGCGCTGTGGCAGAACGTGTTCCAGATGGATCCGCTTGCGCTCTGGCAGGCCGAACCGCGGACCTTCACGATCGGCCATGACGCGCAGCAACGCCGGAACCTGGAGCAGTATTTCAGCCAGTTCGGCCGATCGCTCGAGGGGCTGTCGCATCTGATCCACCGCTCGACAGCCCAGGTCCTCCACCGCGCCTTTCTCGAAGGCGGGGTGTCGGTGGCAAAGCACGAGAAGGCGGTGCCGGTCGCGGCCGAGTAGCCCTAAGGCGCCTCGCAGCCCTTGAAGTTTTCCGCTTCCATGCGGCGCTCGAAGGCGGCCGCCGCGGCGTCGGCTTCGACTAGCCGCGCCTTGACCGCATCCCAGTCGGCGAAGCGCAGGACCACCACCCAGGTGCCGTAGGGATCGCGATTGACCGCATCCGGGCGGTCGAGCAGATCCTCGTTGCTCTCGACCACATCGGCGGCGAAGGGCGTGCGGGCCGAGGCGACCAGCTTGCCCGACTCCACCACGGCGACCGCCTGCCCGGCCTCGATCGGCCGCCCGGCCCGCTTCGGCGTGATCGCGATGACCTTGCGCGCCATGGCGACGGCGACCGCGGTGATCCCGACCGCCACTAACCCGTCCTCGCGGCGGCGATACCAAAGCATGTTCTCGGTCTCGTAGAGCCGGTCGTCGGGGACCTGGCAGCCGCGCGCGGTCGCCATCTTCAATAGGTCAGGACGCGCACGTCGTCCTCCATCACCTGGCGCATAAGGTTGGCCGAGCCGACCAGCCCCGCGCATTCCGGGATCAAGTCGGCCTCGGTCATGTCGAACAGCTCGAGATTGGCCGGGCAGCCGTAGAAACGGGCGCCTGCCTCATGCGCCTGGCGCATCAGGTCGTAGACGGTCAGGGTGCCGCCAGGCTTCAGCGTCAATCCGGCGGCGACGCCCTTGCGCAGGAGCCGGCCGGCGGTCGCCATCATCACGACCTGGACCTCGTAGTCCAGGGCCGCTGCGGCAGCCGCCTGGTGGAAAGGGGCGCCGAGCTCCTCGCCATTGCGCGGATCGGTGTTGATCATCACGATGATGAGCTTCCTCGGCACGATGCCGATGATCGGGTGGAAGCCCGCGATAATCAACCGGGAGAAACCGTGCGCCTGCGCATCGTCGACCAGGGACAAGCCGTGCCGATCGACACACACGCCGTCCCTTACGGCATAGCAGCGGCGATGAAGGCGGATGACGAGCCGGTGCTGACCCTCTGCAACGCGTCCTCTCCCTATATCTCAGTCGGCGCCAACCAGGACCTCGCCCGCGAGGTCGACGAGGACTATTGCCGCGGGCGTGGCCTTCCCGTGCTCCGGCGCGAGGTCGGCGGCGGCGCCGTGCTGATCGATCGCGATCAGCTCTACTTCCACTACATCTTCCCCCGGAGGATGGCGCCCGAGCGGGCGGAGCGGCTGTTCCCTCGCTTCATCGAGCCGGTGCTCGGCACCTACGCCGCTCTGGGCCTCGCCGCCGATCATCGCCCGCCGAACGACATCCAGATCAACGGACGAAAGCTGGGCGCGACCGCCGCGGCCGAGATCGGCGCCGCGGTCGTCCTCGCCGGCAGCTTCCTCCAGGACTTCGACCGCGAGACAATGGCGATGAGCCTCAGGGTTCCGGATCCGAGCTTTCGTGACCTGCTGCGCCGCAGCCTCGCCGACCACATGACGACGATGCGCGAGCAACTGGACGAGCTGCCTTCCCGCGCGCGGCTCAAGGCGCTGTTCCTGGCGCGCGTCGCTGGAATGATCGGCGTCCACCCAGCCGATGACGAGCCCACGCACGCAGAGGCCGCGGCGGCCGCGGCCGCCGCGGCCCGCCATGCCGACCCGGCCTGGACGCACCGCATCGGTCGCAAGCTGGTGACCGGCGGCTTCAAGATCGCCGAAGGCGTCCATCTGACGGAGGGCGAGCAGCGAACCCCGGGCGGCCGGGTCCGCGCCCGGCTGCTGGAGAAGGACGGGCGGATAGAGGGTCTCGAGCTCTCGGGCGACGTCACCTGCTTTCCCGCCGGCGGCCTGGAACGCTTGGCCCGGCGCCTCGTTGGGCTGGAGATCAGCCCGGGATCGAGCCTCGCATCCGAGGTAGAGGGCGCCATCGGCGCTCTCGCGCTCGACCTTCCCGGCGTTTCCCCGTCCGACCTTGCACAGGCCATCCTCAAAGCCCGGACCCAGCCATAGGTTTCGTCGGTCGCGGGTCTGGCGCAGGAGCGGAGCGGACGGCAGTCTTGTCTGTCGTTAGCTTCCGCACTCCCCTTTGCGAATCAACCGCTTGACGTCACAGGTAAGAGAATTGCGCCGTATCCTGTGATTGATTGCGGCACGCCTTCGACGGTAGACTGTTCCGCTTCATGAAACGCCTGACGCGGCCGGGGGGCCGCGCCAAGGTCGGAGGAGGGACACCCATGACACTTAGTCGGCGTGGATTCTTCCGCCTGACAGGAACCGGGCTGGCCGGTTCCTCGCTGGCGGCGCTCGGCTTCGGTGCGGGCGAGGCGGTCGCCGCCTCGGTCCGGCCGTTCAAGCTGGCTCGGGCCACCGAGACACGGAACACCTGTCCGTACTGCTCAGTGAGCTGCGGCGTGATCCTCTATACGCAGGGCGATCGCGCCAAGAACGCCAAGTCCGAGATCATCCATGTCGAAGGCGATCCGGATCACCCGGTGAACCGCGGCACGCTCTGCCCGAAGGGCGCCTCCCTCCTCGACTTCATCAAGTCGCCGACCCGCGTGAAGTACCCGATGCACCGCACGGCGGGCTCGCGCGAGTGGAAGCGCGTGAGCTGGGAGTTCGCGCTCGACCGCATCTCCAAGCTGATGAAGGAGGACCGCGACAAGAACTTCGTCGCGAAGAACTCGGACGGCGTCACCGTCAACCGCTGGCCGACGGTGGGCTTCCTCGCCGCCTCGGCCACCTCGAACGAGACCGCGTTCATGACCTACAAGGTCGTGCGCTCCTCGGGAATGGTCGTCTTCGACAATCAAGCAAGAGTTTGACACGGCCCCACGGTGGCCAGTTTGGCCCCTACGTTCGGTCGTGGCGCGATGACGAATGGCTGGAATGACATCAAGAACGCCGATGTCATCACCATCATGGGCGGCAATGCCGCCGAAGCGCATCCTTGCGGCTTCAAATGGGTTACCGAGGCGAAGGCCCACAACAAGGCCAAGCTGATCGTCGTCGACCCCCGCTTTACGCGCTCGGCGGCGGTTTCCGACCTCTACTGCCCGATCCGGCAGGGCTCGGACATCGCCTGGCTCGGCGGCCTCATCAACTACATTCTCGAGAAGGACAAGACCCAGAAAGAGTACGTCGCGCTCTACACGAACGCGGCCTTCATCGTGAAGGCGGGCTACAGCTTCAAGGACGGGCTCTTCACCGGCTATGACGAGCAGCGGCGCGACTACAACCGCGCCGAGTGGGACTACGTGCTCGACGAGCAGGGCATGGCCAAGGTCGACCCGACCCTGACCGACCCGCGCTGCGTCTATCAGCTGATGAAGCAGCATTACGCCCGCTACACCGTCGACATGGTCTCCAGAATCACGGGATCGCCCAAGGACAAGATGGTGCAGGCGTGGGAGATGATCGCCTCCACCGGCACGCCCGACCGTTCGCATACCTCGATGTATGCGTTGGGATGGACGCAGCACGCCAAGGGCAGCCAGAACATCCGCGCGATGGCGATGGTGCAGCTGCTGCTGGGCAACATCGGCATTCCCGGCGGCGGCATGAACGCGCTGCGCGGGCACTCGAACATCCAGGGGCTGACCGACCTCGGGCTGATGAGCAATCTGATCCCGGGCTACCTGACCCTGGCGAATGATCGCGAGCCCGACTACGCCACATATATGCGCACGCGCCAGTTCAAGCCGATCCGTCCGAACCAGACCAGCTTCTGGCAGAACTACAGCAAGTTCTTCGTCTCGTTCCAGAAGTCGATGTTCGGCGCGGCGGCGACCAAGTACAACGACTGGGCCTACGACTATCTGCCCAAGCTCGACGTCACCTACGACGTGCTGCGCGCCTTCGAGCTGATGCACCAGGGCAAGATCAACGGCTATTTCTGCCAGGGCTTCAATCCGCTTCTCTCGTTCCCCAACAAGAAGAAGCTGACGGAAGCTCTGACCAAGCTGAAGTGGTTGGTGGTCATGGATCCGCTGAAGACGGAAACCGCCGCCTTCTGGGAGAATCACGGCGAGCACAACGACGTGGATCCGACCAAGATCCAGACCGAAGTGTTCATGTTGCCGACCTCGTGCTTCGCCGAGGAGGACGGCTCGCTCACCAACTCCTCGCGCTGGATCCAGTGGCACTGGAAGGCGGCTGAGCCGCCGGGCGAGGCCAAGACCGACATCGACATCATGGCGTCGCTCTACCGGCGAATGAAGGCCATGTACGCCAAGGACGGCGGGGCATTCCCCAATCCGATCCTGAGCCTGACCTGGCCTTACATCGACCCGGAGAAGCCGCTCGCCGAGGAGCTTGCCAAGGAGATCAACGGCAAGGTCCTTGAGGATGTGCCGGATGCGGCCGATCCTACCCGGATCGTGCTGCGCGCCGGTCAGCAAATGCCGGCTTTCGCGCTGCTGCGCGACGACGGCAAGACCGCGGCGGGGTGCTGGATCTACACCGGCGTCTTTACCGATGCCGGCAACATGATGGCGCGGCGCGACACCACCGACCCCGCCAATCGCGGGGTATTCCCGAACTGGGCCTTCTCGTGGCCAGCCAACCGGCGGGTCCTCTACAACCGCGCCTCGGCCGACAAGGACGGCAAGCCGTGGAGCCACCGGAAGCGGCTGGTCGAGTGGAACGGCCGGTCCTGGGGCGGCTTCGACGTCCCCGACTTCGGCGTCGCGGTCAATCCGACCGCCGGCACCATGCCCTTCATCATGAATCCTGAGGGCGTGGCGAGGCTCTTCACCCGCGGCATGATGCGCGACGGACCATTCCCCGAGCACTACGAGCCGTTCGAGAGCCCGGTCGTCAATCCGCTCGCGCCGAAGATCGTCGGCAATCCGGTCGCCCGCGTCTTCAAGGGCGACATGGAAGTCTTCGGCAAAGCCTCGGACTTCCCGCTGGCGGCGACCACCTATCGTCTGGTCGAGCACTTCCACTTCTGGTCCAAGCATGTGCCGGTCAATGCCGTGCTGCAGCCGGAGCTCTTCGTGGAGATCTCGGAGGAGCTCGCCAAGGAGAAGAACATCTCCAGGGGCGACTGGGTCCGCGTCCGCTCGAACCGCGGCGCGATCAAGGCGAAGGCGGTGGTGACCAAGCGGATCAAGCCGCTGATGTGCGACGGCAAGCCCGTGCACATCGTCGGCATTCCGCTCCACTGGGGCTTCACCGGCGCAACCAAGAAGGGCTTCGGCGCCAACACGCTTACCCCCTATGTCGGCGACGCCAATATCGAGACGCCCGAGTACAAGGCGTTCCTAGTCGATATTGAGCGCATTTCGCCGCCGGTCGCGTGAGGGGAGGAAGCCATGGCAACGCTGCAATCGCTCGACATCAAGCGGCGCTCGGCGACCACCGAGACACCGCCGAACGTGCGCTCCTCGATTGAGGTCGCGAAGCTCATCGACGTCTCCAAGTGCATCGGCTGCAAGGCCTGCCAGGCGGCGTGCTATGAGTGGAACGACCTGCACGAGGAGGTCGGGATCAATGTGGGCCTGTACGAGAACCCGCATGACCTGACCGACAAGACCTGGACGCTGATGAGGTTCACCGAGTTCGACAACAAGGGAAACCTCGAGTGGCTGATCCGCAAGGACGGCTGCATGCACTGCGAGGACCCGGGCTGCCTCAAGGCCTGCCCGGCCCCGGGCGCGATCGTCCAGTACCAGAACGGCATCGTCGACTTCATCTCGGAGAACTGCATCGGCTGCGGGTATTGCGTGAAGGGTTGCCCCTTCAACATCCCGCGCATCTCCAAGGCCGACAACAAGGCCTATAAGTGCACGCTGTGCTCGGACCGCATCTCGGTCGGCCAGGCTCCGGCCTGCGCCAAGGCATGCCCGACCCAGGCGATCTACTTCGGCACCAAGGAGGAGATGAAGGTCCATGCCGAGGGCCGTATCGCCGATTTGAAGGAACGCGGCTATCAGAACGCCGGCCTCTACGACCCGCCGGGCGTGGGCGGCACGCACGTCATGTACGTGCTGCACCACAACGACCAGCCGCAGCTCTACTCGGGCCTGCCCAAGGAACCGAAGATCAGCCCGCTGGTGCAGTTCTGGAAGGGCGGCTTCAAGGACGTGGCGCTGTTCGGCTTCGGTCTCACGGCGCTCCTCGGCTTCTTCCACTACGTGACCAAGGGGCCGAACGAGGTCGAGCGCAAGGATGAGGAGGCGGCACGCCGCCTCTCCGGAGACCGCTGATGAGCGACGACCGCGACAACATCCTCGCCCGCTACACGGGCGGCGCGCGCGTCAACCACTGGGCCAATGCGATCATTCTGATCCTGTTGGCCATCAGCGGGCTCGCGCTCTTCCATCCGGGCCTCTTCTTCCTGACCGGCCTCTTCGGCGGCGGGCCTGAGACCCGGGCCGTCCATCCTTGGCTCGGCGTCGCCGTGCTGTTCACCTTCGGCGGTTTGTTCGTCCGTTTCGTCCGCTACAATTTCTGGAACAGGGACGACTCGAAGTGGATGGCGCATGTCGGCGACGTGGTGAACAACCGCGACGAGAAGCTGCCCGAGGTCGGCCGCTACAACGCCGGGCAGAAGCTCGTCTTCTGGGGAATGTCGCTTTCGATCATTGTCCTGTTCGTTTCTGGCCTCGTGCTCTGGGACACCTACTTTTTCCAGTACACGACGATCGACCAGAAGCGGCTGGCGGCAGTGGCTCATGCGCTGGCGGCGTCAGGCATGATCGTCATCGTCATCATCCATATCTATGCGGCGATCTGGGTCCGTGGCACCATCCGCGCCATGACCCGCGGTTCGGTCACCGGCGGATGGGCATGGCGTCATCACCGCAAGTGGCTGAAGGAAGAAGTCGCCAAGCCAGGCAATGACGACTAAGGCACCGATCGCCAATACCGTCGACATCGGAAAGGCCGCTTCGGCGGCCTTTCTCCGTTTGCCGGAAGTCCCGGCGCTGTTCCGCAAGCGCGCGGCACGGTTCCAGAGGCTTGCGCTCGGCCATCCGCTGGAGCCGTTTCTCCGCTTCATGGGCCGGCTGGCCGAGGCTCAGGCGGAGGCGGTACGTGCGCTCAAGCCCGGCGGGCTTCCCGACGCCAGGGAGATCGAGGCGGCCAAAGCGGACGGCCTGCCGCCGCTCGGCGGCGACGGCCTCCTGGAAGGCTCCTACTGGCGAGGCGTCCTGACCGCTATCCTGAAATCGGTTGCCGACGGCGATGTCCCCGAGGAGACGCGTCAGGTCATTGAGGAACTCAACAAGGAAGCTCCCGCCATCCTCGACGGACGAGCGCGTGCCGTCCTCTCCGACGACGTGCCGGAGGCCTCCCGCGGTGCCGCCGTGTTCATCGCTGCATCCCTACAGGTCCGCTGGGCGGTCGCAGCGAGCATGCTGCCGCCCGAAGGCTTCCAACCTCTCGAGGACGGCAGGCGCTGCCCCGTCTGCGCCCAAGCGCCGCTGGCCAGCACAATCGGGCCGGCGAGCGAAGGGCAGTCGACCCGCTATCTCCATTGCCGCCTATGCACATCTTCCTGGAACTATGTCCGCATCAAGTGCGCCGCCTGCGGCTCGACCGAGGGCATCGCCTATCATGGCATCGAGGGAACCGATCAGGCGGTCCGCGGCGAGACTTGCGATAGCTGCCATGGATACGTGAAGATCCTCTCGACCGAGAAGGACCAAGGCCTCGATCCCATGGCAGACGATATTGCCACCACCGGACTCGACCTGATGCTGGCCGAAGGCGGCTGGGAGCGCGCCTCCGCCAATCCTTTCCTGCTGACGACCTAGGGAGACGCCCGATGCGTGCCGCGGCGCGGTCGACGGGAAGCGAGGACAAGGCGGATGCGCGTTCGCGAGCGGACGCTCGTTCGCGCCTGCCCTCGGTCGATCGTCTCCTCTCGACATCCGAGGCCGAGGCCCTCATCACTGCGCATGGCCGGCCGCTGACGCTGGAAGCGTTGCGCGCCGCCCTGGACGGGCTCCGCGAGAAGCCGCCGAAGGAAGGTGCCGATCCGGCCGCGATCGCGCTTGCCGATGCCGCGGCACGCTTGGCGCGGCTCTCGCAACCCTCGCAGCGTCGGGTCTTCAACCTGACCGGAACCGTGCTCCACACCAATCTCGGCCGTGCCCTCCTGCCCGAAGAAGCGGTAGAGGCCGTGGCCGCGGCGATGCGCGAGCCCTCCAACCTCGAATTCGAGATCGGCAGCGGCAAACGCGGCGAGCGTGACAGCCACGTCGCCTCCTGGCTCATCCGCTTCTCGGGCGCCGAGGCGGCGACCGTGGTCAACAACAATGCGGCCGCCGTCCTTCTCGTCCTCAACACGCTGGCCAAAGGCAGGGAGGCGGTGGTCTCGCGCGGCGAGCTGGTCGAGATCGGCGGGGCCTTCCGAATACCCGATGTAATGGCGCGTGCCGGCACGAAACTGGTCGAGATCGGCACGACCAACCGCACGCATCTGCGCGACTACGAGCAGGCGATCGGGCCGAAGACCGCGCTGCTGATGAAGGTGCACACCAGCAACTACCGCATCGACGGCTTTACCGCATCGGTCACGGCCGGCGAAGTCGCACCTGTCGCCAAGGCCAAGGGCCTGCCGCTGGTCGAGGACCTCGGCAGCGGCACGCTGGTCGACCTCAAGCCCTACGGCCTGCCGCATGAACCGACCGTCGCCGAGTCGATCGCCGCCGGCGCCGACCTCGTCACCTTTTCCGGCGACAAGCTGCTGGGCGGCCCCCAGGCCGGCATGATCGTCGGGCGCTGCGATCTGATCGCGAAGATCAACAAGAACCCGCTCAAGCGCGCGCTCCGTCTCGACAAGATCCGGCTGGCCGCGCTCGAGGCTGTTCTTCGTCTCTATGCCGATCCCGAAAAGCTGCGACACCGCCTGCCGACGATTCGCCATCTTGCGCGGCCTAAAGCCGAGATCGAGGCGCTGGCCCGGCGCTTGGCGCCCCTCGTAGCACAGGCCCTCGCCGCACAGGCCGAGGTCTCCGTAACCGATTGCGCCAGCCAGATCGGCTCGGGCGCGTTGCCGGTCGAGAACCTGCCGAGCGCCGGCCTGAGGCTCGCGCCGAAGAGCGGCAGCGCCGACAAGCTCGCAAAGCGGCTCCGCGATCTGCCGATCCCGGTCATCGGCCGCATCGCCGATGGCGCGGTCACTCTCGATCTGCGCTGCCTCGAGGACGAGGCGGCCTTCCTTACTCAGCTCCGCGCGTGATCGTCGGCACCGCGGGACATATCGACCACGGCAAGACGGCGCTGGTGAAGGCGCTGACCGGCATCGATGCCGATCGCCTCGCCGAGGAGAAGCGGCGCGGCATCACCATCGATCTCGGCTTCGCCTATCAGCCGATCGAGGGCGGCGAGATCCTGGGCTTCATCGACGTCCCCGGTCACGAGCGCTTCGTCCACACCATGCTGGCCGGCGTCTCCGGCATCGACGTGGTGATGCTGGTCGTCGCCGCCGATGACGGCGTCATGCCGCAGACCAGAGAGCATCTGCAGATCGTCGACCTCCTCGGTCTCAGGCGCGGAGTCGTCGCGCTGACCAAGCGCGACCTGGTCGGCGCCGATCGCCTCGCCGAGGTGACCGCCGACATCAAAGGCCTGATCGCCGGCACCTCGATCGCCGGATCGGAGATCCTGCCGGTCTCGTCGGTCACGGGCGAGGGCGTCGCCGATCTGGCGCTCTGGCTCCAGCTTGCCGCTTCCGAACCGCGACGGGCCGCCACGGGCCGGTTCCGGCTTGCCGTCGACCGCTCCTTCACCATCGCGGGCGCCGGCACGGTCGTGACCGGCACGGTCTTTTCCGGCAACGTGCGCGCCGACGACCCGGTGCTGGTCTCGCCTTCCGGCATCGAAGCCCGGATTCGCGGCCTCCGCGCTCAGAACCGCGACGCCGAGGCCGGGCATGCGGGCGAGCGCGTCGCGCTCAACCTCGCAGGCCAGCGCATCGACAAGGAAGCGATCCAGCGCGGCGACTGGGTTCTGGACCCCGCCGCGCACAGGCCGACCGACCGGCTCGACGTGCACCTCAAGCTGCTCAAGAGCGAGGCGAAGCCGATCCGGCACTGGCTGCCGGTGCATGTCCACCTCGCTTCGGCACACATCAACGGGCGCGTTGCGCTGATCGAGGGCGACACGCTGGCACCGGGCGAGGAGGCGCTGGCGCAGCTCGTGCTCGACCGGCCGATCGGCGCGCTCTCCGGCGACCGTTTCGTGCTGCGCGACCAGTCGGCGCAACGCACGCTCGGCGGCGGCTATGTCCTCGACCCCTTCCCGCCGACCAGAGGCAGGCGCACGCCCGCGCGCCGTTCCTCGCTCGCTGCCGAACGCACGGCCGATCCGGCCAAGGCCCTCGCCGGCCTTCTCGCGCTCGAACTCGGCGCCGTCGATCTCGATGCCTTCCGGCGCCGACACAACCTGGCGACCGATGAGGCGACGGCTATTGAAGCTGCCGCGCCGATGGTCGCCGCCGGCGCCTGGGGTCTCGCCGCTCACCGCTGGACCGGCCTTCGCAGCCAAGCCCTGGATGCGCTCAAGGAGTTCCACGCAAAGAACCCCGAGCTTCCCGGCCTGCAGGTCGAGAAGCTGCGTCAGGCCCTGCCGATCCGCCTTCCCGTCCCGGCCTTCGCCGCCGTCGCCGAGGCGCTGGTGCGCAGCAAGGCTCTCGTGCTCGACGGCGTCTGGTATCGGCTGCCGAGCCATTCGATCCGCTTGCAGCCCGAGGATGAACGGCTCTGGGCCCGCATCCGCCCGATGCTGGGCGGGGCTCATCGTTTCCGTCCGCCCCGCGTGCGCGACATCGGCCAGGAGATCGGCGTGCCCGAGGTCAAGGTGCGCACGCTGATGAAGCGGCTCTCGCGCATGGGCCAGGTAGTCGAGGTGGCGCATGATCACTTCTTCCGCACGGCGGTCGTCGCCGAGATGGCGCAGATCGCCGACGGCCTGTCGAAAAACAGCGCTGACGGCTCCTTCAATGCCGCCGCCTTCCGCGATAAGGTCGACAGCGGCCGCAAGGTCGCGATCCAGGTGCTGGAATTCTTCGACCGCCACGGCATCACCGTCCGCCGCGGCGACATCCGGAAGATCCGGGCCGATAGGCTCAACCTGTTCGGCAAGCCGGAGGTCGCCTAAGATGAGCTTGGAAGAGAATCGTCCCCGGTGGGGCGGCTGGACTTCAAATCCAGTAAGGGTCGCAAGGCGGCTCTTCGTGGGTTCGACTCCCACTCTCTTCCGCCAATCGACATCCAGCGGCATCCGAAAACGTCCAACAGGGGCCGAAAATCCGAACCATTCACGTTTTCGGGTGTCCAGTGTGATGCACAACCATCCGCTGGAAGTTACCCCCAATCGGGGGTATCTATAGGGGTAGGTTCTCGGCCGTTCCGGAGTTACCCCCATGCTGACCGATACCCTTATCCGTAAGGCAAAGGCCCCCAATAAGCCCAAGAAGCTCGCGGACGAGCGTGGGCTGTATCTCCTGCTCACCCCGAATGGGGGCAAGTGGTGGCGCCTGAAGTACCGCTTCGGGGGCAAGGAGAAGCTGCTGTCGCTTGGAACCTATCCGGACGTGTCGCTGGCAAAGGCCAGGGAGGCCCGAGACCTGGCACGGCAGCAATTGGCGGGTGGGACTGACCCGTCCGCCGCGCGCCAGCAGGAGAAGCAGGAAAAGGCCCAGGCCGCAGCCAACGACTTCCAGACGGTGGCGCGGGAGTGGCTCGATAACGTCAAGCCTCGATGGGCGCCCCTGTACCATAACGACACCCTGAAGCGCTTCGAGGCGTACATCTTCCCCGGCATCGGCCGTAAACCCATTGGGGACGTGACAGCGCCCGACCTTCTGGCCCTGCTGCGCAAAGTGGAGGCGCGCGGAACGCTGGAGACAGCGCACAAGGTGGGGCGCGCCTGTGGACAGGTTTTCCGCTACGGCATCGCTTCGGGCCGCTGTGAGCGCAACCCAGCCGCCGATTTGCGGGGTGCGCTCAAGGCGCGTCCCAAGCCGAAGCACATGGCCGCCTTGCCGGCGTCCGAATTGCCTTCCTTCCTGCACAAGATCGACGAGTGTCAACGCCGGAGTAAAAATGCATCGGCTGGCCGGAGTAAAAATGCATCACGGCTGACGGCAGGAAGGCCCCCCGCGGGGGGGCCTTCCTGCGCCCTGGTTTATTCCTCGGATGGACTGTCGGGTCGGTCGGTGGCTCGTTTGGCGCGCTGGCGGCGCCTGCTCTGCTTGAGCCGGTAGCTGTCGCCGTTCATCTCCAGGATGTGGACGTGGTGGGTCAGCCGGTCGAGCAGCGCGCCGGTCAGCCGCTCGGAGGCGAACACGCCGGTCCACTCGTCGAACGGCAGGTTGGAGGTGACAATGGTCGAGCCGCGCTCGTAGCGCTGGCTAAAGACCTCGAACAGCAGCTCGGCGCCGGTCTGCGACAGCGGTACGTAGCCGAGCTCATCGATTATCAGGAGCCTGTAGGTGGCGAGTTGGCGCTGCAGCCTCAGCAGCCGCTTCTCGTCGCGAGCTT
>Ga0194120_10007942_pt1 | contig 14256 bp, 12 predicted proteins | sample TA2MahCa65mmetaG_FD_148642 | JGI IMG/M metagenome (GOLD analysis project Ga0194120, IMG submission 148642) | Freshwater microbial communities from Lake Tanganyika, Tanzania - TA2015019 Mahale Deep Cast 65m | ecosystem: Environmental > Aquatic > Freshwater > Lake | place: Tanzania: Lake... | reverse complement strand
ACAGGTATTCGTCACACAACTACGAGATAGGTTTCTCATCACCTTACTACCTTCTTTATGAGATTGTTGAAGAAATAAATTCTGATATTAGCCACCCGATAGTCAATAGGTAGAGTAGGGAACTGGCGTAGTGGTTTAGGTTTGGTCTATCCCCATTTTCATGAGGACGTATCCGTATCTGTCCCTTTCGTCTGACAGTGTCTCATGAGCTTAACCACGCTCTATTTCCAACTCCCCCTCATCAAACCGTGCGTGCAGTTTTCCCGCACACGGCTTTCCAATCATCTTCTTCCACAGGTTTTCGCAGTTTGCGTCCAGCGAGAAGTCGTTGGTATCTTGTACAACCCACGGTTCTGATACCAAGCTCATGCGCTGCCCGGCAGACCCGTATCGCTATTTCACTACGGTTGGCAACGAGAAGCTTCTTGAATTTTCTGATTTCCATAAAAAACCTTTACCTAAAGTTTCCTGAAATATTCAATATTATCCGAAGGTGTTATTTGAGAACATCCTTTTAAAAATTTGGAATATTATATAATATCAATATTTGTATGTAAATACTTAAGCAACTCAACGTATGAATATCATTATGAAGGGATATTCTTATGCTTATTGTAAAAATCAGTTGGATTTTGTGTATCAATTCGGCAGGCTAAGGAGAACGCCAGGCAAATATGTGGATAAAACTAGATGGAAACACGAGGGGTAAATTTGATAATTGATAAATGAAGGTGCGACCCTAATCACCTCCTGTTAACGCCTTCTTTAACTTGTGTTCCCAGTGCCAGGCGTTCAGGCAGGGGATGATAAAGACACTGACCAGCCACATCTCATCAAATACCACCATTTGACCAGGGCTTAAAGCTGTAAGGTTAGGTTCATCTCCAGCGATTTGTTAGGTCTATGCTATTTCGATACTTGTCTTAATCTTGCTGATTAGCAAATCTCTTCGATCCGAGATGAATTTCTTATAATTCTCGATCTTCCAAACCTCCTCGTTTCTTGGAATGAAATGACGCGCTAAGTAAAGCTGCTTATTTTGAACGTCATTCAGAATCCATTCATTTAAAGGCTTTGCCCTCTTTGCTCCTCTGTTGGTACCGCTGTCCAATAGCTGGTAGTTCTCAATGATATTTGTTATGTTCTGATAATCTTGGATTTGGGAAAGTAGGGTATAGGGTTGTATATGATCGATATCCTGCTCTCTTACCGCATCTGAGGAGTTGTACAGCAAGTTGAATATTATGTCTCTATCAAATTGATGGATTGAGGATTCGTTGACGTCTTCCGTGAATACAAGAGGATGCGCTCGGTAGGTGGCAAACAGCTCTGCACATGGAAACAGCCTGCCCTGATTGCTTCTCATTACAATAAGGATCTTTCGAATGCCAGTCTTGTACGGAATCCATCCTGCCCCTCTGCTTTTGAATACTCCATTTAAAAGGGACAGGATGATCCATCTATAGATATGCTTGTAATCATTATTTGAAGTGTCAAAATTATCAAAATAGCCATCAAGTTTCGCTGTTTCTATTTGTAAATAATAGAGATGGTAGCAGATGAAGAAAATGGGAATAAAAGATGGCCTTTTTTCTGCGTAGTACCCTAGCAAGTTAGCCATTTTGAGAAATTTTAGGGTCAAGGAGAGGCACATATCGATCCTCTCCTTATTCGCTACTGCAAAAGCTGCGTCTGTTTCGTCAATATCCATCATTTCCTTTTTAGAATTGTTCCTCAGCAAAAACACCAGCTTGAGTAAATTGTCCTGTGATAGTCCTATCTCTGCGTTTCTATGTAGCACATCATCAAGGAATGATTCCATTTTCCAATCAAATCCCTTCATCTTTGAAGCAGCAAGATCGAAGGCTGATAGTTTGGTACCACCATCATTCAGCCTTCTGAATAGCTCAACAATCTTCTGTCTACTCTTTACAACATCATCTAATCGGTTCACGGTGACTCTAGCAATTCCAACGTGTTTTTGATTGAACACATTATTATAAAATAGCCGCATGTTTTTTCTTAGCGTCTTAATTCTTTCTGGCTCAATAATGCTTCGTTCATTTGTTATATAATCAGAAAGCTGATCGTCGTCATTGAGTGCATCAAGCTTTGTATATAAATAGTTCGTCGATAGCCAAAGGCATTCCTTGATGTGGTCTTTGTCATCATCCGTCGCTGGCAAATCGGCGACAGACGAGGCAAATCTGAAATTGAAGTCACTTTCCTGATAATCGCTGAAGAGATCGAAATAGAGCTGCTTGCCATTGATACTCCCACAAAGTCCTATATAGAACGATTGTAGCCTTTGCTGTCCATCTATTATCAGGTTATGTGTTTTAGGCAGCACTTCTTCCTCTTGTGACTGGACGATTGTTCCGTCTACTGTAAACTTTCGAAATGCAAATATGGGTCGGTTATCCTTTTCCTCCTCTATAGACATTATCCCGCCAAACGAATTTGACCTCAATAGAGTATCGAAAAGCAATTCCATCTTATCTTCATCCCAAACAAGTCGCCTTTGTATCACTGGGAGGACAATTGCATCGTCCCTAATTCTGGCAATAGCTTCCCGAACAGTGATTGGATCCCAATTTGCCATTACTTCACTCCTTTCCGTATGCCTTCGTTGAGGCTCTAGCTTACCTTAAAACCTATCGATTGCTATCATATACCTAATGTCGTCCTAGGCAACTCTTCTTCTGATAGTTTATCCAACAAATGCCGTGCTTCTTCCTTAATATTGTTTGTTTTCATAACGAATATTCCAATTTTAGAGTCATGTAGGTTGGGTTGAACGAACTGAAACCCAACATAAACCTAAAATGGAATTGTAACTTTTATTTCCGGTATCTTCTCAAAATCAATTTTATTTTCAGTAACTATTTCTACAATGTCATTTTCCTTCATACAGGCCACGATTAGTGCGTCCCATAAGTGAATTCTGTATTCAAAGACTATATCAATGGCTTTTAATAATGTGTCAGTATCCCTGTCTATAATTTTCCAGCTATTTGACTTCAATATATCCTCTACAATTGTTTTTGCATCTCTAATAGAAATTGGATTCTCAACTTTTTTTGTAATAACAACAAAGAATTCCATAAGATTTTGCAGACAAACAATGCCTCCACCTTCTTCCCATACTGTCTTTAGAAGTTTTCTTGATGCCTTGTGTTTATTACCTTCCGAAGCATCATAAGCATACACAAGAATATTAGTATCTATTAATTTATCTTTCATACAGATCTTCACGGTTTAAATAAAGTTTTTTTCCAAGATAAAAACCCTTATCAAGTAAATTTAGTTGTCTATTTTTTATTTCCTCCTGTTCTTCTTTATTTATAGTTTTCAAGGTAACCAAAGCTTGTGTTCCAGCAGGAAGTCCGATTTTTTCCTCGAAACGGATTATGTTATCCTCAATAATGCCTTTATAAACCTTCTTCATATGTTTGGAATCCTTTCTAATAATAGCCTGATTGTTGGATTCGATTTGCTTAATCCGCCCTACTTACTCATTTATCAAACAAAATAGTGTCTGTCCTTATTTGTGCTTCTTGTTTGATGGGAGAAGAGTTGTCACTCATTCTAACGTATAGTCTCTATAATCAGTTGTTTGTTCTGTGTGACCACACACCTTGCATGTTTTAGTACCTCGACCAGAGTAATATCTTTTCGTGTGAACTTCCCTGAAGAAGTCGCGGTGCGGTGTGGAGCATCCGCATTTTTTGCAGAAAATACTGGTGTTCTCATTAACTTAAATCTCAGCATTTCCATCTCTATAGCTATAGCGTCCACTGGGACCTCGACAGTCGCAGTGTGGACATCTCTTTGCCTCGTCAGATACTTGCTTTCCACACTCCCTACAATGTATCAGCATATCGTCCTCATTTGATTGCGATATAACACCTTTGTCTTCTCAAGCACAGTGGCTTTCTGCATAAGGGAATGAGAAATGTTTTTTTACCACAAGTTGTTTGTTGAACTCCGTGTATGACAGCAAGCACATCTATTTAATGTGATTTAAAATTTTTAACACAATAACGCACGAAATCCTGCCTGCTGAAAGTGTTCATCCATAGTTAATGCTTCAGTCATACCATGGTCTTGCATTATAATAAATGAAATACAATCCGTTAGTCCCCATTGTTTATCTGCATGTGTACGATAAAATTCTACCGCTCGACAAAATAATGCCATATCTACTGATATGACTTTTACATTAGCAGTCGAGTAAGGTTGGGTTTCGAGCCTTCGACCCAATCTACCGAATTGTTTTTACCTCTTCTTGTGATTCAAGCTTGGTGGATATGCTGATGTTTTTTATATCCACGTGTTGCGATGCATCAAGGACTTCGATACCTACGATATTGCCTCCATTATCGTAATCAATAATAATATCTTCAGTTAATTCGTCTGTATCTGCAACATCGGCCTCTTTTAAGGTAATGTAAAGCGCATCGTCTTCCTTTGAATATTCTATCTTCATCTGGTATCTTTCTTTTTACTATTTGATTTCTAAAGCGAGGTGTTAGCGGCAAAAAGAGGAGAAACAGCTATTTCATTTAAGGGATTTAATCAAGTCTTTATCCATGAGCCTTATAAACAATAACACCCTTCTCCACTATTTCTCCGCCGATTTCAAAATAATCTGATTTTTCCAACTCGTCTTCCGTAAAACCAATAGGGTCAATATCAATATCTGTTTTTATGCGTCTTGCATAATCCGATAAAAGCATAATCCTTGTTATATCGTTCATTTTTTTAAATCTGTCGGAAATCACTGCAATATCTATATCACTTGACTTTGTAGGATTACCATAAGCATAAGAACCGAAAAGGATAATCTTTTCTACCGTAATCTTTTTCTGAAGTTCTTTTGCATATTTCAGGATTATTCTTCTAATCTCATTTTTTTTGTAAACCATTTGATTACCGTCTCCGTATCTTTTAACAAGGCTGTTGCACTTCGTCTATTGTATATTTTGGTATTAAATCTGTCTTCTTTATACCGCGCTTTAATGTAGTGGGCATCAATTTTTAGTATTTTCTTATCTATCGTTTTGGGAATCTTAACGCCTGTCAGCTCAACTAATTTCGGAAGTTTATGTATATATTCAGGTCTCTCATTCTTTTGTATGATGAATACAGCCTTTAAGATCGCTTCTACTGTCTGTTGACACATAAACATTGCAAAATTATATCGTCCGGTTTTTAGCATAGCTTCGGCGGTCTTAAAATTGTCCTTTGAGGACATTAACCAGAAATTGACGGCCTTATTTGTGTTTTTTGTCATAAAATTAAACCCAAAACAGACTCTACGCAGCATTCCAAGAACTATTAAGTGTTACGCCTTAACTAAATAGATTAAATACCTGTTACATTAAATTTTCGCAGTGTAGTTGGTTCATCTGCGAAGGTTCTGAGCCATAAATTGGCAAGCTCACAGCGTTGTTCCGCTGAAATTTCCTGGATTCCAGGTTTGTTGATGCCTTGCAACAACACCTTTATTGCGTAAAGCATTTCACCTCTTACTATGTGAATAAAGTTGCCAAGCGCCGCTTTATGGATGAAGTTGACTGCATTTCCTTTGTTCACAAGGTAAAAGTGATTCGAGAAGCTGGAATACCGCGTCACGTGTTCTGTGATATTATCAGAATGGTATTCAGCCTCAATATGTCGAAGATCCATTTCATCGTCTGAAGAGGTAACCGAAAAGACTACACAACCAGGTTTTAATGCGCGAAAATCTTGAATATCCAGCACTTGGCCGCCGGTAGCACAAAAGATAACATCAGAATTATTAATTATGTACTTACGTTCGGGAATCTTGCACAACCTATTGGCGGCCGCCATTCTGCGAATAGGGTCTTTATCATAAACAGCAACCTTTACGTTTCGGAGAAGAAGGTGGTGTGCAATTGAACTACCAATTTTCCCAAATCCAAATACTGAGCAGTCTAAATACTGGATCAATTTGCCAACCTCTCTCAGAATTGCATCTGCAGAGAATAGCACAGATTGTCCAACTAAAAAATCTTCATTGTCTTTTAAAGGACTGCGAGCAACCGAATAAATAGGCAATTGGATTGAAGAGGTTTGCTCATATTTTTGATGTCCGTTTTCTGTGTCTTCGATCACACCAATAAGTTTATCAGGAAATATTTTGGCAATGTTATTCACCATTGGTGCGAAATACCCCCCTATATCGAGGAGAATAACTTTACCATTGGCTTTTTTAATCAAATCAGAAACTATACTGGTTTTTTGTAATGATTCTCGGTTCGTTTCATAAATCGTGAAGTGGGTTTTGGCTTCTTCTAATATGTTACGGTCAATTGATTTTGGTTTGGGGAATACAGCGAGAAGGTTAGAAAGTTTGTTAATTGTTCTCAAAAATACAAGAACATCTGGAAGCAGGTGGGTAACAACAATTGTATTGAATTGCTCATCAATTTTTAATGCTTTGGTAAGGCGATCAAAGAATATTTTTGGGCGGAATTCTTCGCTAAGCGTTTTATCAATCTTCTCCTTCAAAGAAGTAAAAGTTTGCAAACGCATCAGTTCGTTAATATCGTCCCACTTGAATTCATAAAATTTCTCATTATTGATTTTGATATCTTCTTCGCAATTGCAAAGAAACAAGTAACGGAAATCGTGATGAAAATGATTTCTTTCTCCATGTGAACCCCTGATCTGATGCGAATCAATGTCAATTGGCACTTCGTCGTTAAAATGATACGGAAGATAATCAAGATTGTTTAATCCCGTTTCTTCCCTAATTTTGCGCCAGGCTACATCAAGCGGCGACTGGTCGCCAGGCTGGAAATGTCCGCCTGGCTGAAGGTACAAATCTAGTTTTTTATGTCTAAGCAAAAGAATCTTTTTTCGGCATGTAGAGATCACAAAACCACTAGCGGTAATATGTCCGACGTATTCTTCACGCGAAACAAGCTCATTATCATTTTGTGATTCCTTCACAAGAGACTTTAACTGTTTCAAGCGTTGCTGTTCCGTCTTGAACACAGAAAGATACTGTTCAATAATTGTTTTAATATTGGTCATCGTTGTTCTTGTTTTTCGTTTATTTTCTCTACGTCTGCATGCGCCCTCAGCGGTGAAACGTCCCTAATATCTTATACCATTTTACAAATAAGAATCAACCTGATTATACCATAATCCCCGTCTCCGCAATGCTGGGGTCTTGCTTTAATGCCTTCTTTAGCTTGTGTTCCTTGTGCCAGGCGTTCAGGCAGGGGATGATGAAGACGCTGACCAGCGCCATTGCCATACCACCAATAGAGGGAATCGCCATGGGTTTGGCCACCTCGGCGCCTGCGCCTGTTGACCACAGGATGGGAATTAAGCCGATAAACGTAGTGGCAGCCGTCATCATACACGGTCGTATTCTTCTGGTGCCTGCCATTAGGATTGTGTCGCGGATGTCCTGGACACTTTTCATCTTTCTTACACCGAACAAGTCGTTGATGTAAGTGGTAATAAGGACGGAATCGTCATCCACAATGCCAAAGATGGAGATAAAACCTACCCAAACGGCAACACTGAAGTTATAGCCAAAGAGGTATTGAAGCCAGACACCGCCTGCAATGGCGGTAGGAATTCCAGCAAACAGGATAAACATCGTTTGTGGAAAAGATTTGAATGCCATGAAAATCAGGATAAAACCAAGAAACATTGATAAAGGTACAAGGATTTGCAACCTCTTTCTTGCCCTAACCTGGTTTTCAAACTGGCCGCTCCACTGGATAAAGTAACCATGGGGCAGCATGACTTTTTGTGCTACGATCTTGGATGCCTCTTCTACAAAACTCATCGGGTCTCTGCCACGTACGTTCATAAGGACGTATGCCCTCAGGAGGGCATTTTCACTGCTAATCATGGCTGGTCCCATTACGTAACGGATATCAGCTACTTGTGTAATAGGAATGAGTAGACCTGTAGAACCGGAGACATAAATCCTTTTCAGTGCGTCAAAGTTATCTCTGAGTTCCCGGCTGTACCTGACCCGCACAGGGTATCGATGACGACCCTCTACTGTTGTTGTAATGTTTTCTCCACCGATGGCCGTCTCAATGATATCCTGCACATCACGGATATTCACGCCATAGCGGGCGATTTCCTCACGTTTAATCTTGTATTCCATGTAAGGTTTTCCCGTAACTCTTTCAGCATAAAGGTCTGCCACACCTGGGACGTCTCTTAGCGCTTTTTCTACGTCTATAGCTAATTGCTGTATAACGTTCAGGTCTGGCCCAAAGACCTTGACGCCGACCGATGTACGGATACCCGTTGCCAGCATGTCAATCCGGTTCACGATAGGCTGCGTCCATATATTTGCCACGCCTGGTATTCTCATGGCTTCATCCATTTCCTGAATGAGTTCCTGTTTGGTAATCGTCCGTTCATCGGGCAAAAAGAAATGGAAAACAGGGTGGATGAGCGAGGGCACATAGTTTAAAAATTTGTACTCGATCTTCTTTTTGCGCCATTCTTCCTTTGGTTTTAAGGCAACAACGGTTTCAAACATCTCTACAGGCGCCGGGTCGGTAGGGGTTTCAGCCCTGCCCAATTTCCCAACTACCATATCTATTTCAGGAAAAGATTTTATGATCATGTCCTGTTTCTGCATGACCTTGAGGGCGTCCGTTAAGGCTACGCTGGGTAACATTACCGGCATGAAGAGGATTGAACCTTCATCAAGGGGAGGCATAAACTCCCTCCCTAATTTTTTGGCGGCAAATACGGATGAGACAACTATAGCAAGAGGAATAGCAAGGAACGTCTTCTTATGATCCAATACCCACTTAAGGACAGGTTGATAGCCCCTCAATAACATCCTGGAGGAAAAATTATCTTCCATAGGCTTTAGTTTACCCTTTATCAGAAAGGTACAGAGTATGGGAACCAGGGTAATTGCCATGACGACCGATGACCCAATAGCAATGGTCTTTGTCCAGGCAAGCGGTGTAAAGAGCTTCCCTTCCTGTCCTGTAAGTCCGAATACGGGGAAGAACATACAAATGGTTGTTAAGGCAGCAAAGAATATGGAACCACCGACTTCTTTTGATGCATCAAGGATGATCTGCGGCCGGCTTTTCTTGCCCTTTTGTTCTATGAGATTTCTAAAGATATTTTCAGTCATGATGATGGACATATCGCTTACCTCACCGATGGCGATGGCAATACCCGTAAGGGACATAATGTTTGAATCGATACCCATAAAATACATGCACAGAAAGGAGATAAGGATAGATACGGGGAATCCCAGACAGCAGATCAATATGCTGCGAACATGCAACAAAAAGATAGCTACAACAATAGAAGTAATAATGATTTCTTCTATCAGCGCCTCTCTGAGGGTGTCAATTACACGGTAAATAAGACCCTCTCTATCATAGAAGGGAACGATCTTTACGCCGGGAGGTAAACCCGGTTCTATTTCTTTGATTTTCTTTTTTACCCTTTTAATAACCTCCAAGGGATTTTGCCCCTGGCGCATGACAACAATACCACCGGTAACCTCAGCGCCTTCCTTATCCAGCGCCCCGCGTCTGAAATCGCCGCCAACCTGAACGGTGGCTATGTTTTTAACAAATATGGGCACACCGTTGTAACTTCCTATGGTAATGTTTTCAATATCCGTAACATTCTTTATGAATCCAAGACCACGAATGATAAACTCCATATTGTTACTTTCGATAACCTTGGCGCCCACGTCGATATTGCTTTTGCGAACGGCTTCATATACCATCCCAACGGTCATGTTGTATGCCAACAATTTGTTGGGATCGACATCGACCTGATATTGTTTGACAAAACCGCCTACGCCAGCTACCTCAGAGACGCCTTCGACGGCATTGAGTTGATAGCGGACAAACCAGTCCTGGACGGATCGAAGTTGTCCAAGGTCGTACCCTTCGCCTTCAACGGTATACCAGAAAATCTGGCCAAGTCCTGTGGCATCGGGACCGAGTCTGGGTGTGACGTCCTTTGGCAGCAATTGCTGTATAAAGTTTAATCGCTCCAGTACCCTGGAACGCGCCCAGTAAAAATCGATCTTTTCCTTGAAAATGATAAATACCATGGAGAAGCCAAATCCTGATTGGGAACGTATAACCTTTACGCCGGGTACACCGAGTAGATTAACGGTTAAGGGATATGTGACTTGATCTTCAACGTCCTGGGGACTGCGTCCAGGCCAATCGGTAAAGACGATGCACTGGTTTTCCCCAATATCCGGAATGACGTCCATATTGATATTCTTCAGTCCAAAAATACCGCCGAATATCACCAGGAGATAGAAGCAGATGAGAAGAAATCTATTTTTTAAGCAGAGTTCAATAAGTTTGTTGATCATAGGAATGAGAAACCACAGATTTCACAGATTACACAGATTATTTTGTTTTGGCTTTAAATTTCTGAAATCTATTTTGATAAATTTTAGTTCTTGAATCTTCTATAACAAAGGGATTCCTCACCAAAGTTTAAAAGTAATCCTGTGTTATGACGGCTGATAATAAGGCTATTTATCAACTGTGCTTCATCAACCTTCGATAAGGATTGTTCTGCTTTTATTTCGACTAAAACTTCGTTGTAAACAATGAAACCAGGAACATAATATTTTTTAATTTTTGTTCTTTATAAAATATTTCCAATCGAGGTTGAGAAATAAATGGAATATCTCTAAATTTGAGCTCAATTTCCAAACATTCCTGATAAACTGCCTCCAGATGCCCTGGCCCTACGATTCTATGTACCTCCATTGCTGCCCCGATAATTGCATGGGTTCTTCGATCTCTATCCATGTATTTATTAACAAACTTTAGCTCTCTTTGTTTCTCAGATTTTTATCTGTGAAATCTGTGTAATCTGTGGTTTCAAAGGTTATTTTTCTTCTTTAAATTCCATCGCACCGCCGTATAATGCGCTGGCTCCTCCGGTAAGCTGGCTCTGAGAGTCGATGAGGAAGTTGGCCGATGTGACAACTTTGTCGCCTTCTTCAAGACCTTCTAAAACGGGGTAATAATCACCTGCCTTTGGTCCGAGAGTGACTTCTTTCCCAACGTACTGTCCGTTGCCTTTATCTAAATAAACAATCTTTCGGATGCCGGTATCTAATACCGCTGTGGCTGGAATGGCGAGCACTTGTGTGGTCTTTTCCAGGTGCATTCCGCATTTATTACAATCTGCAGGTTTATCCGAGGTTACTTCGGGATGCATCGGGCAGGCATAAACGCTGCGTTTTTTATGCTCTATTTTTTTTACCTTTATCCCCAAGTCTTCTCTTACCTCCCATTGACCCATTTGTCTTTTACATTCCGGACACTCGCCTGGTTTTTCTGAAGTCATGCATGCCATGGGACACATGTACACGAATTTTTGTTTCTTTTCACCGGTGGGTAAAGTTACGGTGATGCTCTTTTGTAACATCATGCCACACATGGGACATGACTTGGGAGCTGTAGTCGGATCCCATGCTTGCGGGCAAATACATGTCAATTTTTCACCAGCGACCTCAGCAGGCAGTTCCTTTTTCTCCAGATGCATACCACATACAGGGCAATCACCGTCTGTCTTTGAGGCGTAACATTCCATAGGGCATTCGTATACGCTTTCTGTTTTTACCGAAGGTTCCTTTTTTATAACTTCGACCTTTTTAACGGCAGGTACTCTTTCCAGCTTCATTCCACACACAGGACAATCTCCAGGTTCTTTAGAGGTGTAACATTTCATAGGGCATACGTATTCATATTCAATTTCTCCTTGCGGTTGTGTGGTCAAATCACCGGTAGCAACCAATTTCGCTTGTATAAGGGGTATCCTTTCAAAAGGGACATTATCCTCGGGGCAAATACCCGGCCTGCTGGATTTTATTTCCGGGTGATTGGGGCAGATGTAATCAAGACCACTCACGTAGATTTCACCCTGCTTTTCAAGATCTTCAACAGGCACCCGTATGCGTGCATTGACATACATGGAGGGTTTGAGTTTTAGCTGATGATTGGGAATATCACAGCGTATCTTTACCGAGCGTGTCTTCTCATCCAGAAATGGCTCTATAAAAGATACCCGGCCGATGAATGACTCTCCCGGATATGTCGGGGTAGTGACTTCTACTTCCTGTCCGATCTTGATCCAGGCCATTTCATACTCATAAATATTGGCCTTCATCCATATGTTTGAAAGGTCGGCGACCGTGTATATCATCTCGCCCTGCATAACGTATTGACCTTCTAATGCCTTTTTCTCTATGACAATGCCGCCAATAGGGGCGTATATAACCGTGTGCTGTTTTATCTTTTTGTTTTTCGTGAGTTCTTCAATCTGTTTCTCCGTAACACCCCACCATAATAATCTCCTTTTAGATGCCTCAATGAGTGATTTAGCGCCATGTATTACTTCATCGAAAGGACTCTCCGTAACTTTTTCCAGGGTTTCCAGCGCTAACAGATATTCTTCCTGCGTGGATACAAGGTCGGGACTATATATCCACACCATGGATTCCCCCTTTACAACTTGAGTGCCCGTGAAATCGACAAAGAGCTTATCAATCCTGCCCGGGATCCATGCTGAGACAACGGTCTTGAGTCTTTCGTCATATTCGATTAAACCAACTGTATAAATATCCTTGGTTAAGGATTTGAAACCAATAATGTCCGTTTTGACCTGCGCCAGTTTGCGGGCGCGTTCACTCAATTCTATGGTGGCCAGCGCACCTGCCTCCTCAGCACCTGCTCCTTTTTCATACACGGGAACCAGGTCCATAGCGCAAATGGGACATTTGCCGGGTTTATCCATCTTGACGGAGGGATGCATGCCGCAGGTCCAATACAGAATCTTCTTTTCTTTTGCTTCTTCAGCGCATGCAGAAGGTATGAGGTTTAATATATCACGCAGAGACGCACGGCACTGAGTCATTAAACTATAAGGTACGCAAGTACTGAAAAGGATACTCAGAATAACAAGCGCAGATTTTATTAAATTAAGCTGCCTGTGGTAGCGACTTTTTTTGACATACCGCAAATGCCCGTCATAAACAACCCCCCAGCCCCCTTTTTTAAGGGGGATTTTTGAGTCCCCCTTAGCAAAGGGGGACTCAGGGGGTTGTCTGGCTGCCATGCTTCTCTTGTTATTTCTGTACTTGTGAAGAAGTATCTTAAAGGACATACATTACCCCTTTCGCAATGAGTTGTGTAAGAAAGAAGAAAGGCGCAGATAAAGAAAAGGAGAAAAAAAATAAAATTCCAGCGCAGCATAGCCGCAACCAAAGCCCCCTCTCTTTCCCCCCTTCGCAATGGGGGGACACAGGGGGTAAAAATTCTCCTTCTATAGTGAGTTTACTTGTTTTTCTCCATTTCGCCAGTGCTCTTTTTCTCCTTAATCTTTTTCGTGTTTATTTGGGCATATTCGCAGTTGAACTATAGTTTTATTGGGTTAGTTGTATACCCACGGCTCTTTCCAGATTTGCCAGGTTTTGTTCAAAATCAGTTAATGCCCTACAGTAAAGTAATCTCGAATTCAAAAGAATCCTCTGACTATCAATCAGGGTAAGGAAATCCACCCTGTCTGCCTCATATCCGATTCGTGCGGCTTTTAAGGATTGTTCTGCCTGTGGAATTACTCCTGTTTTATAAAGATTTATCGTGCTTTCAGATGATTGTACCCTGACTAATAAATCTTTGACCTCAAACATTGTCTTGTTATTGATAAAACGATAGTCAGCGTTAGCGGCATTAAGGCCTTCTTTTGATTCTTTAACCTTTGACCGATTTTTTGGCCAGAGCCAGGGGACGTTTATCGTGAGTGACGATGCCCATGTATCAGAACGCTTGTCTTCCTGCATGTATTCCACCATCGGTTCAAGGTCTGCAAAGTAATAATCTTTTTTTGAAAGTTTTAAGGTTGCTTCTTCCTTCTTTACGGCGTGATCAAACTTCCTTAGTTCGGGACGGTTTTTAATAGCGCGGTCTTCCAATTCTTTAATCGTCAGAGTTAGAGTATGTTTTTTAAATGGTCGCGGTTTGCCCAAAGGGGCGTGTGTGGGTCTATCCAATAAGCTATTCAATCGGGCGATAATGGATTCCCTTTCCTTGTTTAAAACAATAAGGTTATTGGCTAATGTAGATAATTCAACCTGTGCAGCAAGCACATCCCTCTGTGTAGTCTTACCAACGGAATATTTTGTTTCAGCAATTTTAGAAAGTTTGCGTAATAATTCCCGGTTCTCATCCGTTA
>Ga0194120_10007940_pt1 | contig 14257 bp, 15 predicted proteins | sample TA2MahCa65mmetaG_FD_148642 | JGI IMG/M metagenome (GOLD analysis project Ga0194120, IMG submission 148642) | Freshwater microbial communities from Lake Tanganyika, Tanzania - TA2015019 Mahale Deep Cast 65m | ecosystem: Environmental > Aquatic > Freshwater > Lake | place: Tanzania: Lake... | reverse complement strand
TCCCCCCGCTCGGAGCGCGCGGCCGAGCTCCTCGGGCGAGGAGCCCCCGGCCGCGGCCAGCGCGGCGAGCGCCAGCGACGGCACGAACCCGCCGCCGACGGCCGGGAGAGCGGGCGCCGCCCGGCGGATCATTCCGTCGTCCCCGACCGGCGCGTTGGCGAAGCCGAAGACGCCGGGCAGGTCGCGCGTGAAGGGCTCGGACATCGCGTACGCCGGATGGCGACCCTGCCCCTCCGGCGCCGTGACCGCCGCGAACACCAGGCGGCCTCTCCCGCTCGCCTCCCATCGCCGCGCCGTCGCGAGCAGCGCCGCGTCCTCGGCGGGCACCGTCGCGCTCTTGAGCACGACGTCGAACGCGACGACACGGGCGCCGCTCCGGAGCAGGAAGTCCGCGAGATCGGCGAGGTAGTTGCGTGGCAGCGGCTGGCGCGCGCCGAGCGCCTCGAAGGACTCGTCGTCGATCACGACCATCGCGACCTCGGGGACCGCCACGCGCTCGCGGAAGAACAGGAAGAGGTCGACGGCGCGCGTCTCCCAGCCCGAGAGCACGCCCACTTGCGTGGCCGCGGTGACGACGACGCTGACGCCGATCCCGACGAGCAGCGCCTTCCCGATCCGCCTCGACGGCCGGGCAAGCGACCGGGGCGCTCGGAGCCCGAGGCTCCGCCGCTCGGACGCCCACGCCGACCGGAGCCGACCGTGGAGGGTCATCGCGGAGCGCCCGTGAGACCGAACGCGGCCCAGGCGAACGGATGCGGGAACTCCCGGGTCGCGGCGCTCTGGGCCTCGCGAAGGGCGCCCGCGGGACCGAGCGCCGGGAGCCGCTCGTGGAAGGCCCGCATCAGAAGAAAGCTCGCACTGACTGGAGAAATCTCATCCGGGCGGTACTCCAGCGTGTAGAGCGGTGCCGTCGTCACGATCACCGGGACAAGAAGCGTCCGACTGGCGAAGTGGTCGCGCGGCCCAACCTCTGCGAGTCTATCCGCCGCGAGCGCGAGGAGTCTCGCGTCCCGTTCCAGCAGGCGCTGTGCCCGCCCGCTCTTGTCCGTGGAGTACACGCACAACTCGGAGACGTGGGATGCCGGGTTAATCCGAATGTCGCCTCGATGGCTGGAGCGCCACCGCTTGAGTCGCACATCGTCGATCTCAACCATGAAGCACGCGAAGGTGTCCACCATGCCCGTCATGCTGTAGCCAAGCGGCCGGAGGAATGTCATGGCACGTTCCTGGCCCTTTTTGCATTCGATCAAGAGCATGTAATCGCCCCAGCGTGCAACCAAGTCGATGAATTGGTCGTCGCCGGCGCGATCCTGCCATGCGTGCTCCGACGTGATGACGCTCCAGCCATGCCGAGCCTGCGCGCGAATCTCCCAAGCGACGCGGGTCTGAAATGGGAATCCGCTCTTTCTAAGAGCTTCGATCACAGTTGCCAGATCGTCAGTCACTGGCTTCTCAACACAGACCACGCGGCGCGCTGCACTGCCCTCCATGGCGTCGCGGCCACGCCGTACCCGTCCGGGCTCGTCGTGAAGTCCTTGTGGAACTGCGCGCGCCACTCGCCGGCCGCGATCTTCGACAGGCTGACCTTATAGCTGTCGCGATCGAGCGCCGTGACGATCAGCCCGAGGCCGCGCCAGGAGTCCATGAGTACATGGAGCGTGGCGAGCGCCGAATCGCGGGGCCGAGGCTCGAGGTGAAGGAACCCGAGGGCGGCGGTGAGGAGGCGCCGGCGGGGATCGGTCATCGCGACGCGTGACCACGGCTCATCGCTGTGGAAAGCCGGAGCCGGGCCGTACGTTGAACAGCCGCAGCGCCTCGGCAGGCACGCATCTGGAGCTGATCATGTCGCCGGCGCGAACGATCTCCCGCAACTCTCGTGTCTGGTTCTCCATGATCTTGATGGCCTCGGCCTGCCAGCGCCTCTCCACTACGCGACACGCGTCGGCAGACTCGAAGAAGTGGTTCACGACCCATCCGCTGCCGTATGTCCAGCGATGCCAGAAGCGCTCCCACACGTTCGCGTCCGGGTTGACCGTCGCCGGTTCAATCACCGCCCATGCAGAGTCTGCGGACGCCCGGCCAAGCGCCGCGAGGAGGATCAGAACAACCAGAGCGACCTGCATCATCGTCTGCCCACCCTTCCGTGGTGCCTGACGCGGGCTTCGTCGTCGTGCTCTTGCCGAGGAGGGCGTGGCCGTGAGCTGGTCCCCGGCGACGTCAGGCTGATCCTTCGCGCGAACCCATCGCCCTCGACTGTCCAGCCGGGCACCTTGACCTTGAGCCACCACCGCGTCGCACCGGCGACGTACGCGCTCGCTCCATCCTTGGCGACGTAGCCCTCGTACCCACGCGCCAGCACCTCACGCCACGCTTCCACGCCATCGCCGGCGAGTCGCCGTACGGGGAAGACCAGCTCGCTGGCCTCCACGGCGTCTTCGAGGCGCGCGCGGCGATCGCGCAACGCGCGCGCGGTGAGGTCGCGCCCGTCGCGGTACAGGAGGTCGAAGACCATAAGGAGTGGCGGGGTGGCGACGAGACCCGGGCGCTCGCGCAGCCAGTCGAACCGGGAGCGAAGCTGCTCGTCGTAGATGGCCACCTCGCCGTCCAAGACGAGCGTGCGCGCGGAGAGCTTCGCGACCGCCCTCGCGATGCCGGGGAAGCGCTTCGTGTGTTCGACGCCGTTGCGGCTGACCAGTCGGATGTCCTGGCCGTCCTTGTAGGCGAGCATCCGCCAGCCGTCGACCTTCTCCTCGAAGACCCAGCCGTCGCGGCGGAACGGCGCGCGAACGAGGCTGGCGAGCATCGGCGTGTAGCGCGGTGGCGGCACTGGATGGAGTGTACCGCGCGCCCCGCGCCCGCAGAATCACGTCACGGTCCCTGGACCGCAAAATCGAGGGCGCCCCATGGCGAGCAATGCCACACTCGCGAGCAGACCGACCGCCCAGAGCTGCAGCAGGCGGCCACGTCGCGCGCGCCACCACCCGCGCACGCTCACGAGGTCACTTGGCGACCTTGGTCAACGGCAGCACGCCTTCCATCTCGCCCTTCATGACGGGATGCTGGTTGCCGCCGGCGGCGCGCGACTTCGCGGTGACCTGCTGCTCGACGTACTCGTAGAGCTCCTGGAGCGTGACGAGGCCGTCGCGATTCAGATCGGCGCCGCCCTTGAGGCCGTTGACCAGGTAGTGGGTGATCGGGGTCGGCGTCGCTCGGGATCAGGTACTTCGCGAGCCCGTCGCGCTCGACCCCGCGCGTGTCGACCTCCGGCGCGCCGTGGCCGGTGAAGAAGATCAGCACCGTGTCGTCCTTCTTCGCCGAGCGGCCGAGGAACGTGGACCGCTCTCGGAGCTGGCGCTCTTCATCGGCGGCAGCACGTCTTTCGGATCGAGGTCCAGCTCGAGCAGGCCGAGACTCGCGAGGCAGAAGTCGCGCGGCGGAAACTGCACGGGCGCGACGGCGCCGTCGCGGAAGAACCGCTCGAGCGGTGACGTCTTGAAGAGCGCGTGCGCGCCGCCGAGCGTCATCGCGGTGCGCGTGATGCGCGTCACCGCTTCGCCGACGAAATACTTCGCGCGATAGAGCGCCGCGGTCGTCGCCGGCGTCGGGCCTTCCGTATCGCTGAGCCACGCCGCGTGATGCGTCGGGAGTCGCGCGGCCTGGAGATCGACGCTCATCTCGGCGACCTGCCGGCGCACGTCCGGGTGATACGCCAGCGACTGCGCGAACCCCGGCGGCGTCCGCTCGCGCACCACCCGCACGATCTCCCGGTACGCCGCGCCGGCGATCCCGAGGTACACGGCCGTGTACGAGCCCCAGAACCAGTTCGCGCCACGACGGCGAAACGGGATGATGTCGTCGGACCGGACGAGGAGCGCCTCCTCGGGCACCCAGCACTCGTCTGACCGTCGAGTCTGAACAGACTCATGCGAGGTGCGGGACGATCTTTTCCCACGCGAGCCGGATCGAGCTCTCGGCGCGGACGGCCGGCATGCCGCCGAGGTTCGACCACAGCACGAACTCGGTGACGCCGAAGGCCTCCTTCATCTGCTGCAGCCGGTCGATGCATTCCCTGGGGTCGCCGACCACGCACGCGCCGAACTCGGCCAGCTTGTCGAAGGCCAGATAACCCATCGCGCGCGACTTCCGGCCCTCGCCCATCGTGAACTCGTACCCGCGGACGAGGCCGTCGCCGGACGTGGGCTGCTGGTGCGAGGCAACCTTGTGGTAGAACCACTCCACGTGCGGCCGGAGCGTCTCGCGCGCGCGCTTGCCATCCGTGTCGACGAAGAACGGCAGCAGGATCATGCGCTCGAGCGTCTTCGGATCGTGGCCGTGCGTGACCAGCGCGGACTCGTACCGGCGCACTTCGCTCGCGAGGCGCGGAATCCACTCTTCACGGTACGTGCGGTAGCTGAACGGCGCGGCGAGCTGCAACGACCACCCGTGGCGCGCGGCCGCATCGAAGCTGTCGGGCGAGATCGTGGCCTGGTACACGGGCGGGTACGGCACCTGCACCGGCTTCGGGAGCAGCTCGATGGGCTCCTTCACCTTCCAGTACTTGCCGTCGAACGTGAACTTCTCCTCCGTCCACGCGCGGAGGATCAGCTCGATGCCCTCGTTGAACATCTCGCGGCTCTGGTCCATCGGCACGCCGAGGCCGGCGAACTCGTGCGGCTGGTAGGCGCGACCGATGCCGAAGTTCAGCCGGCCGCGCGAGAGGCAGTCGACGAGCGCGAAGTCGGCGGCGGTGCGCAACGGGTGATTGAACGGGACGACGACGACCGCGGTGCCGATGCGCATCCGGCGCAGCCGCTGCGCGGCGGCAGCGGCGAGCACCTGCGTCGAGGTGACGATGCCGTAAGTCGAGAACAGATGCTCCGCGACCCACGCGGTGTCGTAGCCGAGCGCCTCGGCCAGCTCGAACAGCTTCAGGTCGGCTTCGAGCCCTTCGACGCGCATGGCCTGGTCGGGATACTGGCTCAGGCTGAACACGCCCCACTTCAGTCGGTCTCTCATGGATTCCTCTTCTCGCCCAGAGTGTTCACGCTTCGACCATGGCCGCGTGCCGGTCGCCGTCGGCCGGCCGCTCCATGGTGCGCTGCTTCCGGTTCAGGAACAGGATGAACGGGATCACGGCCACGAAGATCCAGACGAGGCGCCAGAAGTTGTCGATGAACGACAGCGAGAGGGCCTCGCGCTGCACGATCTCGTACAGCTGCGCCCACGCCTGCTGGTCGGCAGTGGCGGCATCCGATCCGCGCGCGGCGAAGCCCGCCGCCAGCGCATGGAAGCGCTCCCACACGTCGGGATCGTACAGGCTCACGTGCGCCGACAGCCTCGCCTGGTGGACCTGGGCGCCGCGCTCCAGCATCGTGGCCATGGCCGCGATGCCGATGCTGCCCGCGATGGTCCGCGTGAAGTTGAAGAGCCCCGAGGCGTGTCCCAGCTCGCGCAGGGGCACCGCCGCCAGCGCCACCGTCGAGAGCGGCACGAAGCAGAAGCCGATGCCGAGCCCCTGGATGAAGCGCGGCAGCATGATCTGCCAGTAGCTCGCCTCCAGCGTGAGCGTGGCCATCAGGTACATCGCGTAGGCGTTCAGTCCGCAGCCCGCGACGATGATCCAGCGCGGGTCGATGCGGTTCAGCAGGACGCCGGCGATCGGCATCGTGAGCAGCGTGGCGACGCCGCCCGGCGCCAGCACCATTCCGGCCAGCAGGGCCGTGTAGCCCATGAGGATCTGCGTGAACAGCGGGGAGAGCACCATGATCCCGTAGAACGCGATGCTCATGACGAACATGCCGGCCGTCGCCATGGCGAAGGTCGGGTGTCGCAACACGCGGAGATCGACGACGGGCTCCTCGGCGCGAAGCTCGCGCACGATCAGCGCGACCAGCGCCATCGCCGCGATCACCGACAGCCACCCGATCAGCGGCGACGCGAACCAGTCCTCGCGCTGGCCGCGGTCGAGCACGAACTGCAGCGCCGAGACGCCGATCACCAGGAAGAGGAGACCGGGCACGTCCACGCGTCGCACCGCCGGCCGCGCCGCCGCGGGCTCGGGGGCGAAGAGCCCGGCCAGCACCACGGCCGCGATGCCGATCGGCACGTTGATGTAGAACACCCAGCGCCAGCTCCAGTTGTCGGTGATCCAGCCGCCGAGGGTCGGCCCGATGATCGGGGAGAACATGATGCCGATGCCCCACACGGACATGGCCATCCCGCGCTGGTTCGGCGGAAAGGTCTCGATCATCGTCGCCTGCGACAGCGGCACCAGCGGCCCGCCGGCGAGCCCCTGGATGAACCGCGCGATCACGATGAAGAGGAGGTTCGGCGCGGCGCCCGCCGCCGCCGACGTGAGCGTGAACAGGGCGGTGGCCACGATGAACAGCCGCTTGCGTCCCATCAGGTCGGTCAGCCACCCGGTGATCGGCAGGCTGATCGCGTTGGCGACCAGGAACGAGGTGAGCACCCAGGTGATCTCGTCGACGCCGGCCGACAGCGAGCCGCGCATGTGATCGAGCGCGACGTTCGCGATCGTGACGTCGAGCATCACCAGGATCGTCGCCATCATGGTGGTGATGGAGACGATGACGCGTTCGAAGCTCATCTGTTGACGTGGGGGGCCCCGAATGGCCCCCCCCACCCCCCCACGCTCGTCGCGCCCGGCAAAGCCGTGCGCTCCTCGGCCACGCGGGCGAGTCCGCTCATCGAAGCTCGATGACGGGGATGACCGACATGCCCGGGACGAGCAGTGCGTGACCGTTCTGCCCGGGCTCGAGTACGAGCTTCACCGGGATGCGCTGCACGACCTTCACGAAATTGCCGGACGCGTTCTCGGCGGGCAGGAGCGAGAACCGCGAGCCGGTGCCGCTCTGCACCGAATCGACCCGCCCGCGGAGCAGGAGCCCCGGATGCGTGTCGACCGAGATCGACACGCGCTGCCCGGGACGGACGTGGGTGAGCTGGGTCTCCTTGTAGTTGGCGACCACCCAGACGTTGCCGACGTCGACCACCGCGAGCAGCGGTTGGCCCGGCTGCACGACCTGCCCGACCTCCACGGTCCGACGCGTGACGCGCCCGGCCACCGGAGCGGTGATCGTGGCGTACTCCAGATTCAGCTCCGCCTCGCGGAGCGCGGCGCGCGCCTCGGCCATCTGGGCCTCGGCGGTCGCCGCCTCCGCGCTGCGCACCGGCACCTCGCCCCGGCGGCTGCGGGCGTGACGCAGCGTCGCCTCCGCCTCCTCTCGCTGCCGGCGAGCCTGGGCGAGAACCACCTCCTGGTTGGCGACTTCGGCTTCCGCTTGTGCGACCTCGGCGCGCGTGAAGTCGAGCCGCTGACGCGCGGCGTCGAGCGCCGCCGCCGTCGACTTGAACGCGGCGTCCGCGTGGTCGAATTCCTGGCGCGCGATCAGCCCGCGCTCCAGCAGCTCGCGAAGGCGGCCGCGATCGAGGCGAGCACGCTCGTGATCCGCCTCCCGCGCGGTGACGTCGGCCTGCGCGCCCTGCACGGCCGCGCGCCGCGCGCGCACCCGGCTCTGACGCTCGTCGACTCCGCGCTGCGCCGCGTCGATGCCGAGCGCCGCCCGCGCCGCCCCGGCGTCGGCGATGGCCACCTGGCTGCGCGTCGTCTCGTCCGTCATCGGGACGCCGGCAGCCGCCATCTGCAGCCGGCTTCGCGCCGACACCAGCGCCGCCCGCGCCTGCTCGACCTTGACCTCGAGGTCGCGCGGATCGAGACGCACCAGCGGATCGCCCGCCTTCACCTCGGCGTTGTCGCGCACCAGCACCCCGATCACGGTGCCCCGCAGGCGCGCGCTCACCGGCGATACGGGCGCCTCGACGAACGCGTCGTCCGTCGACACGTGGCGATCCCAGTAGCGCCAGACACGCACGCCGTACACACCGGCCACGAGGACGACGACACCGAGCAGCGCGAGGAGCAGCCGGCGGCGGCTCATGGACGGGACCGGTGCGCGGCTCTCGCGTTGGCGAAGAGCTGCACGGTGTAGCGATAGCGTTCGGGGTGATAGCGCACCACGACGGTGACGACGGGGCGATCCGTCTCCGTGTAGTAGGTGCGGTTGACCTCGAGCACCGGCGCCCGGGGCCGCAGTCCGAGGCGACGCGCGACGTGGCCGTCGGCGATCGCGGCCTGCACCGTCTGGTCGGCGCGTTCGATCGTCCGTCCGAGCTTGCGCTCCAGGATCGCCACCAGCGACGCCTGCGCGGCGATGTCGGCATCGACGATGCGGTCGCCGAGTTCGGGCGGGCAGAAGAACTCGGCGTGCGCGAACGGGTCGCCGCGCAGCGCGAACACGCCCTCGAGGCGAGTGATCGACGCGCCGACGGGCAGGTCGAGCGCGTCCGCCACCGCCGGCGGCGCGACCATCTTCTCCCGGGCGAGGAGTGTCCCCGTGAGTTCGGCGCTGTACGCGGCGATGTCGTCGAGGGAGCCCACCAGCTTCAGCGACTTGACCGTCTCACTCCGGTCGTTGACGAACGTGCCGACGCCCTGGCGTCGGGCGATCAGGCCGCTCGCGAGGAGGCTGTCGAGCGCGCGGCGGACGGTAATCCGGCTGACGCCGTACGTTTCGCACAGGCGCTGCTCGGTGGGGAGCGGAGCGCGCCCGCGGAATTCACCGGTGGTGATGCGTTCGCGGAGGTTCTGCTCGAGCTGGTAGTAGAGCGGGATCGGACTGCCGGCCGCCAGCTTCATGTCGGTAAGGTAGTGTTGTCATAACGACCTGTCAACAGGATGTATCGAGCCCGAGCCTCAGGGGTGGAGCAGATGCGGCTGATCAACGCGCTCTGCCGGTTCGTGGAGCTGGCAGAACCTACGACGACGTCGTGATTTCGACCTCGGGCACGATCGCTCCGTCAAGCAATCTGCTCGGAAAGCCGGCACCCGCCGGGGGCGTGCTCACGCGAGCGGCGGCCAGCCGCAGGGGCGTCTCTCCAACTCGCTGATTTCTTACGCGCCTCCTCTGGCGCGCGCGTTGCCCGACGAGACCGGTTCGGGGTAAAACGTCCGCCAAGGAGATCCGCATGCGAAAGCTCGCAGTCGCGCTGCTCGCCGCCGTCGTCGCCGTCGCCACGCCGAGCGCGGGCGGAAGCGCCCAGAGCGGCAAGGTCGCCATGCTGCTGCCCGGCTCGATCAACGACCAGAGCTGGAACGCCGCCGGCTACGCCGGGCTCCAGAAGCTGAAGGCGCAGGGCATGGAGGTCGCGTACTCGGAGAACGTCCAGGCCGCCGATCACATCGAGGCGATGAAGGACTACGCGCGCCGCGGCTTCAGCCCGATCATCGGCCACTCCGGGCGCTTCCTCTCCGCCGCGCAGCGCGTGGGCCCGGAGTTCGAGAAGACGTTCTTCCTCGTCGGCTCGGGGTCGGGCGGCGCGAAGAATGTGATCTCCATCGACATCGCGAACGAGCAGTTCGGCTACCTCGTCGGCGTGCTCGCGGGACGCATGACGAAGACCGGCAAGGTCGGCGCCGTCGCGGGCCTCGAAGGGCTGCCGAACATGATCGCGAGCATGGGCGGCTTCCGGCTCGGCGTGAAGAGCGTGAAGCCCGAGGCCGAAGTGCGTGTCGTCTACCTCCAGTCGATGGAAGACCCGGCGGCGGCGAAGGAAGCCGCGTTCTCGCTCATCGCCGCGGGTGCGGACGTCGTCGCGGGCAAGCTCAACGCCGGCCATGCGGGTCTCATCCAGGCTGCGAAGGAGAAGGGCGTGTGGGCCACGGGCCGCTCGCTCGGCCACACCGCGATTGCACCGGAGCGCGTGCTCACCAACATCAACGAGAAGTGGGACGAGGTGTACGTGGCTGCCGTCGGCGACCTGAAGGGCGGGAAGATCACCGGCGGCTATCACGCCTACGGCTACCACACGCCGGCCGCGCGCGGCGCCGACCTTCAATACAACGAGCAGCGCGGGTTCAACACGGCGGTGCCGGCGGCGGTCGCCACGGAGATCGAGGGCCTCAAGAAGAAGATGGCGTCCGGCGAGCTCAAGGTGAAGCCGACGAAGGACGACGCGCGCGGCGGCGCCTGATCAAGTAGGCTCCCCTCGCCATGCTCGAGATGCGGGGGATCGAGAAGTCGTTCGGCGCGGTGCGCGCGAACCGCGGCATCGACGTCTCGATCCCCGCCGGCCGGATCGTCGGCCTCCTCGGCGAGAACGGCTCCGGCAAGACCACGCTGATGAACGTCCTGTTCGGTATGGTCCGCGCGGACGCCGGCACCATCACGTTCGACGGCCGCCCGCTCGTCCACCACACGCCGCACGACGCCATCGCCGCCGGCATCGGCATGATCCACCAGCACTTCATGCTCGTCCCGGCGATGACGGTGGCCGAGAACGTCATGCTCGGCTGGGAGGACGCCGGCGCGTGGCTCCGGCACGACGCCGTCGCCCAGCGCATCGCGGAGACCAGCACGGCGTACGGTCTCGATCTGGATCCGCATGCCGTGGTCGGCGCGCTGTCACTCGGCGCGCAGCAGCGCGTGGAGATCGTGAAGGCGCTGCTGCGGGGCGCGCGCCTGCTCGTGCTCGACGAGCCGACGTCTAACCTGAGCCCGCCGGAAGTTGCGCGCCTCCTCCCGGTGCTGCGGAAGCTCCGCGCCGAGGGCCGCAGCGTCGTCTTCATCTCGCACAAGCTCCAGGAGGTGCTCGACCTCTGCGACGAGGTGATCGTGCTGCGCGACGGCGCGGTGGCGGGCGCGTGCCCGGTCGCCGGCGCCACGCGGGAGACGCTGGCCACGATGATGGTGGGCCGCGAGCTGCCGCCGCCGCTGGCACGCGTCGAGACGACGCCGGGCCGCGAGGTGCTCATCGTCAGCGACCTCCGTGCGCTCGACGACGCGGGCGTCGAGCGGCTGCACGGTGTCAGCTTCTCGGTACGCGCCGGTGAAGTCTTCGCGCTGGCCGGTGTCGACGGCAACGGCCAGGCGGAGCTGGCGGACGTCATCGGCGGCTTGCGCGAGGCGATGCACGGCTCGATCTCGATCGACGGCGACGACGTGACGCACGCGACGGTCACCCGCCGTCTCCGGGCCGGCCTCGCGCATGTCCCGGCCGACCGCGCGACGACGGGCCTCGTCAGCGCGATGACGATCGCCGAGAACCTCGCGCTGCGCGAGTCCGACGCGCCGCCGTTTCGTCGCGGCCCGTGGCTCGATCTCGCGGCCACGCGCGCGCTCGCGGACGAGCGCATCGCCGCGTACGGCGTGCGTGCGGAAGGCGGCGACGCGCTCGTCGCGACGCTGTCCGGCGGCAACCAGCAGAAGGTCATCCTCGCGCGCGAGCTCGGCCGTCGGCCCGCGCTCCTGCTGGCCGCGCAGCCGACGCGCGGGCTCGACCCCGGCGCCACGCGGTTCGTGATCGACCAGGTGCTGGCGCTGCGCGCCGAGGGCGCCGCGGTCCTCTACATCTCGACGGAGCTCGAAGAGGTGATGGCCGTCGCCGACCGCATCGGGGTGATGTTCGGTGGCCGGCTCGTCGGCGTCGTGTCGCGTGACGACGCCGATCTCACGACGCTCGGGCTCATGATGGCCGGTGCCGCATGACGGCGACGATCACGCGCGGCCTCACCGGCGTGGGCGCGGCGCTCGCGATCGCCGCGCTGCTCGTGCTGTCGTCGGGCAAGAACCCGCTGGTCGCGTACGAGGCGCTCGCACAGGGGGCGTTCGGCTCGCCCGACCGCATCGCCGTCGCGCTGAACAAGGTGGCGCCGTATCTGCTGACCGCGCTCGGCGTGGCGCTGTGCTTCCGCGCGCGCGTCATCAACATCGGCGGGGAAGGGCAGATCGCGCTCGGCGGCCTCGGCGCCGCGTGGGTCGCGCTGACGATTCCCGCGGCGCCGCCGGTCGTCCTCGTCGTGCTCTCGGCGCTCGCGGGCGCGGTGGCGGGCGCGATGTGGGCGGGTCTCGCGGCCCTGATCCGCCTCACGCGCGGCGTGCACGAGGTGCTGGTGACGCTGCTCCTGAACTTCGTCGGCGTGCTGCTCGTCGCCGAGGCGCTGCACGGCGATCTCGGCGAGCCCGGCGCCGGATTCCCCCAATCCCCGCTGCTCGAGCGCGGCGCGTGGCTGCCGAAGCTGGTGAAGGGCACGGACCTGCACGTGGGGATCGTCATCGCGATCGTCGCCGTGTTCGTCGTGCACCGCGTGCTCTGGCACACGCCGTTCGGCTTCCGGCTCCGCGTGCGCGGCGCGAGCGAGAAGGCGGCGGCGTATGCCGGGATCGACATGCACCGGTCGTTCATGGGAGTCATGCTCATCAGCGGCGCGCTCGCGGGGCTGGCGGGCGCGATCGACGTGCTCGGCGTCCACTACCGGCTGATCGAGGGCTTCTCGAGCGGCTTCGGCTTCACCGCGGTGTCGATCGCGCTGATCGGCGGCCTGAGCCCGCTCGGCGTCCTGCCTGCCGCGCTCTTCTTCGGCTTCCTGGAGACGGGCGCGCTCGCGATGCAGCGCGCGGTCGGCGTGCCGTCGCCGCTCGTGTCGGTGATCCAGGGGCTCACGATGGTCTTCGTGCTGGCGGCGATCGCGCTCGGCGGCGCGCGGCGGCGCGTGTGATCGAGGACATCCTCGCCGCGAGCGTGCGCATCGGCACGCCGCTCCTGTTCGCGGCGCTGGGCGGCCTCCTGTCGGAGCGCGCCGGTGTCTTTGCGGTGGGGCTCGAGGGCATGATGCTGGCCGGCGCGTTCGCCGGCGTGATCGCGACGTGGCTGACGAGCTCGCTCGGCCTCGGGCTCGTGGCGAGCGCGGCGGGCGGGATGGCGCTGGCGCTCGTCGTGGTGATCGCGACGCAGCGCTACGGCGCCGATCAGATGGTGACGGGCCTCGCGGTCAACATCCTGGCGCTCGGGCTCACGAGCTTCCTGCTGCGCGGCTTCGGCGCGCGCGGCGAAGCGCCGGTGCTGCGGGTGCCGACGCTGGCGCCGTGGCCGATCCCGTGGCTCGCCGACCTGCCGGTGCTCGGCGCCGTGCTGTTCCGCCAGCCGCCGCTGACGTACGCGGGGATCGTGCTGGCGCTCGGCGTGGCGGTGTGGCTCGCGCGGACGCGCGCGGGATTGACGTTGCGCGCCGCCGGCGAGAACCCGTACGCGGTGTTCGCGGGCGGCACGGACCCGGTGCGCGTGCGCGCGCTCGCGATCGTGGCGTGCGGCGCCATCGCGGGGCTGGGCGGCGCCGTGCTGTCGCTCCAGCAGGTGGGCACGTTCACCGACGGCATGACGAATGGCCGCGGCTACATCGCGCTGGCGGCGATCATCGTCGGCCGCTGGCGTCCGATGGCGGCGCTCGCGGCGTGCGTGGTGTTCGGCGCCGCGGACGCGCTCCAGCTGCGCGTCCAGGGCTTTCGCTTGCCGGTCAGCTCGTACGTGATCCAGATGACGCCGTATCTCGTGGCGCTCGCGGTGCTGGCGGGCGTCGGCCGCTCGGCGCGCCTGCCGGCGGCGATCGGCGTGCCGTTGCTGCGCGAGCGGAAGTAACCCTCAGCGGGGAGTCTGATAGTTGCCGCCACCGGCCGCGTCAACACGCTCCTTGAACCACTCGACGATGTCGATCTTGACGTAACGCGCGCTGTCTTTCATGCCTTCGACTCCTCGATCGCGCGCTCAGCCCCTGTCGGCGAGAACGTACCCGCGGGGGCGCTCGGCGACGACGGCTGAGGGCTACGCCCGTTTCGACGTTCGCGACCGCCGGGCCGGGGTCTTTATCCTTGCGAGAGAGCGCAAGGCTTTGTTGGCCTTCGCAGCGGTCGGAAAGTGTTTCCGGACATCCTCGTCCAGCGCGAAGAGCGTGACTCCAGTCGGGAAACGCTTCAGGAACGCGCCGCGTCTGCCGGTGGCAAAGTCCATGTGCGCACGCGGTTGTTTCCCCCTTGCCAGCGGTCGCGCCGGGCGGGAAGTGCTTCACGTGGACGTCGCGCTTTGCTTTCGAGAAGTCATATTCGGCGCGCAAGGCTTTTCCCTCGGTCTCAGACGGAGAGCGGGCGTCCGGACACCTTCGAGTACAGGACTTCAGGCGCGAGGTCGGCGCCGTTCGGCCACGATACCGTGTGGCAGTCGACGAAGACTTCGCGGAACCTCGTGAGGTCATGGAGCGGCGCGAAGACGCCCTCGAAAGGACTCAGAGCCTGTGAACCAATCGCCCGCGGACCGATGGGCCCGGGCTTGCGACGGTCTCACAGCGTAAGAGCATTTCGGTCACCGCCTGCAGTTTCTGGGGTTCGCTCGGTCGGTACCTGTTCGGCCG
>Ga0194120_10007938_pt1 | contig 14262 bp, 5 predicted proteins | sample TA2MahCa65mmetaG_FD_148642 | JGI IMG/M metagenome (GOLD analysis project Ga0194120, IMG submission 148642) | Freshwater microbial communities from Lake Tanganyika, Tanzania - TA2015019 Mahale Deep Cast 65m | ecosystem: Environmental > Aquatic > Freshwater > Lake | place: Tanzania: Lake... | reverse complement strand
AGGCAGGCCGCGGCGGCGGCCTGCCAGCGACCGAAACTGCCTGAATTTACTTCAGGCAGTTCTTGGTCGCTGCCTCGATCGCAACCACCACGGAGCCTGTCGGACGATAGCCCGACAGGCTCCTAGTCCGTCCCCTTCGGCTCGGTCACGGCACCGGCAAGCCGCTCTGCACGCACCACCGCGCGAGCCACGCCTCGCGCGAGCTTTGCGGCGCACAGGCGTCGGGGCTCTGGCCGATCCAGTCGGCATCCGACCAACCGGGCAGCCACAGGTTGCTGCCGTTGCTGGCGCGGAACACCTTGCCCACGGCATCGTCGGCGGCGGTGCCGGCCTGCCGGGTGCTCTGCAACGTGCCGAAGGCGGTGAGCTTGAGGTAGACGACGTCTTGCTTGCCGTACTTGCTGGTGGCCGCCAGGGTCTCCATGTTGCCGTTGCTGACGCCAAACACCATCACACCGCCGAGCTTGCCGGATTGGAACTCCAGGTGGTGGCCCGCGTCGCCGCCGGCCGTGCCGCTTTGGTACAGCCACTTCTGCTTGCCGCTGACTTCGTCGAAGGCCGCCACCACGATGTCGCCCAGGTGGCCCCAGTCCGTGCCCGTGCTGCCGGCGTATTTTGCCCCGCTCTGCGCCCCGACGGCCAAGCCCTGCACAAAGCCCGTGGCGTAGACCGTGCCGGCGCTGTCGCTGACCACGCCGCCCGCGTAGTCGAAGGCCGGGCTGCCCCAGTGCTGCAGCCAGACGGTCTTGCCGGCCGACGAGACCTTGTAGAGGTAGATGCCGCCGTTGTCGGCGCCGGTCGTCGACAGAGCGCCACTCATCGCCCACTGGCTGCGGCCGCTGACGTATACGTTCGACGCGAAGTCCAGGTGCAGGCCCACGGGGTTCTTGTTCTGGCTGTCCTCGACGAACTCCCACAACTTGGCGACGGAGCCGGTGGACACGTTGACGGTCACGACCTGCGGCGACAAGCCTCCTCCGCCCAAGGTGGCGCTTTGCACCAGAGCGACGAGCCGCGTGTTCTGGGCGTCCCACTGCAAGTCGATGGCTGCCTCGCGTCGCGTCGCGGTGTTCCACAGCTTGATCATCGTCTGCTTGCCGGTCAACGCGTCGAACCGCGCGAAATACACCGCGGTGTCGCCAGCGGCCGGAGCGGTGAGGACGCCGCTGCCGTCCATGTCGCCATGGGTGGTGCCCATGACCCACACCGCGCCAGCGTTGTCGATGGCCACCGCGACTGCGTTGTCGTCGGCCGGCGAGCCGAACTGCGTCGTCCACACCCGTGCGCCGGTCGTGTCGTGGCGGGTCAGCACGGCGTCGGTGGCGCCAACCGCCACACCGGGTGTGAGCGCGCCATCGGTGACGGCCGCAGCAAAGGAGTTGCCAGCCGCATCGGCCACCACGGCGGTTCCCATGTCGGATTTGGCGCCACCGTAGCGGCGGATCCAGTCGCTGTCGCCGCACGGACACTGGGTGCACGAATAGTTGTTGTACGTCAGGGCATTGGAGCACCCGGACTTGGTGCCGGCCGCATCGACCGCTTGCGCCGACACCGTCGTGCACGCCTGCTTGACGGCGGTCAAGGGCACCGAGAACGCGGGCGTGGCGGCTACCGCGGACGCGTTCAGCGACTTGCCCGCGCAAGCGTTGCCCGCGTACAGCCAGACGTTGGTATTGACGGTGCCGTTGCCGTTGGCCGCGGTCGCGGTCTGCAGGCTCGGCGACGCCGGCTTGAAGCTGGTCAGCACCGGCGTGCAGCTTGCGAGCAAGGTGCCCGCGCATTTGCCGGCGCCGTCGCACACGTCGTTGTCGGTGCAGATGCTGTTGTCGGTGCACGTCGTGCCCTTGGGTTGGAAGGGCGTCGTGCAACCCTTGGCGGCTTCGGTGCACAGCGACTGGTAGCACTGCGCCGGCTTGCCGCACGAAACCGGCAGGCCGCCGACGCACGCGCCGAGCTTGTCGCACGCCTCGCCGGTCGTGCAGAACTTGCCATCGCTGCAGGCACTGCCGACGGCCTTGGGCACCTTCTTGCAGGCAGGGCCGCTGCCGCTGTCGATGCAGGTGCCGGTGTTGCACTGATCGCTTGCGCCCGCACAGCTAAACGAAGCCGTGGCCACGCACTTGCCGGTCGCGTCGCAAGCGCTGGCGGTGGTGCAGACATCGCCGTCGTCACAGGCCGCCTTGTCGGTGATGGCGAACTGGCACTTGGCGGCGACGCAGGTGTCGACGGTGCACGGGTTCTTGTCGTCGCAGTTGGCGTTGGTCTGGCAGCCGCAGCTCAGGTCCCACGGGCCGGATTTGCACTTGCCGGCGCCGTCGCACAGGTCGGGCTTGGTGCACGCTTGCAGGTCGTCGCACGGCGTGGTGGTGGGCTGGTTGGTCGCCTTGCACAGGCCGGTGGTGGCGTCGCAGGCGTTGGCCTGGCAGGTCGTCGATTTGCACACGACGGCCGTTCCAGCGCACTTGCCGACCGCATCGCACTTGTCGCCGGTGGTGCACAGCAGGCCGTCGTTGCAGGCTGTCCCCGCGGACAACAACGTCGCCTTGCACTTGCCCGTGGCTGCGTCACACGAATCCGTGGTGCATGGGTTCTTGTCGTCGCAGACGGTAGGGGTGCCAGAATTGCACAGGCCCACCGCGCAGTTGTCGCCGACGGTACAGGCGTTGTTGTCGCTGCACGGGGCCGTGTTGGCGACGCTGCTGCACTTTCCCGTGAGCTTGTCGCAGTTGTCGGTGGTGCACACGTTGTTGTCGCTGCAGTTGGCTGCGGCGCCGGACTTGCACGCACCGGCCGCGCACACGTCACCGGTGGTGCAGGCGTTGCTGTCCGTGCACGCGGCGGTGTTGTTGGCGAAGGCGCAGTTGCCGGTCACCTTGTCGCAACTGTCCGTCGTGCAGACGTTCTTGTCGTCGCACACCTTGGCCACGCCCGCCACGCACGCGCCGAGCTTGCAGGTCTCGCCCACCGTGCACGGGTTCTTGTCGTCGCAGTTCATCGTCGCGCCTGGCACGCAGGCGCCGGCCGCGCAGGCATCGTTCAGCGTGCAGGCATTGTTGTCATTGCACGGCGCGGTGTTGTTGGCGGCCTTGCACGCGCCGGTCGCGGCATCGCAGTTGTCGTCGGTGCACGGGTTGTTGTCGTCGCAGACCTTGGCCGAGCCGGCCTTGCAGACACCGGAGGCGCAGACGTCGCCGACCGTGCAGCCGTTCTTGTCGTCGCATGCCAAGGTGTTGGCCGAGTTGGCGCATTTGCCGTTGGTGCAGGCGTCGCTGGTGCACGGGTTCTTGTCATCGCAGTCGGTGGCGACCTTGCAAAAGCCGCCGCAGCCGACGATGGGCGCCGCAGTGCAGTCGCCGGTGACCTTGTCGCAGGCGTCGAGCGTGCACGGGTTCTTGTCGTCGCACACCTTGGCTGCTCCCGGCTTGCAGGCCCCGTTGGCGCACACGTCGCCGGCCGTGCAGGCGTTGCTGTCGCTGCATGCGGCCGTGTTGTTGGCCACTGCGCAGGCGCCGGTCGCGGGATTGCAACTGTCGTTGGTGCAGGGGTTCTTGTCGTCGCAGACTTTGGCGATACCGGGCTTGCAGGCGCTGGCTGCGCACACGTCGCCACCGGTGCAGGCGTTGCCGTCGCTGCACGCAGCGGTATTGGCCGTCGTCACGCACTTGCCGGTCTTGGGGTCACAGGCGTCGTCCGTGCACGGGTTCTTGTCGTCGCATACCGTCGCTGCGCCCGCCTTGCAGGCCTTGTCCGCGCAGCCGTCGCCTACGGTGCAGGCGTCGCCGTCGTCGCAATTGTTGCTGTTGGCGGCGAAGGCACACCCGCTGGTCTTGTCGCAGGTGTCGCTCGTGCACGGATTCTTGTCGTTGCAGACCTTGGCTTTGCCGCCGCACACGCCGTTGCCGCAGACATCCGATTCCGTGCACGGATCGCCGTCGTCGCAGGTGGCGGTGTTGGCGGCCACAGCGCACTTGCCGTCCTTGCAGGCGTCGTCGGTGCAGGGGTTGCCGTCGTTGCAGTCCTTGGGGTCGGCGCAGTTGCCGCCGCAGCCGACGATGGCGTCGTTCTTGCAGGTGCCGCTCTGCGTGTCGCAGGTGTCGAGCGTGCAGCCGTCGTTGTCGTTGCAGTCCTTGGGCGCGCCGGGCTTGCAGGCGCCGCCGCTGCACAGGTCGTTGCCGGTACAAGCGTTGTTGTCGGTGCACGCAAGATCGGCGTTGGTGGCTGTGCAGCCTGCAGCGTTGTCGCAGGCGTCGATGGTGCAGGGATTGCCGTCGTCGCACGGCACCAACTCGCCGTTGCAGGCGCCGGCCTTGCACACATCGGCCGCCGTGCACACCGTGCCGTCGTTGCACGGGATGCCGTCCTGTTTGTCCGAGAACGAGCACTTGCCACCCACTTGGTCGCATTTGGCGGTCTGGCAGTCGTCGGTGCTGGTGCACTCCTTGGGCAGGCCCGCCATGCACGCTCCCGCCTGGCATGCGTCGCCTTGCGTGCAGGGGTTGTCGTCGTCGCAGGGCGCGCCGTCGTCGTTGGTCTGCGCGCAACCGGTCGCCGGGTCGCAGGTGTCGAGCGTACACACGTTGCTGTCGGCGCACGCCTTCGGCGCCCCGGCGGTACAGGTGCCGGCCTTGCAGACGTCGCCTTCGCTGCACGCGTTCTTGTCGTCGCACGGCGTCTCGAGCTGGGTGCTCTGGCAGCCGACCTTGCCATCGCCGCCCTTGGCGCACGCGTCGCCGGTGCACGCGTTGCCATCGTCGCAGGTGCCCTCGTCGGTCTTGCCGTTGCAGTCGTTGTCGAGGCCGTCGCAGGTTTCGGGTGCGGCGGCGGGCGCGTCGCAGGCGGACAGTCCATCCTTGGTGCATTTGCGCTGGCCGGGACAGCCGCCGACGACGTTGCCCTTGTCGTCCTTGGCCGGCGCCGAGCAGGTGGTGGACAGGCTGGCGGCGACGGCGGCCTGCGAGCACGCGCACGCCCCGAACACGCCCTTGACGTCAGCCTTGGGCACGCAGGTCTTGGTGGGTGTGCCCTCGGCCGAGTTGACGTCGGCGCACGCGAACTCTTTGGGGCAGTCGGAGTCAGCCTTGCACTCGGCACCGCAGAACTTGCCCGCGTTGCCGTGGTCTGCGCAGACCGGGGTGGCCTGACCCAGTGCGGCGCATGCGGCCGAACTGCTGCACGGATCGCACAGCTTGCCGTGGGTTGGCACGCAGATGCTCTGCACGTCGCCGCCGGCGTTGGTCACTTGCGCGCACTTGAAGCCGTCTGCGCACTTGTCGGCGCACGCGGTCGCGCACTGCTTGCCGTTGGGCGTGTCGATGCACAGCGCGTTGTCGCAGTCCTTGTTCTCGGCGCAGGTGCAGCCGGGCGCGCCGGGGCACGCCTTGGTGGCGTCCGCGTCGGTCGTGCTGACTTCAAGGCTGGGCACGTCGGAGCCGGCGTCTGTGCCGGGACTGCTGTCCACCGGTTCGGTGTCGCCGCCCCCCAAGCCCGGTGTCCGCTGTGGCGTTGGCGTCGGCGCCCGCGCTGGCCGTGTCACCGCCTGAACCCGTGTCGTCACCGCAGCCGTCGCGACCGCAACCGCCGACAGCGCCGCCGTCAGGCCGGAAATCTTCCGCCAAATTGCCATGTTTCCCCCGAACCGGGCGCGCGGAAAAGCCGTGCGCCGGATTGTCGTCGTCCGCTGATTGGGGTGCGATTGCGCCCGCAGCGGCGGATTGTAGCGGGGCGGCGCCGGGGTGGCAACGCGAAATCGCAGAGCGTAAGGTTGCTGTAGGGGTCGCGCGTCCGTCGCGCAGCGAGATGCCCAGCCCCCGCAACGTCAAGCGCACGCGACGCGCCGAGGTGCCGGGCCGCCACAGTTCGCCAGTCAGAAACAGCAAGGTGTTCAACTGGTCCACGCCAATGCGGTCTTCGGGCAGTGCGTCAATATTGATGTCCGTAAAGTTGAGTGGACAAACATCAACCATCGCCGTGCTTCGCCTCGTCACCAGGGCCGGCACGCCGTGGGCGCGGCACAGCGCAGGGCGAACCGGATGGACGACGCAGCCGCCCTGGGCGTCGAGCATCGCGCAGCGGCTGGTGCCGTGGGGTCGGTCGCGGGCGACGGCGCGGGCGGCGGCCAACGCCTCAGGGTGGTCGGCCAGATACTGGCGGATCCGTGCTGCCTCGACCCCCACCACCGACAGGCCGGGCAGGCAACAGGTGTGACAGCCCTTGCGGCATTGCACCTGGCCGGGGTGGCGCGCGGCGATGTCGGCGAACTTGGTGTCGACCTTGGCGTGGACTGCGGTCAGGTTGGCGAAGACGTCGGCAGCCGGGGCGCCGGCCTGGCCGGGTCCTTGTCGCACCTACGCCTCGACCGCGTGGCGGATCACCGGGTGTTCGCCGGTCGCCCGTCTTCGCTCCTCCATTTTCTGGCTGGTGCCGCGGCGGTCGCGCTTGGTCGAGGTCGGGTCGCTGTCGCCGGTCTGCTGCACGTGCTTGGCGGTCTCCTCGGCGATGATGCGGTCCATCTCGGCGATGGCGCGGCTCAGGATGTCCTGGCGCCAGCGGTAGCTCTGGAAGGCCGACTTGAAGCCGTTGACGATGATCTCGCGCACGTCGCTCACCCCCACCTGAAAGTGGTTGGCCCACAACATGTATTCGTCCGAGATCGTGGTGCCGGTGATGAGGCGGTTGTCGGTGTTGAGCGTCACCCGCACCCCGTACTCGTGGTAGAACTCGATCGGATGCTCCTCGATGGAGTTGACGGCCTTGGTCTGCACGTTGCTCTTGAGGCAGATCTCCAGCGGGATGCGGTGGTCGGCGATGAAGTTGAGCAGGTCGCCGTCCTCGCGCAGCCGCGTGCCGTGGCCGATGCGGTGGGCGCCGCAATCGTGCAACGCCTGGTGGATGCTCTCGGGGCCGAACGCCTCGCCGGCGTGGGCGGTGCAGTTGACGTTGTTGCTGCGAATCAAGTGGAACGCGGCCGCGAACTTGCGGGCCTGGAAGCCGTCCTCGGCGCCCGCGAGGTCATAGCCCACTACCCCGCGGTTCTTGTACGCAACCGCAAGTTCCGCCAGCCGCAGCGACCATTTGGGATCGGTGTGCCGCAACGCGCTGATGATGAGGCCAGAGCGGATGCCGTATTGCTTCTTGCCATCGCGCAGCCCCGCGAGCACGGCCTCGACGATGGTGGTCAGTGGCAGGCCGCGCTTCATGTGCAGCATCGGCGAGTAGCGGACTTCCATGTACCAGACGTTTTCGCTGGCGGCGTCCTCGCACAACTCGAATGCCGCCCGGTACAGCGACTCCTCGGTCTGCATCACCGAGAGCGTGATGTCGAACGCCCGCAGGTAGTCGGTGAGGCTCTTGGCGTTGTCGGCGCTGATCATCGCCCACAGTTTGTCCTTGTCCTCGGTCGGCAGCTTGACTTTCTGCTCTTGCGCCAGGTCGACGATGGTCTGCAACCGCAGCGAGCCGTCCAGATGCACGTGCAGGTCGGTCTTGGGCAGGCGCTTAATGAGTTCGGGGGTCGGCTTGTACATGCAGCGGCGCTCCGGCGCGGGCGGGGTGCAGCCGGCGCGTGACGCTTCATTCTAGCCGCCGGTCCGCTTGACGACAACGCCCCGATCGGGCATTGCAGGCGCCGCGCTGGTCCAGGGCCGGCGATGGGCGCAGATGCTGCGCTGGCCCTCGAGGGTGTATGCTTTTGACGTCCGTCGCGAGGTTCGAGAAGGTGTGGCCAAAACCCGTCGGTCGCGAGGCCGAAGAGCCTGCAGGCAGATCGGGAGCGCGCCCGCAGCGGCCCACCGAGGCGCAATTGAGGTGCACCGACCGCGTCAGCAGCACACTGATCCCGGCACGGAGGAGCTAAGCACCGAAATACCCAGGATCTTCCGCCGTAGCAGGACGTGAATTGCATACGCCCTATCACCCATGGTTCGCCGCGGTGGTGGCCTTGTCTGCGGCGCTGCTCTTTTGCGTCGAGCCGCTGTGGGCGCGGTTGGTTCTGCCACGCTACGGCGGTTCCGCCGCGGTATGGTCGACGTTGCTGGTGCTCTACCAAGCGTTGCTGCTCGCGGGCTACGGCCTGGCGCACCTGACGGCGACGCGCAGCCTGCGCTTGGCCTTCGCGGTCTGGGCGGGGCTGGCCCTGGCCGGGCTGGCCGGGATGCCGTTGCAGGCGAGTTCCGTCGAGGTCGCGGCCGGCGCCTCGCCCGCCCTGGCCCTGTTGGTCGAGAGCCTGCGCGTGGCTCCAGCGTTCTTGTTGCTGGCGATGACCGGCCCGCTGGTACAGCGGCAGTTCGCGCGCATCCGGCCCGGCGCCGACCCGTACCCACTCTACGCCGCAAGCAACGTGGGCAGCATCGGCGGCCTGGTGGCCTTTCCGTTGGCCGAGGCCACGGCGTCCTTGCCGTCCATCACCCATGTTTGGGCGGTGGCGCTGCTGCTGTGCGTCGCGCTGACGTGGGGAGCGTTGGCGTTGCCGGCGGCTTCCGCCCCGCCCGCTGCGCTGGCCCACCGCGCCGAGTTGGAGCACCCGCGGTCGGGACGCGGATGGACCTGGTTCGGCCTGACGTTTGGCCCGTCTTCGGTGCTGGTCGGGCTGACCACGTGGTTGGCGACAGCCATTGCCGCCGTGCCGATGCTGTGGGTGCTGCCGTTGCTGATGTACCTGCTCAGCTTCGTCGTCGCGTTTGCGCGCAGCAGGCCGAGCGTCCAGTGGACGGGTCGCGCCGCGGTGCTGGCAATGGTGCCGGTGACCTTGGCGCTGGCCTTGGACGCCAACCACCCGACATGGGCCGTGTTGGCCGTACACCTCGCGGGGCTTTTCGCCGTCGCCCTCGCGTGCCACCGTCGCCTCGCCTCGCTGCAACCCGAGCCCGACCGGTTGACACGATTCTATCTTGTGCAAGCTGCGGGCGGTGTGACCGGTGGGATCGCCGCCTCGCTCGTGGCCCCAACGGTATTGGATGGGCCGCTCGAATATCCGCTGGCCTTGGTCGCGTCGCTTGGCCTTGCTTTTGGCTGGGCGCCTTTGCGGGATCTGGGCAAAGCCGTGGTGTGGGCCATGTTGCCAGGCGTCGCTGCGCTTGGTGTGGCCGTTGTGCTGCCGGCCCTGCGGACGCCCGCGTTTGCGCTCGCCGTGTTGGCCGCGTACCTGCTGTCGCGCCAGCCGGGGCGCTTTGTCGTGGCCGTGGCCGCGGTGGTGGTCGCGGCGGCCGTTGTTCCGACACCGCAATCGGGCTCGTCGGTGCACGCCGCCCGGGGCTTTTATGGCATCCACAGCGTGACCCGGGATGGTGACTGGATGCAACTGCGCCACGGCGTCACTGTCCACGGCCGCCAACGCATCGACCAGCGCGACCGCTGCGTGCCGCAGTTGTACTACCACCGGACTGGACCCATCGGCCAACTGCTGACCGACCTGCCGCTGTCGGCGACGGCCACCGTGGGCGCGGTCGGGCAGGGCACCGGGTGCATTGCGTGCTACGCCCGGTCCGGCCAGGCGTGGACGTTCTTCGAGATCGACCCGCTGGTGGACGCCATCGCCCGCGACCCGCGGTGGTTCACCTACCTGCAGCGAGCGCCGGTCCATACGACCACCATCGTCGGCGACTTGCGGACGACCCTGGCGGCGTGGCAGGGACCGCCGTTCGACCTGCTGGTGCTCGACGCGTACAGTTCAGACTCGATTCCTCTGCACCTGCTGACGGTCGAAGCGATGGATCTGTACTGGCGGCGCGTGCGCCACGACGGCGTGCTGGTTTTGCATGTCTCGAACCGCTACTTTGACCTGCCGCCGATGGTCGCGGCACTCGCCCGCAGCACCGGGGCGATCGCCTTGGTACGCGAAGACGCCGCCGTGTCGCAGGCCGAGCGCGCGGAGGGCAAAACCGAGTCGGTCTGGGTCGCAGTCGCCCGCGATCAGCGACGCCTGGGTTCGCTGGGGCGCGACGACCGGTGGAAACCTGTGCCGCCGACTGCGCGGGCGTGGACCGACGCCGCTGGCAGCGCGCTGGACGTGCTGGATGTGCGGTGACGGCCCGGGCGCCCCACCTCAAAATACTGATCGACACCTGTGGCCTTTTTTGCTGTACTTGCCGCCCCTGCCCGGCCCTCGCCGCAACCGACGTGAACGATGATGTGTACCCGCAACCACTCGCTGTTGATCAAGCTGTTCACCGCATTGCCTCTCGTTGGCGCATGCGCAGGCACCAGCACAGGGGGGAGCGGCGGCGGCAGCGCCGCGGCAGATGCCAACGCGGCAGGCGACACCAAGCTCGCCAGCGACGGCAGCATCGACGCGGCGACGCTGCAAGATGGCAAGGGGGCGGATGGTCCGGTCGGCGACGCCGCACCCGTCGACGGTGGGTCCACCGCAGACGCGGCTGCGGTCAGTGCCGACCTGCCCGTACAGGACACTGGCCGTAGCAAGGACGACATCGCCAAAAACCTCTCCGATGCGAAGAAGGCCGAAGGCGATTTCTACCTCGCGTACTGCAAACTCAACTTCAATTGCCCGACCGGCATGCAGTTGACCCACGCCGAGGCGTGCAAAGCCGAACTGCTGGCTACGGGCGGCGTGCCCCCTTTCGACGAGGGATTGCGCGCGGTCGCGGCCGGAACCGCCAAGTTCGACGCCGCCAAAGCCGCCGCCTGCCAGGCCACGCTCGACGCCAACTGCACGTTTTTCAAGGCCGTCAAACTGCCTGCCGCTTGCAAGGGTCTTTTCGTCGGTCTGGTCGACAACGGGTTTGCGTGCACGGCCGACATCGCGTGCAAGAGCGGCTACTGCAAGACCAAGGACATCAATGACGCGGAATGCCCGGGCCTGTGCGCTGCCCCGGCCAAGGCGGGCGCCGCCTGCAACAGCGACTCGGGCTGCGAGGGCGACAACGTTTGCACTGCCGCCGACAAGTGTGGACCGTATGTCCTGGCCAAAAAGGGCGAGGACTGCGCCGATGTCGATTGCGTCGACGGCCTGAAATGCCTTGAGGATTTCGACAGCTACACGTGCTTTGAGCCCAAGGCACTGGGCTCGGCGTGCTGGGTCGGAGAAGACGCTTGCGCGCAGAGCGCCTACTGCCAGACCGCCGACACGGAGTCGGAAGGCAAATGCAAGGCCAAGGTCGCGATCGGCAAGGCGTGCGACAAGGACGCCTGGTACGACGGGCTGTCGGAGAACCCCTGCACAAAGGACCACGTCTGTGTCGAACTGCCCGCCAACGCGACGACGGCCGTGTGCGCGCCGGTCGTGGCGCTCGGCCAGCCCTGCGCATCCTCGGACCAGTGCAAGGGCTTGGACGAAATCTGCGACGGCCCGGCTGGCAAGGAGGTGTGCGCCTACCTGCCCAAGAAGGGCGAAGCCTGCGACCCTCCAGACGAAGAAGTCGTCCAGGCCGGTCTACTCAGCTGCCTGCCGCCCTTCGTGTGCGACGCCAAGACCAGCAAGTGCATCGACCTGCCGGTCGCGGGCAAGCCGTGCGCCGAGTTCTTCAAGTGCGCCCTGGACCTGTACTGCACCGACAGCGACACCTGCAGCGCCTACGGCAAGGCAGGCGAGGACTGCACCAGCTTTGAGGGCGGCGACTCGACGTGCGACGCCGGACTCATCTGCGGCGCCAAGAACGAAAAGTGCGTGGCCCCGGTGTGCAAGTAGCCAAAGCTCGCGCGAAAGCGCCCGGTCTTTGGGCTGGCGGTCCTTCTGGATCTTGGCGATCAGCGACGCGCACGGCAGCAGCGAGTGCCAGCCAGGGGGATGCGCCGCGGGGGCGGTCCTCAGCTTGGCGCGCCATCAATGTGCTGGATCGCCCAGAGTTCGAAGATGATGGCGCGCCCGAGCCAGTCCGGCAGGGGGCCGCCCTTGAGCAACTCATCGACGGCGCGCAGGACCTTTTCGGTCCGGTAGATGCCGCGGCGTTCCAGGCGCTGCCGCGTCATCGCGTCGCGCACGAAGCCTGCGAGCGGCCCTCGCAGCCAGCGCGCCGACGGCACGGGAAATCCCATCTTGTCGGGCCGCGTGCGGACGACCTCCGGCACGACGCCCTGCAGCGCTTCGCGCAGCAGGAACTTGTTGCGGCCGCGGCGGCGCAGCAAGGTGGCGGGCGCATTGCGCGCCAGGGCCACGACGGCGGGGTCCAGGAAAGGCAGGCGCGACTCCAGCGAAAACGCCGAAGAGTTGGCATCCTCGATGCGCAGGTACAGCGGCAGCGGCGCGCGGATCTGCTGGTCCATCAAGTTGGCGTGCAGGCTGGGAGCGACCGGCACCGTTGGCCGCAGCGACAGGTCCACCGCGCTAGACAGGACAGGGCGTAGGGCGGGCGGAGTCGCTCGCACTGCCGCGAGGTGATCCAGCCAGCGCTGCGGCAGCCAACTCGCCCCGAGCCCGGCTACCGCGCGGAACACGGCGGCGGACGCTTGGCTTGCCTCCGCGAACTCGCGTTGGCCTGCCTGCCAGGCGACGCGTACGCCGTATTGCGCAGCCACACTGCGCAAATAGGGCACTGCGGTCGACGGGTAGCCCGCGAGCAGTTCATCGGCACCCTGACCGTTGAGCAGCACTTTGACCCCTGCGCGCGCAGCCATCGACATCACCAGGTAGCCGGCGAAGGCGCCCAGCGTGTGCACCGGTTCGCCCTGCGCGCGCAGGAAGGCCGCGAACTGCGAGCGCAACTGCTCGTCATCGCACACGGTGCTGTGCCACAGGGCGCCGCAGCGCTCGAGCGTAGGGTGGATGTAGGGTCGCTCGTCGAACTCTGGAAACAGCGCGGTGAAGGCATGACGGCACGGCGCAGCCCGCTCGACGCCCAGGTGGTCCGCCGCCAGGCACGCGATGCTCGTCGAGTCCAGCCCACCCGACATGCAGGTGCCCACCGGCACGTCCGCCCTCAGGCGCAAACGGACGGCGTTGCGCAGCGCCTCGGCAAACGCCTCGACGTACCGCGCTTCCGACGCCGGACTGCCATCGGACCACGGCGCTGACGTGGCGTCGGTACCGTCGGTGTAGGCCACGTTGTCGACCTCTCGGCCTTCCCGGTACACGTAAATTCGTCCGGGGCGCAGGCGAACGACGTGCCCGTAGACCGTCTGGTCGCAGATGTCCAGTTCGCCCACATCGACGAAATGCGCGGCAAGGCGCGCCTCAAGCGGCCCCAGGTCGAGGCCGAACGCCCGCAGCGCGCCGATTTCGCTTGCCAGCGCCACGCCCGCCGCGCTCTTGTGCGCGTACAGCGGCTTGATGCCCAACGGATCGCGCACGGCGTACAACTGCCGCGACGGGGCGTGCCAAGCCAGCACGGCCCACATGCCGTTGCAGCGCTCGAACGTCCTCATGCCCCAGCGCGCCAGCGCCTCGACCAACACCTCGGTGTCGCCGCTGCTGCGGAATTGGCAGCCTGCCGCCTGCAACTCGCGACGCAACTCGACGAAGTTGTAGATTTCTCCGTTGAAGGCGACCGTCCAGGCGCCGTCGGCCGAGGTCATCGGCTGGTGGCCGGCGGGCGAGAGGTCCAAGATCGACAAACGTCGAAATGCGATGCCGACGTCCCCGTCAAAGTGGAAGCCGTCGTCGTCCGGACCGCGGTGGGCGATGGCGGCCGAAGCGGCGGTCAGTTCCGCGCGCCGCTCGGTCGCGATGCCCTTTGCATCAAACCATCCAACCAGTCCACACATCGCCGTCGCCCGCCGTGTCGCCCCGACAATCGCGCGGCCCAGAAGCCTGTCGGTGGGACGCCAGAATCGCCGGTTTCTGGCCGACACGCTCCCGGGCAGGCCGCGCCTGCAGCCTGCCAGCGACCGAAACTGCCTGAAAACACTTCAGGCGGTGCGCGGTCGCAGCCCCAATCGCAATCAGCACGGAGCCGGTTGGACGATAGTCCGACAGGCGCCTGGCTGCTTGTTGCGTGAAGGGGGCTCGCAGCCCCCTCGCGCGCCCATGCGCGCTCACCCCCGCCTTTGGCCGCAGCCGCGGCCGGGAGTGCTTCGGCCCTGTTGCGCGCCGGAACCCGGCGCCAACCTCGGGCCTGAAGCCCTAGCCTATTGCGGCACGTGGGCGGATGGCAAGGTGACCAGCCGGTCCATGATCCACCGCCAAAAAAAGTCCTGAATCCTTGGCGATCGAATTAACTCAGGTTTCCCGGGGAAACCGGCGCAAACCTGCACCTTCAGGGTGACAGGTTTGCGCCGGCGGTTAATTCGACACGCCGAGTGGGCCTCTCAGCCACAGGCAAACAGCCACAGGCTTCAGGCTTCAGCCACAGACGCAGCGGCAGCGGCAGTCGC
>Ga0194120_10007937_pt1 | contig 14264 bp, 7 predicted proteins | sample TA2MahCa65mmetaG_FD_148642 | JGI IMG/M metagenome (GOLD analysis project Ga0194120, IMG submission 148642) | Freshwater microbial communities from Lake Tanganyika, Tanzania - TA2015019 Mahale Deep Cast 65m | ecosystem: Environmental > Aquatic > Freshwater > Lake | place: Tanzania: Lake... | reverse complement strand
TCCGCACCGAGGCGCGCGCCGTGCTCGGCGAGTACAACAAGAACTTCGCCAACCCGGCGGTGAAGCTCGACGAGGTGCTGTGCGACGCGGCCTACACGACGCACACCTACAAGCACACGACCATGGGTTTCATCGCCGACATCGAGGCGATGCCCGAGCAGGGCGAGTACGCCAAGGTGTTCTTCGACCGCTGGTATCGCCCCGAGTACGCGGCGGTGATGCTCGTCGGCGACGTCGAGCCCGCGAGCGCGATCGCGCTCGTCGAGAAGCACTTCGGATCGTGGAAGCCGGGCTCGTGGAAGGTCGAGGTCCCGCAGGAGCCCGAGCCGCAGGGGCCGAAGTACACGCACGTGGCGTGGCCGTCGCCGACCGCGCCGCTAGTTACCGTCGCGTTCCACGGTCCGCGCTTCAGCGAAACCGAGGTGGATCAAGTCGCGCTCGACCTTCTGTGCGAGCTGTACTTCGGCGGCACTTCGGAGCTCTACCGCCGACTGGTGCTCGAAGAGCAGAAGGTCGACGAGCTCTCGTACTACGTGCCCGGCAGCGTCGACTCGTCGCTGACTCAGATCTCGGCGCAGCTGCGCGACGCCGCGGACGCCATCTACGTCCGCGACCAGATTCTCGCGACCTGCGCGCGCGCTCGCGCCGCCGCAGTCGATCCGGAGCGCCTTGCCTCGGCCAAGGCCAACAACCGCTACGGCACGTCGCGCGCACTCGACAACACCGAGGCGATCGGCTCGATCCTCGCGCGCTTCGTGCGCGTCCGCCGCTCCTACGACACGTTCAACAACCTCTTCCGACTGTACGACGCGGTGACTCCCGCGCAGGCGCAGGCCGCGGGCGAGCGCTACTTCCGAGACAACCGCCTCGTCGTCGCCACGCTCTCCAACTCTCCCATGCCCGAGGGGATCGCGCTGGCCCCGACGCTGGCCTCTCTCGCGCCGCCTTCCGCCGCGCCGACGGACGCGCCCGTGGTCGAGCTGCGCAATCCCAGCCGCCAGCTGACGTTCAAACTGCAGTTCCAAGTCGGCTCGGCCGACGATCCCGTCGGCAAGGAAGGCCTCGCGGCGCTCACCGCGGCCATGATTTCCGGCGGCGGCAGCGCAGCGCGCAAGATCGATGAGATCGAAGCCGCGCTGTTCCCGATCGCCGGTGGATTCAGCGCCTTCGTCGACCGCGAAATGACGACCTTCAACGGGTCGATCCACGCCGACAACCTCGAACGCTACTTCGACATGGTGCTCCCCCAACTCGTCACGCCCGGCTGGCGCGAAGAGGACTTCGCGCGCATCCAGCAGCAGGCGCGCAACGCGCTCGTGCAGGACCTGCGCACGAACAACGACGAGGAACTCGGCAAGGAAGCGCTGCAAGCGGCGTTGTTCTCGGGTTCGAGCTACGGCCACCCCGCGCAGGGCACGGTGAATGGCCTCGATTCGATCACGCTCGAGGACTGCCAGCGCTTCGCCGCCGAGCGCTTCACGCAGGCCATGCTCGTGGTCGGTTGCGCCGGGGATCTGCCCCAGAGCGGCAAGGCGCGCCTGCTCGCCGAGCTCGGTCGCCTGCCCCAAGGCGAAGCGTCGCTCGACGCGCGCGCCGTCGCGCGCGAGCTGTCGGGGCTCACCGTCGACGTGATCGAGAAGGCGACGCGCGCGACGGCGATCTCGATGGGGCACGGGATCGACGTCTTCCGCGGCCATCCGGACTTCGTCGCGCTGTACCTCGCTCGCACGTGGCTCGGCGAGCACCGCTCGTCGATGAGTCACCTCTACCAGCGCATCCGCGAGGTGCGCGGCATGAACTACGGCGACTACGCCTACATCGAGGCCTTCCGCAACGGCGGCTCGAGCTTCTTCCCCGGCCCGAATCAGGCGCGTCGCTCGCAGCTGTTCGAGCTCTGGATCCGTCCGGTGGCGCCGCAGAACGCGCACCACGCGATCCGCATCGCGCTCCATGAGCTCGATCGGCTCATCGCCGAGGGCCTGCCCGCGGACGACTTCGAGCGCGTGCGCGAATACCTGATGAAAAACGTGTTCGTGATGACCGCCAGCCAGTCGGCGCAGCTCGGCTACGCGCTCGACAGCCGCTACTACGGCACGGGCGAATACACGGCCTACATGCGCGAGGCCCTCGAGAAGCTCACCGTCGAAGAGGTGAACGCTGCCATGCGGCGCCATTTCTCGGCGGCGAACATGCACATCGTGTGCGTGACCGCCGACGCGCAGGGCCTCGCGGCCCAACTGGCTGCGGATGGTCCGTCCACCATCCGCTACGACGCGCCCAAGCCGCAGGAATTGCTCGACGAGGACGCGCGCATCGGCGCTCGTGCGCTCGGGCTCGATGCGTCGCGTGTGCGCGTCGTGCCGGTCGAGAGCGTCTTCGAGCGCTGAGGAGTTCGCCATGCTGCTCGGCACGCTCGCACTCGTCTGCGCCCAAGTCACCGACCCGCTCGACGAGCTCGTGCGCCGCTCGGCCACCGTGCCGTTCTTCAGCGTTCGCTACGACCTCTCCACGACCGCGAGCCCCGACCCGGGTGCGATCGAGATCGACTACATCGCGCCCGACCGCCTGCGCTTCTCGCGCTCGACGGGCGTGCGCTCGACCACCATGTGGGCCGTGCGGGGCACGCTCTCGCTGCGCTCGACCGAGGGCGGCACTCCGATGCACGGCTCCGTCGACTGCGCGGCCCTGATGGCGGAGCTCGCGCCGATCGAGGCGGCGCTGCGCGAGGCCGTCGCCGACCTCGCGCCGCGCGCCGAGCTCAAGCCCGCCTTGGCCGTGCGCTGGAGCTTCGACGAAGCGGCGCAGAAGGCGAACTTCGGCATCGAAGCGGTGTTGGCCGAGACGGTGACCACGCCGATGGGCTGGCTCCAGACTCTGAAGGACAAGTCCGCGCCTGCGCGCGTCGATTCGGACGCGCTGCGATTTTCGACCGATGGACACTTCGACGTCGCGCTCGACGCGGGCAACGGCCTGCTGCGTGAATTCAAGGGCCGCAGCCCCAAGGGCGAGATGACGATCCAGTTGCGCGGAGCGCGGATGGACTACGCGCCCTCGGATGGGCTGTTCACGGTCTTCGCCCCCGCGGCCGGAGCCAAGGACATCTCAGCCGACCTCTACAAGTCCGCGGCTCGCTCGTTCGAGATCGGCCTGCGCAGCAGGATCTTCCGCGCCTTTGGCGGTTCCACGGGAGCTCTGGCGCGGCAGGACGAAGCGCGCGCCCGCGGCGAGGACGCAGCGCGCCACGTGCTGCGCGCCCTCCACGAGCGCATGCTCGCACCGCTGGTCGCGTCGATTCTCGCCCGTGCGGCCGCGCTGAACGATGCTGCCGTGAACCGGCTGGTGGCGCTGCGCGAGCGTGGCAACGGCGCCGAGGACCTCGCCGCCGCACGCGTCCGCGAGGCCGAGTTGCTGCGCGAGAACCTCGGCCAGCTCGAGGCGCAGATGCTCGAACGCAGCGAGCTCCCGCCCGGCTGCGAAGCCCTGCCTCACGGCGCGGCGTTGCTCACGCTCGAGTCGCAGGTGCTGCGCGCGCTCTTCACCGAGCGCGTCGTCGAGTCGCTCGCGCGTTCCTTCGAGGCCGCCTGCGACGCGAAGCTGCGCTGAGCCGTGGCGAGTGCTCCGCGCGCGCGGGGCCCGCGAGCGCGGCGGCTAGTGGTGAACGCCCGGGGCTTCGTGGCCGGTCTTCTCGACCCACTTGTCGTAGCTCGAGTGGAACACCAGCGGCTTGCGCGCGGTGCCTTCGCCGCCGCCGGAGAGGTCGAGCACCTTGGTCGCGAGCCCCTTCAGGAACGTGCGGTCGTGGCTGACGAAGAGCATCGTTCCGTCGAAACCGGCCAGCGTCTTGACGAGCATCTCCTTGGTGTCGAGGTCGAGGTGGTTCGTCGGTTCGTCGAGCACGAGGAAGTTGGGCGGATCGAACAACATCTGCGCCAGCACGAGGCGCGAGCGCTCGCCGCCCGAGAGCACGCCGATGCGCTTGTCGATCTCGTCGCCGGGGAAGTCGAACGCTCCGAGCAGGCTGCGCTTGGACGGCGTGGTCGCGAGCGGAAAGGCGCGGTCGATTTGCTCGTAGACCGAGAGCGATGGATCGAGGATCTCCAGCGACGACTGCGCGAAATAGCCGAGCTTCAGGCTCGCGCCGAGCTTGACGCTGCCGCTGTCGGGCTGCGTGACCCCCGCGACCATTTTGAGCAGCGTCGTCTTGCCGGCGCCGTTGATGCCCATGATGCACCAGCGCTCGCCGCGCTTGACCTCGAAGTCGAATGCGTCGTAGATCACGCGCTCGCCGTAGCGTTTGCAGATCCCCGCGAGCGTGACGACATCGTTGCCCGAGCGCGGCGGGGTGCGGAACTCGAACGGCACGAGCTCGCGCCTGCGCGGCGGCTCGAGCTTCTCGATCTTGTCGAGCTTCTTGATGCGCGACTGCACCTGCGCGGCCTTGGCCGCATGGCGCTCGAAGCGCTCGATGAAGCGCTCCTCCTTCTTGAGCATCGCTTGCTGGCGCGCGAAGGCGGCCTCCTGCTCGCGGGCGCGGATCGCGCGCTCGCGATCGTAGTAGTCGTAGTTGCCGCCGTACTCGACCAACTCGCCCTCGTTGATCTCGACCAGACGACCGACGACGCGGTTCATGAAATCTCGGTCGTGGCAGGTCATCAACACGGCGGCGTCCGTCGAGCGCAGGAAGCCCTCGAGCCATAGAATCGACTCGATGTCGAGGTGGTTCGTGGGCTCGTCGAGCAGGAGCACGTCGGGATCGCCGATCAGCACCTTGGCGATCGACACGCGCATGCGCCAGCCGCCCGAGAGCAGGCCGACATCGCCCTCGATCTGGGCGTCGACGAATCCCAGCCCGTGCAGCACCTCGCGCGCGCGTGCCTCGAGGTCGTAGCCGCCGAGCTGCTGGTATTCGCCCTGCACTTCGCCGAAACGCGCGAGGATGACGTCGAGCTCGTCGCCGCGCTCGGGATCGCTCATCGCCTTCTCGAGGTCCGCGAGCTCGTGGTGCAAGTCCCCGAGTCGGCCGGAGCCCGCGATCGCCTCGTCGATCACCGAGCGCCCGCTCATCTCGCCGGCGTCCTGCCGGAAGTAGCCGATGGAGACGCGCTTGGGCACCTGCACCACGCCGTCGTCGGGCTTCTCCTCGCCGACGATCAGGCGGAAGAGCGTCGACTTGCCCGAGCCGTTGGGGCCGACGAGCCCGACCTTGTCGCCGGGGTTCAGCTGGAAACTGGCTTCGACGAGCAGCAGTCGTCGGCCGTAGTGCTTCGAGACCTTGTCGAGGACGATCATGAAGCCGTCAATGTACGCCAGCGGCGAGCCTCCCGCGAGCGCGCGGCCTAAAGGCGCCGGGTGCGCAGCCTGAGCGCGTTGCCGATCACCGAGAGCGAGCTCAGCGTCATGGCGAGCGCCGCGATCATGGGGGAGAGCGCCGTGCCCGTGAACGGCGCGAGGACTCCGGCCGCCAGCGGGATGCAGAGCGCGTTGTAACCGAGCGCGAAGGCGAGGTTTTGGCGCACATTTCCGAGCGCCGCTCGCGCGAGCGACAGGGCGCGCGCGAGCGCGCGCAAGTCGTCGCGCACGAGCGTCACGCCCGCGGTCTGCTTGGCGACGTCCGTCCCGCCGCCCATCGCGATGCCCACGTGCGCGAGGGCGAGCGCGGGAGCGTCGTTGACGCCGTCCCCGACCATCGCGACCCGCTTGCCGCGCGCGCTCAGATCGCGCACGTAGGCCGCCTTGGCCGCGGGGCTCGCCTCCGCGAAGGTCCGCCCAACGTGCAGTTGCTCCGCCACGCTCTCGACCGTCGCCGCGCGATCCCCGCTGGCGACATGCACTTCGATGCCGAGCGCCGCGATGCGCTCGAGCGTCTCGCGCGCCCCCTCGCGCAGCGGATCCGCCAGCGAGAGCAGCCCCGCGAGCTCGCCGTCGAGCGCGACGAACACGACGCTCGCGCCGCTGCGCGCCCAGCGCTCGGCTTGCTCTTCGAGGGCGCTGGTGGCGACACCGTCGCGGGCGAGCCAGCGTGCGCTGCCGACCAGCACTCTGCGGGATTCCACGATGCCTCGAACGCCTTCTCCAGCCACGCTCTCGAAGGCACTCGCTTGTGCAAGCTCGATTCCGCGCGCTCGAGCTCCCTCGACCACCGCGGCCGCCAGTGGATGCTCGCTGCACCGCTCCAGCGCCGCGGCCAGTCGCAGCAGCGAGCGCTCGTCCTCGCCGGGCAGCACGTGGCACGCCGCGAGCACCGGCGTGCCGGTGGTGAGCGTGCCGGTCTTGTCGAGCACGAGCACGTCGGCCTCTCCGAGCGCTTGCAGCGCGCTCGCGTCGCGAAACAGCACGCCTTCGCGCGCGCCGCGCGACGTCGCGACGACCACCGACATCGGCGTGGCGAGCCCCAGAGCGCACGGGCACGCGATGATGAGCACCGAGACGCACGCCACCAGTCCGCGCGCGAGGCCATCGTCCGCGAACACGATCCACGCCGCGCCCGAGAGCAGCGCGACGAGCAGCACGGCCGGAGCGAACCAGCGCGCGACTCGATCGGCGAACGCCTGAATCGGCGCGCGGCTGCGCTGCGCGCTCGCGACGAGCGTCAGGATCTGCGCCAGCGCGGTCTCACGCCCGACGCGCTCTGCGATCATCGTGAAGCTGCCGCCCTGCGCGAGGGTCGCACCCGTGACCGCGTCGCCCCCGCGCTTGTGCTGCGTGGCGGACTCCCCCGTGAGCATCGACTCGTCGAGATGCGCCTCGCCAGCGAGCACGACGCCGTCCACCGGCACGCGCATGCCGGGCTTCACGCGCAGCACGAAGCCCGGCTCGACCTGCGCGAGCGCAATTTCGCGCTCGTTGCCGAGCGGATCGACGAGCAGCGCCGTCTTGGGTGCGAGATCGAGCAGCTCCCGCAGCGCGGCGCTGGTGCGCCGCCGCGCCTTCAGCTCGAGCAGTTGACCGAGGAGCGCCAGCGTCGTGATCACCGCCGCGGACTCGAAGTAGAGCGCCTCGCGGTGGCCGAGAATGGCCGCCGGAACGCTCGCCGCCCACGCCGCGACGGTGCCCAGCCCCAGCAGCGTGAACATGTTGGGCGAGAGCGCGCGCACGGACGCGAGCGCGCGTTCGAGGATCGGTCGACCCGACCAGAACACCACGGGGCTCGCGAGGGCGAACTGCACGGCGGGATCGAGAGCGGGAGGCAGCAGGGACTCGTGGTGTCCGGCGACCATGCCGCCCATCGTGAGCGCGAACAGGGGGACGGTGAGCGCGATGCCGAGCTTGAGGCGGCGCGCGAGCTCGCGCTGCTCCTGCGCGAACGGGTCGTCGCGCGTGATCTCGACCGGCTCGAGCGCCATGCCGCAGGACGGACAGGTCCCCGGTCCGAGCTGCTCGACCCATGCACACATCGGGCAGGTGTGCCGCACGTGCTCGAGCCCGGCCTCCCTCTGCCGCGCCTCACGCGCGCCGCCGAGGAAGCGCGCGGGATCCGCTCGAAAGCGCTGCAGGCAGGAGCGCGCGCAGAACAAGTACGTGGCTCCGTCGTGCTCGCAGCGCAGCGGCGCGTCGAGCGCGACCTGCATGCCGCACACGGGGTCGATCGAGCTCCGCGCGTCGGCGCTCATGGACGCTTGCGCACGAAGATGCGAATGCCGAACACGCTCGCGCGTGTCGGAGCCGGTTCGCCGGGCAGCACGAGCCCCAGCGGCGGATCTCCCAACAGGGCCGCGGGCTCGTAGTTCTCCATCACCCAGCGCACGAGTGCCTGCCCGTAGTCGCGCCCGAACCACGGAAAGCCATATTCCTGCGTGTTCTTGTGGGTCAAGAGCACGATGTCGGGCGGCGTCGCGCGCAGCGCGGCGAGGATCGCGTCCTCACCGAACAGCACGAGCTCCGGCGGCATGAAGTTGACGTAGGGCGTCGGATTCTCGAGCCGCGCGAGGTAGTTGACCATCACGCCTTCGGGCAGTGCGACCAGCGTGGGCGCGCTCGCGCCCGCGCCGCGCGCGCGCTCGATCCACTTCAGCGTCGCGTCGACGACCTGTCCGCGCGCATCCGCGCGGAACGCGTCGGGACCCGTCCCGAGGGTGACGAGCTTGCGCTGGTGGTAGCGCCGCGTCGCGGCGAGGCTCGCGAATGCCAATCCGACGAGCAGAATTGCGCCGGCCGCGCGCGTCACGCGCGGCGAGATCGAGCGCCTCGCGAGCAGCGCGGGGAGGTGGTCCCACGCCACCACCGCGACCAGCGCGGTCCCGGGCAATGCCAGCGTGAAGCCGTACTGGACGAGGCGCGCATTCAGGAGCATCTTCGCCAGCAGCGCCAGCGACAGCGCGGCGAAGCCCGCGAGCACCGGGCGACGATCCGCCCCGCGCTGGCGCAGCGTGCTCCAGCTCGCGTGCGCGAGCGTCGCGAGCGCCACCAGCGGCCATGGCCGCGCCGCTTGGCTAGCGGGCAGCATCGGCCACGCCAGTGCGAGGACCGCCGCGCTCGCGAGCGCGCTCGCGAGCGCTCCCGAGCGCTCGCCGACCTTGCGCGCGACGAGCGTTCCGACGCCGATGCCCAGACCGATCAACGCGAGTGCGCCGAGCGCCCACGCGAACATCCGCCCGAGGTTCGCCAGCGGCGCATCGACGCCCATGCCGCGGCGATAGAACTCGAGTTCGCTCACCGTACTCGACGCGAGCCGCGGCCACGCGCCGAGCGTCGAGCGCCACGCCGCGTCGCTCCCGTGGGCAGGAATCTGCAGGCACCAGGAGAGCAACACCGCGCTGAGCGCGCCGAGCGCGAAGGTCACCAGCGCCCGCAGGATGGGAAAGCGCGCGTTCCTGCTCGCGAGCACGAGCGCCACCAGCGATCCGACGAGAGCCGCGACGAACGTCTCCGGCTTGGTGAGGAAGGCCAGACCGGTCGTGAAGCCGGCCGCGAGCACGAGCACGACCGAGCCGCGACCGCTCCACGCCGTGAGCAGCGCCAGGGAGGCGAGCGCGAGCAACAGCCCGTGCGTCGCCTCGTGCGAGTAGGGCGCGAGCTGGTTGTAGTTTCCGATGCCGACCTGCTGGCCGAAGCCGCAGGTCGCGATCACCACGGCGCACGCCACGGTCGCGGCGTCCGCGCTCGCCGCTCGCCGCAGCACGAAGTGCAGCAGCGCGAGCGAGCCCGCGAACAGCGCCGCATTGGCCCACACGAGCGTCGAGAGGCCGACGCCGAAGAGCTCGAACAGCAGCGCGTTGAAGTGAGGAGAGAGCGGTCCGTTGAACCACGCCAGATCGCGGTGCAGCAGCGCGCCCTCGCTCATGCGCCATGGCACATAGAGTTCGCGGCCGAAGTCGACGAGCGCGTCGGGCCACGTGCCCCAAGTCCACGCCATGAGCGCGACGAACGCGCACGCCAGCGAGGCGAAATGCGCCCATCCCGACCGTCGCTGCTGCGGCTCGTCCGCGCTCATTCGCGCTTCCCGCCGTCCATCAGGTAGCCGGTCTCGCGCAGCTTGCGTTCGAGCTCTGGATCCATCTCGGCGGAGGTCGCCTTGGCGCCCAGCCACACGCGCAGCGCCCGTGCCGTTTCCAGCGCGCGGTCGAGCTTGCTCAGTCCCTCGTCGACGCGTGCGTTGCCGCGGCCTTCGCCGATCGGTTGGCGTTCGAGGCGATCCGTTGCGAGATCGAGTCCCACGCTCGGCAGCTCGCGCCCATCCGGCCGACGCCCGTAGCGAATGACCTTGAGCTCGTTCGTGCGCAGCGCGCGGAACTCGCGCTTGTCGGCGTGCAGCTCGAGCAGCGCCGGCGCGGGCTCGAGCGCAGCTCCGCGCGCGAGCGGCAGGATGTCGCGCCCGGCCATGGTCGGGCGCTTGCGGACACCCGCGGCCGCGAGCACGCTCGGCATCACGTCGATGATGCGCACTTGATCTCGCACCACGCGCCCCGCGTCGAGCACGCCCGGCCAGTGCAGCACGAGCGGAATCTTCACCACTTCGTCGAAGAGCGTCTTTTGGTGGCCCTTCGTGCCGTGCTCGAAGAATTCCTCGCCGTGGTCCGCGGTGACGATCACGAGCGTGTTCTCGAGCATGCCCTTCGCGCGCAGCGAGTCGAGCACGCGCGCGAGGATCTCATCCGTGAAGCGGATTTCACCGTCGTAGAGCGCGAGCAGGTGCTCGAGATCGCGCGCCGACATGCCGGGGTGGACTTCCGCGCGACTCATGAAGTCGCGGCCGTCGAGCGCGCCCGCGTAGCCGGGATCGAACATGCGGTCGTAGGGCGACGGCGGAATGAAGTCGTAGTGCACGTCCCACAGGTGCAGGAACAGGAAATACGGGCGATCCGCGGGACGCTCGCTCGCCCAGCGCTCGACTTCCTCGGCCGTGCGCGGCCCCGTGATGTCGTCGTGGGAGCGCCCCTCGCTCGCGCGCGACTCGTTGCGCAGCTCCTCTTCGGTGAGCTCGCCGGGGACCGTCGTCATGCAGCTCGTGTAGACGTCGAAGCCATCGCCGAGTCCGAAGGTCGGGTGCAGGTACGGTCCGCCGAAAAAACCGGCCGTGTGGTAGCCCGCGCCGCGGAGTTCTTCCGCGAGCGTGCGGTGCCCGGGCGCCAGTCGCAGGCCGTTGTCGAACAGGCCGTGGCTCGAATCGTGGAGCCCCGTGAACAGCGCCGCGTGCGCGGGCAGCGTCCACGACGAAGTGCTCACGGCGCTCTCGAAGCGCACGCCCGCGCTCGCGAGCCGGTCGATCTCCGGGCTGGTCGCGCGCCCGTAGCCGTAGCAGCCGAGGTGATCGGGCCGCAGGCTGTCGATCGAGACGAGCACGATGTTGGGACGGCGCTCCTCGGCCTCGCCGCAGGAGAGGGAAGGGGCCGCGACCATGACCGTGAGCGCGAGGGGCACGAGGCGCTGCATCGAGCCCATCCTAATCGTCGCGGCGCGCGGTTCCACGCGCGCGAGCGAACCGCGCACGCTGTAGACTCGATGCTCGACCATGCCGCTCCCGCCGCGACCTCGCGGAGCGCCCGCGCGCTCCCTGTTTCCCGAGTCCGGGGAAAGCGCGCCGCCCGCCGCTGCGTCGCAACCCGAGGCCAGCGCTGCGTCAGCCCCGCGCGGCCCGGCGCAGTTGCTCGAGGGCCTGAATGCGGAGCAGCGCGAGGCCGTCGAGCACGACCATGGCCCGCTCTTGATCCTCGCCGGAGCGGGCTCGGGCAAGACCCGCGTCATCACGCGCCGCATCGCATGGCTGATGGCGGTCCGCGGCGCACACCCGAGCGACGTGCTCGCGATCACCTTCACCAACAAGGCGGCGCGCGAAATGCGCGAACGCTGCGCGGCTGTGGGCGTGCCCTCCCTCGCCTGGATCGGGACCTTTCACGCCACCTGCGCCCGCATCCTGCGGCGCGACATCGAGCACCTCGGCGGCCACACGCGCGACTTCACGATCTTCGACACCGACGATCGCGCCAAGCTGATCCGCGACCTGATCAAGAACTCCGGCTACGACACGACCGTCTACAAGAGCGCGGACGTCGGTGCGTGGATCAGCGGACGCAAGAATCGCGGCGTGGCTCCGGGCGCGATCGAGGAGGGGAGCTTCGCCGACGAGGTCTTCCTGCGCGTGCACAAGGAGTATGAGGCCGCGCTCGCGCGCAACAACGCGCTCGACTTCGACGACCTGCTCGGCAAGGTGATCGAGCTCTTCGACCAGCACCCCGGCGTGCGCGACATGTACGCCGACCGCTTCCGTCACGTGCTCGTCGACGAGTATCAGGACACCAACGGCGTTCAGTATCGCCTCCTGCGGCACCTGACCGTGTTCCGTCAGGACATCGCCGTGTGCGGCGATCCCGACCAGTCGATCTACGGTTGGCGCGGCGCGGACGTGCGCAACATCCTGCGCTTCGAGGCGGACTTCCCCGGCGCGCGCGTGGTCAAGCTCGAGCGCAACTACCGCTCGTCGCAGAACATCCTCGACGCGGCGCAGGCCGTGATCCGCAACAACACGCAGCGCAAGGAGAAGGCGCTGTTCTCCGACAAGGGTCCGGGCGAGAAGCTCAGCGTGCTGCAGTGCGCGGACGAGGACGACGAGGCCCGCGAAATCGCACTGTCGATCCGCGCACTCGCCGACGCGGGGCGACGCCACGACGAATTCGCGATCTTTTACCGCGCGAACTTTCTGCAGCGCGCGCTCGAGCGCGCCCTGCGGCTCTCGTCGATTCCCTACCAGATCGTCGCCGGCACCGAGTTCTACCAGCGCCGCGAGATCAAGGACCTGATCGCGTACCTGCGCGTGATCGTGAACCCCTCCGACGACGAGGCCTGCGTGCGCTCGCTCGGCGTGCCGACGCGCGGCATCGGCGAGAAGACCATCGACGAGCTGCGACAGTGGGCACTCGACCGACGCGTCTCGCTTTCGCGCGCGATCCGTAGCGGAGAGGCGCGCGCTCGCGTTCGCGGCCGCGCGCGCGCGGCGTTGGAAGCCTTCGCCGGGGCGCTCGAGCGGCTCGCGCTGCACGCCGACGGACCCGCCGCGGTCGCGCTCGAGGCCGTGCTCGAGGAGACGCGCTACTGGGATTGGCTGGCGCGCTCCGCCGAGCGCGACGACGTCGACCGCGAAGCCAACGTGCAGGAGCTGCTCGGCCATGCCAGCACCTACGACGAGCAGATGCCCGAAGGCAAGCTGCGCGGCTTCTTGCAGGACGTCGCGCTCGTCAGCGATTCCGACGGCCTCGACGAGCGCGTACCCAAGGTGGCGCTGATGACGATGCACGCCGCGAAGGGACTCGAGTTCCCCTTCGTGTACATCGCCGGAGTCGAAGAGAACCTGTTGCCGCACAAGCGCGCGCTCTCCGAGAGCGAGCTCGGCATCGAGGAAGAGCGACGGCTCTTCTACGTCGGCCTCACGCGCGCGCAGGAGCGGCTGGTGCTCACGCACGCCGCGACGCGCCGCCAATACGACGGCGAGATCTGGTGCCGACCGTCGCGCTTCCTCGACGAGATTCCGCGCGCGCTGCTCGCGAGCGAGGCGGACGACAGCGGCGCGCTGGGCGAGTACATCTTCGAGCCCGAGGCCTCGCGCGCGCCGGAGCTGGCGCTGGGGGACGCGGTCGAGCACGACTTCTTCGGGCGCGGCAAGGTCGAGCTGCTCGCCGGAACCGGCACGAATGCGCGCGCGACCATCTGGTTCGATCGCCACGGCCGCAAGCAGCTCATGCTCGCGTACGCGAAGCTCAAGCGCCTGGGCGGAGGTCGGCGGTGAGCGCGGCCGAGCTGCGTGCGCGGCTCGAGCGCCTGCTCGACGAGGCGCGCGCCCAAGGCGCATTCGAGGAGCTGCGCCCGGCGCTCGCGGCCGCGCTCGCGGCGAGCGTCGCGCCATCCCCCGCGGCGAGCGAGGCCATTCCCATGCGCTACGGCATGGTCGGCGACTCCAAGCCGATGCGCGAGGTCGCGGCGCTGCTCGACAAGGTCGTGCACAGCGACGTGCCGGTGCTCGTGCTCGGCGAGACGGGCACCGGCAAGGAGCTCGTCGCGCGCGCGCTGCACCACTACGGCGCGCGCAAGGGCCAGCCGTTCCTCGCCGAGAACTGCGCCGCCGTGCCCGCCGAGCTGCTCGAGAGCGAGCTCTTCGGCCACAAGAAGGGCTCGTTCACGGGCGCGTACACCGATCGCCCCGGCCACTTCGTCGCGGCCGACAAGGGCACGGTGTTCCTCGACGAGATCGGCGACATGCCGCTCGCGATGCAGCCCAAGTTGCTGCGCGTCCTGCAAGAAGGCGAGGTGCGTCCGGTCGGATCCAACAAGGTCGTCAAGGTCGACGTGCGCATCGTCGCCGCGACCAACAAGGACCTGCGCTCGATGTGCAAGGCCGCCACGTTCCGCGAGGACCTCTACTTCCGCCTCGCCGTCCTGACCGTGCAACTGCCGCCGTTGCGCGACCGCAAGGGCGACGTCCCGCACCTCGTGCGCTTCTTCCTCGATGCGATGGAGAAGGAGATGGGGCGGCGCTGCACGATGACGACGGAAGCGCTCGCGCTGCTCGAGCGCTGGCGCTGGCCCGGCAACGTGCGCGAGCTCGAGAACGAGATCCGCCGCACCGTCGCGCTCTCTGACGGCACGATCCGCCCCGCCGACCTCTCGCCGCAGATCCGCGGCTGAGCGCTGAGCGCACGCTGGTTCGCACAACGGCGCCGGGCGCCCCACTCGGGACGCCCGGCGCCATGTCGCTGACGTCACGCCGCGCTCAAGGGCACATCGTGAACTGCAAGCCGTTCGAGAGGTTGGTCGTGCCCGGAGCGGGCGGATCGCGG
>Ga0194120_10007936_pt1 | contig 14267 bp, 15 predicted proteins | sample TA2MahCa65mmetaG_FD_148642 | JGI IMG/M metagenome (GOLD analysis project Ga0194120, IMG submission 148642) | Freshwater microbial communities from Lake Tanganyika, Tanzania - TA2015019 Mahale Deep Cast 65m | ecosystem: Environmental > Aquatic > Freshwater > Lake | place: Tanzania: Lake... | reverse complement strand
AGACTGACGCCGAAACCCTGCGACCGGCTCAGGCGGCGCGGATGCGCCCGAGGAAGCCTTCGATGGTCGAGCGCAAGATGTCGGCCTGCTTGGACAGGCCTCGCGCCGCTTCGAGCACCTCCGTCGAGGTCTTGCCCGTGCTCCGTGCCGCGTCCGTGACGCCGCCGATGTTGGACGACACTTCCTGCGTGCCGGCCGCCGCCTGCTGGACGTTTCGGGCGATTTCCTGGGTCGCGGAGTTCTGTTGTTCGACCGCGGCCGCGATCGCGCTCGAAATCGAACTGATCTCGGAAATCGTCGTGCCGATGCCTTTGATCGCGGACACTGCCTCGGTGGTCGCGTCCTGGATCGAGCCGATCTGATTGGTGATGTCCTCGGTCGCCTTCGCGGTCTGATTGGCGAGGTTCTTGACCTCGCTCGCCACCACCGCGAAGCCCTTGCCGGCATCGCCCGCCCGCGCCGCCTCGATGGTGGCATTGAGCGCGAGCAGATTGGTCTGCGAGGCGATGTTGCGTATGAGATCGACGACCTCGCCGATCTTCTGCGCCGATTCGGCAAGACCGGCGACGGTATGATCGGTCTTTTTCGCCTCGTCGACCGCCTTGCTCGCGATCGTCGTCGACTGCGCAACCTGACGGCCGATCTCCTGCACCGAGGCCGAAAGCTCCTCGGTCGCGGAAGCGACCGTCTGGACGTTGGTCGAGGCTTCTTCCGAAGCGGCCGCGACCGCAGAGGCCTGTCGCGTTGTCTGTTCGGCGTTGGATGTCATGCTCTGGGCCGAGTTCTGCATCGCGGTCGCCGAGCCGGAGACATTGTCGACCACGCCCTTCACCTGGGCCTCGAGATCGGCGGCGAGTTTCATCATCGCCTCGCGCTTCTCGGTCTCGGCCTTCTTCTGCCGATCCGCGATCTCGGAACGGGTAAAGCCGAGCTTGGTCTGCAACGCCTCGATCTGACTCAGCACCTGACCGAGCTCGTCATCGCGCTCGATCTCGATCCGGTGTTCGAAATTGCCGTCGCCGATCTTCTCAAAAGTGCTGTTCATCTGGGCGAGCGACCGCAGCATCGTACGACGGAGCGAAAGAACCACAAAAAAGCCGATGACGACGAAAAGAACGGTCTTCCCACTGACGCTGCCGATGACGATGCGGAAGGTGTTATCGGCCTCCTTTTCCAATGCGACGCCGTGTGCTCCGATAGCGTGGAAGATGTCGGACGCCTGTGCCATCGTCCGCTGATTGAGCGGCCCGGCGACACTTGCCAAATGGGCCGAGGCGTCCCCATCACGCCGGCCTTCGATCATCTCGATGGCCGGGTTGATGCCCTGTTGGACGAAGGCCCCGCGCGCCAGCGCGTAGCTTTCGGCCGCGGCTTTCTTGGTGGGGTCCTTGACCCCGGCCATGTATTCGTCGAACAATTTCGCAACCGAAGTCGCGTTCTGACGCACCTTGGCGACGGCCGTGGTCGCGCCGTTCGTGTCATTGGCTTTTTTCGCTTCGGCGGCCTGGAAGAGCAGGATCATGTTCTCGGACATCAATTGCCAGATATCGCCTATCTTGACCGCCGGCTCCATCCCTTCGTGAAAGAGGGCTTCGAAACTATCATAGATCGCCTTGCTCGCCCAGATGCCGATCCCGCCAACAGCAAGAAGGCCGACGATCAGACTGGCCATGACGACATTCAGGCGCCGGGCTATGGTGCCCGCGAAGAGGTTGTCGATCTTGGACCACAACCCTGTCTTGCGCACGCGGCCGCGGGAGATCGCGATATTGCCCGCCTTGCCGTCGCGGATGTCCTTGTAAAGGGCCTCAGCCCCGCGCTTTTCCTGATCGGTCGGCTTCAGGCGGATCGAGACGTAGCCCTTGACCTGGCCGTGCTCCTTGAGCGGCGTCGCATTGGCGAGCACCCAGTAATAGTCACCGTTCTTGCGCCGGTTCTTGACGAAACCGCGCCACGGTTCGCCGGCCTTGAGCGTCTCCCAGAGATCTTCGAAGGCCGCCGGCGGCATGTCGGGATGGCGAACGAGATTGTGCGGCTGACCTTTGAGCTCGTCCCACTCGTAGCCGCTCACGTCGATAAAGTCCTGGTTGGCTCTCAGGATGCGCCCGCCGAGATCGGTCTGCGAGACGATCATCATGCCGTCGGGCATGACGTATTCGTTGGTCGTCACCGGGGTGTTCATGCGCATGGTCGCGCTCCTCCATTCGTCCGTTGCTTGGCCAGGCGATCCTTCGCCGACCGCTATGGTCGGAACGATAAGTGCCGAACCTTAAGAAAACATTATTGAATTCGAATTACTCAAAGGCAGGTATTTTCGAGTTATTTCAGCCACAAGCGACGGATAGATTGACGGCGCGTATGGCGGCAAGATCGGCCCATGATGATCGATGACCTGACTTGGCAAGCGATTGCCCAACGCGACCCGAAAGCCGACGGCATATTCGTCTATGCTGTTGATTCGACAGGTATTTTTTGTCGACCGTCATGTCCAGGTCGGCGCCCGCGGCGCGACAATGTCCGGACCTACCCGTTGGCCGACCTTGCGCTCAAGGCCGATTACCGGGCTTGTCGGCGCTGTCATCCCGAGCGCATCGGGCCGCCGGTCAACACCAATTTGGAAAAGGTCAGAAAGGTCATGAAAGCCATCGACCAATCGGACGAATCAATTCCCGATCTCGCGGCGCTCGGGCGCATCGCCGGGACCAGTCCGTTTCATCTCCAGCGGCTCTTTACCCGCGTCGTCGGCATCAGCCCGCGCGACTATGCCGATGCGCTCAGGCTCAAGCGTCTGAAGGCGCTGCTCAGGGCGGGCGACGATGTCGCCGGCGCGCTTTACGAAGCGGGTTATGGTTCGGCTTCGCGCTTGTACGAGAAATCCGATGCCAAGCTCGGCATGACGCCCGCGACCTATCGCCAGGGCGGCGCCGGAACGAGGATCGCCTTCACGTCCGCGCCCTGCCCGCTTGGAACGATTTTGGTCGCGGCCACGGCCAAGGGCATCGCCGCGCTCTATTTCGGCGATGACGAGGCGGCGCTGATCCGCGAACTCGGCGACGAGTTTCCCGAGGCCCAGCTCGAGCGCGACGACCGGGCGCTCCGCGCCTTCGTCGACAAGGCGCTCGCTCACCTCGCCGGCAAGCGGCCTTCGCTCGATCTGCCGCTCGATGTCCAGTCGACCGCCTTTCAGCGTCAGGTCTGGAAGGCGCTCCAGGCGATCCCGGCGGGCGAGACGCGAAGCTACCGCGACATCGCCGTCGCCATCGGCAAGCCCAAGGCGGCGCTGGCGGTCGGGCGCGCCTGCGCGACCAATCCGGCGGCGCTGGTCATCCCCTGTCACCGTGCCGTCGGCACCGACGGCGCGCTTCACGGCTATCGCTGGGGTCTTGCGCGCAAACGCCGCCTGCTCGAGGCCGAAACCCGGCTCAAGAGATCCGCTTGAGCACGTCGGCCAGGATCGAGACGATCTCGTCGATATCCTTCTTTTCGGCGATCAGGGGCGTCGACATGGCGATGATGTCGCCGGTGATGCGCAAATAGAGCCCCTTTTCGAAGCAACCGACCAACGCGTCATAGCCGCGACCGCCCGGCTTGCCTGGGCGCGGCTCGAGCTCGACTGCGCCGACCATGCCGATATTGCGGATGTCGACGATATGCGGCAGGCCCCTGAGCGAATGCACTGCCTGTTCGAGATAGGGCGCGTTCGCCTTGGCGCGGGCAAACAGACCTTCGTCCTTGTAAAGCTGCCAGGTCGCGAGGCCCGCCGCGCAAGCCAAGGGATGCGCCGAATAAGTGTAGCCGTGGAAAAGCTCGATCGTGTCGGGCGGCGCGCCGTTCACGATGGCGTCGTAGACATGCTTTCGCGCGAACACCGCGCCCATCGGCACGGTCGCATTGGTAATGCCCTTGGCGACAGTCATCAGATCCGGCAGAACGCCGAAATAGCTGGCGGCGAAATCGGCGCCCAGGCGACCGAAACCGGTGATCACTTCGTCGAAGATCAGGAGAATGCCGTATTTGTCACAGACCGCCCGCAGGCGTTCGAGATAGCCTTTGGGCGGCACCAAGACGCCGGTCGAGCCGGCCATCGGCTCGACGATGACCGCCGCGATGGTCGAGGCATCGTGGAGCAAGACCAGTCGTTCGAGATCGTCGGCAAGATGCGCGCCCCATTCCGGCTGGCCCTTGCTGAAAGCGTTCTTTTCCAGATTGTGGGTATGCGGCAGATGATCGACATGGGGCAGCAGCACGCCCGAGAAGGTCTTGCGGTTGGGCGAAATGCCGCCGACCGAAATGCCGCCGAAGCCGACGCCGTGATAGCCGCGTTCGCGCCCGATCAGGCGCGTGCGCTGGCCCTCGCCCCGCGCGCGGTGATAGGCGATGGCGATCTTGAGAGCCGAATCGACCGCTTCCGATCCCGAATTCGCGAAAAAGACATGGTCGATGTCGCCCGGCAACTCGGCCGCCAAGCGCGAGGCGAATTCGAAAGCGCCGGGATGGCCCATCTGGAACGTCGGCGCGAAGTCCATCTTGGCGACCTGGGCCTGGACCGCCGCGACGATCGGCTCGCGGCAATGTCCGGCATTGACGCACCACAGCCCCGAAGAGCCGTCGATGACTTTCCGCCCTTCGGGCGTGAAGAAATACATGTCCTTCGCACCGGCGAGCAGTCGCGGCCGCGATTTGTATTGCCGATTGGCCGTGAACGGCATCCAGAAGCTTTCCAGATTGTTCGGCTGGCGGGTGGTCAGATCGATGACTTTGGCGGCGCTGCTGCTGGGCGACATGGGAACCTCCGTTGCGCCCGAGCCTAGAGCATGGCGCGCCGGCGGGAAAGCCGGGCAACGTTGCATGGCCGGCATTCCCAGGTAGATTGCGGCCATGAGGGAATTCTGGGCGTCTTCCGGCTACCGGCTGCTCGCGCGCGATGCCGAGGGACGGCTCGGCGTCACCGACGATTTTCTTCGAGCCTATATGAACCGGCCCGAGATGCGCCCCGAGCCGGATTCGAACGCTGCCGAGCGCGAACTTCATGCCGAACTCCTGGACCAGCCGCGCGCCAAGGTGACGGAAGCCCGTCTCGCCTTCATTGCCGATGCCGATGCCATGGACAATTACCGCGTTCTGCTGGCCTTTCGCGACCGCCTGATCAAGGCGGGCACGCTCGAAGCCTGTTATCTCGGCATCTTCGCCCAGGCGGCAGCGGCTGGCGGGCGCGTCATGGTGCCGCCGCTTTTTGTCGATCAATTGGCCCATGCGATCCTGCGCGGCCTGCTCGAAAGCCAGACCGATGCATTTCGCGCGCGCGCCGGCGAACTGTTCTTTCGCGAGCAGAAGGCCAGCCTGCAAGACGGTGCGATCTTGCTCGCCGATCTCGAAACCGTCGAATTTCACGCCTCCGGCTCGGCGCTCGGCAGCCTCGGTCGGCTGGTGGTCGAAGGCCAGACGCCGCTTCGTTCGATCGATCTCGACGTGCTCAACGAGACGAACGCCGAAGCCTATTGGGAGCGGAGCGAGCGCCACGACATGGTGCTCGACATGCGCTTCGGCGGCGCTGGGCTCGACGCCTTTTGTCGGCTGATCGAGGCTTGGGTCGGGCATTTTCACGGCATCAAAGTCGAGATCCAGCCGGTCGCGCAGATCCGCGACGAGCGCTGGCGCTGGCATGTCGGGCTCGATGCCGAAGCGAGCGGCCTGCTCAATGCGCTCTATAAGGGCGAGACACTCGAGGAAGACCGGCTCAAGCGCATCCTGGCGCTCTTTCGCATGGACTTCGCCGATCCCGAGGCGCTCCGCGCCGATCTTCGGGGCTATCCGGTCTATCTCGCCTATGCCATGACCGAGGACGGCATCGTCCGGATCAAGCCGCAGAACCTGTTGGTCAACCTGCCGCTGGCGCGCCGAAGCTAGCGCCTGGCGGCGAGTTCCCGCGCCGCCTTGACGATCATCGCCGCGCTGATGCGGGCCTCGTCCTCCAGCGGTTTCGCATAGGAAACGGGAATGCGCGGCGCGCCCAGGCGCCTGACCGGCACGCCCAAGACCTCCGCCGCTTCGGCCGCGATCTCGCCGCCGAAGCCGCCGGCCTTGACCGCCTCGTGCACCACCAAGAGCCGATTGGTTCGGGCGAGACTCGCGAAAACGCAGTCCCGATCCCAGGGCCAAAGCGTGCGCAGATCGATGACCTCGATCGAGACGTCGGCGCTCTTGGCGGCCTCGAGCGCGACATGGACCATCTTGGACCAAGTCACCAGCGTGACGTCGCGCCCGGATTTCAGGACCTTGGCCTCGCCGATCCGCGCGACCTCGTCGCTCTCCGATACCTCGCCCTTCAAGGCCCAAAGATCCTTGTGCTCCATGTAGATCACCGGATCGTCCGAGCGGATCGCCGCCTTGAGAAGCGCGCGATTGTCCGTCGGCGTCGACGGCGCGATCACCACCAGGCCCGGCACATGGACGTACCAATTTTCGAGCGATTGAGAATGCTGCGCGGCGGAAGAGCGCCACATGCCGATCGGCTGGCGCACGACGAGCGGCACTTTGGCCTGACCGCCGAACATGTAGCGCGCCTTGGCGGCCTGGTTGACCATCTCATCGACGGCGCAGAGCGCGAAGTCGGAAAAGCGCATCTCGACCACGGGCCGCGTGCCGACCATCGCGGCGCCGACGGCCGCGCCCATGATGGTCGCTTCCGATATCGGCGTGTCGCAGATACGGGCCGGACCGAATTCCTCGGCGAGACCTTTGTATTGGCCGAAGACGCCGCCTCGGCCGAGATCCTCGCCAAGCGCCCAGACCGAGCGGTCGCGCCGCATTTCTTCGGCAAGCGCCAGCGTCGACGCTTCGAGATAGCTCAGCTCCATGACGGCGCTCCGACATCTTGGATATCGAGATAGGCTTCGCGGTTGTCGGGCCAGGGCTGGGCGGCCGCGAAGGCGACCGCCGCCGCGATTTCGTCCCGCGCCGCCTTTTCGTCCGCCGCGAGGGCGACGGCGTCCACCCCGCCCTCGCGCAAGAGCGCGGCACAGCGCCCGATCGGGCAGTCAAGCTTCTTGGCCTCGACTTCGCGCGCATCGCGGTAGCCGGCGGCATCGGCGGCGGTATGGCCCTTGATCCGGTAGGTTCGGGCATGAAGGAATTGCGGTCCGGCGCCGCTACGGATCTTGCGGACCAGATCGCCCACGAGATCGTCGACCTGCAGCACGTCATTGCCGTCGACGCCATGCGCGGGAATACCGAGCGCTTCGGCGCGGGCCGATGGGCCAGGCCCGGCGGTCAGCGTCGCGGTTCGCGTCGTCGCGGCGAATTGGTTGTCCTCGCAGACGAAGAGGACGGGCAGGTCATAAATTTTCGCCCAGTTGAGCGCTTCGAGGAACGGTCCGCGATTGGCCGCACCGTCGCCGAAAAAGCAGACCACCACCTGATCGCCACCCTTGAGCTTGACCGCATGCGCCGCGCCCGCCGCGATCGGCAGACCTGCCGCGACCACGCCGTTCGCGCCCAGCATGCCGACGCCGAAATCGGCGATATGCATGCTGCCGCCCTTGCCGCCGCAGGAACCACCTTCACGGCCGAACAGCTCGGCCATCATGGCCTTGACGTCCGCGCCTTTGGCGATGGTGTGCCCATGACCGCGATGGTTCGAGGTGATCATGTCGTCGCGGCGCAGATTGGCCATGACGCCGGAGGCAATGCCCTCCTGACCGATCGAAAGATGCACGGCGCCGGTCACCTGTCCGGATTTCGAGGCCGCTTCGGCAGCCTCTTCGAAGGCGCGAATGCGCCACATATTCCGATGATGCTTGCCTAAACGCTCAAGGTCGTGACGATTGGTAAGGGTCATGATCGCGAAGCCTGGACGAGCCTATGGTCGAGAAACTATCTTAGCTTGCATTGATGGCGGGTAATTCGGCGCGGACGCCATACTGCTTGAGCCGCGCACGAAAGGCGAGAAGAATGCGGAACGTCCCTATCTACGCGGTACCGAGCGTCACGAAGATCGAACCCGGTCATGCCGGCGCGGTGATCGTCGCGGGCAGTCATGGCGGGGTCTATCCAGGTTACCTCGCAGCCAAGGCCGGGGTGCGGGCGATCGCGCTCAACGATGCCGGCGTCGGCTTCGAGCAGGCTGGTATCGGCTCGCTTGCGTATCTCGAGACCATTGGCATGGCGGCGGTAACGGTCTCGCATGAGACCGCAAGAATCGGCGACGGACGCGACATGCTGGCGCGCGGGATCGTCAGCCACGTCAACGACTGGGCGTTGGAACTCGGCGTCAAGGTCGGCCATCGCATGCGCGACGCCGCGACCTTGCTGCGCCGCGCCGAGCGGCCGCGGCGCGAACCCAAACCCTATGAGGAAGCGCGCCACCTGCTGCGTGGCTGGGCGGGCGAGCCGCGCGTCTGGGGTCTTGATTCGGTCTCGCTTGTGCGTCCCCAGGATTCCGGCCATGTCGTCGTCACCGGCTCGCATGGCGGGCTTCTTGCCGGCGAAAGCGGTTCGGCGATCAAGGTCGATGCCTTGGCCGCCTTGTTCAACGATGCCGGCATCGGCGCCGACAAGGCCGGCATTTCGCGCTTGCCCGCGCTTGATGAACGCGGCATCGCCGCCGGCACGCTCGATCACAAGAGCTGCCGGATCGGCGATGCCCGCTCGGCCTGGGCGAGCGGCGTGATCAGCCATATCAACGATTCGGCCAAGGCGCTCGGCGCCAAGGTCGGCATGAGCGCGGTCCAATTCGCCGAAGCGATCGTGAACGCCCGCGTGATCTAGACGGTCGCGACCGGCGTCACCGGGCTGCCGACCGCCCCCGGCAATCGGAGCGGCGGCGCGGTCAAAAAGAAGCGGGAGCGGCCCTTGCTCGCCAACCACTCGGCAAGCGGCGTCAGATGCCACAGTTCGCCCAGATGGATGCCGAGCTTGAAGAGGCAGAGTTCGTGGATCGGCAACATGGCGCAGGGATCGCGGTCGCAGGGGCGCGAGGGATGCGCCTCGACGGCGTAATTGTCGGCGACCAGCACCGACAGGCCGCTATCGACGATCCAGCGCTGAATGCCAGGATCGCGGCCGTCGAGCTTCGTACACGAGGCGTGAAGCGTCTGCTCGCTGGGCGACTTCGCCGCCTCGAGGACGGCCTGCGACCAACCGGTATGCACGAGCACCATGTCGCCCTTCTCGACTTCGATCCGATCGCGACGCATGACTTCGGCAAGGTCGGTCCAGCCGACCAAGCGATGCGCCCGGCCGAAGTGACGGTGAAGATCGATCAGCACGGCGCGGCCCTGAACGCCGTTCTCGGCCATGTTCTCGATGCCAAGCTTGAGGGCGCCCTGCGCCCGGCCTGGTGCAGTCGCCTCGCCGGTCCGATAGTCGACCGGCCCGACGACATGCTCGCCGGCGCGGTAGCCGTTATAGAAGACGTATTCGGCGACGCCGTCGTCATCGGCATCGAACGTGCTGCCCATATGGGCGAGGGCATCCCATTGGGTCGAATACTGCAGCCAGATCTTGACCGCGTCGTCGCAGACGACATCGGTCGCCCCGGGCTTGACCTTTGCATAGGGATAGCAGAAGGCCGCGTCGGCCCCCGAACGGGTCGGCTCGATCTTTGGGGGGAAGCGCCTCGCGTTCAGCTTGTTGCCCCCGGGATAGTCGAGCGGCAGCGACAGACAGAACCGCCGCCCGTCTCGAACCTCGCGAATCCCTTCGAGGACCTTCTGCGGCGTGATGTCGTTGAGACGGCCGAGTTGATCGTCTTCGCCATAGTCGCCCCAATTGGAACCCTCTGGTCGCCGCTTCCAGCGCTTGGCCATGCCCCTCTCCGTTCCTGCTTCGCTTCCGCCCGAGCTTAGCGGTCGCGCGCGGGATTGACCAAGCGCGACGTTCCGGCGGAGCATGTCGGATTGGTGCTCCGAGTCGCAGGCGCCACGCATGAACGAACTCACGGCCCAACTGGCCTCACGCCTCGGCAAGGCCTCGACCCAAATGATCGGGCTCGGTCGCGAGATGCTGCGTTCGCAAGGCGATCTGGTGCACCTGACCACCATCCTCGGGCAGATCAAGCGTTCGGCCATGGATCTGCGCGCCGCCGCCGGCAAGGAAAAGCACATTTTGCTTGCAGGGCTGGCCGACACTATCGTCGGCTTCATCGAACTCTTGATGGACCGCTTTCCGACCGAGGACGAGGCGCAATTGATCTTTCACCAGCTCGAGGCGCTGCGCGCGATCTTCCTCGAGCGTCTCGGTCCAGACGGCACCAAGACGGCGCAGGACGTGCTGAGCGTCTTTCGCCTGGTCGTCGAACGGACGCGCACGACCGGAAGCTTTGTCCCGCCGCGCTGAACGGCTTTACAGCGGTCGGACGACGCGCGAAAATGCCTGGAAATGGGAGGGAATATGAGAGCCTTCGTCATCGCGGTCATCGCCTGTTTGGTCGTCTCGGCCGGCGCGGCGGTCACGCTCAAATCCATGGATACGAGCGTCGAAAAAGTCCGCAAATCCGACGGCGCGCGCTGATCGGCCCTTAAGGCGCCTTTACGGAAAGGCCTCGCGCCCGCTCGCGAGGTCCCAAATGCGCACCGTCTTGTCTATGCCGCCCGAAACGGCGCGCTTGCCGTCGGGTGCATAGGCGACCGACCAGACGACCCGAGAATGACCGCGCAGTTCGCGGATCAGCTCGCCGGTCGCGACGTTCCAAAGCTTTACCAAGCCGTCGCCCCCGCCCGAAAGCGCGCTCTTGCCATCCGGCGCAAAGGCGACCGCCGCGACGAAACGGCCATGACCGGCAAAGCTCCGGATCGTTTCGCCGGTCTCGATGCTCCAAAGACGCAGGGTCTCGTCAGTGCTGCCGCTGAGCACCGACTTCCCGTCGGGCGCGAAAGCCACGGCGTTCACGCTTCGCGCGTGCCCGGTGAGCGTCCGAAGCTCGCGGCCGCTGGCGACGTCCCAAAGCTTGATGGAAAGGTCGTAACTCGCCGAGACGGCGCGCCGACCGTCGCGCGAAAAGGCGACGGCATTGACCGTCGCGCGGTGACCGAGAAGCTCCTTGAGCGCGCGCCCGCTCGCCAGATCCCAATGAATAATGCGATGATCCCAGGCGGCCGAAAGCGCTGTCCGGCCATCGGGCGCAAGCGCGACCGCCTGAACCTGATTGTCGTGCCCTTTATAAGTCCGAAGCGTGTCGCCCTTGACCAGATCGATCAGCTTCACGGTGTGATCGGCGCTGGCCGAGACGAGGCGCTTGCCATCGGGGAGGAATGCCAGGCCGTTGACGTTGCCGGCATGCTCGACCAGCACGGCCTTCTCCGCGCCGCTTGCCGCGTCCCAAATCCGGATCGACTGGTCATAGCTGCCCGAGGCGACGGTTTTCCCATCGGGCGAAAAGGCGACGACATTGACGATGCCGTCATGGACCATGGCGGCGTAAAGGGGACCGCCTGAAAGGCAGATCAGCGCCGCGATGACGGCCAGGAGCGGTCTTGAAGTCATCCGGCCGGCAGGCCGGTCAGCGCCAGACGCTCCGGCTCGCGAGACCTTCGTCGCTCTGCCGGTTGGGCCGCATCATAGGCGAGGCATTGTCGTCGAGGCCCGACGTGCGATGGCGGTAGATCGGCAAGATCTGACCATTGGCCGCATCGACGGTGATGACCGAGACCTGCATGGCCGCGTTGTAGTCGGCTTTGGGCGTCATGATGGTCAGGCGATAGACCGCCTTGCCCTCGTGGTCGGCCTTGGCGCTGCGCAGCACCTGGACCTTGTAGGCGTCCTCGACCAGTTTTCTGGCGTCGGCCTCGGTGAAAGCCGCGGCCGGCAGCGTCAGACCCAAAGCCAGTGCCGCGACGAATGAAGCGATTGTCCTGCCGCTAATCATGGCGACCTCACGCATGTTGTCTGGTGCCGTGGCCGGTCCCGCCATGATCGGTCGGAATCGGTTCGCCCAGCGTCTCGGCGACCCAGATATTGTGGTGCTCGCGCGCCCAGTTCTCGTCGACATAGCCGGTCGCCATGGCATCGAAGGCGCCTTCCATGCCGAGCGTACCGATATAGATGTGACCGATGATGATGCCGGTCATGGCGATCGCGACGCCGGCATGGAGCAGGACCGCGAACTGCATGTCCTTCATGCCGCCCCAAGTAAAGGGGAAGAGCAGGCTGAGCCCGGTATAGGTGAGCGTGCCGCCGCCGATGATCACCGTCCAAAAAATGAGTTTCTGGCCGCCGTTGAATTTGCGGGATGGCGGATGCGAGCCCTTGGCGAACAGGCCGCCGCCCTTGGCGAACCAGGCGAGATCGGCCATGGCCGGGATGTTGTCCTTGACCCAGATGACGAAGGTCAGGACGACACCCAGAATGAAGGCGAAACCGACATAATTGTGGATGTGCTTGCCGAAGTCGGTCATGGCCGCGAAGGCGCTCGGCCCGAACCAGGGCAGCACGACAAAGCGCCCGAAAGTCAGGTTAAGACCGGTCAGCGCCAGGATGATGAAGGAGACCGCGGTCAGCCAATGGACCATGCGGTCGAGATCGCCGAACCGCAGAATCTGCCGGCGCGACGGCCCGGCCTCGATGCGGATGCGTCCGCGCACGACATAAAAGATCGCGAGCAAGGCGACGACCGCGCCCAGGAACCAGCCGCCATAGGTCTTGAGCGGGCCCTGGTAGATGGCGCGCCACTGTTCACCTTCGGACTGGACGAGTACCCCGGCGCGCGGATCTGGAATGCTGGCATAGCCCTCGACGCCGCGACGAACGCTCCGCCAGACATCAACGTTGTTGGCGTCGACTCGGTTGCCCATCTGCTGTTGCTTCATGAAGTCGGAAGGTTCCTGGCCAGGCGCGGGGCGCATGCCTTGCGCCTCGGCACCGCCGACGAACGCCAGCGACAAGAAAGCCGCCGCGCAAACTCCGATCACGGTCCGCCAAAAAGACTTCATGTGCCTACTCCCCAATAGTCGCCGAAGCCGAGCCTACATGCGGCCGGCTTGCTTGACCCTTTCATTGGCTTCCTTGCGTTCCTTGTCGCCGAGCTTTTGATCCTGCGGGCCCTGATAGACGCCCGGCTTGTAAGCGACGACCGGGCGGTCCTCGCCGCAACCGACAAGCAGGAAAGCGGCACCGAGCGCCGCCAGAATGAAACGCATGTCGCCCCCTCGATACTATCCGCCCCGACGCGGCGCAGCGCCGGGGCGGTCGACTCTTGTCCTACGTCCCGCTCTTGCCTTGATAGGCCGTGCCCCAACCCCAAGCGCCCGAGCCGAATCCACGGGCGACGACGCGCTCGCGGTAAATGTCGGCCACCAGATCGCCGTCGCCCGCCAAGAGCGCCTTGGTCGAACACATTTCCGCGCAGAGCGGCAGCTTGCCTTCGGCCAAGCGATTGCGGCCGTATTTCTTGAACTCGGCCTCCGAATGATCGGCCTCGGGACCGCCGGCGCAGAAGGTGCACTTGTCCATCTTGCCGCGGCTGCCGAAATTGCCGGCCTGCGGATATTGCGGCGCCCCGAAAGGACAGGCGTAGAAGCAATAGCCGCAGCCGATGCAGAGGTCCTTGGAATGCAGGACCACGCCGTCGGCGGTCTGATAGAAGCAGTCGACCGGACAGACCGCCATGCAGGGCGCGTCCGAGCAATGCATGCAAGCGACCGAGATCGAGCGCTCGCCCGGCTTGCCGTCATTGATGGTGACGACGCGCCGACGATTGATGCCCCAAGGCACCTCGTGCTCGTTCTTGCAGGCGGTGACGCAGGCGTTGCACTCGATGCAGCGTTCGGCGTCGCAAAGGAACTTCATACGGGCCATGGTTTATCTCCCTGTCCGTAACGGTTACGCCGACTTGATGCGGCAAAGGGTGGTCTTGGTCTCCTGCATCTGGGTGACCGAATCGTAGCCGTAGGTCGTGGCCGTGTTGGCCGCCTCGCCGAGCACGAAAGGATCGGCACCCTTCGGATATTTGGCGCGTTGGTTCACGCCCATCCAGTGACCGCCGAAGTGGAAGGGCATGAAGGCCACGCCCTTGCCGACGCGCTCCGTCACCAAGGCCTTGACCTTGACGCGGCCGCCTTCCGGACCTTCGAGCCACATCCAGGCGCCGTTCCTGATGCCGGCCTGATTGGCATCGAAGGGGTTGACCTCGGCGAACATGTCTTGCTGGAGTTCGGCGAGCCAAGGATTGGCGCGCGTCTCGTCGCCGCCGCCTTCGTACTCGACCAAGCGTCCCGAGGTGAGGATGATCGGGAACTCCTTCGAGACATCCCGCGCCTGGATCGAGGCATAGA
>Ga0194120_10007935_pt1 | contig 14267 bp, 11 predicted proteins | sample TA2MahCa65mmetaG_FD_148642 | JGI IMG/M metagenome (GOLD analysis project Ga0194120, IMG submission 148642) | Freshwater microbial communities from Lake Tanganyika, Tanzania - TA2015019 Mahale Deep Cast 65m | ecosystem: Environmental > Aquatic > Freshwater > Lake | place: Tanzania: Lake... | reverse complement strand
GCGACTGCCGCTGCCGCTGCGTCTGTGGCTGAAGCCTGAAGCCTGTGGCTGTTTGCCTGTGGCTGAGAGGCCCACTCGGCGTGTCGAATTAACCGCCGGCGCAAACCTGTCACCCTGAAGGTGCAGGTTTGCGCCGGTTTCCCCGGGAAACCTGAGTTAATTCGATCGCCAAGGATTCAGGACCTTTTTTTGGCGGTGGATCATGGGACACGCAAATTTGTGAAGGCCACTGGCAACGGCGCGTGCAAGGCGGCCGGCCAGCAGCCGCGTTGACGGCGTAGGTGCGGCGTGCGCAAATTCCGGGTCCGCGGTCATCGAGGCGATGGGGAGGATGCATGCGGCGCAGCGACATGAGCGAATTGGAACTGCTGATGGACGTGGACCCGGCCGAAGCGGTGGCGCTGGCGCGGCGTATCAGCGCCGAGATCCCGGGCGACGCCGACGTGTGGGGCTGGCTGGCAGACGCGTGCGTCGCCAATGGCCAATTCGACGATGCCCTCGCCGCGCTCGCGGAGTATCTGCGGCGCGACCCGGACTGGGTCGAGGCCTACGCCCAGCGCGCGAGCTTGCTGGCAGAACTCGGGCGCTTCGACGCCGCGGTGATCGAGCTGGAAGTGGGGCGATCGCTGGACAGCGAAAGTCCCCGCTTGGTGCAATCCGAGGCGATGTGTCTGGAACTGCAAGGAAAGCTCAAGGAGGCTGACGCGCTGTACGACCGGGCCGAACAGCTGGATTCCGCCGTGGAGGCGCCACCGCGCTTCGATCGCGGCAAAGCCCGCCAGGCCATCCAGGGGGTGCTGCGCCAGGTCGCCAAGTCGGGACTGAAACTGAACGCCGTGATCGAGGAAGTGCCCAAGCGGGCGACATCGAAAAAATTGCTGAGCCGCCAACTGGAGTTGCAGGACGAGCGGACGCTGGTCGTGTACCTGCGCAATTTGGAGCGGGAATTGACCGGCGACGCCGAAATCGAGGACCTCGCGGAGCTATTCGAGGATCGCCTGGCGGAATTGGTGGACGCCAATTGAGGAAAGGGCAGCCGCGCCACAACGGAAAGCGTGCGGCCAATCTCCCGCCGCGCCGCGGTGGAGGGTCCGAGCGCCTCGCAGTTTGCGTCCTCACATGTGATTCGGACGGCGGGCGCTTCGGATTCGTCCCAGACGTGGTACAGCCAGCCAGTCCCAGTACCTCAGGCCCGAAGTTCGCGCCGGGTGCCGGCCCGCAACAGGGCCGAGGTACTTCCGGCCGCGGCTGCGGCCGGGCACGCGGGTGAGCGCGCATGGGCGCGCGAGGGGGGCGCGAGCTCCCTTCACGCAACAAGCAGCCAGTAGGCGAAACGTAATGCGGGTACCTGGTGGCGTGACGGCTCGCGTCACGGTGGGAATTTCGGGTTTCGCCGACTAGGGCGCGGCCGCAGTGCCTGCTTGCGATAGCGCCTGCGCCCACGCTGGCGTCGGGTCGGCGGGCGGCGGCACGGCGGCGTTTGGTTGCGGGGCGGGTGCAGATGCGGCACGCGCCTTCAACAGGTTGCGATCGAGCAACTTTGCGGCGTTGGACCGATAAATCTTGTCCAGCACTGCGGCTGGCAGGCCTACGGCGTCAACGTGCCAACGCCCTTGGATTGGGCTTGGGTGGGCGATCTGCCGGGCCGTGGTCTCGAAGAACTGCCAGTGCGCGTCGTAGAACGGCTTGACGTCAGCCATCTGTGGCTCGACCTCGCCGTTGGAGCCGAGCATCAGGTAGTCCGATCCGATGCCGATGTCGGTCCCGAACACCGTGCGATCCTGCCATTTGTCGAAAAACGCCCGCACTTTTCCGGCCGGGTGCCGGCCGAATTCGCCTACGCGCGCCGCAGTATCGATCCAGACGTTGGGGTTGCGCTGCAGCAAGCCATCGACGTAGTCCAGATCCTCTGCTGCGTTGCCGAAGTGTACCGCCACGAACGTTGTTCTGGGGTTGCGACGGTACATGCGCTCTGCGGCCTGCAACATCGCGGGCCAGCTGGGCACGGGCGTGCGCTGGCGCACCAGTTCCTGGGCCTGCGGTGGAAATCCGGCCATGACGTCGTCGGGAATCGGCCCGTAGGCCCAGTAGGGGTGCACGCCCAGTTCGTCCCAGCGCTCGTTGCGCGGCGTCAGCGGCCACCAGAAGGCGCGTGGGTCGGCGACGTGGATGCACACCGGTATGCCGAGATCGGCCGCCTTGCGCCACAGCGGGTCCAGGCGCGGGTCGTCGACGGCCACCAGCCGGTCGTGCTCATCGGTGTGCCCGAGGCCCAGCCCCTTGGCGATCTTGACACCCGCGAACCCGTACTGGGTCACCGCGGTGTCGAGGGCTTCCGTCTCGCGGGCAATCCAATCCGGGTGACCGAACCCACGCCAGTTGGGCGAAGCGAAATTGACGATCTTTCCGGGGAATTGGTCGGCGAGCAGCTTGGCCATCAGCCACGCCTGCGCGTTGTGGCGGCCTGATCCGCCCGAGAGGTTGACGAAGCGCTCAACGCCATTGTCGGCCATGATCTGGCGCAGGCGATCGGCGCCATCCAGCGACAGGTGCGCGTGAAAGTCAGTGATCGGCGGACGTTTCCAGGCTGCAGGGGCAGCGTCGGGCAGCGAAGTGGGCGGCGGGCCGGCCGATGGCTTGGCGCAGCTCGCAGCGACCAGGGCCGCGGCCAGCCAGACGATCCCGCGGCAGATCATGCGCTACGCCGCCACGGGCCGCGGTCGAACGGTGCGCTGCTCGATCGGCTTGCGGTAGTCGCCGCCCTGGAAGATGCGCTGCACGTAGATGGACGGGGTGTGGATCTGGTCCGGGTCGAGCTGGCCCACTTCCACCAATTCTTCCACTTCGGCGATGGTGATGCGACCTGCCGTGGCCATGGCGGGTCCGAAATTGCGGGCGGTCTTGCGGAAGATCAGGTTGCCCCACGTGTCGCCTTTCCAGGCCTTGACGAACGCGTAGTCGGCGCCGAGCGCCCGTTCCATGACAAAGTGCTTGGTGCCGAAAAGCCGCGTCTCCTTGCCTTCCGCCACCTTGGTGCCGTAGCCGGTGGCGGTGAAGAACGCCGGGATGCCGGCGCCGGCCGCGCGGATGCGCTCGACCAACGTGCCTTGTGGGCACAACTCGACCTCAAGTTCTCCTGCGAGGAACTGCCTCTCAAACTCTTTGTTTTCACCAACGTAGCTCGAGATCATCTTGCGAACCTGCCGCGCCTGCAGCAAGACGCCCAGGCCCTTGTCGGTGGTGCCGCAGTTGTTCGACACGATCGTCAGATCGCGAAACCCCAGGCGGTGGACGGCGCCGATCAAGTTCTCCGGGTTGCCGCACAGGCCGAAACCGGCGCACAACACGCTGCTGCCGTCGCGAAAGTCGAAGAGGGCTGCTTCGGCGTTGGCGAAGACCTTGTTCATCGTGGCAACCGAGGGCCCGGCGGGGCCGGCACAGCGATACCACGGGTGCCCGAACGGGTCAACGCGAGCTGCCGGCCGAAAAAACGGCGTGCGCCTGGCCCGCCCTGCACCTGCGGGAACTGGGGCATGGAGACCCACCGCCGACCGATCCCGCCCGCTTTCGAGCTTGCCAATTCGCCTTCGCGGCGGCATCTTTGGCGGTGCCGTGCGCCGTAGTGCGCCCCTTGGATTCGGAGGCCCCGTGGAAGCCCAGCCCAAGTCGAACGAAGACAAGCTCGCCAAGCGCCGTGCATTCCAGGCCCGGACGGCGGGGCCGGTCATCGAGAGTCCGGCGCCGCTGCAGCAGTTGCAGCCGACCAAGGCGCAGGCCGATCTGCAGCAAGCCGCGATCCAAGGTGGCGGCAAGAAGGAAGACGGCGGCGGGGAAGCCCAAACGCCGTCGGGCGCCATCAAGTCCGAGCCCCTCGACGCCGGGACCGTTCGCAAGGTCAAGGACACCATGGGCGCGGATCTCAGTGACGTGGTCGTGCGCACGGGCCCCGGCGCCGACGCTGAGTGCCAGAAGCGCGGCTGCTCGGCCTTTGCCGTTGGCGACATGATCACCATCTCCAGCCAAGCCGGCGAGCCGGGATCCGCAGGCTATCAGAAAGTGCTGTTGCACGAATGTGCCCACATCGTGCAGAAGCGCGTCGGCAAGAACCCTGACGAGAAGAAGGCCCAGGCAAAGCCCGACGCCGCCCAGCCCGGCGCGGCCGCAGACCCCAAGGCACCACCTCCGGCTACCGAAGCCTCGCCGGAGGGCGACCGCGGCGGCGCCCCCGAAGACAAGGGCCCCAAGGCTCCGGGTGGACCTGCAGCAGCTGGCGCCTCGACGGCGGCCAAAGAGCAGGAGGCCGATCAGGCGGCCCAGGCGGCCCAAGGTGGGCAGCGCGCGCAGATCAAACAGGCGGCTGGCGCTTCCGAGGAACAGCACGCACCGCCGACCGCGGGCGGCGCGACGTCAAATGCCGGGCGCGCTCCCGCTGCCGGTGGCGGTACTACGGCACCTGGCGGCCAGCCGCAGGGCGAGCACAACAATCCGTCACAGATCACCATCCCCATCGGCGGCGACCGCGGCATCACGTTCACGCCGCCGAACCGCGATGGGGACTGGCAATTGGGCGTCTCGGGCGTCAAGAAGCTCTACGCCGGCACGGAAAAGAAAGTCGACAAGTGGTGGCGCAAGAACATTCCGACGCCCTTCTTCGGGTTGGCCGTCAGCCTGGGCATCCAGGCGGGCGTGACGTTCAAGGTGGGCGAGGTGATGCTCAACAACATTGTGGTCAAGCGGCGCAAGGACGATCGCGGCGGCGCTTGGTACGAGGTGGAAGGGTCGCTCGAAACCGGTATCAGCGTCGAGGGCTTCGTGGCGCTGTCGGCGGGCGTGTCGGCCAACGTCTGGCTGGCGGAGGCCGGCGTGGGTGTCAAGGCCAAGCTGGGCCTCAACGCCAGCAAGCCGGCCAGCGCGTCGATTGCGCTCGGCTACAATCCGACGACGGGCGACTACGGCCTGAACGGCAAGCTCAGCCTCGCCGCCTGGGAGTTGGCGCTCAAGGGCGCTGTCGGCCTTTTCGCCTACTACGACGCCATCGGCGTGTCGACGTACAGCAAAGACTGGTGGCTGTACGAGCGCACGCTCGGCAAGATGACGCTGGCGGGCGTCGACTTTCCGTTCGGGCTGACCCGGCAGCGCGGTTTCTACGGCGAGGTCAAGCCCAAGCCGCTGGAACTGCAAGGCATCGAGGGCAACGTCCGCTCGGCTTTCCCGGCACACGGTTAAGCTATCTGCCCGCATCGTGAAACTGAGCCTTTTCGCCACTGTTGGCCTCGTGCTCGTCGGCGTGGCCGGTGCACTGGCCTGGACGCACTTCGACCAAGCGGCCAAGCTCAAGGCGGGCAAGTGGGTTCGGGTGCAGGCCACTGTGCTGCAGGTCGTCGAAGCGCGCAGTGCTCAACACGGCGCCATCGCAGTGCTGCGCTGGGCGACCGACGACGGTCGGACCAACGACGGCGGCGCCTATGTCACGGGGGCCGACTTCAAGGCGGGTCGCTTCAAGGCTGGAGAGACGGTCTGGGCGTGGGTCCATCCCGGGTTTGCTCGGCCAGAGTTGGGGGAGGCTGAGCCCAACCTCGCGCCGGATCAGGGCTTTACCGGAAAGGCGGCCGTCGCGTGCTTGATCCTCGGCCTGGCGCTGTTGGCGTTTACTTTGGCGACGGCTCGGTTTTCCTCGACGGGAGCCGCGCCTTGAACCAGAGGACGCCGCCCGTGCATGTGTGGCTCAAGGTCGCTTGCTGCAAGGTCGAAGGGCAAACCGGACACGCGCAGGCGGGCCCGGGGCGACGGGCGAGGGCAGCGGAGCCGCAAGCATCTAGGAGCCTGTCGGACTATCGTCCGACTGGCTCCGTGCTGGTTGCGATCGGGGCAGCGACCAAGAACTGCCTGAAGTAAATTCAGGCAGTTTCGGTCGCTGGCAGGCCGCAGCCGCGGCCTGCCTAGGAGCCTGTCGGCCAGAATCTGCCGATTCTGGCGTTTCCCCGACAGGCTCCTAGAGGCCCAGGTTCTTTGGCCGCTGCGGGCGGTCAATAGAATACACCCTCGATGAGGCGCCCCCCGTGAACATGTGGCCGCCGGCCGGCAACAGACAGCACCCTGTGGACGCGCCGCGAGAAGAACCATGATGCCCTTGCTTGCGTTGACGCTGGCGATTGCGGCTTTCGCGGCCGCGATGGCCCTCCCTGACCATGCTGTGCTGATTCTCTCGGCCCTCGCCGGGCTTGCGCTGATGCGGGTCGTCCTGGCCAACCCGACCTGGGCCATGGCGTTGCTGCTTGCGTCTCCCAACATCCAATACGGCGTTTGGGCGTCGCCGATCAAGGTACTCTCGCTGCTGGTGATGCCTCCTGCCGTGGTTCAAGCCGCTCGGACCCGCCACGCGCGCCGAGGGGGAGGTGTCTTTTTCCTGTGCATTGCTGCCGTCGTTTTCTGGCAACTTCTCGTCGACCTGTTCATGGGCCACGAATTCGATCCAATTCAGCTGGTGCCCGCTGCCGGGGCGCTAGCGACCATGGCTGTGATGTGGTTCTCCCTGGTCGATCTGCGGTTCTTGACCGCACACGTCATTGCACAAGCCGCCGCTCTGTTGGCCCTGGGTGCGACGATGCCGTTCTTCATCTCACTGGAGCAGATGGGGTCCGAGATTGCCCGCCATGGCGGCCTTGCAAGCGCGCCCAACGTGCTGGCTGCGTCGCTGGCCCGCACATTGTTTTTCGGGGTCGCGTTGTTCGTCGGGCGCGACAGCCATGTCATGCTGCGCATTGCGGCGCTCGCCGCGCTCGCCTTCGGCGCCTACGGGCAGTTCGCGGCAAACTCGCGCGCCGGAGTCTTGGCGGTTGTCGTCGGTGCGGCCGTGATGGTCTTGCTCAGTGCGGAAGGGATTTCGCGCCGTTTGGCCGCGGCTGTGGCGACGATAGGCCTCGCTTCACTCGCCGTCTCTGTCGCCCCCTATTCGTTTCGCGAGCGTGCGCTGGCAGTATTCGCCTTTGACACGAGCGCAACCAGCGATCGGGTGCGGTTGGACGAACTCACCTCTGGCCGCGCGTCCTTGAATGCGAGCGCGCTCGCGTGCATGGACTCCAGTCCATTGATCGGGCTGGGTTCGACCACGTTCCAACGCACGGTCGGCGCGGGGTACCCGGTGCACAACGCGTACTTGGCCGTCGGTGTCGGGTGCGGGGTGCCCGCCATGATCCTCCTGGTCTTTGCCGAAGCTGCCGCGTTGGCCGCTGGCATCCGCACTACTTTGCGCCTGCGGCGTTACCGTGTGGAGGCCGCGGCGGTCGTCGCCTCTGCAGTCGCGGGAGTCGTGGACGCGATGGCCTCTCCGACATTCCTGACCATGCAAAACCTATGGATCCTGATGCTGTGCGCTCAGTTGCCCGCCCTGGCCGCCAACACGCGGCTTGCGCCGGACGAACCGTCGCCGACGCGCGGGCGCCTCTCGCCGCGGGCGGCGCCGCTGCCCCCAGTCGCGCTGGCGGGCAGGCAAGTCCACGCGCACCTCGACTGAAGCTGGGGCGCGACACTGCGAGAGCCAGCGGTCAATCCGGCGCCGCTTGCTCTGTGAACCACGCGGCAATGCGCGGATAGAGGTCTCGCGCCGCGCGCCCGCCCACCACCGCGCCGACGTGGCCGCCCGCAACTTGCACCACCAGCTTCTTCTTTGCACCGCAGCAATCCAGGAGAGCCTCGGCCGCGCGCGGCGGGCAGATGGTGTCGCGATTCGCGGTGACGACCAGGGTCGGGCAGCGGATGGCGCCGAGATCCACGCGCCGGCCCGACACGACGTGGCGCCCCTGGACCAAGGCGTTGCGTTGGTAGAGCTCGCCGATATAGGTCGTGTAGGCGGCCGCGGGGAACGCGACGTTGTCGTTGGCCCAGGTTTCGAGGGCGGCAAACGCATCTACGGCGAGGTCATCGTCGAACCGATCGGCAAGTCCCACCCATTTGGCCCATTGCAGGGTCGGCCGCAGCGCGGAAAACCCGCTCTGCATGTGTTGTGGTGCCACATTGCCGGCCGCCGCCACGGCGTGCGCGTCAAACCACCGCGCATCGGTCTGCACAGCCAATGCGCCGGCCTGCGCGAAGTCGATGGGGCCGGCGAGATTGACCAGGGCCGCCACGCGTTCTGGGTGCAGCGCAGCATAGATGCTCGACAACGTCGCGCCCATGCAGTAGCCGAGCACGCCCAGGTGCTCGTTGCCGGAGATGCGCAGGGTTGCACGTGCCATGCGCACCAACCGGGCGATCACGTCGTCCCAGGTCAGATACCGGTCCTCGTCGCCGAACGCTCCCCAGTCCAGGCAGAAGACGTCCAGCCCGGCGGAAAGCAACGCCGCGACCAGGCTGGCCCGTGGCCGCAAGTCCAACACGTACCAGCGGTTGATCATCGACGGCACCAACAGAACCGGGCGCCGGCCGGCGGGACCCGGCTCCCCGACGAACCGCAGCAACCTTGCGCCATTGTCTTCCAACACGACTGCATACGGCGTCGGCTGCAGGTCGCGCGGCCGGCCAGCGGTCAGCCAATCGGCCCCGCTGGAATAGGCGATTTGCGCGAACTTGCGCCCCAATGGAAAAAGGGCGGTCGAGGTGTCCGGCGGCATGCGTGACTCCACGGCGCTTTGTGCGCCTGCACACGCGGACGATAACGCCTGTCGCAAAAAACGTCAACTGTCAAACTGCTGCTATGCACAAAACAGCAGATCTGGCCGCTCACGTGCCGATGGACGACCGGACGCTCTGGGCGATCGTCTCGGCGTGACGGCGCACAGCGTCGTGGTCCGGGCCCTCGACCATGACACGGCACTTGCGTTCGGTGCCAGAATAGCGCACCAGCACCCGGCCCAGGCCCAGCAGTTCGCGCTGCACTGCGTCGATCGCCCCGGACACCGCGGGCAGCGATTGCAGCGGCGGCTTGTCGCGCACGGCAAGATTGATGAGCACCTGCGGCATGGTCGACATCGCAGCCGCCAGTTCGGAGACGGGACGCTGCTCGCGCACGGCGATGGCCAGCACCTGCAACGCCGCCAGCACGCCGTCGCCGGTGGTGGCGTGGTCCAGGAACACCAAGTGGCCCGACTGCTCGCCGCCGAGCGCAAACCCGCCCTTGCGCATGGCGTCGACCACGTGGCGGTCGCCCACGTCGGTGCGCAGCAGCGTGATGCCGTGATCGCGCAACGCCAGTTCAAGGCCGTAGTTGCTCATCACGGTCGCCACCACCGTGTGGCCCCGCAACTCGCCACGGATTTTCATCCGCGGCGCGCACAGAGCCAAGATGTGGTCGCCATCGACGATGCGGCCGGTTTCGTCCACCAGCACCAGCCGGTCGGCGTCGCCGTCGAGTGCGAGTCCAATGTGGCAGCCATGGTCGACGACGGACCGCGCCAAGGCCTGGGGGTGCAGCGCGCCCGCGCTGTCGTTGATATTCGTGCCGTCGGGTCGGGCACCCAACAAGATGACTTCGGCCCCCAACTCTTCGAGCACCATCGGCGCTACCTTGTAGGCCGCGCCATGTGCCGCATCGACGCCGATGCGCACGCCGTCGAGCGTCAGGTCGTTGGGAAAGGTGGTCTTGAGCTTGACGGTGTAGCGGCCCCAGGCGTCGTCGACGCGGTAGGCCCGGCCGATGTCGGCGCCCTTGGCCAGCGCTGCAAACAGAGCTGCCGGATCGGCGACCCAGGCTTCGATCTGCGCCTCCTGGTCGTCTGGGAGCTTGTAGCCGTCGGGTCCGAACACCTTGATGCCGTTGTCGCCAAACGGATTGTGCGAGGCCGAGATGACCACGCCTGCGTCGGCGCGCATGCCCACGGTCATGAACGCGATGCCCGGCGTCGGCAGCGGGCCCACCAGGTACGGATCGGCGCCGACCGAGCACAGTCCGGCGACCATCGCGTTCTCGAAAAGGTAGCCCGAGCGGCGGGTATCCTTGCCGATGAGCACGCGCACGCGCTGGTGGCGGCGGTGGCGCTGGCACAACAGGCCGATGGCCCGGCCGATTTGCACCGCGTTCTCGACCGTCATCACGCCGGCGTTGGCCTCGCCGCGCACGCCGTCGGTGCCAAAGAGTTTGTGGGTCATGCGCTGTTGCAACTGCGGCGCGGGCCGCACAGGCGCTGGGTTGCCGGCCGCTGTGGCCGGATTGCCCGAGCAGCGTCGATTTTCTTGTCAGCCGTGCACGATGCGCAAGGCGGGCTGCAGCGCCTTCTTGCCGGTCGGCGGCGTGTGCACTTCGCGCTGCAGTTCCTTCATGATCGTGCGGCTGTCGAAGTCCTTGCGGCGGATGGGTTCCACGCGATCGCGCAATCGGCCGAGGTCTGTCTTCCAGCCGTAGCTGTCGAGGACAGTCTTGATGCGCTCGTGGTGCCGTTCGAGCGCCTCGCTGGCCGACAGGTAGCCGTGCAGGGCGCTCTCGGCGCGCTGCCAGAAGTTCAATGGGTTGGTGTTGAAGAACTTGATGTCGGTCTCGCTCGGCTCCAAGAGCACGACGTCGCCGTGAAAGGTCTGGTCGAGCCTGAGTTTTTCGATGCCGAGCATCAGGCGCGTGTGCAGCATGGTGCGAAACGCCTGGTTGATCACCGTGCCGATGCCCATGTCGCTCAAGCTCGCCTTGTTGTTGAGCAGTTGGTCGGTGTGGTAGTTCACGAACGGCCGGAACGGGTTGTAGACGAACACCAGCTGCGCGCCGCGGTCGGTCGCCTGGCTGATGTTGGCGGTGCGGCGCACGCCGCCGTCCACGTACTCCTGACCGCGGATCTTGGCCGGCTTGTAGAATCCCGGTATCGCGGTGCTCGCCTGCACCGCTTCGCTGATCGTGCAACTGGTGTCGGTGTCGTGGCCAAAGGTCACGCCCTCGCCGGTATTGAGGTTGGTCGCGCCGATGTACAGGCTGTTGCCGCGCTCCAGGTGGAGCAATCGAAAGTCGTTTGGAATCGAGTTCTTGTGCAGATTGTCGCGGGTGAACCGTTCGATGCCGCTGTTGTCGAACAGCCCCGATGGAAGGTAACCGCGGCCCGATCCGAGGCCGGTGCGCAAAGCGGCGTCCTCGACCAACGGCGACACCAGCCGTTCGGCGTTGCGCACGGTCGGGTCGCGCGCAAAGGCCCGACAGCGGTCGATGAGTTCGGGCCGGTTGTGGCGCAGCTCGTTCCAGATGGCGAGCAGGATCGCCGGCGACACCAGGGCGGCGTCGATGCCGATGCGCGCCGGTCGGGTCAAGAACTCCTTGAAATTGGGCCTGTAGAAATCCAGCGGGCTGAACTGGCCGATCTTCTTGCTGCCGCCTTCGAGGGATTTGAGCAGTTCTTCCGGGCCGATGCCGGCGGCCAGCGGTCCGGCCAGGAACGCACCTGCGGAGATTCCGACGTAAATGTCGAAATCAAGAACGCTCTTGTTGCCAAGGTAGGTGTTCAGCGCGATGAGCCCGCCAATCTTGAACGCGCCCCCGGAAATGGCGCCTCCCGCGAGCACCAAGCCGGTTTTCGAGTGGTGGCGTACGCGGTTGCGATCTCCCTTCTCGACGAACGTGATACCCATCTGTCCTCGCGCTGGGCTGTCTGCCGACGGCTCGCCGACGGCGGGGATCGCAACGATGCCCGAAAACCAGCCAATCGCAAGACGACCACAGGATGCCGCAGCGTCAAGATTTGTGAGGGTGGGGTGGCGGGACCATGTTGCGGGGCGGCGCCGGGTCAATCGCCGTGGACCGCGGCCACCAGCCGCTGCCCCAAGCGCGACAGCCCCGCCGTCGGCGCGCGCACCTCGCCCACTGTGGCCCAGCGACTGGCGGTGTAGCCGAGGCTACCGACCTCGACCGACTGTGTCGCTGACCTGCCGGGCAGCGGCGTCGCTGTATAGCGCCGATGGGTGAGCACGTGGATGACGGGGGCGAGCGGCGAGTCCAGCGCGATGCCATGCCGGCGGGCCCAACCGACGACGGCATCCGCTGCCCCCGGGCCCTCGGCGCCCGGCGGTTCCCAGAGGCCAGCCCAGCGACCGCGGTCGGGTCGCCGCCCCAGCAGCACCTGCCCGCGACCATCGCACACGATCGCATGCCACGCCGCAACGGCGACAATCTGCGGCCGGACCCGGACGGCGGGAATCTCGTTTTGTAGGCCGGCCGCCTTGGCCTCGCACCAAGCCGCGACTGGGCAATGGCCGCAGCCCGCCGCCCTCGGCGTGCAAACCATCGCCCCAAGCTCCATCAAGGCCTGGTTCCAATGCCCCGGGGTGGATCGCGCCGGGCCCGGAGCGGCCAGCGCTGCCTGGGCCAGGGCCCAGACCGCCTTGCTGCCCGCCCCGACGCGCGCTTCCTCGTGCACCAACGACCAGCGGCTGAGCACCCGGGCAACGTTGCCGTCGACGAGCGCGACTGGCTGACCAAAGGCGATGGAGGCCACGGCGCCCGCCGTGTACGGACCGATGCCTGGCAGTGCGCGCAGGCGATCGGCGTCGGCCGGCAACCGACCGCCGAGGTCCGCGACCACGACCTGCGCGAGGCGGTGCAGATTGCGGGCGCGGTTGTAGTAGCCCAGGCCCGTCCACTGGGCGAGCACCTCGTCGAGGTCGGCTGCAGCCAAGGTGGGCCAATCGGGCCAGCGCGCCAGCCAACGAACGAAATAGTCCTTTACGGTGTCCACGCGCGTCTGCTGCAGCATCAGTTCGCTGACGACCACGCAATAGGGGTCGACCTGACCCTCGAGCGACCGCCACGGCATCGCGCGCGCATGGGCAAAGTACCAAGCCAGCAGCGCGGCCTGGCGTTCGAGGTTTGCCGTCACGGGGCGGCCAGCAAGCGCGCGTCGAGCACTGCCTCGCGCCATGCGTCTTTGGCGGCTTCGACCTCGAAGATCACGGGTTGACCCTGGTCGGCTGGGCCTAGCGTGACCTCAAAGGCGTGCCAACCAAAATCGTCGGGCGGCAGCGTCTTGGTATACGCCAACCGCGCGCCGACCGTAACCTTGAGCGCGGTGGCCGACCCCTCGTCGCCGTGGCGCACCGCCCACAAGCGGTTGCCAAACCGGCCGGCGAGCACTGTCGCGCGCGGCAGGTCGCTGTACGCCAAGCGCAGGGTGCCATGCTCGAACGGCGGGTGCACGAAGATGCCCCACCTGCGGGTGTTGCCCACTTCGTGCAGCGTGCGCCAGGTGTTCTTCCACTCCTGGCTGCCGCACTGGTGCAGTCCGCCGCCGAACCTGTGGTCCGGGCTGTCCTGCCACGGGCAGGGCGTCCACGCGTCGGGCGCCGTGCCAGTGCGGCCGATGCGCTGGTCGGCTCTGTGCAACATCTTGGAGAAATCAAATACCGTCGTCGAACTCGGCAGTTCGTACAGGTCGACGGCGGTGCCCTGCCCGAGGTCGTCGTGGCGCAGCGCGCGGGCTCCGCGGACCGCAGACCCCTTGCCGTGCGTGGACACCACCCACAGCCGGCGTTGGCCGTCGGCGTCCCACAGGTCGATGGGCGTCCCCAAGAGCAGCGCGGCATCGAAATCCAAGCCGTGGTCGGCATAGACCTTGGCAAACAGCCACGGCCGGTGCGCGCCCCAGTGCGGCTGGAAGGCGATGGCATCCCCGGGGCGCAGATCGGCTGCCACGCGACCGGCAGCCCGGGCCAGCGCGGCGTCGTCGGGCACCGCGCGCGCCCGAGCCCGGGTCTGCCACAGGGGCACCGTGACGGCACCAAGCAACAAGGCCAGGCCAACCAGAGCGGCCACGCGCTGCAAGGGCGACCGCGCGTTGAGCGCCACCGTCTGCGGCGCGCTCTCAGAAAGCCCAACCGCAGTCGCCAGAGTCTCCGCGTCAAGTTGCGGCTCCTTTGGCTGCGCCGGTGGCGCCGCGTCCGGCAGCGTCGGCAGATCCTGGAGGAACTCGGGCAACTGCGCATCCGGGTCGGACGCTGCCTCGACGGTCGGCTGCCAGCGCCGCGTATCTCCGCCCAGGCCATCGTCGGCAGGCAGCACGGGCGCCGCCGCCTCGGGGTTCGCCCTGGCCGCGCCGTCGTCTTGATCCGGGTGCTGCCCCGGCAGACTCGGTATGAACGTGCCCGTATCGGTGAACTGGCGTTGCCGCGGCCGGTCGGCTTCGGGGGGCGGCGGCGGGTCGGTGGGGTCGTCGGGAGGCATCGGGCCCGCTAGGAGCCTGTCGGACTATCGTCCGACAGGCTCCGTGGTGGTTGCGATCGGGGCAGCGACCAAGAACTGCCTGAAGTAAATTCAGGCAGTTTCGGTCGCTGGCAGGCCGCAGCCGCGGCCTGCCTAGGAGCCTGTC
>Ga0194120_10007931_pt1 | contig 14272 bp, 12 predicted proteins | sample TA2MahCa65mmetaG_FD_148642 | JGI IMG/M metagenome (GOLD analysis project Ga0194120, IMG submission 148642) | Freshwater microbial communities from Lake Tanganyika, Tanzania - TA2015019 Mahale Deep Cast 65m | ecosystem: Environmental > Aquatic > Freshwater > Lake | place: Tanzania: Lake... | reverse complement strand
GGTCTCGACGGAAAAAGAGGGCGAAGAGTTGCTGGAAGAGGCCGTGGAATGGACTGAAGCGGAGCAGTTGGAGCCGAGGCCGCCGGTCGTCACCATCATGGGCCACGTGGACCACGGGAAGACGTCCTTGCTGGACGCGATTCGACAAACCAAGGTCACGGAGCAGGAAGCGGGCGGCATCACGCAGCACATCGGCGCCTACACCGTCACCGTTCACGGCAAGCGGGTGACGTTTTTGGATACGCCGGGCCACGAAGCCTTCACCGCGATGCGGGCGCGGGGCGCGAAGATCACCGACCTCGTCATTCTGGTCGTGGCCGCCGACGACGGGGTGATGCCGCAGACCATCGAAGCGATTCACCATGCGCAGGCGGCCAACGTCCCCATCATCGTCGCCATCAACAAGATCGACAAGCCGGGGGCGAACGCCGATCGGATCAAGAATGCCCTGACGGAATACAACATGGTGCCCGAGGCCTGGGGCGGGCAGACGATCTTTGTCGAGGTCTCGGCCAAGCAGAAGGTGGGACTCGAGTCGTTGTTGGAAATGATCCTGCTCCAGGCGGAAGTGCTGGAGCTGAAAGCCAACCCCCACCGTCCGGCCAAGGGCGCCGTGGTGGAGGGCAAGCTGGACCGGGGGCGCGGGCCGGTCGCCACCCTGCTGGTGCAGGACGGGACGCTCCGCGTCGGCGACGCCTTCGTCGTGGGCACGTTCAGCGGGCGCGTGAGGGCGTTGATTACGGACCGTGGCGCCAAGGTCGCCGAGGCGGGGCCGGCGATGCCGGTCGAGGTCATCGGATTGCCCGGGGTGCCTGCCGCGGGCGATGCCTTCGTGGTGGTCCAGGACGAGCGCGTGGCGCGGGAGATCGCCGAGGACCGCGCGCACAAGCAGCGGGTCGCCGACTTGGCCGCGGGCTCCACGCGGGTGACCTTGGACGACCTCTATGCGCGCATCAAAGACGGCGATGTCAAGGAGCTTGCGGTCGTCATCAAGTCCGACGTGCAGGGGTCGGCCGGGGCGCTGTCCGAAGCGGTCGAGAAGCTCTCCACGCCTGCGGTGAAGCTGCGGGTCATTCATAGCGGCGTCGGCGGAATCACCGAAACCGACGTGCTCTTGGCATCGGCCTCGCGGGCCATCATCATCGGATTTAACATCCGTCCGGAACCGAAGGCGACGGCCTTGGCCGAACGCGAGGGCGTGGATATCCGGCTCTACACCATCATTTACGATGCGATCGCGGACATCAAGGCCGCCATGGAAGGCCTCTTGGAGCCGACGCTCAAGGAGCGGGTGCTGGGCCGGGCGGAGGTGCGCCAGGTGTTTACGATTCCGAAGGCGGGCACGATCGCCGGATGTTACGTGATTGAGGGCACGATCTCCAGGGCCAGCGCCGGCGTCCGCGTGGTGCGGGACAATGTCACCGTCTACGAGGGCAAGCTGGGGTCGCTCCGCCGGTTCAAGGACGACGTGCGCGAAGTGCAGCAGGGCTATGAGTGCGGCATCGGCGTGGAGAACTTTGCCGATCTGAAGTCCGGCGACATTATCGAAGCCTACGTGCAAGACAAGGTGGCGACCAAGCTCTGATCCGGTTCCCTGGGCTGGGCCCGCTCCAGCGCCGCAAGTATGATCGTAGGACTGTGCACGGTTGAACTGTACATCCCGGACGGCCAGTCCCTCAAGGCCAAGCGGCAGGTGCTGTTGAGCCTCAAGGACCGTCTGCGCGACAAGTTCAACCTGTCGGTCGCCGAGGTCGGCGATCAGGATCTCTGGCAAAAAGCGGTGCTCGGCCTTGCGTGCGTGGCCAACGAGGGGGCCCACGTGAACCAAGTGCTGGACCAAGCCGTCAACTTGATCCGCTCCATGCCGACCGTCGAGATCGTGCAATGCCGCATTGAAATGTTGTAGCCGGGCGCTCGGGGCGTCATGATGAAGACCGCGTACAAACGGGCCACCCGCGTCGCCGACCAGATCCGCATGGAAGTGGCCGACATCATCATGCGCAAGATCAAGGACCCCCGGCTGGGGTTCGTGACGGTGACGGATGTGGAATTAACCAGCGACCTGCGATTGGCGCGGGTGTTTGTGACGACGCTCGAGGGCGGCCAGACGGAAGCCGATACCCTCGCGGGGCTTGCCAAGGCGGTCGGCTTCATCCGGGCCGAACTCGGCCGACGGCTGCGTTTGCGGTATACGCCGGAACTGATTTTCCAGAAAGACGTCAGCGGCCCTCGGGGAGATCGTTTGCTGAACCTCCTCGACGAACTGGGCGCGCAGGAGCAGACCGGGCCGTCGGCTGCGGAAACAGCCGACGAGGAGCAAAAGCCGGTCGAGGAATAAGCCCTCTTTCGGAAGGATTGTTTGTGGCGAGCGGACAGACGGCCACGTCGGTCGAGCCCAGAGGCGCAGCGGAGGCCGTTCTCGGCGACGGCATCCTCAACGTCAAGAAAGAACTCGGCTGGACGTCTCACGACGTGGTGGCCAAGCTGCGGGGCATTCTCAGGGGGCAGAAAATCGGCCATGCCGGCACACTCGATCCGGCGGCGACGGGCGTCTTGCCGATCTTGCTGGGGCGGGGGACGCGCATCGCCGAGTATTTGCTGGACTGGGACAAGGAATACGACGCGGTCTTGCGCTTGGGGGAAACCACCGATACGCAGGACGCGACCGGCTCGGTCCTCTCGACGCGTTCCACCGATGGCCTGACGGAAGAGGCGGTCCGATCCGCCACTGCCCGGTTCCAAGGGAAGAGCCTGCAGTTGCCTCCGATGTACTCGGCCGTCAAGGTTGGAGGCGTGCCCTTGTACAAGGCGGCCCGGGCCGGGCGCACGGTTGAGCGCGAGCGGCGCGAAGTCATGGTGTACGAAATTGCCGTCCTGGGCATGGCGGGCCGCGACGTGTCGCTCCATGTCCGGTGCGCCAAGGGCACCTACGTCAGGACGCTCTGCGCCGATATCGGGGAAGCGTTGGGCGTGGGAGGCCATCTTTTGTCCTTGGAGCGGAGTCGGGTGGGGCCCTTGACCGTCCGGCAGGCGCTTACGATCGAGGATCTTCGCGCCAAGCTCCTGCTCGGTCGGTTGGCGGAAGATGTACTGTCTCTGGATCAGGCGTTGGAGCATCTGCCGGCGCTGGTGGTGGATGAGGCGACGGCGGCCCGTGTCCTGCACGGCGTCCCGGTTTCGTCCGGGGCGTGGACGTGGGCCGGCGGCCAGGCTGTCGAGGGGGCGCCGGGGCAGCCGGTGCGGGTGAAAGATCGGGCTGGGCGGCTCTTGGCGCTGGGACGGACGCCGGCGGAGGGGGCGGATCGAGCCGTGGCGATTTTGAAGATGTTGGCGGATGTCTAACCGCGAAAGTCGGTCGTAGAAACGTTCAAGGAGGAGAGGACGATGGCGTTGGTGAAGGAAGCGAAAGTCGAATTGATTCAGCAGCACCGGCGGAATGACGCCGATACCGGGTCTCCCGAGGTGCAAATCGCGATTCTGACGAATCGCATCACGTATCTGACGGAGCACTTCAAACTGCACAAGAAGGACCACCACAGCCGGAGGGGCTTGCTGCAATTGGTCGGCCGCCGCCGCCGGTTGCTGGATTACCTGCGCGGGTTCGACGATGCCCGATACCGCGCCATTGTGGAGCGGATGGGCATCCGTAAGTAACGCATTGCCCGCACCCCCGCGCAGCGAGCGCGGGGGTGACACCGGGCCTGTTGCCACAGGTGCACACGGATAGAGGCTGGAGGCCGATGGGTGCGGTGCGCGTGCCAGCCTCTTTCTGTGGACATCTGTGGGACAGAGAGAAGAGGAGAGAGACGCATTATGGTGCATGTCGTTGAAATGGAATTGGCCGGTCGGCGGCTGAAATTGGAAACTGGCCGCATGGCCAAGCAGGCGAGCGGGTCGGTCTTGGCGTCTTATGGAGACACCGTGGTGCTGGCCACGGCGGTGGCCTCCCAAAACGTCAAGCCGGGCATCGATTTTCTTCCCCTGACCGTGGACTATCAAGAGAAGGCCTACGCGGCCGGCAAGATTCCCGGCGGCTACTTCAAGCGCGAAGGCCGGCCGTCGGAGAAGGAAGTGTTGACCAGCCGGCTGATCGACCGTCCCATGAGGCCGTTGTTTCCCGAAGGCTATTACTACGAGACCCAGGTGATCGCGGCGGTCCTGTCGGCGGACCAGACCGGGACATCGGACGTGATCGGGATCACGGCCGCCTCGGCGGCCTTGACCCTCTCGGATGTGCCGTTCGACGGTCCTGTGGCCGGGGTAAAGATCGGCCGTGTGAACGGCCAGTTCGTGGTGAACCCGTCGATCGACGTTCTGGAGACCAGCGATCTGCAGTTGGTGGTGGCCGGGACGGCCGACGCGGTGATGATGGTGGAGGGCGGCGCCAACGAGTTGCCGGAAGCGGTCATGATCGAGGCGATCGAATTGGCCCATGCCGAGATCAAGAAGATCGTGGCGAAGATCCTGGAACTGAAGGCCCTGGCGGGGAAGCCGAAGCGGACGGTCAAGGCCGAGCACATCGACCCGGCCTTGATCGAGGACGTGCGCAAGCTGGTGGCCCAGCCCATCCGGGACGCCATCCTGATCCCCAACAAAACGGCCCGGCAGGAGAAGTTGGATCAGGTCTTGAGCGAGGCGGTGGAGAAGCTGAAGACGGAGGACCCCAATCGAAGCCGGCACGTCAAGCTGACGTTCCATTCGTTGGAATATACCGAGGTTCGGAACATGATTCTGGAGCGGGGCACGCGGGCCGACGGCCGCGGGCCGGCCGACATCCGGACCGTCACCTGCGAAGTGGGCGTCCTGCCGCGCACGCACGGGTCGGCGCTCTTCACGCGAGGCGAAACGCAGAGCCTGGCGGTGGTGACGCTCGGAACGAGGGAGGACGAGCAGCGCATCGACGCCCTGGAAGGGGAGTATTTCAGGACCTTCATGCTGCATTACAATTTCCCGCCGTTCAGCGTCGGGGAAGCGCGCCCCTTGCGGTCTCCGGGACGACGCGAGGTGGGGCACGGCGCGTTGGCGGAGCGCGCGCTGAAGCCGGTCATCCCGAGCAAGGAACAGTTTCCGTACACGCTGCGGTTGGTGTCCGACATCCTGGAGTCGAACGGCTCCTCCTCGATGGCCACGGTCTGCGGCAGCACGTTGGCCATGATGGATGCCGGGGTGCCGATCACAGAGCCGGTGGCCGGGATCGCGATGGGCTTGATCAAGGAAGGGGATCGCGTGATGATCCTTTCCGACATCCTGGGCCTGGAAGACCACCTCGGCGATATGGATTTCAAGGTCACGGGGACGAAGCGCGGCGTTACGGCGTTGCAAATGGACATCAAGATCGCCGGCATCACGCCGGCGCTGATGCGCCAGGCGCTGGATCAAGCCTTGAAGGGCCGGATCTATATTTTGGAGCGGATGGCGAGCGCGCTGACGGCGCCGCGGACCAATCTGTCTCCGTTCGCGCCGCGCATCTTTACGCTGAAGATCAAGCAGGACAAGATCCGCGACGTGATCGGGCCGGGCGGCAAGATGATCCGCAGCATCATCGCCGACTGCGGCGTGAAGATCAACGTGGAGGACACGGGCGACATTTCCATCGCGGCGTCGGACGAGGCTTCCGCCAAGAAGGCGATCGAGAGGATCAACAGCCTGACCGAGGAAGTCGATGTCGGCCGGATCTATCTGGGCACCGTCCGCAAGATCATGGACTTCGGCGCCTTCGTGGAAATCCTGCCGGGCACGGACGGGCTGGTGCACATCTCCCAGCTCGCGCACCATCGGGTGAAGGCCGTCTCGGACGAAGTGGCCGAAGGCGACCAGATCATGGTGAAGGTGATGGAGATCGACAAGCAAGGCAAGATTCGCCTCAGCCGCAAGGAAGCGATGGCGCCGCCGACGGAAGGCACCAAGGAGCCGGCCTCGAGCTAGAGGACGCCGCCGCGTGTATCGCAAGCTGACCTTGAAGAACGGCCTGCGGGTCGTGACCGAGCGGATTCCGACCTTGAAGTCGGTGACGGTCGGCGTATGGGTGAACGTCGGGTCGCGCGATGAAGGCACGGGAGAGGAGGGCCTCTCCCACTTCATCGAGCACATGTTCTTCAAGGGCACCAAGACCCGATCCGCCACCCAGATTTCGCGCGAGATCGACGCCTTGGGCGGCGAGCTGAACGCCTTCACCGGCCGCGAGACCACCACCTTCTACGTCAAAGTTCTGGACCAGCACCTGCAACCGGCACTGGCGTTGCTGTCGGACCTCTTCCACCACTCGCGTTTTGACGCCAAGGAGGTGGAGAAGGAAAAACAGGTGGTGTTGGAGGAAATCCGGATGGTGCAGGACGATCCGGAAGACCTCGTTCAGGAACTGCACCATGCGCAGATGCTCAAGCGCCATCCGCTGGGACGCCCCATCCTCGGCCGGGCGGCCACGATCCAGGGCCTGCGCCGCGCGGACGTTCTCCGCTACGTCGGCGCCCACTACCATCCCCACGAAACGGTGATTGCGGTGGCCGGCAACTTCGATCTGGCGCCGTTGTCGGCCTGGCTGGAAGCGTCCTTCGGCTCAACGCAGGGATCGGATCGGCCGCGATTGAACCGCTGGCCGTCGGCTGTGAGCGGCGGGGTGGTGGTGCGGCGCAAGCCGCTCGAACAAGCGCACCTCTCCCTGGGCTTGAAAGGCATCGCGCTCGGCCATAAGGATCGCTTTGCGGCCCATGCGTTGAATGCGGTCTTGGGGGGAAGCGTCAGTTCGCGTCTCTTCCAGGAAATCAGGGAAAAGCGAGGGCTCGCCTACACCATTTACTCCTACCTCTCGTCGTTCTCGGACGGCGGAACCTTGACGGTGTATGCCGCCACGAGACCTCGCGAGATCACGCGGGTGGTCGATTTGGTCTGCAAAGAAATTCGACGACTGGGCGCCTCCGGCATGGACGATCAAGAACTGGAGCGGGCCAAAAATCAGATGAAGGGAAGCCTCATGCTGAGCCTGGAAGGGTCGCATAGCCGGATGAGCAAGTTGGCGAAGGATGAACTCTATCAAGGACGGCATCAGTCGCTCCAGGAAATGTTGGGTGAGATCGATCGAGTGTCCAGCGAACAAGTCGCTCGACTCAGCCGCGAGATGCTCGACCTGAATTATCTGTCTGTTGCCGCCCTAGGGCCGGTTTCACGCGCCACTCTCCAGTCGGCCATAAAATAACTTGTCCCTCGCGTCGAGCTCGTAACTAATTGACAATTAATGAGTTTATTGCGACTCAACTCTCAAGGTTGCGGCCAAATATTTTCTTGACAACCTAGGGAGCTTTGAGTACGATTGGACCCCATTCGTCCTCATTATCAAGAAATCCACGGCTGATCAGAAGAAATGGCGGAAGAAAGGAAAGGGGGTGGCACGGAGCTTCTGCGGTGTAGGAATTCTGCCTCTTCTTTTTCTTTTTGTTTTTTTGTGGGCACACTGATACACGGGTCTTGATTCTCATGAAGGAGGTACGAGGCATGAAGAGGGGAGCAGTCTTAGCAATCGTTGCAGTCTTTTTTGTCGCCGGTTTGTTGACGGCCGGCTTCGTGGCCGCGGCCGATGCGCCGGCCGGTGGGCCGCCGTTGATGAAGGGCGAGGTGGTCAAGACCCTGAAGGGTCGCGTCTGGTCGCAATGGGCGGATGATCCCGATCGGGAACTTCTGTTCGGCATTCAGTACTGGAACACCGGCGATCCGGCTTCCGGCAATCCGAGCGGCCGGGCGTCGTCCGATCTGGATGTGCGGCCTCCTGATCCTCTGTTCACGTGCTGCGCCTGGGGCTTCACCGGCGGCACCGATCGGAACAACCCCTACGCCGGCTGGTACCATGCGGCGACGACCGTGCGTCTTCAGGTGAAGGACAAGGCGCTGATGGACCAGATCATCAAGGCCTCCCAGGAATTGGTGGCGATGGAAGTGACGCTGGATGGCCGGACGATCACCGGGTTCAAGGTCCTGGCGAAGGATTAATTGTCTCAGGACCTGGCTTTCGGTGCCTCTGATTATGATCGGCATTTTTAAACGGATGGCGTGTTAAGGAGGGATCTAATGATGAGACTTCATAAGAAAGGCTGGGCCTTCATGGTCGCCGCGGCTCTGATCGTGGGCGTCGCCTCGACCGCGCTGGCCATCGAGGCGTTCCAGGAGCGGTTTGAATGGGGTGACATGAGCAAGCCGACCACGCTGCAGGGGCGGGTCATCATCCTCGACCCCTACGATGAGGCGGTCTGGATCAACATTGCTGTGTTCGGCGGCAACGCCGAGAGCGGGCTGTTCTGGCAGAAGATCCATCCCGGCAAGAACGTCAAGTTTTATGCCGCGAACAAGGAAGTCTGGGGCCAGTTGAAGTCGATGGCTCGTTCGCATGCCGGGCCTGCCGCGGCCAAGGAAGTGCCGCCGGCCTCGGCGACGACCCTGGTCGAGTTTGTCGCCCAGGAAGTGGAGCAGAACCACCGGGTGATCTCTTCCGTTAAGAAGCTGGCGGACAATGCCGGTGAGATGGGCAAGCCCCGTGGCATCAGGGCGCTGAAGGAAGCCGCTTGCGCCACCAAGCACGAGTTCGAAGCTGAGTGCTATAAGGCGAAGCAGGCGCTCAATACCTCGCCGAAGGGACAAGACACGGTCGTGATGCAGTACGACGTGATGATCCCCGGCGGAAAGCACATGGCGGGCGGCCTGATCCCGTGGACGGCCCAGTACAATGAGGGCGGCCACGGCGGTCACTGATCGCTGAGCGTCGAGTAAGAAAAAGGCGGGGTGCCGATGGGCATCCCGCCTTTTTTATTTCTGCCGGTCCTCGCCGAGTCGGCGTTGCAGGTCGGCCAGCTTGTTCAGGGCTTCCAGCGGAGTCATCGTAAAGAGGTCCATTTGACGGACCTCCTCGATGATCGGGTGAGGGGACGGCAAGGAGGGGTCGAGAGAAGAAGCGATGGGTGATGGGTAATGGGTGGTGAGTGGGTCGATCGGTGAAGGCTGAGCGGACGAACGTTCCAACTGCGCCAGCACTTCTTGGGCTCGTGTGATGACCGCCTGGGGGAGGCCGGCCAGCCTCGCCACCTGAATGCCGTAGCTCCGATCCGCTCCTCCTTCGACAATCTTGCGCAAAAACAGCACCTCTTCATTCCGTTCCTTGACGGAGACCGAATAGTTTTTAATGCCTTCGCGGAGCCCTGCCAACTCCGTTAACTCGTGATAGTGGGTGGCAAAGAACGTGCGGGCTCCCAGACGGCTCCGGTCTTGAATGTATTCCGAGACCGCCCAGGCGATGCTGAGCCCGTCGTAGGTGCTGGTTCCTCGCCCGATCTCGTCCAGCAGGATCAGGCTGCGCTGGGTGGCGCAGTTGAGAATCTGGGCCGTCTCGGTCATTTCCACCATGAACGTGCTTTGGCCTGCCGCGAGGTTGTCGGAGGCGCCGACCCTTGTGAAAATGCGGTCCACCAAGCCGATCTGCGCTGCTTTGGCCGGAACGAAGCTCCCCATTTGGGCCATCAAGACGATCAGGGCCACCTGCCTGAGGTAGGTGCTTTTGCCGGCCATGTTCGGGCCGGTGATGATCAGAAGCCGGCTGTCTTGGAGGTCCACCAGGGTATCGTTGGGAATGAATCCGCCCGCAAGGTCGAGCCGCTCCACCACCGGGTGCCGGCCTCCGCTGATTCGGATGGCGCCGCCCTCATCGACCGAGGGACGGACGTAGCGCTGGGCGGTGGCCGCTTCCGCCAGGGCGGCCAGGACATCCAGGAGGGCGACCGCTTTTCCCATGGCCTGGAGCCGTGCGGTGTCTTGTGCGAGTTGGGCGCGAATCTGTTCGAACAGTTCCTGCTCGAGTGAGTGGAGCTGGCTTTCGGCGCCGGTCACCCGGTCTTCCAGCTCTTTCAACTCAGGCGTGATGAAGCGTTCGGCATTCGTGAGGGTCTGCTTGCGGCGGTAATGTTCGGGAATGCGGGACAGGTTCGCCTTCGTCACCTCGATGTAATAGCCGAAGACTTGATTGAAGCGGACCTTCAGCGATTCGATCCCGGTGCGTTCCCGTTCCTGCGCCTCCAGTTGCGTGATCCAGCCTTTCCCTTCCCGGCAGGTCTTGCGTAATTCGTCCAGCTGCGCCTGGTAGCCGTCGCGGATGATGCCGCCGTCTCGAATCGAGGCCGGGGCGTCCGGCAGGATGGCGCGCTCGATCAGTTCGTGGACGTCGGAGAGATCGTCCCAGGATCCGGCCAAGTTCTGAAGCAGCGAGGCGTGCAGCGGGGTCAGGAGGGCCCGGATGGCGGGCAGCGCCGCCACCGACTGCTTGAGCCCCAGGAGATCCCTCGGGTGGGCGACGCCCAAGGAAATGCGGCTGCTCAGTCGCGCGATATCCTGGACCGTTTTCAGCGCGGCCCTGATGTCGGTGCGGGCGCGCAGGGTCTCGGCCAATTCCTCCACCGCGTCCAGGCGGGCCTGAATGGAGGCGCTTGTCACCAGCGGACGGAGGATCCACTCGCGCAGCAGGCGGCTGCCCATGACCGAGACGGTCCGGTCGAGGACCGAGAGGAGGGTGGTCTCGGTGCGATCGCGGCGCTCGTCGGCCAAGGGGCGGACCAGTTCGAGGTTGCGGATGGTCGCGGTGTCCAGATGCATTTCCCCGCCGGTGCGCCGGATCTGCAGCCGGCGCAGGTGGCTTAAGTTGGCCGTCGGCTGCGTTTCGCGCAGATAGCGCAGGGTGGCGCCGGCCGCCTGGAGGCTTAGGGACAAGTCCCGGCAGCCGAAGCTCTCCAACGAACCGACTCCAAAATGTTCCCGCAACGTCTGCTCGGCGGAGGGGAGCTTGAATCCCTCCGGATCCCTTGCGCAGAGGCTTACGCCCTTGCTCTCAGCCAGGCGATCCACGAGGGGCTTCGGGAAGTTCTGCGGGTAGAGCAACTCGCGTGGCTGCAGCCTGGAGAGTTCATCCTGCAGGTCGGTCTGGGCCAGGCTCCCGTGAAACTCCATGACCCAGAAGTCTCCGGTAGAGAGGTCCAGCGAGGCCAGGCCGAGAGCCGGCGCCAGCCCGCCGTGAGGCGCGGAGCCGGCGTCGGAGGGGGCTGCGGCGACTGCGGCCAGAAAGTTCGACTCCCCCGGAGACAAGAGTTCCGTGTCGATCAACGTGCCGGGAGTATAGAGGCGGACGACTTCCCGTTTGACCAGGCCCTTCGCCAGTTTCGGGTCTTCCACCTGGTCGCAGAGGGCCACCGTTTTGCCGGCCCTGAGCAACTTGGCGATGTAGCCGGTGGCCGCATGGTGGGGGACGCCGCAGAGGGGGACCGGGTCGGCGCGGGTCTTGTCTCGCGAGGTCAGGGTGATGGAGAGGAGCCGCGAGGCTTCTTCCGCGTCCTCGTAGAACATTTCGTAGAAGTCGCCCACGCGGAAAAACAAGATGGCGTCCCGGTGGACGTTCTTGATCTCCCGATATTGGCGCATCAGGGGGGTGAGGTCCCCGTCATTCATGGAGGGGCTCCTCGGTGCGATCCCGTTGCCCGGCGGCTTGCCGGGATGTTTTTTCGAGGGCTTGTCGCACCTGCTCCAAATCGGCCTCCGCCTCCTGCAAGGCCTTCGTTTTCCTCCTGAGTTCCAGCCGCCCACGAACCCAGGCGGGAAACAACAGGATGGACGCGACGAGAATGCCGATGGCAAAGGCGCTGAGGACCGGCCTCCACAATTCGGTGGAGGCTTCGCGCAAGCCGAAGAAATAGCGGAGCGTGACTTCTTGCTCCTGGTTTTGGAGGAAAAAGGTGAGGGACAGGAGCAAGAGGATGGCAACTAAGATCCATCGGATCATGGGCGTGACTTGGGCCTCCGTGCGAGGGTTGCTGTGCGGCCGGACCGAACGGCTGGTCCGGCCTTGGTGCGCGGCTCCGCCGTTGGCCCGACGCGTTTGCCCGGCCTCGGCGCGAGGACCGCGCGGAATCGCGCGCGCAGCTTGCGGTACGTCGCCAGGAGGTGTTCGGGAATCACACGGGTTTCCGCAAACAGCGGCATGAAATTCGTATCGCCATTCCAGCGCGGCACGATGTGCAGATGCACGTGGTCTTCAATTCCGGCCCCGCTGACTCGCCCAAGATTGATGCCGAGGTTAAATCCTTCCGGTCCGATCTCGTCCCGCAGGACCCGGAGGGAGAGGTTGGTCAACGTGATCAGTTCGAGCGCGCTTTCCGGAGACAGGGCTTCCAGGCTGTTGACGTGGGCATAGGGCGCCACCATGAGGTGGCCGCTGTTGTAGGGGAAGAGGTTCATGATGACGAAGCCGTGGGTTCCTCGGTGCAAGACGAGGTTGGTCGCGTCGCGCCGTTCTCGACTCTTCGCGCAAAAGATGCACCGGGCGGCTTTGCGGGTGTGTTGCACATAGGCCATGCGCCAGGGCGCCCAGAGGACCTTCATGGCCTGCGCTGCTCCTTGCCGTTGGGTCCGGCGGCGTCTTTCCGGAGCGCTTCTTGCTGCATGAGGCGGGTCAGCAAACGGTGTGAGGAAGGGCCTGTGGCCTTCAGCACCGCCGCGCGTATGGTTTTGCTTCGGTGGGAGAGGTGCACCTCCAGGCGATCCGCCGGCAGGTCTGCGCCGGCCTTCTCGGCCCATTCGATGGCCACAACGTGGCGCTCGTCAAGGTAGTCCGACAGGCCGAGGTGGTGAAGGTCCGTGGCGGAGTCGAGACGGTACAGGTCCGCATGGGCGAGGGGCAACCGGCCTCGATATTCCTGGATCAGGACGAACGTCGGGCTGCTCACGCTCCGAGGCGCTGCCCCGATCCCGACGGCAAGCCCTCGAACCAGCGTGGTCTTGCCCGTCCCCAACTCTCCGAACAAGGCGATGACCTCGCCGCCGCGCAGGGCTTGGCCGATGCTCAACCCAAGCCGTTCGGTCTCCGTGGCCGAGCGCAGGCGTCGCTCCCATTCGATGGATTGCCCGGCCGAGCGTGGGGCCTGTCGAGGCGGAGACAAGCGGACGGGGCGGTTGGCTTTGGGCTGTCGCGCAAGCGATGGTGGTTCGTTCCGGTTCACGGGTCTTGGGTGCTTTCTAAAGGGTCATGGGAACTGCGCCTGTTCCATTGATGGCTTGGGGGATTCGCTCGATGACATCGCCCGCGATCATGCCGGCCAGGCCGAACTCGGCCGCAGCCAGGTCCCCGGCCAGGCCGTGGAAATAGGTGCCGGCACAGGCGGCCTCCCAGGGGCTCAGGCGCTGTGCCAAGAGGCCGACGAGGATGCCGGTCAAGACATCGCCGGTGCCGGCCGTGGCCATGCCGGGGTTGCCGGTCGGGCAGATCGTCACCCGTCCGTCCGGATGGGCCACGACGGTCCTGGCTCCTTTCAGGACCAGCATGACCCCGCGCCGGTTGGCAAAGCGCGTGGCAATGCCGATCCGGTCCTCATTGATCGATTGAGGGGTGGCCTCTTCCTCCAGCCGTGCCATCTCGCCGGGATGGGGCGTCAGGATCAACGGGGCTTTGCATTCGGCGAGCAGCGCGGGACGTCCGGCCAGGGCGTTTAAGGCATCGGCGTCCAGCACGGCCGGTTTTTCCAGTCGTGGGATCAGGGCCTGGAGCAGGTCCACGGTCTCGGGGTGGGTTGTGAGGCCTGGCCCGATCGCGACGGCGCTTCGCGCATGGACAAAGGCCAGGAGACGGTCCAGCCCGGACCGCGCCAGGGTTCGGGCTTTCGTTTCAGGCATGGGGACGGTCATCGCTTCCAGCAGCTTGGCTTCGAGCGTGTCGTTGACGCTCGAAGGGGTGGCGACGGTTACCAAACCGGCTCCGATCCGAAGGGCCGCCTTGGCGGCCAGGGCGGCCGCGCCGGTCTTGCCGACGGACCCGGCAATGACGCCGGCATGACCGTAAGTGCCCTTGTGCGAGGACGGCAAGCGGCGCGGGAGGAGGCGGTTTGCTTCCTCGATGGTCATCAGTGCGATCCGGCTGGGGACTTCGTCCGCGAAGGAGGGAGGAATGCCGATATCGACGATCCGAACGGTTCCCGCATGGTCGATGCCGGGGCCGATATAGAGCCCCAGCTTGGGCAGGGCGAAGGTCACGGTGAGCGACGCCCGTACTGCGGCTCCCATGACGGCTCCCGTGTCGGCATGGACGCCAGACGGCAGATCAACCGCGACCACCGGCAGGGCGGAGGCCGTGATAGCCTCGATCGCCGCGCGATAGGGTCCTGCGACCGGCGCCGAGAGGCCGGTGCCCAGGAGCGCGTCCACGATCAGGTGGCTTTTCCTCAAGAGTGTCCCGATGCGTTCGCCGGAAGGGGCGACGTGC
>Ga0194120_10007926_pt1 | contig 14279 bp, 16 predicted proteins | sample TA2MahCa65mmetaG_FD_148642 | JGI IMG/M metagenome (GOLD analysis project Ga0194120, IMG submission 148642) | Freshwater microbial communities from Lake Tanganyika, Tanzania - TA2015019 Mahale Deep Cast 65m | ecosystem: Environmental > Aquatic > Freshwater > Lake | place: Tanzania: Lake... | reverse complement strand
ATGCATTCCTCCTTGTGTTGGGAAAGGAATGCATCGTGAGCCAAATGATCGCGCAGGCAAGACCGTGAGCAGATTGTTAACGATGTGTTGGCACATAATCATGTAAACGATGTCCTGGCACTCATCACCTAGTTGAAACGGAGGCGCGCTGAGGCAGAGGCCGTATGCTCCGCTCTGTCCTCTTGCTCTGGTTCGGGGCTGTAGGGGATGGGGTCTGGTTCGTGGCTGCTACGTCCCGTGGCACTTCTTGTATTTCTTGCCGGAGCCACAGGGGCAGGGGTCGTTGCGGCCCACTTTGTCCTCGGCCCGGTGTACGGTCTGCGGCGCAGCCGGTTCGTCGCCCCGGTTGAGGGTCATGCGGACAGGCGGCTGGGGTTGGGGCGGAGGGGGAGGCGCCTCGCCCTTGACGGCTTGCACGCGGAAGAGCCGCTCCAGCGCGTCGGCCTTGATGCGTTCCATCATGGCCGAGAACATGTCGAAGCCTTCCCGTTTGTATTCGAGCAGGGGGTCTTTCTGTCCGTAGCCGCGCAGGCCGATGCCGTCTCGGAGTTGATCCATCGCCAGCAGGTGGTCTTTCCAGTGGTGGTCGATGACTTGGAGGAGCAGCATCTTTTCCAAATACCGCAGCAAATCCTGGCCGAGGGCCTGTTCCTTCTGCCCATAGGCGAGGCGGATCCGTTCTTGGAGTTCTTCGCGCAGGGCGTCCCGTCCCAGATCGTGCAGATCGTCCAGGTTGCCCGCGTGCTGGATGAAGTCCGGGCCGAACTGCAGATGCAGGGCTTCCACCAGACCCTTGAAATCCCATTCCTCCGGGTACTGTTCGGCGGGGCAGTAGACGTCCACGAGGGAATCCGCCACTTCCGTCGTCATCTGCTGGATTTCGTCGGTGATGTCTTGGCCGCAGAGGACGGCGCGCCGGTGCTGGTAGATGACTTCGCGCTGCTTGTTCATGACGTCGTCGTATTCCAGCAGCTGCTTGCGGATGTCGAAGTTGTGCGCTTCCACCTTCTTCTGGGCGTTCTCGATCGCGCGGGTAACCATGCCGTGTTCGATGGGCACGCCTTCCTCCATGCCCAGTTTGAGCATGAGGTTCGAGATGCGTTCGGAAGCGAAGATGCGCAGCAGGTCGTCTTCGAGGGAGAGGAAGAAGCGGGAGGAGCCGGGGTCTCCCTGCCGGCCCGCGCGGCCCCGGAGCTGGTTGTCGATGCGCCGGCTCTCGTGCCGTTCGGTGCCGAGGATGTGCAGGCCGCCCAGCGCCAGCACCTCCTGTTTGTCTTTGTCGCAGTCGGCCTTGATCTCGTCGTAGATCTGCTTCTTGCGGTCCTCGGGCAGGTCGTCGCCTTGGTAGAGAATCTGTCGGAACGAAAAGTCCGGGTTGCCGCCCAGGAGAATGTCGGTGCCGCGGCCGGCCATGTTCGTGGCGATCGTAACCGCGCCCTTGCGGCCGGCTTGGGCGATGATCTCGGCTTCCTTCTCGTGGTACTTGGCGTTCAGAACGTTGTGTTTGATGCCCTGTCGCTTGAGGTGGCCGGCGAGGCGTTCCGACTTCTCGATCGAAATCGTGCCGACCAGGACCGGCTGGCCGCGTTCGTGGCAGTCCTTGATCTCCTCCACGATCGCGTCGAACTTCTCCTTCTCGGTCCGGTAGATGACGTCGGCGTAGTCCTTGCGGATCATGGCCCGGTTGGTCGGGATCACGTTCACGTCGAGGTTGTAGATCTTGGCGAACTCGCCGGCTTCCGTGTCGGCCGTGCCGGTCATGCCGGCCAGTTTGGCGTACATGCGGAAATAGTTCTGGAAGGTGACCGAGGCCAGCGTCTGGTTCTCGTTGGCGATCTTGACGCCTTCCTTCGCCTCCACCGCCTGGTGCAGGCCGTCGCTCCATCGGCGTCCCGGCATCAGGCGGCCGGTGAACTCGTCCACGATGATGACCTCGCCGTCCTTGACGACGTAGTCCACGTCCCGCTTGTAGATGGCATAGGCCAGCAGCGCCTTGACGACGTGGTGGACCAGGTCCATGTGGGCGAGGTCGTAGAGGTTCTCCACGCCCAGCAGCTTTTCGACGCGCACGTTGCCCTCGTCGGTCAGGGCGGCGGTCTTGGTTTTTTCCTCGATCGTATAGTCCCGGTCGATCTTGAGCTGCGGGATGATCGCGTTGATGCGATAATAGAGGTCGGTGGTCTCGTCCGTGGGGCCGGAGATAATCAGCGGCGTGCGGGCCTCGTCGATCAGGATGCTGTCCACCTCGTCCACGATCGCGAAGTTCGCCTCCCGCTGCACGCACTGGCTGATGTCGCTGACGATCAGGTTGTCGCGCAGGTAATCGAAGCCGTACTCGTTGTTGGTGCCGTAGGTGATGTCGGCCCGGTAGGCCTCGGTTCTTGTACAGGGCCGCAGGTGCTGGAGGCGTCGGTCCGCCGGCTCGTAGGTGGGATCGAAGAGGAACGAGGCGTCGTGCTGGATCACGCCTACCGACAGGCCCAGGGCATGGTAGAGCGGCGCCATCCACTGCGCGTCCCGTTTGGCCAGGTAGTCGTTGACCGTGACCAGGTGCGCCCCCTTGCCCGTGAGGGCGTTCAAATAGAGCGGGAGCGTGGCGACCAGGGTTTTGCCCTCGCCGGTTTTCATCTCGGCGATCTTGCCTTGGTGAAGGACCATGCCGCCCAAGAGCTGTACGTCGAAGTGCCGCATGGCCAAGATCCGCTTGGAGGCTTCCCGGCAGACCGCAAAGGCTTCGGGCAGCAGGCTGTCGAGCGGTTCCCCTGCCTCGATCCGCTTGCGAAACTCCAGGGACTTGTCGCTGATGGCCTGGTCCGACAGGGGGGCGATGGTCGCTTCCAAGGCGTTAATGCGGACCACGATTGGCCGGAGACTGTTAATCTCGCGGTCGTTTTTGCTGCCGAAAATCAGGTTCAGAGCGCGTGCGAGCATTGGTCTAACCCATTCAGACTAAAGACATATTTTCAACGAACAAAAATCAGTATACAGGATTTTTGACCGGAATCCTATAGGAAACGCCGCCGCACTTCTCACCTTGACAAGGATGGCCTATCCCGCTAACATGGCCGGCGATATCCCTATGCGTAGAGTCCTTCAACAGTCTGTCGCCGTCGGCCCCACGGTCTGCCTGCTGCTGCTCAGCGGCTTGGTGTACGTCCAGGCCATGGAGCATGCGGCGCACCATGCGCACCACCAGGCCGCCACCCATGCGAGCGTCCTCTGCTCCTGGATGTGCGCGGCGGGGCAGAGTCTTGAAGGGGAAGTTGCTGTTGTCCAGGCGGACTTCAACCCCCTCGCGCTGGCCGATCCGCCTGTGTCTCACGATCCGCTGACTCCTGTTCTTGCCTCCCCCGTCACCCGCGGTCCCCCATCCTTCTCCGCCTAAGCCGCTCAATCAGCCGTCAGTCATACAGTTCAGCCCTTGGAGGCTGACCGCTGCTTGCAAGGCGCCATGCTCCGGCGGTGAACGCTATCTATTCCAATAAGTGGGGACCGTTGAATCGACCATGAACACGACGATGTCAGGACAATTCGGAGAAACCAGACAGTATGCCCAGAGCTGGGCGTTCTCTTTGCTGTTTCACGCTCTGGCTGTTGGGTCGGCGGTAGTCTTTCTGGGAGATTTAAATCTCGTTCCTGAACCGGAGCCCTTCAAGTGGGACGTGGCTTTGGTGGAGACGTCCAAGCCCAAGTCGGAAGAGCAACCGGCTGCGGCTCAAGCGAAACCGATCCAACCTTCTCCGACCAAGTCTGCGCAAACTGCCCAGACACCGGTTGAGCCAAAGCCGGTTCCGCAACCGGTGCAGACTGTGCAAGCAGTGCAACCGGTTCGGCAGGAAAGCCCGCAACCTGTGCCGCCTGCTCCGATAGTGAGCCAGCCGGTTCATCCGCCTACTCCTCCGGTTGAAGCGCCGCAGGAAAAGCCGAAAGAAGAAGAACTTGTCCGGACCGCGACAGCCTATTCGGCTCCCAGCGAGCCGGCTGTGCCGGCAAGCCATGTGAGCCCGGTTGTGCCGGCGCACCAGGAAGCTCCGTCGGTCTCCCATCATTCAGAAGCGGTCGCGGCGGCTGCTCCAACCGTCGCCCCATCGGCGCCGGCGTCTGTTGCGGCTGCACTTCAGCATTCTGCCGAAGAATCGCCGCCAGCTTCTGTGCATGGCCAGCTCGTCGCCAAGGAAAGCACGGCGAGCAACGAAATGTCGCTCATCAAGGAAGCCTCGCTCGGGGAAGCCTCGGCCAGGCCGGCTTCGACCGGGAAAGCCGACTTTGGCTGGCTGGCGAAGTCCCTGTGGGAGCGGGTGGCCATGTTGAAACGGTACCCGCGTGTGGCCAGAGCCAACCATATGGAAGGAAGGGTGCTCCTTCGGGTCGTGATCAAGGATGACGGCCACATCAGGGATTTGCAGGTGGCGGAAAGCTCGGGACACCCAGAGTTGGATCAGGACGCCCTTGAAATCGTGCGGCGGGCCTGTCCCTTGAAGCTCGCCCATCCCCTCGGACGATCGCATGTAGTGGTGCAGATCCCAATCAATTATCGGCTTGAGCACTGATACTGAAACGCTGAGTGCAGAATGCTGAACGATGAATTGAAGACAAGGAGTCTGAGATGAAAGACCTTTCATTCAGCGTTCATACTTCATCGTTCATCGTTGGGATGGTCGCTCTGGGTGGGGCCGCTCTTGTCGTTGCAGCGGAGCCAGGCAACAGATCTGCCGCCGAGATCAAGCTCGGGCCGAAACAGACGATCGACCATGCGGCAAGGTCTGTGTCGGGTCCGTCGCTCAAGGTGGATGAGCGAGGCACCGTCCATATCACCTGGATGGAGGAAGATAAAAAAGAAGTCCGCTCCGTGCGCTACGCAAGGATTTTACAGCCGGGCGGGCCCGTGGGCGTCCCCGTGCACGTCAACCAGCCTGACGAGTCGCCTTACTGGCGGCAGGAAGCGCCGGCCCTCGCGGTGAACGGCGAAGAGGTCTTTGTCACGTGGGCCCTGTCGCATCCGAAGGCGGGTCCCGACAAGCCCTTTACCAGCGAACTGCGGCTCAGCCGGTCCATCGACGGCGGCCAATCGTTCCAGCCCTCGGTGCTGGTCAACGATGACAACCAGGTCGTCGCCCATAGTTTTGATTCGCTGCACATCGGCCACGATGGGACCCTGCACATCGCCTGGATCGACGGCCGGGATGGGAAGAAAGATCCCGGGACCTATGCGACCCGCTCCACTGACCATGGCCAGACCGTCGCCAAGAACCGGAAGATTGACGAAGACACCTGCGTCTGCTGCCGGACCGCCTTGTCCACGGCGCCGGATGGGACTGTGTACCTGGCCTGGAGAAAAATTCTGGAGGGGAATATCCGCGAAACGGTCGTGGCCTATTCTACAGACGGTGGGCAGACGTTCTCATCGCCGGTCATCGTGGGACACGATCGCTGGGTCTATGCCGGCTGCCCGCACCGGCCGGCTTCGCTGGGGGTGGACCGCCAGGGCCGCCTCTACGTCGTCTGGTATACCGAGGGGGCGGATGAGACACCTGCGATCTACCTGGCCTATTCGGACGACCAGGGTCGGACATTTTCACCGAAACAGGCGTTGAATGCCTCCAAGGGCACCTTCCCAGACCATCCGCAGATGGCAGTCGACGGGCAGGGGCGGGTGGTCGTGGTCTGGGAGGAGCAGTCGCCCGTCCGCCGGGAGGTCGTGATGCGCTACTCCTTCGATCGAGGACAGACCTTCAGTCTGCCGATCAAGCTGAACGAGAAGAAGGGGCAGAGCCCTGTCGTTGCGATGAACAACCAGGGCTTCGTGGCCTTGGCCTGGATGGAACATGCCATGCTTGGCCACAAAACGGTTCTGCAGACCTTGCAACTGCCGCAGGGGCTCGGAGTGACCGCCCAGAATTAGCCGGCGGCGAGTTGGAAGATGGAGATGAATCGATCGGGGTGGCGCAGGATTGGCGAAAGAGGGGCGGCGCTCTTGCTGCTTGGTTTGCTGGCTTGTGCCGTGGTCCCATCGGCTCTGGCGGAAGCCGTGCTTGATCCGATCAAGGCTCTCAAGATCAGCCGGACAGCCTCCGGCAGCGAGGCGCCGGTCTTCAGCCTTACCCAACTCGATGGGCAGGAGGTCCAATCGAAAGACCTGCGCGGGAAAGTGGTGGTGCTGAATTTCTGGGCAACTTGGTGTGGGCCCTGCAAGGAAGAAATGCCGGCTCTCGATCGGCTGCGTCGGCAGTTCGATCGGAAGGACGTCGCGGTCTATACCATCACGACCGATTTGCAGCGGGACGGGATCAAGGCCTTCATGGATCATCTGGGACTCGGACTGCCTGTCCTGCTCGATGAGGACAAGGACGTCTCCAGTGCCTTTCTGGTGCGCGGCTTGCCCACGACAGTCTTGATCAGACGAGACGGGAAACTGGTCGGCCGGGCCGTGGGGCCGAGGGCTTGGGATAGCCCTGAAGCTGTTGCCTTAGTCAGGGCTCTGACGGAGCCGGTCCCATGAAACGCCTGCAATCCGTCCGGCTGCTTTCCCCGATCGCCGTCTCGCTCGCGCTGCTTTATGTTGTCCTGGCCATCGTCGCGTCTGTTTGTCTCTTCGACCATCCCGCTTCACAGGCGAGCAGCCACCACCATTCCAGCCAGCAGTCCGGCAAGGCCGTCCATTCGGCCCTCTGCGTCTGGGCCTGCCAGGCTAATCCCGGTACAAGCTTAGTTTCGGCTGTGCCCCTGGTACAGCCGGTCCTGCTCGTCCTGGTCTTGCTTCTTGTCTCCTGCTCCGTCCTGTCCAGGTTCCGCCGCTACCAGCTCTTTCCGCGCGGTCCGCCGCACGGTCTCTGATCACAATCCCGCGAAACCAATAACCATCTCGTGGATCCCCGGCGCGCTCCTCTTCGAGGAGAGGCGTGGGAGTCCGTGTGTGATCTCACTGGGGAAATATTTCACCGGTGGCAAGGTATCTATCCGCGCCCAAAGTCATAAGCGAACAGCTTCTCCCGGCACATGTGATCGAAGTGCCGGGTTCAAGCAAGCTTGGTATGGAGGATTGTATGAAAGGCTGTCAGTCGAGAGGGCGTCAGGCCCTGCGTAGCGGAGCGGTCATCGCGCTCGCGGCGCTCAATCTGTTTCTGTGGTGGGGGGGCGCAGCCCTGGCGCAAGAGCCGCTCCTTCCACCGAAGGCTGAAGAGGAACGGGCTCAACGCAAGGAGAAGCTGGAGAAACAACTCAAAAAGATTCTCGACGAGATCGATGAACTTCAGCGAGCGGGAGTGCCGGCCGAAGGCGGAGAGACGCCCGGAGGCGCCGGCATCGTCAAAAGCCGTGTCGAGCCGGAAGAACCGGGCGTCGCGCCGGAAATGGAACTGGTGGATGTGAGCATCGTCAGTAATCGTGTTCAGAAGCATCCGGAGGGCATTTCGCTCTCGGCAACCCCTCGGTCCGAATACGACTCCCAGCCGACGAGACACATGCGAGAGTCTTTGGAGTCGCTGCCCGGTGTGATCGTCCGACAAGCGAATGGGCCTCGGGATTTCAGCATCTCGATTCGCGGTTCAGGAGTCAAGACCACGTTCGCGATCAGGGACATCAAGATGTACGAAGACGGGATCGGCCAAACCCAGTCCGATGGCTTGACTCGAATGGACTTGCACGATCCCTGGTTCATGGAGAGCGTGGAGGTCACCCGAGGCGCGTCCTCTTCGCTGTACGACAACTATGCCCTCGGCGGGATGGTGCAGTTCAAGACTCGGCGCGGCCGCGACATCAACGGCGTTGAGGCGTTCTTCAGCGGCGGCTCGTACGGCTATCAGAAGTATGCCTTTGCCGCCGGTCAGCAGACCAAGAACACCGATATCGCCCTGTTCGCCAGCCAAGTGGCTGAGGACGGCTATATCAACCACAGCGGCTATAACACCCAAAGCCTCAACTTCAATTTTCGCATCAAAATTGACGACAAGCAGAACCTCTACTTCAAGGCCATCACAAATTGGCTCGACGCTCAAGTGCCGACCCGGTTGACACTCTCGCAGTTTGCGAGCAATCCGCGGCAGGCCGGCGGCACCGGTTGCACCACCTCGTCTTGCAACGATGCCTTGCTCTTGGCCCAGCGGCGGCTGGACCGGCGGACGATCGTCGGCGGCCTCTACGAGCGGCAGATTGACGCCAGCACCGTACTGACGGTGGAAGGCGATTACGATGTCAAGGATATCAATCAGGCGTTTGCCCAGATTTCCGACAACATCAACCCCAATTGGAAGCAGTACACAGACCTGCGGCACGACGGACATCTGGCCGGCATGCCGCTCAAAAGCTATGTCGGGTTTTTCGTGAACAACATGGAACAAGAAGGGCAGACCTTTGCCAATTCCATCAACGGCACCGGCACGCGGGGAGTCCTGCGGCAAAATAACCGCGGCACGATTCGGAATATCGGCGGGCGTTTTCGCGAAGAACTGGAGTTTGCGCCGAAATGGACCTTGGCGGCCGGGTTGGGGTACGAGCAATCAATGGTGAGCGTGCGGACCACCAGCTACACGTCGGCGGGCGCCGTCAATACCCGGGCGAATGTGGACCGCACCTATGACAACTGGGCGCCGGAAATGTCCCTCACCTGGAAGCCGGCCGAGGGCTACAAGCACTGGGTTCGAGCGTCCACGGGCTATGGGATACCTGGATTCAGCAATCTGACCACCAACCCCTTCACCGGGCTGGCCGGCACGAACTTCGATCTCAAACCGCAGAAGAACTTGAACCTCGAAATCGGCACCGACTCGAAACTCGCCAAGGATTTCTCAGTCCAACTCGTCGGGTACTGGATCTTCTTCAAGAACGAAATCATCTCGCAAGTCGTGTCGACGACGGGCGGGACGGCGTCGATCAACGCCGACGGGTCGGAATATCGAGGCATCGAGCTCAGCTACGACTGGCGCCCCTGGGCTGGGTGGCGATTCTCAGGCGCCTATACCCATGTGAATGGCACGTACACCAATTTCAAGGACCGGTATCTGGTCGGCGGCGTGCCGACGGATTTCGTGAGAGATGGGAAACAGGTCCCCAATGTGGCGCGGGATGTGCTGAATTTCAAGGAAGCCTATGATCACCCGTCGGGATGGGGGGGATGGTTCGAGACGAGCTACTGGAACAGTTATTACCTCAACAACGCCAATACGGTCGGCGCGCCGGCCTACTGGCTGATGAATGCCAACATTCACAAGAATCTTGAGTTTACAAACAGCCCCTATCATGTTCGCTTCGCCAAGTTCTACTTCGAGATGGACAACATTGCCGACAAGACGTACGTGGCCTCCGGCAACGTGGTTGCGGATAGCACAGCGGATGCGAACAAGACGCTGTTCTTCGCCGGCTATGGACGGGCCATCTACGCGGGGTTGACGTTGGGGTTCTGACGGGGAGGGAGCCATGAGAAACTTCGTGCGGGCTGCACTTGTTTCGACGGTTTGCGGTCTGGCCTGTGGCATCTTCTGGCTTGCCGGGGAAGGCTGGGCGCAGGAAGCTCCGGTTCAGGACGATGCCGCTCGCGCCGCACGGATCAGGGAAATCCAGGCGCAGGCGGCGCAACTGCGAAGCGAATTGGAGGCGTTGAACCGGACACGGGCCACCAGGAAACCGCCGGCGGTCAAAAAATCGGCGGCCGCCAAGACACCGCCGGAGGGGGTGTCTCGATCGACGGTGACGCGGGAAGAGTTCACGGAGCAGCCGACCAGGCACATGCGCGAATCGCTGGAGTCCCTGCCGGGCATGACGGTCCGGCAAGGCGATGGTCCGCGAGACTTCAATATCTCGATTCGCGGTTCCGGCTCCGGTGGCGGCCGATAGGGAAGACAGCGGGCAAGGCTGCCGATCGCGCACATCGACCGTTGATCGGTGTAGCAGGCGTGCGCAATCGTCAGTAGACAAACCGTCGGGATCGGGTCTAAATGATAGACTCGAGAGATAAGAATAGATGTGAGGACGTTCAACCCGTGAAGCGTGCACTGTTCCCCATGGCCGTCGTGCTGGCGGGGCTCTACATCCTGCTGGCCGTGACGGCTTCGGTCTGTCTCTTCGGTCATGGGGAGGCGGACGTCGGCGGGCACCATCATCAGCATTCGGGCGAGGCCGCCCATTCGTCGCTCTGTGTCTGGGCCTGCCAGGCCAACGAAGGTCCGATCCAGACCTCCACGCCCCAGGCCCTGCTCCTTGTCCTGCTGAGCTTGGGGCTCAGCCGCTCCATCGCGGTTCCCGCGTTGGAAGTCTCTTTCGGTTCGACCCCCGCCCGCGCGCCTCCCCGCTGATCCTATCCCTATTGCTCGTCGTCGCGCCGACTGAGGTGCGTGCGCGCTCGTCCCGAGCCCGGTCTGGGCTGCCTCTCGGAGCATCGCGAGGCCGAGCTGGGGAGGCGTGCGCCGCGCCGGCCGTTCGGCATAGGGTGTCCACAAGAATTGACATGGGTCCGGGGTGGACTGGCCTCCTTACCCCGACCCGTACCGGGGCGCAGGTGGTCCTCCTAGCCTGCTCCCCGGCCCTTGATCTGTGAATGGATGGAAGTCCGCGCGTCAACTTCTGGCAAAGGAGTGAACCACGGTGATGATACGAGTGAGGGCGGGATTGGTCTTGGCGATTCTTTCTGGCGCGGTCACGGTCTTGGCCGAGGAGCGGCCCGGTCCCGTCTGGCAAGCCGACGCGCACAACGTGGGGCATGCGATCGTTCAGATCGGCGGGCGGATGTGCGAATACCACCGCGCCGACGTGGAGGAGGCGTTGCGCCGGTTCGACGCGGTGCGGCAGGTCGAGTTTCTGAACAACCATGGCACGGTGCTGGTCCGCTTCGAGGACGGCACGGTGCGGCCCGAACAGTTGGCGCAGGCGGTCGAACGGGCGCTGGCCATGGGATGGGGCTGCAAAGCCTGGGTCGAATGAAGGGTCGCGCATCGATATGACGAGTATCGCGACGAGCGGACGAAAACAAACCGGTTGTCGGTTGAAACGACGGCGCGGAGACGGACCCGGATGAGGCGGTTTAGCCTACCTCCCTTGGCGGGTCCTGCGGGCGGCGGCCGAAAGCTGCCGCTCGCCCCGCGCCGATCCGATCGAGAGGGGGGAAGACCATGGATAAGCCGTTGCTGCGTGTCGGTGAGGCGGCGCACGTTCTCAACGTCAGTCGCTGGACGATCTATCGCTGGATCGAGGAGGGCCGTATCGAGGGCACGAAGCTTGGCAAGGGGAGCCTGCGGGTGTTCCGCGATTCCGTGGCAGCGTTAGTGGAACGGAACCGGACAGATGGTTCCACGGTGCGCCTTATGATTCGTCGGACTGCCATGCGGTAAGGGATGGGAATCCCCTGACGCTGAACGTCTCCGTTCGCAGAAGGCGAAACTGGGTCCGAGTCGGTCGGCCTACCTCCTCGGGCCCTTTCGGGGTGAACGGCTTTTCCTCCTGTGCCGTTCACCCTGGCCCATCGGATTACGTTTCACGTCCGTCAAAAAGTCATGAGCCTGTTATGGCGGGCATCACCTCAATCGGGGAGAAAGAATGAAGCTAGGTAAGCCTCACACGATAGTTCCGATGGTCTGGATTGTCCATGCCTTGGTTCTCGTGACGTGCCTCGGTTATGTGGCAACGGTCTCGTACGCCGAGGAAGCGGACCTCTGGCGCATCTACACAGAGGCCGGAACTGAGTCGTTGCGCGAAGGCCGCTATGCTGACGCAGAGAAATGGCTCGTTGCAGCTCAGGTCGAAGCCGAGAAGTCCGGGGGTGACCACACAGTCCAGCGTGGCGATATGCCTGAATAACTTGGCGGAGTTGTATCGGGGACAAGGTCGGTACGTCGATGCAGAGCTCCTCTATCGCCGGGCGCTGGTAATCCTCGAAAAATCTTATGGATCAGATCATCCCAAAGTCGGCGCCACGCTGAATAACCTCGGGATGCTCTATAAAAATCAGAGGCTGTACGCGCTGACGGAGCCGTTTTATCAACGTGCGATCGCTGTGCGAACGAAAGCACTGGGAGCCGATCATCCCACGGTCGCGGCCAGTCTAAACAATCTGGCAAGTCTGCGCCACGCGCAGGGCGTGCATTGGGAAGCGGAGCGGCTCTATCAGCGCGCCTTAACGATCACGGAAAAGACGTTCGGACAGGACCATCAACCGCTTGCCACGATTCTGAACAACTTGGCGTTGATTGCTGAAGAACAGGGACGATATGTCGAGGCAAAATTTCATTATCAACGATCCTTGGCCATTATGGAGAAAGTTTCCGGAAGCGACCCTCTGTACCTCGCCACGAGTCTTGAAAACTATGCGGGCCTCTGTCGAAGAATGGCGCAACCCGTTGAGGCGAACCTGCTCGAAGCCCGCGCCATGGCGATCCGCGCAAAATATACGGGAGAGATGCAGGCGAAGTTGCGTTGATAACCGCCATTAGCAAATTGTGATTCGGAGGATGCACATGTGGATGAAATGGGTAGGCTTTCCAATGATGGTATGTCTGGGGATCGTGCCGTTCGCCACCCTTGACGCGCGCCGGCGCATCAGCTATCCTCGGATGATGCTGGGGAGTGCTCGAAGTATGTCTTGGAGTTACCCGCTGAATTGGCTCCGGCCATGGAAGGTCCGGCACTCACGCTGGCGGCTCTGGCTGACCGGGGAGCGATGGCGTCCTTGAGCCCGGCCCTGCAGGCGCTTTCCGTGGTTCTCCATCCAGCCGAGCGAGTTCACATACCGGTTGTACCAAAGTCAGGGGGAGAGCCCCAGGAGGCCTACGCAGGACTTTTAGTGTTTTCGGTGCCGAAGGATGGCGCCTATCGCATCAGCTCAAATTCCCCCATCCTGTTCAAAGTGGTAGGAAGCCGGGGGACTGTGGGTTCGCATGCGTTTGAGATCCGGTCAGGGTGTGGCAAGATTTTCAAAAGCTTCACATTCCAGCTTCAGGCCGGTGCAACCTACTGGCTCGAATTAGCCGCCAATATCCGGGAGGCCAAGGTGGTGATCTCACCGGAATGAACGCGGTCCATACGTGACTGTGCGGGTCTTGGTTGGGTGGCCTCCTTGCCTGGACCTGCCCTGGGATGTAGGGCGAAGGTCTTTCCCCTGTGGCTTTCGCTCCTGCTTCTCCAGGGATCGACGTGCCATGCGTGTGGTTCCTGCGGGGGAGGTTCACTAATCAAGGCGCGTCGCATGTCGTGGGGATCGGAGCGTACTGAATTCCAATGGAACTGGATTAGTTCCGGGTGTTGTAGACCCTTCACCCGGCAATTTCTGGGCTGATGAACAGGAAGGTGATCTGAAGATGGAAGATCAGACAGCATCGAGGGCGCAGACGAACCTGTTGCTTATCGTGATCCGTTTGCTCGCTTTTGCGATGACGGTGAAGGAGCGCGAATGGCTTTTGCCTACTCGCCTCTCTGGTATGGGCCTGGCTGATTACGAGGTCTGGCCGAAGCTGCGCTTAGAGGTCAAGAAGGGCCGGGGTACGCAGATTCTCACGTTCTACGTAGACCCAGAGGGAGCGACGATCGCAGACGACCAGACGTTCCCTTAGGGGACCGTCTTCATCATGGAGGTCTGGGCGAACACGAATTTGGGGAAGAGAAGCCACCCCGATGTCTTCGTGATGGTTAAGACCGGGGATTTGGGTCAGCACTGTACCGCATCGGCTGACAAGGGAGTCTGGGAATGGGCGTTCTATAAGCGAAGGCTGAAAAATAGCCGGGATGTCATGGCACAACCTGGGAAGGCCGGACCCAACAGACTTCCATTAGAGGGCCCTTCGCACGAACTCGTTGGTGAATAGCGGAGGGGTTGTGATGAACGAGAAGCTATGTCAGTGAGGGTGGAGGTTCAACGCAGCGAGGGGAAAGGGGGTGGGGCGAGTGAAATGACTGCCGCATTCAGCGGGTTGAGAGTGTCTGTGCAAGAGACAAAATGATGTGATTGACGAACAGGAGGAAAGGACCAACCCATGAAAAGGACAATCAGGACCATGATGACGCTTGCGTTTCTCTTCCTCTTCTGCCTCGGCTTACCGTTGGCTGAGGACCTGTCCTATGCCGAGGCGCCTGGAGACCACGTCAAGGAGAGCGTGAAACATACCAGGGAAGGGATCAGCCATGCGAAAGAGGCCGTCAAGCACCTGGAGGCGTCGTTCAAGGCCGGAGGAGGGGATGCGCATGCCAAAGAGGCGCTCCAGCACGCCAAGGACGCGATCAAACACGCGGAAGAGGCGCTGGCACACGCGGAGCACGGCTCGGACGCGCATGCTCCGGCGAAACAGTAGCCGCGCGGCCCA
>Ga0194120_10007924_pt1 | contig 14280 bp, 9 predicted proteins | sample TA2MahCa65mmetaG_FD_148642 | JGI IMG/M metagenome (GOLD analysis project Ga0194120, IMG submission 148642) | Freshwater microbial communities from Lake Tanganyika, Tanzania - TA2015019 Mahale Deep Cast 65m | ecosystem: Environmental > Aquatic > Freshwater > Lake | place: Tanzania: Lake... | reverse complement strand
GCCGGCCCGGCCGGCGCGGGCAAGGATCGCCTGCTCGCCGAGTTGCGGGCCCTGCGGCAGGCTTCCGGGGGCGTGCGCTTCGCGGCCGGCCGTTGCTCCCCCGCCGGCGGGGCCTACCAGCCGTTCGACGAGGCCGTCCGGGCGCTCACCGACGAGCGGCCGCCCTGGCGCGCCGAGCGGGAGGGAGCGACCTCGCGCAGCGCCCTGTTCGGCGCGTGCGCGGCATTCTTCGCGCGCCTGGCTCGCGGCGGCCCCCTGGCCGTCCACCTGGCCGACTGGCATCACGCCGACCCGGCCAGCCGCGCGCTGCTCGAGCACCTGCTCAAGGCGGCTCCACCCGGCCGCGTGGCGTTCCTGGTCTCCCAGCGGGAGCCGGCGGGGGCCTACGTCCTGCCGCCCCTGGACGCCCCGAGCGCCGGCGCCCTGGCGGCCGCCATGCTGGGCGGTGCAAGGCTCGCCCCGGACCTGGCCGCCGAGTTGCATCGCCTCTCGGAAGGTAATCCGCTCTACCTCGAGGGCATCCTGGCGCGCACGCTCGACCTGGGCCTGCTCGCGCCATCCGACGAGGGCTGGCGCCCTTCCCGGCCCCTGGCCGCGCACGCGTTGCCATTCAACCTGGCCGAGGCCCTCCGGGAGCGTCTTTCGGGCCAATCGCCCGAGGCCGCGCATCTGGCGCGGACGCTGGCCGTGGTCGGCCACGCGGCCGATCCGGCATGGCTGGCGCCGGCGTCCGACCTGGCGCCCGATTCGTTCGGCCGCGCGCTCGACGATCTGGAAGCGGTGGGACTGGTCTGGCTGCGCGACGGCCGGGTCGAGTTCGCCCAGAGCGCGCTGGCCGAGGCGATCAGTCAGGGTCTGCCGGAGGCTGACCGGGTGGCGATAGGCCGGCGCATCGTCCTGGCCCTGGAAGACGCGCTCTCTCCCGAAGGCCGCGAGCAGGATCCCGTCGCGGCCGAGGATCTGGCTCGCCACAGCTGGGCCTGGGATCCCGCCGGGCGAGGGCTGCGCTACGGTCTGGCCGCCGCGCGGCAGCACCTCCGGATCTACGCCGTCGATCGCGCGCGGGAGTTTCTGGGCACGGGCCTGGCCTACCTGGAGGGCGAAGCGGCCGATCCGGCCGTGGCGCGGCTGGAGCCCGCATTTTGCGAGCTGGCGGCCGACGCCGATCGCCATTCGGGCTCCTTCGAGGCGGCGCGGGCGCGCTATGCGGCGTTGCTCGACCGTCTGGCCGAGGACGATCCGCGGCGGCCGCGCGCGCTTGCCAGCCTGGGCCTGGCGTGCCAGTCGCTCTCGGCCTACGAGCAGGCGCTGGGAGCGTTCGAGCAGGCGGTGGCCGCCGCCCGCGCCCAGGGGGACGTCACCCAGGAGTTGCGGGCGCTCACCTCCGGGGCAAGGCTGGCCTATCTCGACGGCGACACGGCCCGGGCCGGCCGGAGCGCCCGCGCGGCCGTGGCGCGGGCGCGGGAGGCGGGCTCGGACACTTACCTCGCCGAGGCCCTGGCCCTCCTCGGGTACCTCATGGCCATGGCGGATCCGGCGGCAGCCCCGATGGGCCTCGAGATCCTGGCCGAGTCGCTGTCGATCCGCCGCGGCGCGGGCGATCTCGTGGCGGTCGCCGACAGCCTGATGTTCATGGGAAACGCCCAGCTGGCCGCCGGGCGGCCCCTCGACGCGCTCAGGAGGTTCTCCGAGAATTTGCAGATCTGCCGCGACACCGGCGCGGGGGCCGAGGACGCCATCACGGCGCTTCTCAACATCGCCCTGGCGCGGCTCGACCTCGGGGCATTCCACGAAGGTGCCGGGGGGGCGCGCGAGGCGCAGGCGGCGGCCTCCGAAGCCGGCAACCGCGACCTGATCGTGTATGCCAAGGTGATCGAAGCCGTGGCGGGCGCCCAGACCGGCGACCTGGCGCGGGCGTGGCGCCTCCTGGACGAGGCCCTCGCGGTCGCCCGGGAGCTGGAAAGCCCGTATCTCGAGGCCGCGGCGCTGGCCATCGGCGGCGAGGCCCACCTGGCCGCCGGCGCGGCGCTGCGGGCGCGAGACGACCTGGCCCGGGCGCGAACCCTCGCCGCGGACGTTGGCACCGGGGAGTTCACCGCTCGCATCCTGGCGCAGCAGGCCGAGGCGCACTTGCTGCTGGCCGAGTACGGCGCCGCCCGCGAGGCCCTGGCCGACCTGGAAACGCTTGCGGCCGCCCTGGGACCGTGCTCCGGGGGCGCGCGCTGGCGTCTCCTGCGCGGCGAACTGGCGCGGCGCCTGGGGGATTGCGCCGAGGCCGAGGGGTGGTTCGGGCAGGCCCTCGACCTGGCCGAGCAACTCGGCATGATGCACGTAGCCGCGCAGGCGGCGCTGGGTCGCGGGCGGGCCCGGGCCGACTGCGGGCGCCACGACGCCGCCCGGGAAGACCTCCTCTTCGCGCAGCGGACGGCGGCGCGGAGCGCCTGCCCGCACCTGCTCATCGACTCCCTCCTGGCCCTGGCGCGCACGACCTTCGATCCCGCCGAGGCCCGGCGCTACCAGGAGATGGCCGAGGGCCATCTCGCGCCGCTCCTGTCGCGTCTGGGCGCCGAGGAGCGGGCGCGCTACCTCGCGCTGGGCGAGCGGCGGACCTCGCACGGCGCGCCCGGGGCGCGGGTCCCGCCGGAACTCGAGGCGCTGCTGCCGCTGCTCGACCGGCCGCTGCGCGATCTGCTCGCGGGGGTGGCCGGCACCGGCCCGGCCGCGCTCCCGGTGGACGAGTTGCTGGGGCGCCTGCTGGCCGCCGAACCCGACCCCGACCTGGTGCTGGCGCGGACCCTGGAGGTCGCGCGGGTGCGCTTCGGCGCCGAACGATGCCTGGCGGTGGTCAAGGACGGCGGGGAACTGGGCGTACGAGCCATGCACCCGGATTCCGAAGATCTCCTGCGCTTCTCGCGCTCGTTCATCGACATGGCTCTGGCCCAGGATCGCACGATGTGGACCGTCGACGCCCTGGCGGACCCCCGCCTGTCGGCCACCGCCAGCGTGGCGTCGCTCGAGATGCGGGCCATCGCGTGCACGCCGGTGCGGGCCGACGGGCGGCCCGTTGGGGCGCTGTACCTCGACTGGAGCGATCCCAGCGGGGGCCTGTCGGACGCGGGGCGCCGGGAGTTCGAGACCCTGGCGGGCATGGCCGGGGTGTGCCTCGCGCAGGCCGAGCTCAGGTCGTCGCTCGCGCAGCGCAGCGAGCGCCTGGAGATGGCCGGGGAGCTGTCGGCCGCCCTGGCTCATGCGCTCGAGTTCGACACCCTGCTGGAGCTGGCGCTGCGCCACTGCATGCGCATCTCCGGCGCGCAGAGCGGTTGCGTCCTGGTCGGCCCGGACCTGGCGCCGCGCATCGCCCGGGACGCGGGCGGCAACCCGGTCGAGGGCATGCATGTCTCGAACGGGGCGCGCGACCGTCTGCTGCGGGAGCAGGCGGCGTTCGCGCTCATCGACGCCGAGGCCGAGAGCCTGTCGGCGAGCGTGGCGGCCGCGGGCTTGCGCAGCGTGATGGCGGTGCCGGTCCATGTCGGAGGGCAGTTGCGCGGCGCCTTCTACCTGGCGAGCGAGGTGTCGGTGCGGGGATTCGGCCCGCGCGACCTCGCGCTGCTCGAAGCCGTGGCCAACCAGGTCGCGGTGGCCCTTGGGCGGGTGGACCTCGTCGAGGCCCTGGCCAGGCGCGAACGCATGGAGCGCGAACTACAGATCGCCCGCGACGTGCAGCAGGCCCTCCTGCCCAAGCGCATGCCCGCGGGCCCCGGGTTCGCCCTGGCCGCGTCCAGCCTGCCCGCGCTGGAGGTCGGCGGTGACTTCCACGATGTGGTTAGGCTGCCGGACGGCCGTGTCGGCCTGCTCATCGGCGACGTGGCCGGCAAGGGCGTGCCCGCCGCCCTGCTGATGGCGACGCTGCTGTCCGGTTTCCGGGCGATCGCCCCCTCCGAACCGGCTCCGGACCGCGTGCTGGGCCGGCTCAACGACCTGCTCATCGCGCACCGCGCTTCGCATGGCGTCTTCGCCACCGCCCTGTACGCGATCTTCGACCCGGCCTCCCGAACGCTCGAACTGGCCTGCGCCGGGCACACTCCGCCCCTGGCGATGCCCGTGCCCGTGTCCTGCGAGGGGCCGGTCCTGGGCCTCCTGCCCGGCATGGCTTTCGAGGCGCGGGCGGTACCGCTCGAACCGGGCGCCGTGCTGGTCTTCTACACCGACGGACTCGAGGACGCGCGGGGCCCCGAGCGTGGAGTGATCGCGCCGTCCGACCTGGCGGCGCGGTTCGCGGAGTTGTGCCGCGCCCCCGCCGCGGACATCGCGTCGGGACTCCTGGCACTGGCGATGGGCGAGGACGCCGGATCGGCCGCGCCGTACGACGACGTCACGATCCTGGTCCTCAGCGTGGAGGGATAGGCCCCTCCCCGTACGGGGTAAACTCTCGTTGAGGACAAGGAGCGTCTTGGTGGCAACTTTCTCGGTCGAGGTCGCGACGCAGGCCGCGGGGACGGTCCTGCACCTGCGCGGCGTCCTCGACGCCCACACATCGAGCGAATTCGAGGCAGCCCTCAACGGTCTTCTCCAGGGCGGGCACCGGCGCGCCATCCTGGATTTCCGCGAGGTCGAGTACGTCAGCAGCGCCGGCTTCGGCGTGTTGCTCGGCTCCATCCACGGGTTCCGCCTGGAAGGGGCCGACGTCAAGATAGCGGGGATGTCCGACGCCATCCGCCGCATCTTCGACATGCTCGGCTTCGGGCGCGTCCTGGATGTCTGCCCCACGGTCGAGGCCGCCATGGCCCGCTTCGGCGTGTCGGCCGCTGCGGGCGCCGACCCCGCGCCCAACCGGACCGGGGATTCCCCTGCCTGACGCGGCGATGGTGGATACCGGCGGCGAGTGCGCGGTCGGGCGCATCGGCCCGGTGCACTACCCATGCGACACCGCCGTCCTGGCGGACGTGCGCGAGGCGATCAAGCGTTTCGCCAGGGGCCATGGCGCCTCTGAAGCCGAGGCCGACGACCTGGTCCTGGCGGTCGACGAAGTCTGCTCGAATGTCGTCAACCACGCCTATCCGCCGGGCCGCGGCGCGCCCGCGGGCTTCTGGGTGGAAGTCGGCGCCGGCCCCGGCGACGTCGTGGTCACGATTCGCGACCGGGGCATCCCGTTCGATCAGTCGGCGCTGCCGGCCTACGACGTCGATTTTTGGCTGTCGCGCGGCGTAAAGGGCGGCCTGGGCCTGCCGCTGATCCGCACGCTCTGCGACGATCTGCAGTACACCCGCACGGCCGACGGCTGCAACGACATCCGCCTGACTAAGCGACTCGCCCGAGGCGGGCCGGTCCATGGCCGCGAGTCCCGATAGAACCGTCCTCGGCAGCGTCGCGGATCTCGCGGACTCGGTAGCCGACGTCATCCTGATCGTCGATACCGCCGGGCGCATCGTCGCCGCGAACCGGGCGGCTCGCGAGCGCCTCGGCGGCGACCCGGTCGGGAAAGGGCTGGATGCCGTGCTGGGCGCCGAGGCTTACCTGGCAAGCCGCGAGGCTCTGGCCGCGGCGGCCGAGGGCGCGAGCGAGTTCGAGGCGCCCCTGATGGCGGGCTGCGGCCAGCCGGCCGGCTTCCTCTGGGTCGCCTCGCCCAGGGAAGACGGCACCATTGCCCTGGCCGGCCGCGACATGGCCTACGTCTATGGCCTCGACCTCATCAAGCACCTGTCTGCCGACGTGCACGAGAAGCAGCGCCGGCTGGAAGTCGTGGGCGAGATCAACCGGGCGCTAGCGCGGTCGGTCCACCGGGCGGAAATCGACGCCCGGGTGGCGCGGGAGATCACGCGGCTGCTGCCGGTGGACTACCTCCAGGTCGCGGTCACCGCGGGCTCTCCCGAACTATTCGACCTGCGAATCCTGCGGCCCGATGGCGCGGTGGTGCTGGAAGAGAGCGATCGGCCCTGGGCCGGCAGCCCCTTCGAGGAGGCGCTGCGGACCCGCCGGCCACGCGTCCGGCCGGCGGCCGCGCTTGGCGGCGCCGCGGCGGCCCTAGGCATGCAAGGCGCCCTGGACATGCCGGTGGTGCTCGACGATCAGGCCCTGGGCGTGCTGTCGTTCTTGAGCGGGCGGCCGGAAGGCTATCGCGCCGGCGACCACGGAGTGGTGGCCCCGGTGGTCGGGCAGTATGCGGTCGCCCTGGCCAACGCCCGGCTCGTCCGGGGCCTCGAGGAAGCCAACCGCGCCAAGCGGGAGCTCATCCAGATCGCCTCGCACGAGCTCAACACGCCCCTCACGGTGATCAAGGGGATGTCTTCGGTCCTCGCCAACGCCGGCTCCCGGGGCATCCCGCCCGAGCAACTCGACACGCTGCTGGGCTCGATCGATCAGCAAGCCGACCGGCTGATCAAGCTGGTCAACGATCTGCTGCTGGTCTCGCAGATAGAGGCCGGCCGCATCGACCTGTACCTGACGACGGTCGATCTCTGGCAACTGGCGCGCGACACCGCCGCCTCGGTGGCGCGCGGTTTCGGGGAGAGGCAATGGGCGATCGCGGCCAGCGGCGGGATCTTCATCAGGCAAGATGCCAACAAGCTCATTCGTTGCCTGCAGCAATTGCTGTCGAACGCATTCAAGTTTTCCCCGCCGGAATCCGCCGTGGAAGTCGCGGTGAAGCCGGGCGCCGATGGCTACGAAATCTCCGTGTTCAACGAGGATCGCGAGATCACCGATGCCGAACTCGCCGGCATCTTCGAGAAGTTCGGGCGCCTGGCTCGGCACCAGAGCAGCCACGAAGGCGTGGGGCTGGGGCTGTACACGACCAGGCGGCTCGCCCAGCGCCTGGGCGGCGACGTGCGCGTGGCAACCTGCGCCGGGCGCGGACCGACCTTCACCCTGGTCGTGCCGGATCTCCAGGGCCGCAACACCTAGCAAACCAACTCTTATCGCTCCGGGTGTTATGATTGGCCGTCTTGTGTGAATAACATCTTCACGGTCGTGGAGATACCGTGTAGTTCCAGATCACAAGGAGAGCAAGGATGCTCGAAAAAGCGAAGCCGGAACCGGAACTGAGCGCCGCCATGCCCTGGTTGGCCTGGATCGAGCGGACGCTGGGGACGCGCGTGCAGATGGTGTGCTGGAGCCGCGGCGTGGGGCCCGACGCGATCGCCGACCCGGCTGTTCTGGGTGCCCCGCGCCTGCCCTGGTCGCCCACCGTCGCGGCCATCGCCGCCGAGTATCGCCGGTCTCGGCCGCCCGAAGTGGTGGCCGCTGGCTCGCCGCACCTCATTGGCCAGGCCCTGCGCTTCCAGATCGGTGGCGTGCCCGCCCTGGTGCGGGTCGGTTCGGACACCCATCCCCTCGGCGTGATCCTGGTCGGTCCCCGAGCCTGCGCCTATACGGCCGAAGAACTCGGCCTGGTGGCCGTGGCCGCGCAGCGCATCGCCGACGCGATCGCCCGCGAGGCGCTCCAGGAACTCATCCACGCCGAGGAGCAGCAACGCCTCCGCGCCACCTATCAGCGGGACTCGCTCATCGACTTTTCCCGCGGCCTGCCGCGCGCCGGCAGTGCCGAGGAGGTATGCCGCCACCTGGTGCTCTTCGGCCTCGGCCTGACGACGGCGACCGGAGGCTACGTGGCTTTCGGCATCGGCCGGGAACAGCCGAGAATAGCCGCCGTGCGCGGCCACGTGCTGGTCGCCAGGCCCGCGGACGTCGCCGCGGCGATCGACGAGGGCCGGCCGGTGTTTCCCGCGGGGGCTATCGTGGTGCCCTTCCGGTCGGCGCACATCTCCGGCTACCTCGTCCTGGGCGGCCGCCTCTCGGGCGAGGAGTACTCCGCCGAGGACGCGACCCAACTCGAGGCCGCCTGCAGCCAGGCCGCCATCGCCCTCGAACTGCACTCCATGGCGAGCGGGTAGTTTTCCCGATCCACTGAAAGGTTGTTGTCGACTTCGGGCGCAAGCCCTGGGAGCGCGGGCATCCTGCCCGCCTCACGCGGCCACGCCGGCACTAGCAAGTGGCAGCGGGCGAGACGCCCGCGCTCCCAGGTTTTCCAGGCAGTTCGGCAAGCCACAAGGACGGACGCGGCCGGGAAGAAACAGGCCGGCCCCCGAAAGGGACCGGCCTGGAGGGTGTCTTGCTTCTTACTCGGTGACGGCGCGGAAGGCGTCGATGCGCCCGGCGCCCGCCTTGTCGTCGTGGCCGGGGGCCTCGATGTCGAGGGCGGTCTTCTGCAGCTTGGCCTTGATGGCCGCCGGATCGCTTGCGGCGCCGTTGCCCAGCATCATCGCGACCACGCCCGCCGTGATGGGAGTGGAGAAGCTGGTGCCGTCCACGGCGGACACGCCGCCGCCCATCGAGGTGGTCATGATGCGCCGGCCAGGAGCCGACACCGACGTCCAGGGGCCGTAGGTCGAGAAGCTGGTGACCTTGTCGGCGTTGTCGGTGGCGCCGACGGCGATGAGGCCGGGGACCTCGCTGCCGGCGAAGGCCGACGGGACGTTGCGCGAGGAGGTGCCGGTGTTGCCCATCGAGCAGACCATCGGGACCTTCTTGCTCATGACGTACTCGGACGCCCGCTTGGTGGTCTCGACCGCCGACGGGTAGTCGGGCATGTTGGGCTTGAACGACAGGCTCATCGAGATCATGTCGGCGTGGTCGGCGGCCCACATCATGGCCTCGACGACCGAGGACGCCGAGTTGCCGACCTTGATCGGCATGATCTTGGCATTGGTCGCGGTGCCGGCGATGCCGACGCCATTGTCGTGGACGGCGGCGACGCACCCGGCGGTCATGGTGCCGTGGCCGGCCTGGTCTTGCGGTGGGGTGCCCGGCGCGGCGGCGTTGAAGCCTTCGATGAGGATGGGCTTGAGATCAGGGTGCGACAGGTCCACGCCGGTGTCGATGAGGCCGACCTTCACGGTCTTGAGCTTGGAGCCCACGGCGTCCCAGACCTTGGGGGCGCCGATGTTGTCGAGGTACCACTGATCCTTGCGGTTGGGGTCGGAGCCGTCGGTGAAGCCGAGCATCATCGGCACGGCCTGGGCGTTGACGGGCTCACGCTCTGGCAGCAACTCGCTCTCCACGAACTGGACGCCCTTGGTCGCAAGTAGCGCCTTGCGTGCGCTGCGGAGGTCGCTCTTGGCCTCGAACACCGACAGGGCGAGCTTGCTGATGCTCTTGACGTGCGCCGTGCCCGTGGACCTGGCGATGTCGTTGATCTGCGCCTTGGCGGGGGCGGTCTTGAAGCCGACGATCAGCCGCTTGGCGAGGGTCGCCTTGCTGGCCTCGACGTTGGATCCTTCGGTCCCCTGGAGCCCGAAGCCGGCGGTGGCAGGGATGCCGCAGCCCGCGAGCAGCGACAGGGCAAGCGCAGGGGCCACGAAATGACGCATCAAAATGGTTCCTCCGAGTCTCGCAAATTTAAGCCTTAGTTATCTATAGATTAAATTCGAATTTCCTGACCAGTCAACCCGGCAGTTTTTATTAAGAAAGTGATCGGGATCTTTAAATCGCTGTTGAATCCGGCATCCGGAGCTTCACGCCTCCGAAATAGTGCTTAACAGGTAGCAGGTGGTAGCGCGTAAAAAGGGGAATGAGGGATGGCTGCACAGAATGTGGCCGCCAAGCTGATTGGCGGCATGGTTCCGGCTCCGTTTTTCGGCGAGGTGGCTGCGCCACTCGACGCTCCGGATGTCAAGAAGTACGGTGACGTGCCCCTGCGGGCATTCGGTGACGACAAGGGCACCGGCGCCGCGGCGGACGAGAATCTGACGCTCAAGGCAGGCGGTCCGGCCTCGGCCCTCGTGCCGGCCGACAACGGCGATCCGCTCCCGCCGGCTCCGCCGGCCCCGACGCCGCCGGCCCCGGCACCCGCGCCGACCGTTCCGGCGCCGATTCCGACCACGCCGCCGCCGCCGCCGACGGTTCCGCCGACGGTGCCGCCGGTCGACGCCGATCACCGCAAGTGGTACTCGATCGGCGACCCACACGTCCGGATGGGCAACGAGTACTTCGACGACACGCAGGTCGGCGACTACGTGCTCTTGCAGAGCCAGGACAAGTCGTACCAGGTGAACTCCCGCAAGGACAAGTTCGCCGACGGGTCGGTCGCCAACACCGCCATGGCCGTCAAGGATGGCGACAACGTCGTCACCTACGACGTCAAGACCAAGAAGCTGATGGTCAATGGCAAGGAATGGGACGGCAAGAACGAACTGCCCGGCGGGACCAAGATCCAGAAGAACGCCGACGGCTACACCGTCACCTCCAGCAAGGGCGACGTGGTCACGGTCCAGGACAAGGGCCACTACATCGACCTGACCGGCGAAATCGGCCCCGACCGCAAGGTGGGCGAGATCAACGGCGCGATGGGCCGCTTCGACAACAGCGACGGCCGCGACAGCCACCTCAAGCGGGACGGCACCCAGGCCGCCAACCGCGACGAGATGATCAACGACTGGAAGGTCAAGCCCGAAGAGGATCTCTTCAAGGCGGCCGGCAAGGGCGGCCCCGGCGGGGAGAACCCGATCGACAAGCTTCCCGAGGAGCAGCGCAAGCAGCTCGTCGAGATCCTCGGCCAGCTCACCAAGCTCTCCAAGAGCCTGACGGACCTGCTGATGAAGCTCCTGGGCGGCCAGGACGGCAAGGGCGGCCCCGTGCCGGCCCAGCCTCCCGCTCCGGCGCCAGCACCGGCTCCCGCGCCCGCTCCGGCGCCCGCTCCGGGGCCAGCGCCGGCACCTGGCGACGTCAACGGGATGATGAACGAGATCATGAAGGCGCTCAAGGGCCTCATGGAAATGCTCGAGAAGCTGATGGCGCAGCTGAATGGCGGACAGAAGCCCGCGGATCCCGTGCAGAAGCCGGCCGAGCCGGCGACGCCCGCGCCGCTCGGGCCGCTGCCCGACCTGCCGAAGGCGGCCTGATAGCACTACCAGCTTGGGGGGACGGCGGGAGCCATTGGCTCCCGCCTCATTCACTTCAGGCCGAATGTTAACGGGGCGACAACCATTCCATGAGACGCCTCGTCCTTGCCCTCCTGACACTTGCCGTCGGCTGCGCGAGTCCGGCCGCCACCGGACTGGGCCCCTACTCGAGCGCCGAGATGAGCGAGGCGAAGCAGTTCGGGGCCGCCGGACCGGAAGCCGTGCCGGCGCCCGCGCAGGGTGAGATCAAGTTCCCGGCCGGGTTCCTCTGGGGGGCGGCGATGGCCGCCCACCAGGTCGAGGGCCGCCTGGACAACGACTGGTCCGACTGGGAGAAGGCGCCCGGAAACGTGAAAAACGGCGACACGTCCGAGGTCGGGGTCGACCACTACCGCCGCTTCGACCAGGATTTCGCCCTCGCCGCCGCGATGGGCCACAATTCCCATCGATTGTCGATAGAGTGGTCGCGCCTCGAACCGGCCAAGGGGCAGTTTGCCGCCGAGGCGATCGCCCATTACCACGCGGTGTTCCGCTCCCTGCGGGCCAAGGGCCTGATGCCCATGGTCACGCTGCACCACTTCACCAATCCGAAATGGATCGCCGCGCAGGGCGGGTGGCTGGCCGAGGCCACCGTCGCCGATTTCGGGCGATTCGCCGCTTTCGCGGGCCGCGAGTTCGGCGGCGAGGTGGATCTCTGGATCACGATCAACGAGCCCAACGTCTACGCCTTCCACGCCTACGAGTCGGGCGTCTGGCCGCCGGCGCACAAGAGCCGCGAAGAGGCGCTGCGCGTTATGGCGAACCTCTCCAAGGGCCACGCCGCCGCATTCAAGGCCTTGCACGAGACCGACCGGGTCGCCCAGGTCGGCATCGCGCACCACGTGGCCCTGTTCGATCCCAATGCCTGGTGGAGTCCGCTCGACGTGGCGACGGCGTACTTCAACGACAGGGTCTTCAACCGGGCGTTCCTCAAGGCGGTGACGACCGGCGAACTGGATTTCACGGTTCCCGGAGCGAAGGGGGTCAAGGAGAGCCATCCGGCCGCCCGGAACTCGCTCGACTTCTTGGGGGTCAACTACTACACGCGGTGGCGCTGCAAGGGGGCCAGCGAGCGCATCGCGACGCCAGGCGCGCCGAAGAACGCCCTCGGCTGGGAAATCTACCCCGAGGGCCTGTACCGGGCGCTCAAGCTCGCGAACCGCTTCGCGGCATTGCCAGACGGTCGCCGGATCCCGCTCTACATCACGGAAAACGGGATCGACGATCGCGACGGCTCCGCGCGTTCCGATTTCCTGGTCCGGCATCTGCAGTATGCGGGGCAAGCCATCCAGGACGGCGTCGATCTGCGCGGTTACCTCCACTGGACGCTGCTCGACAATTTCGAGTGGGCCGAGGGGTACGCGCCGCGGTTCGGCCTCTACTCGGTCGATCGCACGCCCGGCGCGGACCTGGCCCGCAGGCCGACGGCCGCCGTCGCCGTCTTCAAGCGGATCGCCACCGCCAACGGCGTGCCGGGAGACCTGGCCAAAAGCCACGGGCGCTGATTCCCGCGCAATTACCGGGTAAGCTGGGAGCCTATGGCCGATACCGCTAAGCTGGGCCTGCGCGCGACGCTGCATCTCCTGGGACCCGGGCCGTTCCGCCGCTACATGGTGGGCGAGGCCGTGTCGATGACGGGCACGTGGATGCAGATGATGGCGCAGGGGTGGGTGGTGGCGTCGTTGACCACCTCGGCGCTCGTGCTGGGCATCGTGAACTTCGCGGCCAGCATCCCGTCGCTCTTCCTGGCGATGTACGCGGGATCCCTGGCGGACAGGCACGACAAGCGCCTCATCCTGCAACTCACCCAGTTCGCGCAGATCGCCGGCGCGGTCCTGGTGGGCTACCTCGTGCAGACCGGCCAGTTCCAGGTCTGGCACCTGATCGCCGTGGCCCTCCTGCTCGGCGTCTCGACCGCGTTCGAGATGCCGGCGGCCGCGGCCATCGTGCCCGAACTCGTGCCCAGGCAGGACATCTTCCGGGCGATCGCCCTCGATCGGGCGGTCTTCCATGCCACGCGCCTGGTCGGGCCGGCCCTCGCCGGCGTGTGCGTGGCGCAACTCGGCGCGGCGTCCGCGTTCTACATCAATGCGCTGACCTTCGTGGCGCTAATCGCCGCCGTCGCCACCCTTCCCAAGCGGCCACCGGGAACGGCCGAGGAGGAAGCCGCGCGCCAGACCGGTTTCAGGGAAGGCCTGGCTTACGTCCGCAGCGACGTGCCGACGCTCGGCATGATCGGCGTCCTGACGCTGACCACGACGCTGATCTTCCCGATGGTGATGGTGCTGATGCCCATCTACGCCGTGCACGTCCTGAAGACCGGGCCCGACGGCATGGGCATCCTGATGGGCCTCTCCGGCGTGGGCGCCCTCGTGGGAGCCTTCGGCCTCCTGACGGTCGAACCCGCGCAGCGGCCCGCCCGCATGCTCCTGGCCGCCGGCTTCATCGCCCTGGCGCTGGCGGGGATGTCGCAGTCCCGGGCCGTCTGGCAGGCCGCGGGCTGCATCGCGTTGCTCACGCTCGGCACCTCGATGCTCATCGGTCTGGCGAACACCACCATCCAGGAGCGCGCGCCCGACGCCCTGCGCGGCCGGGTATCGGCCGTGGCGGGCCTGGCATTCTTCGGAATCATGCCGTTCGCGGGCATCGGCGTGTCGAGCCTCGTGGACCTCATGGGCATGCGCACGATGATGCTGACCAACGCGACGCTCTTTGCCGCAGGCGCCGGCTGGATCCTGCTGACCCAGGCCCGCAGGGCCTGCTCCGGGCCGGCTCGGGAACCGGTGGCCGAAGCGGCGGCCGACCTGGTCTGATCGCAACGCTCACCCGACCTGGCCCCGGCAACCCGGCCGGCACTATCTCGAGCCGTTACTTGGCGCGGCTCACCGGGATTCGGGTAGACTGATCTCGCCATGTTGATCGGCGGCGAGCGGTGAATCGCTGGCGTGACTGGTGGGACCAGGCGCACAGGGATCTGGGCCATGCCGAGCACTCCGTGGCTGCCGCCGATTTCGAGTGGGCGGCGTTCGCCGCGCAACAGGCGGCAGAAAAGGCTCTCAAGGCACTGATCATGGCCCATGGCGGCGACCCGTTCGGACATTCGGTTACAAGCCTCGCGGAGGCCGCGCCCGCGGGGTTGGAGGCATCGCCCGCGGAGATCGAGGCGGCGAACCGCCTGGACAAGCACTACATCCCCTCGAGGTATCCCAACGGCTTTGCGAGACTGATCGATAGACATGGTTGGATCTCCCTCGGCACATCGATCAGGGGCACGGAGCAGGCGGAGCCTGGTGCCCGGCGTGGATCGGTGCGAGTTGCCGCGTAGGCCTGTCATCCGGTCCTCATC
>Ga0194120_10007923_pt1 | contig 14280 bp, 13 predicted proteins | sample TA2MahCa65mmetaG_FD_148642 | JGI IMG/M metagenome (GOLD analysis project Ga0194120, IMG submission 148642) | Freshwater microbial communities from Lake Tanganyika, Tanzania - TA2015019 Mahale Deep Cast 65m | ecosystem: Environmental > Aquatic > Freshwater > Lake | place: Tanzania: Lake... | reverse complement strand
AGCAACCTATAACCTGCGACGACTTTGCAGCCTGAAAACCTGCGGAATTTTGGCCTTTTAACGACCAAGCTGCGCCTGAAATGCACCAAAAAGGGCATTTCAGGATAAAAACCACTGAAAAGTGGGCAATTTTTTGCCCTGATGCATGGGGATCAAGATTCCTATATGTCGTTGGTCAAAGCAACGGCTGATTTTCAAAGTAAATCGAGGTGCCCACATGTCTTGAGAATAATATTACGACAATTAGGGCGTGAACCTTTGGTTATCAAAAAAAACCGGCTTGACCCGCGATTAATGGCTTAACCGATTTAATCCTTAAAGTTGCAAAAAATTGTTAACTGTTTGAAATTAAGCGGCAAGGAGGCGCTTATGGCAGAACAGATCATTCACCCTTTGGGTGAACCCGAACCGAAGGCATTAATTCCGTATGCTGAACCTGTCAGGGTAGAAACATTTGGCGGCAGGATCCATGTGGAATGGGATCCACAAGCATCGGTGACGGCGATGGGGCAATTGCCCTTTTTCATAGAATTTTTGCACATCAGCGGATTGTTTGGAGATTGGGTGTCACGATGCCCTTTACGCTGGGTTAGCCCCAACGCCCCGAGAAAACGCAATGTGCTGGGGACGCTATTGCTTTCAGTGTTGTCAGGGCACAAACGCTATGCCCATATCAATGGCTTGCCCAGCGCGCCACTATTTTTCACGAAAGCTGAAATGGGGTCCAATCCGATTTCAGCAGCGAAAAATGACGTGGCGAGTTTGCCTTCGGCGGCCTGCGTTCGTCCCGCTACAGCCCAAAACACAAAACATCGGCTTCCGCCTTGCTTCGTATTTTGACCTTGCGCGAATGACTTGACGCCGTGTCGTATGGCCTTGCATTTTGACTACGCACTACGCTTGCGCTCCAACTCCGTCAAAACGCCCGGCCTCTACGGCTACGCAGGGGTCGTCGTACATCGCTCGGCTTCGCTCGCTTCCATGTACTCCTTCCACGCGGGACAAACCCGACTAACCGTCAGCAGTACCCACTCCGAGGCGGTAAAAGTTGAACAGTGCTATCGCCGGATTGCCGCATTCTTCAAAGAGCTTTGGGCAACTGCGGAGCAGTTCAATGCCCAACAGCGTTGGTGCCGGATATTAAGTTTGGCGCTAGTAAAGTATCTTCGAGGTCGGCAATTACATCCACCAGATTGCCTTCCCGCACCTGCATAAGAGGCAAACTGATCTTTTTAGGATTAATCATGTAGTTTGTTCTATTCTAGGGCACCTCGATTTACTTTGAAAATCAGCCGTTGCTTTGACCAACGACATATAGGAATCTTGATCCCCATGCATCAGGGCAAAAAATTGCCCACTTTTCAGTGGTTTTTATCCTGAAATGCCCTTTTTGGTGCATTTCAGGCGCAGCTTGACCGTTAAAAGGCCAAAATTCCGCAGGTTTTCAGGCTGCAAAGTCGTCGTAGGTTATAGGTTGCTGCCTTGAGGTTGAGTTGCAAGGTGGCGCGATCCAGACCGATGCTGCGTAGCTTCTTGCTGCCGAGCTGTTCAAGACTGGCAAACACGTGTTCGACACGTGAACGGGTTCTGGCAATACGGGTGTTACGGCGCTGCTGGCATTCCGATAACGGTTTGCCCTTTTTGGCCTTGCGCTGAATGTGCACACGGTAACCTTCGGATTTGAGTCGAGCCTCGCGTTCAGCATCGACATATCCTTTGTCAGCATACAAGTCACGGCTGGTATTCAGGGGATCAAGAACATCGTCCAGATGCAGGGTGTCGTGCTCGCAGGCGGTGGTGACTTTGACTTTGCGAATCTGCGTGTATCGCTTATCGGCATTCACGGTCAATTTATACCAAAAATACGATTTGCCGTGCTTTTTGGTCCAGGTGGCATCGATGTCTTTCTGGCGGCGTTTGGCCGGTGACCAGTCAATCGGTATGGCTGGTTCGGGTTGATCGATCAGCGCTTTTTCATCTTTCTTCAGCTTTTGTTTAGGCGCAGGTACGATACTGGCATCCACGAGTTGACCGCAGCGGGCAATGTGGCCATGCCGGTGGCGTTGATGCTCGACAGCGTCGAATAAGGTTTCACTGGCGTTGGCGGCGATCAGTCGTTCACGGAACATCCAGATCGTGGTCCGGTCTGGAATCTGATTACTGTGGCGCAGCCCCACAAACCGCTGGAAGCTCAGGCGATCCAACAGTTAATATTCCATTTGCTCATCGCCGAGACCATGCAGTTGCTGAAGCACCAAAACGCGAACCATCAGTTCCGTCGGAAAGGGCGGACCACCGCCTTTCTCTTGACTGGGCCGAGGCGCGGCTTCGTCGACGTGGGCCGCCATGGTTGCAAAGTCCACGTGCTTTTCCATCACTTGCAGAATGTCACCCAACTTATCCAGTTTGACTTCACCTTCTTCGGCGGCAAATAGACTTTCTTTGATCATGCCGGCGCACATTAATCTAGCTTCTGTGTAGAGACGCCATTTTAACATGGGTGGGTTTTTGCTGTGCCTTCTAGGTTTTTAGCGATAGATATAGAGTAAATCAAAAATACTTATATTTTAAGTATTCTGAATGACAATATTCGGAAACTTCGCCGTAAAATCCTTCACTTTCAACGCCAGTTTTGCCGCCACCTTCCGGGCAATTGCTTTGTACATTTTGGCCGACTCGCTGTCAGGATCGGAAACAACCGTCGGTTGACCGGAATCGGCCTGAACACGGATATTAATGTCCAACGGCAACGCGCCCAAGAAATCGACATGGTTGGTTTCCGCCATTAATCGGCCGCCGCTCTGGCCGAAAATGGGTTCGGCTTGGCCGCAATTGCTGCAAATATGAACACTCATGTTTTCCACGATACCCAACACCGGCACGTTAACCTTATTGAACATCGCCAGACCGCGCTGCGCATCAATTAACGCGATATCCTGCGGCGTAGTGACGATAATCGCACCGCTCACCGGAATCTGCTGCGACAAAGTCAATTGGATGTCCCCGGTGCCGGGCGGCAGGTCGATAATTAAATAGTCCAGGTTTTGCCAGTTAGTATCGCGCAGCAATTGCTGCAAAGCATTTGTCACCATCGGCCCGCGCCAGATCACGGCCTGGTCCGCTTCCACTAGATAACCTATGGACATGGTCTGAATGCCGTAAGCTTCTTTCGGCTGCATGGTTTTGTTGTCGCGGCTTTCAGGCAGCCCGGACAAACCGAGCATGGTGGGAATGCTGGGTCCGTAAATGTCGGCATCCAAAATGCCCACTGTTGCGCCTTCCGCGGCTAAAGCCAATGCCAGATTAACCGCAGTTGTGGACTTCCCTACCCCACCTTTAGCTGAAGCCACGGCGATAATATTTTTAATGTTCGCCATCGGTTTCAATGTTTGCTGTACGGCATGGGCAACCATTTTAGAACCGACCTCCACTGCAACCGTTTTAACGTCCGGTAATTGCTTAAGACGGTTTTCAACTTCCAATTGTAATTGAGCATGGTAGCTTAGGGCAGGATAACCCAGTTCGATTTTTACATTGACATTGTTATCTTCAACATTCATAGCCTTGACCGATTTGGCGGTGATTAAATCCTGGCCGTGGTTGGGGTCGATGAAAGCTTTCAGGGCGGTTTCGATTTCTTTTTTAGTCAGTTCAGTCATGGCAAATTGCTTAATTTAATTAATGCCCTTCGACAGATCCTTCGACTATGCCAAGGACAGACTCAGGGCGAACGACAGATTTAATGATGTTATTCAATATAACCGTTCGTGCTGGTTTACACCAGAGACACTTCCTTCGGTCGTCGAAACATGAACTCATTATTGTCTTTTCAGCAATATTCTAAAGCAGTTTATGGGGTTGTTACTGCCCGTTAATCATGATTTTATGACATAATGAGAAACTAATCGGTACTAACTTGTTTATTGTATGCCATATCGAAAAATTCTTGTCACCAGCGCCTTGCCCTACGCCAATGGCCCGATTCATATCGGGCACCTGGTGGAATACATTCAGACCGATATTTGGGTACGCTTTCAAAAACAACGTGGGCATACGTGCTATTACGTGTGCGCGGACGACACCCACGGCACACCGATCATGCTTAAGGCCGACAGCTTAGGAATTTCGCCGGAAGCGCTTATCGGCCAAGTTTGGCAGGAGCATTTGGCTGACTTTACCGAATTCGGCGTGGCTTTCGATAATTACCACAGTACGCATTCGGAAGAGAATAAAGCACTTTCCGCATTAATTTACCGGCGTCTACATGATGCTGGACATATCAGCTCGCGCAGCATTACTCAAGCATTCGACCCGGTTAAAAACATGTTCCTGCCGGATCGCTTTATCAAAGGCGAATGCCCCAAGTGCGGCGCGCAAGACCAGTATGGCGACGGCTGCGAAGTTTGCGGCGCGACGTATAGCCCGACTGAATTAAAGAATGCAGTATCCGCAATTTCCGGCGAGAAACCGATTGAAAAAGATTCCGTGCATTATTTCTTCGATCTGGGCAATTTCAGCGACATGCTGCAAAACTGGACCAGTGCCGGGCATTTGCAGCCGGAAGTCGCCAACAAAATGGCGGAATGGTTGAAGGGCGGCTTGCAGCAATGGGACATCAGTCGCGATGCGCCTTATTTCGGCTTTGAAATTCCCGATGCTCCGGGCAAGTATTTTTACGTCTGGCTGGATGCGCCGATCGGCTACATGGCCAGCTTTAAAAACCTGTGCGATAAAAAAGACATAGACTTCAACGACTTCTGGAGTAAGGACAGCGACGCCGAGTTATACCACTTCATCGGTAAGGACATCATTTACTTCCACGCCCTGTTCTGGCCGGCCATGTTGACCGGCGCGCATTTCCGTACGCCCAGTGCAGTCTTTGCCCACGGCTTCTTGACGGTGAACGGTGAAAAAATGTCTAAATCGCGCGGCACTTTCATCAAAGCCAGGACTTATCTGGATCATCTCAATCCGGAATACCTGCGTTACTATTTCGCCGCCAAGCTCAGCGCAGGCGTGGACGACATCGATCTTAATTTCGACGATTTCAGCCAACGGGTCAATTCCGATCTGGTCGGCAAGGTCGTCAATATCGCCAGCCGGTGCGCCGGGTTTATTGGTAAGCGTTTTGGCGGCAGGTTATCCGCCACCAATGCGGAACCGGCCTTATTTGATGAATTCATTAATGCCAACGAACCTATTGCCGAATTGTACGAAACCCGCGAATTCGCCAAAGCCATGCGCGAAATTATGGCGTTGGCGGATAAGGCTAATGCTTATATCGACGACAAAAAACCGTGGTTACTTGCCAAGGAAGACAGCAAGGATCAGGATCTGCATGAGGTTTGCACGATGGGCTTGAATCTGTTCCGCGTATTGGCAGCTTATTTAAAACCCGTCTTGCCCGTATTGGTGAAGGAAGCCGAGTTGTTTTTGAATGTTTCTTCGCACAGCTGGATTAACGATATACAATTTTTGGGCGATCATACCATTAATGAATTCAAACCGCTGATGACTAGAGTTGATCCAGACAAAATTGCCGCCATTGTCGAAGCGTCAAAAGAAACGCTCGAAAAAACAACCGACAAGCCGAAGCCTAAACAATTCGAACCAATCGCACCGGAAATCATCATTGATGATTTCGCCAAGCTGGATTTGCGTGTCGCCCGTATCGTCAAGGCGGAAGCTATACCGGAAGCCGATAAGCTACTGAAACTGACGGTGGACATCGGTGACGAAACGCGGACGGTGTTTGCCGGGATAAAATCGGCTTATAAGCCGGAAGAACTGGAAGGCCGGTTGACTGTGGTATTAGCCAATCTTGCCCCGCGTAAGATGAAGTTCGGCAGCTCTGAAGGCATGGTGCTGGCGGCCGGGCCTGGCGGCAAGGATATTTTTGTATTAAGTCCGGATATTGGAGCAGTAGCGGGGATGCGGGTTAAGTAACTATTAATTCAAGCAAAAACTTAACGAATTAACAAATCACCGCCAAACCAACTAAGCAACACCTCGCGATAGCGCTCCGATTTGCGGATTTGCAGATGTTCCAGCGGATTGAGGTTGTCGGTAAGAACTAAACCATCTGTAGCATTAATCGCATATCGGCGTTGATTGAGCCAAGCTGTTTGTTCAGCGGAGAGCGTAGAAACGGCGAAATCCAGTGGCTGATTACCGGCCAGAAAAATAAAATCATTAAAGGCTTCGCCGGGTTCCGAGATATATAAGGATTGCTCGGCAAAGACCTGTTTCAGGGTATGAGAAACGGATGCCAAACCGCGCTGCCCTTCGCCTTCGCCAAATCCGACGAAATTCAGCGCCAACATGCCATCGGGCGATAATAAACCTTTCAGTTGCTGCAGGGTTTCTACCGTTAATAAGTGCGAAGGCTCCGAGCCGCCGGTAAAGCAATCGTGGATAATCAGATCGTAAGGCCCAGTTAAATGACGGATTTCGTAGCGGGCGTCGCCAATTACAGCTTTGCCGTTGGGCTTAAAGCCAAAATACGTGCTGGCGGCTTCTGCGACGGCGGGATCGATTTCCAACGTATCGACTACAATGCTGTATTTTTGCTGCAAGGCCATAGCCATGTGCCCTGCCCCCTGACCGATTAATAAAGTCTTTTTAATCGACGGTTTAATCGCCGGGATTAATGCGACGATATCTTGGTAAGTCAACCGATTTGCGCCATCAGTAATATTTGCCGCGCCGATCATGGAGGCGTCTGACGTTAAAAAGCGCAAGTTTTTGCTTTCCTGATCGATTACGCGGACATAGCCGTACAAGCTTTCGCGTTCCGACAGAACTTGAAAGCGGTTGTCTGACGGCGCTTGACCGGCATTAATGCACAACGGCAGCAGGCACAGTCCGGTAATCATTAATGCCACGCAAGGCAACACCGTAATTTTTAAAGCCGAGCGTTTTTGCTCGATAATCGCCACCAGCAACGCCAACACGAAAAGCACCAGCGCCGTGCTGATTAATATCTGCCGGGAACCGACCCAGGGAAACAGAAAGAAACCCAGTAATAACGTACCTATGACGCTGCCTAACGTGCTGACCGCATAAATAGAACCGGAACTGGCGCCCACGCCTTCCAATTTAGCAGTCGCCAGTTTAATGGCGAATGGGCCGACCATACTCAGCAATGTCAAGCTAGGCATAAACAACACCAGCGCACTGGTGAACGCACCGCCGCGCAACCCTAGGGAATCGGTCACCAGCAACACCGGTCTGGTAGCCCAGGGTATTAATAGCGTAAACAGCGCAGCCAGTGCGATGATTAATGATAAACCCGTGCGTTGCGCGCGGTCCGCCCAGCGCCCGCCGGTAAAATAGCCGATGGCCAATGCAATCATCGTGACTGAAATCAACGACGACCAGACATACAAACTGGCTCCGTAAAACGGTGCTATCATGCGCGTTCCCAGCAGTTCGATCACCATGACCGACGCGCCGGTAATAAAAACGGTTAGATAAATCCAGAGGTTGGCAGAGCTGTGTAGTTGTTTATCATTCATGAAATAGTTAATGTTGTATTAATGATATGATTAATTATCGCCCAGCGCGCCACTATTTTTTGCGAAAGCTGAAATGGGGTCCAATCCGATTTCAGCAGCGAAAAATGACGTGGCGAGTTTGCCTTCGGCGGTCTGCGTTCGTCCCGCTACAGCCCAAAACACAAAACATCGGCTTCCGCCTTGCTTCGTATTTTGACCTTGCGCGAATGACTTGACGCCGTGTCGTATGGCCTTGCATTTTGACTACGCACTACGCTTGCGCTCCAACTCCGTCAAAACGCCCGGCCTCTACGGCTACGCAGGGGTCGTCGTACATCGCTCGGCTTCGCTCGCTTCCATGTACTCCTTCTTGGTATTAACCGATTGTTAAGGAAGAAGTTTAATTTTATCCTGCCTGATTGCTCAGATCGCCGCCCACTTGGCCGGTCACATCAACCCAAAGATGCGGCAGGCTGAGTTCCGCTAACCATGACGGCCCCTGTTCTTCTTTAAGCATGGCGATTGTTGCGGCGCTACCCGCCACCACACAGAAATCGCCGAGTACACTGACTGCCGCCAGATGACGCACCGGCCAACCAGTCAGCGGATTCAATACATGGCCGTAGCGAACACCATTAATGACGATGCAGCGTTCGTAATCGCCGCTGCTGGCCAGTGCGCCTGCATTCAAGCAGATAGTATCCACCACGGCATTGTGCGTACGCGGATGGCGGATACCTACGCGCCACGGTGTGTTATCTGCTCTGGGTCCGATCACTTTAATATCGCCGCCCAGATTGATAACGCCATGCCGGATGCCTTGGGCATAACAGAGCGACGCCGCACGGTCTACCGCGTATTCTTTAACGATACCGCCGAAATCGATTTCCATGCCCGGCACTGAAAACGCCAGTTCAGGCCTCTGCCAGGACACTTTGCGCCAGCCGACGTACGGCAGTAAATTGTCGATTAACGACTGTTCGGGCAATTCTCCCGTATCGAAACGCCAGGCGCGGCGCAAAATGCCGGACGTAATATCGAATAAACCGTCGCTTTGCTGATAACAGGTATGGGCATAATTCAGCAGATTGGCGGTTTCTTCATCCACCGTTATCGCTTTGCCCTTTGCTGCTATCCGGTTGATTTCAGATAAAAAACTGTCGTCTTTATAACGCGAATAACGAGCCTCCAAGCGTTGCACATCGGCGATAACCTGGGTCGCGGCCTGATCTGCTTCTGCTTGCGTACGTGTAAACAATTGAATGTCGCACGGCGTTCCCATGGCTTTGAATGCCTTTTGAAAATACCGAAGCGGACGAGTGCGCACGACTTGGTCATCCGTTAATGTACGATGCCGGATTAATGCAATCCGTACACGGTTTATTAATCGTTAATCGATTCAAATCAGCTTGAAACTGTTACCCGGAGACCTTTTCGTTCAACAATTTTTCCACTATTTTTTGTAAATCCTCTGCTTCGCCGGGATTGAAACCCAGATGAATATGACGCACTACACCTTTACGGTCAACAATATAGGAAGACGGCATGGCTTTAACGTCGAAATCTTTGGCGCATTGCTTGGTGGCATCGGTCATAACCGGAAAACCGGCCGGATGTTTGGCGATAAAAGAGTTGGCGTCGTCGATGTTTTCATCCAGATTCACTGCAACAATTTGTAAACCCTGATCTTTGTATCGCGTATGCAGATCATTTAAAAACGGAAATGATTTAGCGCACGATCCGCACCAGGACGCCCAGAAATCGACATAGATTACTTTCCCCTTGTATTGGTTTAATGTGGCACCCGCAGGTTGTGCTGATGACCCTGTAAATTGCGATAAGGAACAAGTCGACATATTTTGGCCTATTTCCACTGCGCCGAGGTTGAGACAGTAAAACATAGCCCATACAATCAGCAAGTATTTTATAAAAAACTGATTTATCATGATTTTTATAGATGGTAAATGGTTAATAAGATAACATAAATGTATGCTTGGTCATTGTGCAATGTACTCAACACTAGGCCGTTGTGCGAGTATTTGTAATTTAATTTCGGCCAAACTTTGAACGGCTTCGTTCTTGTCATTAATCATTTGCTGCAACAAAGCAATATCGTCTTTAATTCCTTCAACCGCGATCAGACGTACGTCTGCCGACTCGTCATGCAACCCTTGTTGAATCGCAGCCAGGGCGTCATTTCCTTCGCAGTGCGTGAAGGTGGATAAGGCTTGCACCCGGACTTCCGGGTTTGGATCGGTTAGTGCCTGTTCCAGTACATCTCTTATAGCCGGATCGTCTTTCCTTCCGGTTGATAACAAAGCACCCAAAGCCATTGCTTTTTGTTGCGGATTATTTTCTTGCGCTTGCGTCAACAGCTTATTAATTCTGTTCTCTGTTGACGTAGCGGTTTCGCTCGATGTCTGTGTTTGTTCAATAGGCGCAGGAACAGGTAACTCCGTCTCGTCGGTATTCATTCCGGGTTTATTTACAGTTGAAGGTACTACCCATGCCTCGGCAATTGTTTGTTTCGGCTGATGATTAGCATCGCTAGGCTGATAACGAAACACGATATCGGCTTTGTTTTGTAACAAACAGATCAACACGCGCGGCAAGTCGGCGCCGGTACAATTGGCATTAACTAATTGCTCAGGCAGGTCTGATAAATGAAGCGAAAACCGGTGTTTTTCGGCTATATATTTTAACACTGTTGGCAATGACACCTGGGCAACGGTTAATGTTAATGCGCCGTTGTTTTCCGTCAAATGTAGCGCGTCTTTGGCTAAATCTGCGGATTTGCCGATCGGTTTAGCATTCACCGGATGCATTAAAAAACCGGTTGACATGAATAAACAAAATATCAATTTTGTTAGCTTAAACGCTATATTTATTAATAAGTTGTCCATAAGCTTGCTCGTCATCGTTAAAACGCCAGACTCCAGGTGGCGGAAAGCGTTCCGTCGCGCTCAAGCTGATAACCATTAACGTCGTCTTTGACCGGTTGCAACCACTCCACGCTGACGCGATTGCCCGCCAAATCGCCCGACGGTATAGCAGCGCTGAGACCAAAACCAATATCCCAAAACTTGCCGCCGTAACTGCCCGGATAATCCATCGGCCCGAATTGATTAATTAAGCCGTTGAAACGGCCATTAATGCTGCCCTGCGTGGTATAAACGCCACGAACGGAAGCGCTCAGCCAGTCGGTCAAATTGTAGCCGCTCCACGCCATGGCCTGAAATATATCGCCCAACGCATAGCCGGACTTGTTCTTGTCTTCCAAACGCACAGTAGCGTTGACTTGTGCTCCCCAAGAGAACTCTTCAAGCTGGCCGGTGTAGGTCAGGCTGGGTTTAAAATCCCAAGTGCCGTTACCCAACTGCATGCCGTAATGGATAAAGCCGCCTTCAACCTGATGATTACGGCGCAACTGGATATTAATATCGGCAGTCGGCGCACTTAAACCTGCGGTAGCATGAAAATGATGCGTACCATCATCAAAGAATTTAAATAATGCATACATACCCAGATCGCCGATGCCGCCAGTTTCATGGCCATTTTGGACATGGTGCTCTATATGTTCGCCGATGTTCGATCCGGCAGAATTGCCGATGTTGTTATTCGCCACGTCGTCATTCGGCGCGCCGCTGAGCCGTTTCATGTTCATACTCATGTCCATAAACTGCGGCATCAGCATTAATGTCAGCCAATCGGTCGGCGCATACATGAGATCGAGCATGTGCATGGTCATATTCATGCTGGCCGGTTTGAGAAAACAGGGGTTCGGCCCGCAACCGCGATTAACAATCGCCGAATCATTAACAGCAACATCGCCATTTAATATCGTGCCGCCCTGACTGCCGTACATGTAACGGTAGCCCACCATCATATCGCCCGCTTTCGGTAGTAAATGATCGAACATGACACCGGCTGGCGCATGGCTGCCGTGGTGGTGATGGCCGTGTTCGCCATGCTGCGCATGCTGATCGTGACTGCTGCCGACAAATGTGTCCAAATTAACTTTGACTGCTGCATTGGCCAGCCAGTAATCGAAGTCGGCAAAGGCGTTTTCTCCGCCGCCGCCCAGTTTGAACGATCCCTGATGGGTATAATATTCAAACCCGGTTTCCAAAGTCACGGCTTTACCGAAGGTTTTAGATACTGTCAGCGCACCGCTCAACGCACCGAAACCGGATAAACGGTGATCGCTGGAAAAATGATCAGGCAATTTATTCGGATTATAAGGCAATGCCGGATTCCTGCCGGTATTGGCAGGCTGTTGTCGATAAGCTTGTTCCGATACCAGCCATGGCGTATAAAAATCCGCTGCGCTTTGCGAGTAATAACGCACACGCGGCGTAAGCGTCCAGCCGTTGCCCAGCGGTTGCACCCAATCGGCTTCGAACGTGTGCGAATGAATGCCCCAGTCGTCCGCAGAAAACCGGTAATCGAAATGCAAAGCGGCATCCAGGCTATTAATGAATTGTACATAACGTCCGCCCAAATTCCATTGATTGCGAACTTCCGGGCGCTGTTCCAGCAAGGGTTTTAGCTTGCCTTGAATAATTCCAGGCGGCAAATTACCGTTCTGATTGAGCGGATCGATAAAAACAACGCTGACCGCTTTGTAAGGATTGGATAGATAACCCGTGCTACGAGTGTAACCTATATCCGCGCTCATCAATGCATTCTTATTAATAATCTGAGTTATGCCGAAATGGCTGGCCCAATCCTGACGGCCGCCGCTTAAAATACTGGACTGCGCCGAATCCTTGGTTTTAGTTAATTGACCGTTTGCGCGGTAATGGCTGTAGTCAAGATAAGGTAGCGAATCGTGATCGAGAACGGCATGAGTATCGCTGTTGGTATAGCTTAAATCCAGATTCAGCGTAGTCAGTTTTTGGTTAAGGTCCCATCGCCCGCCGATATTGCCGAAGCGCGATTCATAATCGTCTTCAACCGAAATGCCGCCACCTAAACTCAACGCTGCTTCATTCCATTCGTGCGTTAATTTGAAATCGCCTTGCTTGCGGGTTTCCGGCGACGCCGAAGCGAGTACGTGGGTTAATTGCTGGCTGGAAAGCAAGCCGCTGTCCGGCTCGCCGGGTAGAGCGTATGCGACCGGCTTGCGATTGCTATCAAATAATACCTTGCCGCCGTTTTGACCGGTTAGCAACGGCGATGCACCTGCTATAGTGCCAGCGTCGGAATAAACCTCACGGTTGTTACCGAAAACGGCGGGTGCTGTGGCAACGGGTGTGGCACCGCCCCAGGTATCCTGCGTATAGTTAAAAGCAAATTTGACGCGGTCGCTTAAGCTGACATTGGCGTGTCCGTGCTGACTTTCGACTTCAATCGGGTTGTAGGCATTTTTAATGCCGCCTATTTTATATTCACCGGTCTCTTCGTCCGACGACAAGCCTGTAATCTGCCGTTTACCTTCCTGATAATGGCTGTATTGAAAATCCAGAGAATCGCTTTCGGCCGCTTGCGCCGCCGGATACAGCAAACCAGGCAGCATTAATGCAGCGCCGGTCAAAGCCGATAAAAGGGGGGATGATGGTGAAATTTGTTCAGAACATCCGCGCGATTGGCTGTTCAATCTGGTTTTGCCATTAATAACAGCCACAGCCGCCTCCTTGCGCAGCACCAGCTGTTCCTGCCGCTTCCCGGCTTGAATAGATATGCGCCCGAATCACACTTTGTAAGGGAGTTGGTTCCTGAGCCATTTGCGGTTTAGCAAGCGTACCGCGCTCCCAAGATTTGACGGAAGTACAACCGTAAATTATCGTCAACAGTAACCAGATCAACAACAAACAACGTAATTTCATTTTAACGCACGATTACCGTGCAGTATTCATTATTGATTAATTTGTTATAAAAATGCACTAACCGTCAAGCGCAACTAGTCATTAATGCAATTATAGTTTTCTCAATGCATTAATTTTGTTAAAAACTATTGATTTTGTTTCATAACCGGATCAGAAGTGCCTGTATGCGCACCGGTTGCCGTTTCACAATGGAAAACCATAAAATAAACTTCCACACCTTTCTTGTCTTTTGGTGTTCGAATTCTTTGTATTTTTACTTGATAAGGACCTCTGTCACTTACTACTTTCACATCCGCGCTGGCTTTGCCGTCGTTATCTTTCGGATCGATGCTCAGTGTGCTTTCTTTGCCCGTGGTGAGCGAAGTTATTTGAATTCCGATTAGAGCCGGGTTTACCGGCCGTAGATCTGATACGTTGGCAATAAGATGATGCGGATCTCCATTACCGTCGTCATCACAATCGATTTGGAAAATGTCGGTGCCGGCGGCGGTCGAATTTTTTCTCCCGAGCGTACCAGCTTGCTCATGCGCAGACGCCAAACAAACATAACCGATCATTATTAATGACAGGAATAATTTTTTTAGCTTCATTGTTTTCATTTTAGTGACCTCGAATACCACACAAGTCGTTTTACAAGTCGATTAAATTGTTAAATCGTAAAATAATCCAACCCTGTTACTTCTTTGAATGCATTTTATTAGATTTTCCGCGTAAAACTAATAAGGAAGCAACCAAAATTATTATGAAGCACAAATAATCCAGTGATGGCCGCATTGCACGGCCATCACTGGAAAAGCGGGGATTTTAGTTATTAATTAATATGTTAAGGCATGATTAATTATTTATAACAATAATTTCTTACAAATTATTTTGGGCGTTTGCAGGAACAAATGGCTGAGTGTTTGCCGGGCTTAGGATTTCATCGAACGCCGCGCCATTAGGTTCTACGGAGACAT
>Ga0194120_10007919_pt1 | contig 14290 bp, 18 predicted proteins | sample TA2MahCa65mmetaG_FD_148642 | JGI IMG/M metagenome (GOLD analysis project Ga0194120, IMG submission 148642) | Freshwater microbial communities from Lake Tanganyika, Tanzania - TA2015019 Mahale Deep Cast 65m | ecosystem: Environmental > Aquatic > Freshwater > Lake | place: Tanzania: Lake... | reverse complement strand
CCAGATGATTCATATATGATTCAAATTAATATTTTAGACTTACATAGACAAATCAATATTAATATTGATCTATTGAATATTATAAAAATATATCTATGTGATATGTATATGTTTAATGATTTATATGGTAATTTTCCAAAACATGCAGATATTGATATGCCTATAGAACTTAGAGATATAGGTGAAGAAACTGAAGATGATCCATTAAAATTAGAATATATAATGAATTTATTAATCGAATATGTTCAAACGATATTTCTTCACAAATATTTAACAACTCAAATAGATAGAGAATTATATAATAATTTACGATTAATGTCTATTGCACGAGTTCAAATTTTGAGATATAGAAATTGTTTATCGTCATTAATATATGAATGGAATAATAAAGATGAACAAATCAATGAAAATATATTAATTATTGACTATTCAAAAATATAATCATACATTTCCAAAAGTATTCTCTCCCTGATATCTTATCCTCAAGAATCCGTCAGTTGATTTATATTTATGATATGCTACTGACATTAATTCTCCTGATGATAAAATATATGTTCCAGAATTAAAAAACAATGCTACTTCTTCTCTTAATTTAAGTCTATTTCTTACAACAAACATAAATTGTCCTATTGTCAAATCACTTGGAACTAGATATTTATGCTTATCTAGGTCAGGAACTTTCGATCTTTTTTGTCTGAATACTAAAACTGGAACTCTTTCAGGAAATTTAGTTAGGATAGAATTAGATTCAGCTCTTCTCGATTCAAATGATAAACTAGTTTCGTCATCATAATCTGTATCACTTATAGTCATCTTAATGCTTTGCATTAATATTATAGACACAGATTTTTTGAATATCAATTTTTGTTCGATTATAATAATACAATATTTGTAAACTTGAATGAATCAATAAAAAATATAATCTATGATATAATTATATGAGTCATTTGACTAAAATAAAACTGATGAAAGGCGGTAACAACGAAATGAAAATTGATTTACAACAAAATGGTACCGAAATGATAATGACTTTCAATTTTACAAAAGAAGTTTTAACTAGTTTATTTAGATATATGGGATATTATATTAACGATCTAGTCGATTTTATAAATGATTTGGATATTAGGCTATATGATAATAATAAGGAAATACAGATTAAATCTAAAAAATTATCTAAATATAAAATAGATAATTTAGATAATTTGACATATGTTTTAACATGCACTTATGAAAATAATAGAATTACTTCTATTCAAGTTTATGATGATAAATCTGATGATAAATATGATGTTACAGATTCAACTTATATTGATATTGACATTGATCATATCATGCAATTAATGGTATATAACAAGTATAATAACCCTGATGACAACAGAAATGTAAAAATCACATTATCAGAAAATATATTAAAAATATTAATAGAAAAGTCTACAAATCCATTTCAAGATTGGGAATGTCGTATATTAACAAGTTATGATAATTCTTATCATACTGGATATGATGGTCTTGGAGAATTAATATTCGATCCAACAAAACCAGTAATTGATTGTAAAATTAATAAAAATTCCAAAAATTATCTATTATTTTATAAAAAGAATATACTAATATCTATAAAACATAATAAATCTAATGAATCTGATATATACATTGATAATGATAATAATGATAATAATGTAATCTTGATTATGAATAGTATTTATATTTCGGATTTGAACATTACATCTATTATATATTCTGAAACAATTTTTGATACCAACAATATTCGTCAGAATTTTCAAAATATTTTTAATATATGTAAATTGCATAACTTATCGGATCGATTAAAAGATGTGAAATATTATGATTACGTGTATATTAGAAGAATATTAATATTGGGATATCAGTATCGTGCAACATATGATAAAATAATTTCTGAATTACAAAATTATTCGTCTATAGATCAAATATATGCATGTAAATTAGCATTATTATCACCATTGCGTCTACTGATACAAAGACATATAACTTGTTTTAATGTGCTTGTTAAGAAATATAATGAAGCATACAAAGATTCTACATATTTTAAAGATCTTCCACAATATTTCAGGAATATAGAATTCGAACAAACTTCCTGAAAAATATTATAAAAATTATATATAATGAAAATCCTAGTCACAGGAAGCACTGGCTTTCTCGGTAAAGCCCTCGTCAGACAATTATTGCAAGATAATCATCAAGTATTTAAATACGATATAATTGATGGCTATGATATATGTAATCAAAGTCAATTTGAAAAAGTCATACTTGATTTTTCACCAACTACTGTTATACATTTAGCTGCAGTAGCCAATTTAAATCTATATCAAGATGATATATCGATTGGAGAAAAAATAAATATAGGAGGAACTAAAAATATACTCGATTTGTGTAATAAATATAATGTTCGTTTATTATTTGCTTCAACATGTTGTGCTTATGGAAACACAACAGAATATCCATCCAAAGAAACTTCCCCATTGTATACCCAAGAACCATATGCATTGTCAAAAATCGAATCCGAAAAAGAAATTCTCAAATTTGGCTTACCTCATTGTTGTATGCGTTTGGCTACCTTTTATGGTCCAGATATGAGACAAGCTTTAGCCGTTGGACATTTCATGGACAAATTACATCACGATAAAGAAATTACAGTTCATGGCAAGGGTCATCAAACACGAACACTAACACATGTTGATGATATTGTATCAGGAATTATTGCTATTGCTATGTCAGAACCTAAATATGATGTTGTTAACATTTCAACAACAGAATCGATTAGTGTATTAGATATGATCAGTTTACTTGAAAAATGTCTTGATAAAAAAGCTGTTTTGGTTTTTGGACAAGATCGCGAACACCAAACTTTTAGAGAAGAAATAAATAATGATAGACTTACAAGTTTAGGATGGACTTGTAAACATTCTTTAGAAACGGGTATTCAGGATACTTATAGATGGTATATTGAAAATGGAGCGAAATTTAATTGTTAAAGTTATTGTGTCATTTTTAACTCATTAAAAATGAAACAAAATTTTATTATATATATATATAATATGGATGAAATTATTATTCAAATTATTCAATCAAATGATATAAATAATGTTATTGAGATAAATTTTGTTTATCCGAATAAAAAAATTATAGACTTTTCAAATTGTGTAGAAATATATTTTCAGTATGATACCATTCACGGCAACAATAAACTTGATATTTCTTGATAAAAAGCGAAGCTTTTTATCAAGAAATATCAAGTTTTTGTTGACATTGCAACGAGTAGTCCAATACTTATTTTGATAAAAAGCGAAGCTTTTTATCAAGAAATATCAAGTTTTAGGCTACTAGTTGCAACGGTTTCTCATCGTAGATGAGAAACAAGTCTTGTTCGTTCGAAATGCGACGCATTTCGAATAATCCTACTGATCACTATGGACGATTATATGAGACGAGATAATGGGACGCTTTAATGAATAACATAATATAATTACTAAATCAAATTTTTCAATAATCGCGCAATAATAAACAAACATGCATAAATATCCAATATGGGGCTCGTGAACATAACCATTTTAAGAGGTCATGTTCAGAATCACATCTTTCACTCAACATCAATGTTCTCATTTTAATAAGAAATCTACAATATCTCGTAATATCTACTATTTCAATATAGGCGTGTTCAACAGATATTGGACGAGTAGAAACAAAAAACCTATATATCGGATTATATGAATCATATGTAAATGGACAACATTTATATGTTTGTTTAATCCTGTCATTAATATAGAAATTGGAAGTTTCCCTATCATATCTAAAAACAATATCATATTTGTTCAAATTCATTGATGGTATTATACACATCAGTTTTAAAGTTGATATATCTATTATTCCAAAAGTCAACTAATTTATATTGGTTAATATTCTCATAATTTTAATATCTTGTGAATAAATTATGCGATAATAGTTAGCAGTCAAATATATACTATATGGTATTTTTATTATATTACTATTTTCAGGATTTTTTATTTTCTCAATAACACGATATTTGGGATCATAATAATTAGTAGTTATACACGATTTTTCATGAATCATGCATTCTGTCATGATTTATGTTTTGTATGATGATTGTATCATATGAATAGTCTAATATAAGCAATAATTCAACTTTTACGCAATAATAAACAAACTTGCATAAATGTCCAATACGGAGCATATTTAATTAGCCATTCTATTGAAGATTCTATTGGAGATTTTCTTGGGATGGCTCGAAATCTTTCTAATTCTAGCTCCTCGTCGATGTATTTAGTTGCACATAATAATCTCACTTTAACAAGGAACCATATATTGGGATTTTGTCTAAATATTGTTATATGGTGCGATTCATCCTCTAGATCAATTTGGTAGTCAAACATGTAAAGTGAAACACATTTACAACATAATAATGTAGATATTTTTGTTATTGGATCATAATATTCTCGTTTGGCTAAATTCTCACATCTCGAGTTCTCACATTGAATCGAATACTTATGTTCTTGACAGTTTGCTTTTTTGCATCCTGTTATATGACATTTGTGTAGAGTACATTTGAACCATATGTTATTGCATTTTGGATCATTGCATTTACAGAATTTACAGTAATCAAAATCAACTGATTTGATAAATTTGTTGCAATGATGACATATATGGATATAACATGATGAATCATTTTGACATTCATTATCGGGACATTGACATTTATAACAATATTTAGTACTAACATAATCTATCGTTAATGTATTACGCTTTACGCATCGTTCAAGCGTATTACATTTTTGACACATATGAAGCTCACATGATCGACTATTTTTACAACTAGGACTACAACATCGACAATATTGACAATAATCTGTATCAGATGAATAGCGTATAATTGAATAACATTGTTTACATGCATGTTCTATACAAAATATGAATTCTAGTGTTGAATCATGGATAACTTTTTTTAACGGGCATTTTTCAACGATGTTTGTATTAAGACACATATGACATGAGTGATCGATACATAGAGTTGAACACTGAATAAATTCTGGGGTTTTATTGACTTTCACATAATGATCGCAATATTTGCATTTCAATTTGGCCAATAATTGAATGGAGTCTATATGGGATTCGGTAATGAATATATTAAGAGATTTCGTGATAACAACTTCACTATCGACGAATATTAATCGTATTGTATGGGGATTATCACGAAACAGATATTGGAAAAATTTAGTGGCTGATTCGTTGAGAGAGACTTTAGTCATTATATGGGGTTAATTGGAAAAATGGATTAAAAGCGAGAGGGAGTTGGATATTTCAACTTTTATTATTAAAATATATTTTAAATTGTTAACTTGAGATTTTTGATACCAGTTGTTACATTCGAATGTTCTCTTACTCTCACTTTTTCAATCATTCTATGTTTTCTAATATTAGCATTAAAAACTCGATTATTTGGAATTATCTTAATGTTTGGATAGATCATGATTAGCCATTTTTTAAACCCAGTATATAATTGGACTGTAGAAACATGCTTATCACTCTTTTCAGTACAGTTTTCTAAAAAATCAATATAAATATCATCATTATAATGTATTTCTTGTCTAGTCATATTGAGAAAATTAGAGAACTTATTTAGGCTCTCATCAGCGCATGTTTTCTGATCATCTTGAACTATCAATTTTACATGATCAAATTTTAGAGATGATTTAGCTTGTCGTGTCGGTTCGACTTTACATGACCAAAATAGTTCACATTCCTTATTCAGTTTCTGTTTGATTACCAGTGCTCCACGAATAAAATGATTCTTGTATATTTGATGGACTCTTTTTTCGCTTGCATTGATTTTTTATTGCCTATCATGATTCAATCACAACGCAATTGGTTCAAAATTTCACATAGATATCGGGCTTCTTGTTGTGGTGCCGTCCTCGGCGTCCTCCGCGTTTGCCCCGTGCTTGGTGTTTTCCACCTCGCTTGCTTCGCATGTGGCGTTTGCCAAAGTTGTTCCAAGAACGCTCGGTCATTGGAACATGTTCGCGTCGCCATTCAGGATCGGCTCCATCGAAAGATAATCGTAGGACAATTTTGCCAAAGTTGTCCCAAGAACGCTCGATCGTCGGAACATGCTCGCACCGCCATTCGGGATCAGCTCCGTCGAAAGATGACCGCGGGACAGTCCCAATTGTAGAAATCGGTGAAGCCCGATGTGAAGTCGCCGGCACACTTACATGTGGATTACCGAGAACAAAAGAATCCCATCGAGGTGTATGGAACAGAGCTCGTAGTTCGTCCATTTGACTCATTTCACAGGGATCTTAGAAACGCTGTTTAGAAGTTATTAAGTATAACGCTATGGGATTTACAAATATTTGAAAATATCAATTTTTTTTAATAGATCATAGTATAGATGACTCTCAAAATTGATGACACTATAGTAAAATATTTGATGAATAATGATTTTTTCAATAATGTGCATCCTAATGTTATTACATCAGTTGGTATTATATGCAATATTCTAATTATTCCATATATATATCAAATAAATACAAAACAAATAAATTATGAAATATTGGCTATATTATTTACTGTTCGTTGGTTAGCCGATTGTTTAGACGGAGCTATAGCAAGAAAATATAATAAAAAATCAAAATTAGGAAATCAGTTAGATACACTTTCTGATTGGATGTTCCAATTTATTATGTTTTGTGCATTGATCATGATTTTTGATTTGCCAAGTTGGACAATAATTATATTCTTTGCATTGATCTATGTTGAAATCAATAAATTAGATATATTAAATACTCACGATAATCTCAAAAAAGATCAAGATAATGTTTTTAATAAGATGGTCAAGTTTACAACAGATAATAGCATCCTATTATTTATTATTATGTTTATCATAATTTGGTCTTTTAATAAAACCAAATAAAAATTAGAACAATTGTCAGAAGTATGCATACGATAGTATGACTACAATCATTATTAGATGAATCACCAGAAAAATGTTCAATAAAACCTTCGGCAGGTGTTCCTATTAAAATATTTGATAAATAGAAGTTTGCATTAGTTCCGTTATTTAATGGAAGTAATTTTTGTATATCAGAAATATCATAGGTAGTTTTTGAAGGAAGACATATATTATTATTGGCATTGTTATTAACAGGGCAATAACCAATGCTTGCTGTTTTCGAGACATTTGGTGTAGTGTTAGTATCAGTGAAAGTCAATAAAACTTTGGTGGATGGTTCAGGAGTAATTTTAGTTACATAAGGCATACCATCGATTGTTCCGCTTAAATTAAATCCTAGAATAGCGGTAGTGGTTGTTGTTAAACTCAATGAATTTCCTAATGGTGGAACTCTAACATATACAGTATTGGGTGTGGAACATGTTAATGATCCTAGTGTTCCAGTATTTTTATACAATCCGTCATGTAATTCAAGAATAACTGAATTTTTAGTGGTTGAACTCGGTGTGCAAATCATTATATTGAATGCGTAGAAAATATAATTATAGTTATATAATCAAGTTTATATGGAACAAGAAGAATTATTTATTGGTATTGATTTAGGAACAACTTATTCTTGTGTTGGAACTTATATTAATGGAAAAATAGAAATTATTCCAAATGATTTTGGAAATCGAACAACTCCAAGTTATATTGCATTTGATATGAATGAACGATATATTGGTGAAGCAGCTAAAAATCAAATGAATTCCAATTTACCAAATACTTTATTTGATGTTAAGAGATTAATTGGAAGAAAATTTAATGATAAAACTATTCAAGCCGATCTTGATCATTATCCATTTAAAATAGTTGACAATAATAATTCTCCCGAAATAGAAGTTTCGTATATGGATGAAACAAAAAGATTTCGTCCAGAAGAAATTTCAGCTATGTTATTGCAAAAATTAAAATTAGATGCCGAAAAATATCTAGGAAAACCTGTCAAAAAAGCAGTTATTACTGTTCCCGCATATTTTAATGATTCACAAAGACAGGCTACTAAAGATGCAGGATTAATTGCAGGATTAGAAGTTCTTAGAATAATTAATGAACCAACCGCTGCATCATTAGCATATAATATTTTCCATAATGATTCGTCTGATAAAAATGTTTTGATTTATGATTTGGGTGGGGGAACACTTGATGTGACTGTTTTATATATGACTTCTGGAATGTTGGAAGTAAAATCAACTTCTGGTGATACTCATTTAGGTGGTGAAGATTTTGATAATCATCTTGTTGATTATTGTTTAATAGATTTTGCAAGAAAAACTTTCAAACCAAAAACAATATTAACTGAAACTGAAACTTCTGAATTATTACAATATTGCAAAATTAATAATTTATCAGAATTATATAGAGTAAATAGTAATGAATTAGAAGAATTATCTAATAATTCAGACAAGAAACTCAAATTATATCTTCAAGAAATGACCAAAGTAAAAACTATTATTGAAGAAATTACTTCTAATACTAATCTTGTTGGAAAATTAAAAAGAGAATGTGAAAATGCTAAGAAAGTATTATCATCAAATGATTCCACTACTATTATGATTGATTCATTTTATTTTGATAAAAATAAGATTTATAATTTGAAAGTTCAATTAACAAGAGATTTATTTGAAAAATTATGTGATAATGAATTTTCAAGATGTTTAGAATCAGTTAATGAAGCATTAAAAGGTGCTAATTTAAAATCAGATCAGATAACAGATGTAGTATTGATTGGTGGTTCAACTAGAATGCCAAAAATTAAACAATTATTAATTGAAAAATTTGGTGCTAATAAAATCAGATCAGATATTAATCCTGATGAAGCAGTAGCATACGGAGCTACTGTTCAAGCCGCAATGTTATGTAATGTAAGAGATAACAATATTAGAGATTTAGTTTTAATAGATGTTATTCCATTAACACTAGGAATAGAAACAGCAGGTGGAGTTATGAATGCGTTGATTAAGAGAAACACTAGTATTCCATGTGAAGCAGAACAAACCTTTAGCACATATAGTGATAATCAACCAGGTGTCACTATTAAAGTTTTTGAAGGTGAGAGAACATTAACCAAAGATAATAACCTATTAGGAACATTTGATCTAGAAGGAATTTCGCCCCAACCAAAAGGAGTTCCTAAAATTAAGGTTAAGTTTTCAGTTAATGAGAATGGTATTATGTGTGTATCAGCTACTGATTCATCTGGCAAAACTAATCAACTTGTTATTAAAAATAAAAAGGGCAGAATGTCTGATGAAGATATTCAGAAAACTATTGAAGAAGCCGAAAAATATGCCCAACATGATAAAGCAATTAAAGATGGTATTGATGAGAAAATTAAATTAGAAAACTACACAGCTTCTATTTTAAGAACCATCAATGAAGAACAATTCAAATTAACTAATGAAGATACATTCAGACAAATATCCGAAAAAAATAATCTAATGAATGCATGGTTAGATGAAAATGATAAGCCAACTAAAGAAGAATGCCTAAATAGAAGAACCGAGTTTGAAAATTTTGTTTTGCCTTTGATTGAGCAATACATCAAAAATAAAAAAAATTAAGTTTTTTTCGAATCATAATATAACCATTTCATTAATATGATATCATCTCTGATTACTACGAACAAAAATATATAGTAAAAATATGGTATATCGAATTGTGTTAACATGTAAACTTGAACTGACCAATTAATAAATACTACAATTACATATACCAAAAATGATACATATGACAATTTAGATTTGTGTTTCCAAGTCTTAATTGGAGGAATATTTCTTAATCCCAGATAAAAATTTACGATAAATGCTAACGAACTAAAGGTAGCATATAATATGATCAATACTTTGTAATCGGTATTAGAATCGCTTTTGAGTAATACAACATGACACATTAACGAAGTCATTGAATGATGCATGATAGTTGTTAATGGCAAATCAGATAATATTAATCCGATCATATCATTGATGGTGTAGATAATAGCACATCTTTTGATATATTGTAAATCAATAGTATTATGAATAGTATCGGTTAATATTTTTTCTATAAAAATCATCAATAATCCGAGATAAATTGATTTAATTATATTTTTTACAAAATACATTTGTCGTTTTGAGCCAACTTGAACAAATTTATTTTTATCTTCAGGATATTTATCTAATGATTTAGATAAACAATAATGAACTCCATAATATGAACAAAATGTTAATAATGTTATGATTAAACTAAATATTCTAATTTCATCATCATATAATCCTAATAATATAATTGATCCAATGCCTATCAGAGGACTTACCTTACTAGCATATAATTCGAATGGAATGTCTTTCTTAAGCATGATTTCATTAATTATTATATAATTTAGTCTAATTATAATATCCAATTTTCAATTTTTATATTATGGAATATATTATTATTGGAACAACAGCAATAAATAGATCTAATCTTCATGAACAAACTTTGAAAGTTTGGAAAGATTGGATATTAAAAAGTAATAAAAAAATAATTTGGTTTATTAACATAGATAAACTAGATCATTTAGATGAAACATATGAAGAAACAAAAACAAAATTAAATACAATACTCAATTTACATGAACTTATTATTTTGCCCCAACAATTTGATGGATTTACTGGGGCATGTAAGAAATTATCACAAGCAATCAAAGAACATGTTGATCAAAATAATTTATCAAAAAATTGTGTTATTATGTGGTTAGAAGATGATTGGCAATTAGACAATCAAATAGAGTTAATTAAATTATTAGAATATTCTGGTAATATGACTCATATTAATTTATCATTTATTGAAAATAATTACATATGGGCTTTGGCTCCGTCAATTATTTCGTATAAATTATGGGAAGAAATATTTTACACTTCATGGTTATTGAATGACAAGAAGATATGTCCTGAAAAAATTGTTGGTTGTTATTATCAAACTAAATATAGTGTTAGAAATATGATGAATATTACATTAATTAATAAAAATATTGATGTTGAATCCAAATTAATTAAATTTAGAAGAAGTTATTATGGATATACTGATGATAAATATTTTATTGAAAATTTAATGAATCATGCTAAATATTTGAGTAATAATCAAGTTCTCAATGTTATTCAAGATACATCTCCAATATTTATTAGAATATATCCTGAAATAACAACAGATGTTGGAACCAAATATTTAGAAAATAATAAAATTAAAAAGATATTTGATAAGCAAGCTCAAATATCCTATATCAAAATAGATTAAATTTTTTAGATTCTCTACCTCGTTCATATTCATGATCATAACCTTTGTATGCTACTGTTGACCAATCCGAACCATATAATCTATCTAGATAATTGGTTTGAATATTAGGACTAGGTAAAGTTAGATTTCCAAATGGAACTAATTTGAATGGAAACAATTCATTTTCCATAAAATAATCATTACTCCATACAGTTCTAGCATTTATATTTTTCAATATATATTGATTATCTTTTTTCTCATAAATAAAAATATCAACAAAAGGATATTTCCAAGTTTGTAAAGAATCGCCAATATATACATCCTGACCAGTTAATTCAAAAATTTTATATCCGTATTTAAATTCAGTAAATCCCAGACCTAATTTTTTTAATTCATTTACTAATGTTAATAATTTGGCTTCATCTAAGATTCCTATATCAGCATCATCATCCCATGGAATGATATCTTTGTGTCTGACAGATCCTAATAAAGTTCCTGAAATTATCCAATAAGGTAAATTATTTTCAGTGAATACTTTGTTTGTTAATGATAATAATTCTTTGATTTTATTTCTTATTTTGATATCTGTTAATTCAACAGGATAAGTATTTGGAAAAATAAGTAAATATATGATTATTATAATGATTATGATTAATATTGTGTTCAACATAATAATAATTAAGATAAAAATTAACAATAGCTCTTAATATATTCACTCATTTCTTTAATCATTTCGAAATCTACTTTCTCTTTATAATATATCATCAATAAGTATTCCTGATATCCATTTGGCATAAGAGTAGATAAATCTATTATGCTTTTTTTAGATACATTTAATTTGCCAAATATTTCATCAGGTTTTTTGGTCTTGTAAACATAAATACTATCTAGAGGATTTGGTTTATTTCCACTAACAAAGCCAATTTTTCTTTGAAATATTAAAAAATTATCTTTATCTAGTAAATCTAATTCTACTTTATCTTTGAATGTATTAATATAGATAGTAGTATATAATTTTCGAGTCATAATTTTGTCGAGTAATATTTTAGCTTGTTCAAGATTATGTAATTGTTCTTGAGATAATTTATCTCTAATTAAATCAATAAATTTTACACTTTCAATTATATAATCATCAGTTAAATCACAAAACGATTCCATATCATCAATCTTATCAGAGATATGTAAAATAGGTTCTATTAATTTCATTAATTCAACTATCATAAATTCTACAGCAATTACAGTTTTATGACAATACACATTGCTATGTAAACGATATCTAGTGTAAAATATGTTAATAATATCATCAGTAGCTTGTTCAGGATAAATTATATTATTGTTAATAACTTTAATATGTCTAATAACTCGATTACAATCTATTTTGGCTTGATAACCAATCATTTGAACATCACGAGTTAGATAATCAAATTTATCAACATCTAATCCATTTAAAGTATTGGAAATAATTTGGTAAAGAAAACCAATATGATGTTTAGATGGATTAATTAGAGTTTGAATAAATTTGATTTCGTCATCACTAACACAATTTAACATTTCATTACTACGAATTACTAACTCGATAATTTTAGCCGATCGTGCTTCGTGAGTAGCATATGGATGGTCAGCTTTTCCAATATCAGGAATAAAATGATCGTCAAATGCATGAGAAAAACATCCATGACCGATATCATGTGTTAATCCTGCTATTTTCACTAATTCACATACATATTCGTCTAGAGGATGAATTTTATTTTCATATGTTCTAGCATAATAATTTTTCAATTCAGGAATATTTGCAAGATATTCATCAATGGATGGAGGATTAGTAGTATTAACAATTGTATTTAACAGTTCACCAGCATTATGATATGTTCCTACTGAATGAGCAAATCTTGTGTGAACTGCATCACGATATATATAATGTGCTACACCAAGTTGATGTAATTTATCTAGCCTTTGAAAATATTTGGTATCAATGATATGTTTAGCAAATACAGTTAGATTAATATAACCATGAATGTTATCATGATAGTATTTAATATTTTTACATAATATATGAGTCATGGTTAAAATAATATGTTTTATAATATAATGTGTATTAACTAAATCAATTTTTTTAGAAAAATATATTATGAAGACAATAGTTACTATTACAGGAATCAGACCAGATTTTATTCGTATGTCAGAAATCTTCAAGAAATTAGATCAAAATTTTAATCATATATTAATTCACACAGGACAACATACAGATAAATTATTATCAGATGTATTCTTTGAAGAATTACAAATACGAAAACCTGATTATCTATTGGATACTAAAAAATTTGGAAATGAACATTATCAACAACTATCTTATTTATCAACAGATCATAGAATTATTCAAACGAAATAATATTAAACCAGATTTAATATTATTTTTAGGTGATTCAAACTCATCATGTGTCTCATTGCCTCTAAAAAAAGAAGGTTATAAAATAGGACATATTGAAGCTGGCATGAGATCATATGATAAGAAAATGTTAGAAGAAATTAACAGAACAGTATGTGATCATTGTTCGGATATTTTATTTGTCTATCATGAAGATTATAAATCACAATTACAACAAGAGAATATAATAGAAAATGTTTATGTTGTTGGAAATACCATTGTTGAAGTATTAAGAAAATTTATTCCGACTGAACTAAAATTAAATGATAAAATAATACTTGATATTCACAGACCAGAAAATTTCAAATATAAAACTCGATTAGAAAATATTATTAAATATGCAAATATATGTAGTAATAAATATAATTTACCAGTTTACATGTTAAAATTCCAAAGAACTCAAAATTATTTACAAGAATTTCAGATTGAATTGGGATCAGTTCAATTAATTGAATTGATGCCATACCGAAAATATATTAATAGTGTATATCATGGGAGCATTCGGGCAAAAGCCTATGTCCCATGTTACGTCTGTCTTTCTATACAGCATTAATTGATCGTTTTAAATGGTTTAATCTTCCTAAACC
>Ga0194120_10007918_pt1 | contig 14291 bp, 11 predicted proteins | sample TA2MahCa65mmetaG_FD_148642 | JGI IMG/M metagenome (GOLD analysis project Ga0194120, IMG submission 148642) | Freshwater microbial communities from Lake Tanganyika, Tanzania - TA2015019 Mahale Deep Cast 65m | ecosystem: Environmental > Aquatic > Freshwater > Lake | place: Tanzania: Lake... | reverse complement strand
ATAGACGACCCGCTGCGGTGGCGGTTTAGCTCACTGAGCGATCCCATCAATCCGGCGCCTCCACCCTCATTCCGACCCCGGCCTCCGCGCGCGCCTGACTGATGGGATCTTTTTCATTCACGTGCGAATAAAACCGGACAACTTGACGTGCGAACTACATTTTCATATATTTGCGCTTGACAGTGCGCGCGTCTGGACATATACTATGCTCGTGAGACTTCCACTAATTTGTTTGCTGGTTATGCCGTGTCTGGCGGAGGGGCCCGCGGGGACGCTGAGCTCTTCGGCGCCGTTCCGGCTGGATGGGACGCAGGTGGCTGTGGCGGGCGTTCCGCGGTGGCCGGTAATGACGGGTCAGAGAATCGAGAATGGCGAGGCTCCTGCCTTGATGGAACTGGCTGGAGGGAACCGGGTTTGGCTGCTGCCAAGGGCGCGAGTCTCACTGAGCCGGAGCGGGGAGCGCGTGCTGGTGAAGGTAAGCGAAGGCGGGCTCGCCTACAGGCTGTCGGAGGATGCCGTGGTGGAGATCGGGTCGGAAAAAGGGAAGCGAGTGCCGAGAGAATCGCGGGAAGGCCGGCTGCATCTGGGTTCGACGGAGGCATGGGCGCCGTCGGAGGCGATGTTTTATAGCCTGAACCAGCCGCGCGGCATCAATGTTTTTCCGTCGTTCCGGGTAACCCCTTTTTCGACGGACTTTTTGAACCAGTGGCGCCAGTACAACCCGCCATTCGGGAATGCGCCGGGACAGACATTGCCAAACAGCGGGCTCCCACCCGGTCAGGCCGTCTCGACGGAGCCGCCGCCGGTGAGCCTTTTCCGACCCTAGTCTAGGAGGCATCGATGACGAACCGACTTGCCTTATGCGCCGCGACACTCAGCACGCTGGCGTGGACCCAGCCGGTGATCACGGCGGGCGGCACGGTGAACGCGGCGGATTATTCGAGGGCGCTGGCGCCGGGCGCGATCATCTCGATTTTCGGCTCGGGACTGGCCACTGGGGACGCGTTCGCGCAGGCTCTGCCTCTGCCCATTTCGTTGGGCGGTGCGAGCGTCGAAATCACGGCTGGGGGCCGGACGGTGGCGTTACCGCTGTTCGCGGTTTCGGCGCGACAGATCAATGCGATGGTGCCTTATGGGATCGCCGGGGCGGCGCAGGTGCGGGTGAAGACGGCAGCGGGCGAGTCGGCGCCGGACGCGATCACTCTATTGGACCGCGCGCCGCGGTTCTTTTCGGTGGACCAGACGGGGATTGGCCGCGCGATTCTGACGCACCCTGATGGAGATCTTGCCACCCGGGCCAAGCCCATTAAGCCGGGTCAGTTCGTGGTGATCTATTTGAACAGTCTGGGGGAGGTTGATCCGGCCGCTGTGGCCGGAACCGGCGCGAACGCAGGAGGCGAGGGATCGCCGCTGCAGCGGGTAGCGGCACCGGTGGAGGTGACGATAGCCGGCCGGGCGGGGCGAGTGGAATATGCCGGACTTGTCCCGCACCAGACGGGTCTCTATCAGGTCAACGTGATCACTCCTTACTGGGACGTGGCGGGCGATCTGGAGATCAAGCTGAGGGCGGGAGACCGGGCAGCGCAGGAAGATCTGTCGATCCCGGCCGAGCCCAACGGCTTCTATTGGATCCTGAGCTCCGGCAAATTCGTGAACGGGCAGACGATGAACGCACAGTCGGGGCCCACGAGCTCGGTGGCGTTCCGGCACGAGAACCAGGATCTATGGGGTGCGGCGGGATTCCGGGCGTGGACCAAGACGACGCAGTTGACGCAGCCGACGTTCCGAGCCTCGAGCGGCCTGGCCCTGACGTTGCGGCGCGCAGGAGCGATCGTGTACGACAACAACGGGATCGAAGACGGCTCACACGGCGGGTTCTACAGCAATGCCGGCGGCGGCGCAGATGCCGACAAGCCTGGCCTTTGGCACTGGTTCTCGATGTCAACCAATGTACCGCTGAACGCGATCTTTGCCGGGTATTTTCGGCTCTCGCAGGCCGCGACGCTGGATGAGCTTATCGGCTACTTCGATGGCAACGGCCAGCCGGAACTGCGTTTCGACCCGGCCAACCAGTACAACCGGTTCCGCATGAATATCTGGTCCAACGGCCGGGACAACATGCCGGCCGTGTCATCCTTTACCGGGGATGTCTTCAGCTCTGACCGGGCCGCGGGGACTTTCAGCTTCTCGCCGACCGGAGTGGACCGGGTGTTGCGCGACGGCGCCCGCGACGCCATTTTCCGTCTCTCCTACAGGCTGAATCAGCCGGTAACGCTGCCGGCGGGGGAATACTGGTTCGCACATGATACAGCCGTTCCCGCCGGAGGCGTGGTGACTCCCTCCGGCGTACGACCGGCGGTGTCTCACTACCGGCCAGTGCCCGAAGCCGCGGTGGAACTGGCCGGTCAGCCGTAAGATCTCCTACTAATCGGGCGGCACAGGCTCGATGCGAACGTCGTCGATCCATGCCTCGCCCTTGATCCTGTTATCGAGTTTGGCGGATGAGTTTCGCCGGAACTGCAGGACAACAGCTTGCGTGCCATGGTTGACGGTGAAACGCAGGGAGTAGTGCGTCCATTGCGTGGAGCCGGTGACCGGTTCGGTGGAACGATCCAGGCGGGCCGGAAGATGCGCATCGAAGACGCGAAGGCGAATGCCCTCATTGGTGGTTAGGGCTGCGGTCTTCATGTACCAGGAAACCTGGTACTTCCCCGGAAGATCCACGACGATGTTTTGTTGAGGCCCTGCCCAGTCCAGGTTCGAAGTTCCGTCGAAACTGATGTAAAGGCTACGGCGGCCTGAGCGGGGCGATGAGCCGCTGATGGAGGCGGGCGGCGGTACGGTCCAATCGAAGGGCACGGCAGACGGCGGCGACTCAAAGCCAGGGTTGAAGGGATCGCCGGAACAGTCGCCGGGCGATTGAGCACAGTTGAATTCGCGCCAGGCGGACGCGGCGGGGCGGTAGCTTGCCCGCGAGGCAAGGTGGGAGGCAACGTCGGCGGCCATGTCCTTGGTCTGAAGTTTCTTTTGTTTCAACAAGTCCCAGACTTCCATCACGCGCGGAGTGTTGCTCTGTGTTATCTGATATTTCAGGCAAGAGGCCAAGGCGCGCCCGTTCAAACGATCGATGGGAAAGAGGGAGAAGTAGTCCAGATAACGGAAGAGGATGTGGTCATAGTCAGGGACGAGATCAAGTGTTCGCAGGGAATAGTGTAGGACTTGGTCGCTGTTCCCGGTGCGGAAAAAGAGATTTGTTGCGCGCATGAGGATGGGAGGCACGCGCGGCGCCAGACTCACCGCATATTGAATAAGCGCTTCGGCATGCTCGATCCCGCCTGCCTCCAATCCCGACTCCGCCAGATCGGCCCATCGGTACGGGTTCGCCGGATCACCAGGCAGCTTCGGCTCGTCCGGCCTGGATTGAAGCAGAATCACCGAGGCCAGAGCAATTGCGGTGGACAAGTGAAGGAGGCGAATCATCGGATTATCATAGGGGTTGGCTGGCGGACCGTGATGAGCGAAGTATCGAATGACAAGAAAAAGTTCTCGAGTGCACTTGTCTTTCACCTGAGTATCATATAGAAATGAATGTACGTCAATACCAATATCAGAGACGAGGGATACAGAGAGTTGCCCTGGTATGGGCTATTTTTGCGCTATTAGAGATGTGGGTCGGAGGTAAGGAAGCAAGTATCCTTGGCGGAATGACTCCAATTGATCAATTGATTAAGGGTACTTTATGAAGAGAGCGGGTTGGTGTTCGGTCAAAGTGCGTTCGATCATCGCGGCCGCTTCACAGACCCCTGATCAACCTGTACTGCGAGCCGTTCTGCTTTCGTTGGGAATTTGCTGCATGGCGTTCGCACAGTCGTCCAGCGGTTCCCTCAGTGGCACCGTGCTCGACACGTCTGGCGCCGCGATCGCGACTGCTGTGGTGCGGGCCGCGCAGACGAACACGAACGTTCGCTACGAGACTGCGAGCAATCAGGAGGGCCGGTATTGGCTTCCGGCGCTTCTTCCCGGCTCCTACCGCATCGAAGTCGAGCGGGCCGGCTTCAAGACCGCGGTACGGCCCGCTGTCGTGGTGCACGTTCGAGACACACTAGAACTCGATTTCGAATTGGCAGTCGGCGATGTAACGGAAATCGTCACGGTCAAGGGTACGGCGACGACAGTGAACACGAGGGACGCCACGGTGACAACGGTTATCAATCGCCAGTTCATCGAGAACAATCCGCTCAACGGTAGGAGCTTGCAATCCTTGTTGCTGTTGACGCCTGGCGTGGTTCCCACTAAAGCGACCTTCGGAGAACAGGGTCAGTTTAGCATCAACGGGCAGCGGGCGAACGCCAACTACTATACGGTCGATGGAGTCAGCGCAAACTTCGGAATCAACGCTGGTGGCGGTGCGGGGCAGGCTGGAGCCGGCCTGTTGCCTGCCCTCAGCGCAACGGGCGGATTCAACAATCTGGTTTCGCTGGACGCCTTGCAGGAGTTTCGCATTCAGACCTCGATGTATGCGCCCGAGTACGGCCGGACACCGGGCGGGCAGGTTTCACTGTTGACCCGCTCAGGAACCAACGACATACACGGGTCCGCTTCCCACTATCTCCGCAACGATGTCCTGGACGCGAACGACTGGTTCGAAAACCGACTTGCCCTGCCCAAAGCCCAATCGCGACAGAACGCCTTTGGTGGAGTGCTTGGCGGGCCGGTCCGGCTCAACAAAGAGCGAAACCGCACCTTCTTTTTCTTTTCGTATGAAGGCCTCCGTCTGCGCCAGCCGCTGATCGCCATCACCTCCGTGCCGTCGGCGACTTTGCGGCAGACCGCACCGCCTGGAGTACAGGCGCTCTTGAATGCTTTCCCTCTCCCCAACGGCCCGGACCTCGGCAACGGCCTCGCTCAATCCACCGCAAGATACTCCGACCCAACGTCGTTGGACGCCACCAGCCTTCGCATTGATCATGGGATCGCCCGCAGCGTCATCGCGTTCGCCCGCTACAACCACTCTCCCTCATCCACCACGCAGCGCAATGCTGGGGGCCAGTTGAGCAACCCGCGGTCCACTCGATTCCAAACTCGCACACTCACGGCCGGCGTCACCGCCAGCCTCACGCCCCGTGTGAACCATGAGTTCCGCGGCAACTGGAGCCGGCAATTCGGCGGCACGTTCTGGGCGCTCGACGATTTCGGTGGAGCGGCGCCAATCACCGCTGCCGTGCTGCCGTCATTCGCGACTCTGGCGAATACGTTATTCAGCGTCAGCGTCATCAGTCCGGCTCTGGCCCGCTATTCTCTCGGGCGGAATGGCGAAGGAACCCAAGGCCAGGTCAATTTTGTCAATAACCTCTCCGTGATCCACGCTAATCACGAATTCCGTTTCGGCGTAGACTACCGATACCTGTTCCCGAGCTCCTACGCGCGTGCCTACGATTTGAGCTATACGTTCTCCTCCCCAGCCGACGTGCGAACCGGCCGTTCCACCGTCAGTACTGTCGGGCGCCGGCCTCAAGCCGATTACGCTTATTCGAATTTCTCCGCTTACGCGCAGGGCGCGTGGAGAGCGGCACGCCGGCTCACGATCAGCCACGGCATCCGTTGGGATGTGAATCCCGCCCCTCACGGGCGGAACGGCCTGGTGCTTTACGCAGCCAAGCAAACCGACAACATGGCGGCTGTCTCCTTTGCGCAACCTGGCACGCCCCTGTGGCGCACCACGTGGGGCGATATCGCCCCGCGGGTGGGAGCCGCATACAAGGTAACGGAGACTGGATCCACGGTGGTTCGTGGCGGCTTCGGGGTGTTCTTTGACCTGCCCGCCGGCGCCATCTCGAATGCCGCGATGCTATCACCAAACGTCAAGGCTGGTCCGGCGTTCGCTACGATCTATCCGGCCGACCCATCCACGATTCCCATTCCCCTCCTGAATCTGACGGGGCCGTTCGCCAACGTCATGGTCACTGACCCGGAGCTTACGCTTCCCTATGTCTACCACTGGAGCATTGCCGTAGAACAGGCGCTCGGCGGCCGAGGAATCGCGACTGCGTCCTACGTCGGCTCTGCCGGGCGTCGCCTGCTGCGGCAGGACCGGGTCTTTAACGCGAATCCAAACTTCCCGCTCGTGCAGGTCAATCGAAACAGCGCCACATCGGATTACAACGCATTGCAGCTTCAGTTCCGGCAGCCGTTCGCACATGGATTGCAGGCACTGGTCTCATACACGTGGTCGCATTCGCTCGACAACGCGTCCAATGACTCGACAGCGCTGCCTACGTTCTCGAAGATCAATATCAGCGCGGAGCGCGGCTCCTCGAACTTCGATGTCCGGCATGTCTTTTCCGCCGCCATGACCAAGGACGTTCACGTACGTCCCGGTCCAGCGGCACTGAAAGCGGTCCTGGACCAGTGGTCGCTCGATGCGATCGCAACGGTGCGTTCGGCGGCGCCGGTGGACGTGTTGGTCAGCCGAGACCTCGGCTTCGGAACATTCGGTTTCCGGCCAGACCTGGTGCTCGGAAGTCCGGTTTACCTCAAAGACGCCAACGCCGCCGGCGGAAGGTGTCTGAACAACGAAGTTCCTGCCGGAAACTCGCGACAGCTCGGGCCATTCTTCGTTTCACCGGAACTCCGCCAGGGCACGCTCGGACGAAACGTCCTGCGTGGCTTCCCGGCCCAACAGTTAGATCTGGCGGTGCGACGGAGGTTCGATTTGAGCCGGGGAGCGCATCTGCAATTTCGTGCGGAGTTCTTCAACCTCTTTAACCATCCCAACTTTGCAGACCCGAACGGCTTGCTTGGCGCTGTCACGGTCTCTGGTGTTCTCGTGGCGAACAGTGCGACGTTTGGGCAATCCTTGTCGATGCTGAACCAGAGTCTTGGCGCGGGCGGACAGAACGGCGGCTTCAATCCTTTGTACCAGACGGGCGGCCCCCGCTCGGTTCAGTTGTCATTGAAGTTGGGTTTTTAGCCCGGCACGGCACCCCGTGAACCTACGACGCTCGCCTCCTGAGTAATCGCCCGGAAGACGAAGCTCGCCGCGGCGGGACGGCCTGCGGTAATACTCGGTCCAAGAGCACATGGACCGAAGAGTCTATATGATGCAAGACCGCCGTTCGCACCTCTTCTCGCATCAAAGCCGGATTTGCACAATGCGGACTGAAGCTGATGAGGGTATCTTCTTCTTGAGGAACGAACTGTTGGAAGCACTCGCCATGACGATATGCTTTGAGTCCCCGTTCGCGACAGGTCGCCAGCCAGGTTTCATGGTCGCAAGAGTAGAGCTGTGCGTTGACGGTGCTGTTCGAGTTCAAAACGTAGAGGTGGTCGGGACTTATATAGAAAGGAAGAACGACGATGCGAACTTGGTTCAGGATCAGGTTCCAATCGTCGTCGTCGCGATGGGCCGTGATGTTTGGAGCACGGGCTGGACTGCTGGAGGATCGAGCCATCTGGCGGAGGCTCGGTTCGAGCAGGCATCGGGCCAAGCGTCCGACTGCATCCGGGTCGTCACCACCCTTGAGGAAGAGCACTCGAACTCCATGCCGTAGATTTCCAATCAAACGATCATACCCACCCTTGTAAAGTTCGATCGGCTGTGACGATTGAACCGTCATGCGGCAGTAGGGCTCCAGAAGCCTGTCAGCCTCCGAAACCGACAGCCGCCGGGCAAATTCAATCATGGGCATACCGTGCTTCGTTCGCGCAGACGATTGGCCAATCTCCATGGCGGGCACGTCTTCCAGAAATCCCATCTGGGCAGCCGCGAAGGCGATTCGATAACCGTCGCCGTGACGATTCTCTATGAGGTTTTCAAGCCCGATCCTGGACAGTTTCTTCCCAAGCCGTACTAGCAAGGAATCGAGTCGTTGACGTAGGCTACGCGGATCGCTTTTGTCGTTGGGCCAAAGGGCGTTCTGAAGGGCTTCCGCGGTAAGAAGACCGCCGGACTCGGCCACCAGCAACTCGATTAGTCTCGCTTCGAGCTGGCCAAGCGGCTGAAAACCAGACTCCGACTCAATGGTACGCTTGGCTGAACTAAAACGACAGCGACCGAGGTCGTTCCAGCCATCACCGAGGGACGCGGTCATAGGTGGCCCGAATGCGTACCACAATACCACATCGCCACGTGAGATTCCATACTTAAGTTCGTGAGATGCCTTACGCACAGGATCCCCAAATCTGATGCGCGGATCCGCTGGTCGGCGAACCGGATCTTATTGAAAAAAATAGACGTAAGTAGTTTGAAAAGTCTCCTGAGCTGAGCCAATCTGGGACCGTGACCGAATCAACGGGTCCTAGAGTGGCCGACGTTGCTGCAGTCGAACGCCGGCGAAAGTCCTACGCAACCCTCAGCTACGTGAATTCGGCGGCAGAGGTGGAATTCGGCCGGCAGGTTGAGATCGAGCATGAGTTCGCGTGGCGGCAACTTCCGCCGCAAAAGGAAGGCAGCAGAGAGTTCCGCGCATGGACGGGCTTTGAAATCCAGACGCTGATCCGGAACTACGAGATTGCACAGCGGTGGCTGCGATGTATCCCTACTCGGAGGATTGGTTCGATTGGGGTGACTTTAAGCCGGTCCTCAACAGAAGCCGGAAGGAGCGCCTGCAGCATCTCCAGTTGCCCATGGAGCGAATCCATGCGATGTTTCGATCGCGGCAAGAATGCCGTTTTGAACCGCTGGAGACCCGGCCGGGCTGGCTCACCGCCAGGCTCTCGAACCCAACCCGTACGGACGGTTATGCGATTACTTCCCGCGCGCGATCGCAGCAGACAACCTGGAGGGCAATTGGGTCTTCGATGAACGGAAGACACCAGCGTAGTGGGAAGCCTGATCTGTGGTGTTTCGGCGCTTGCCGGGAGTTCGAAAGATGCCGGGAGCTATTGCGAGTTTCTCCGGAAGCCACGCGCCTGTTGGAAAGAACCGCCGACGGTTCGCTGTTTAGTTATCGGAAGCGATTGGGGCCGTCGCCGTCCCTCGGAATCGGCCCGACAGCAAAGGGTCTTGCGCAAGCAGTCCTGGAGAGTTCTATCATCAAGGCCCTGGCGGGGAAATCGCCGACGATGGAAAGGACTCTTGAATCGGGGAAGCCACCGACTGTTGCCCTGTTGGTCGAGAGAATCTACGACGGCATGATGTACAACCTTGTGAAGCGCTTGAAGGAGCCGGAGGACGGCCGGGCGGCCGGTCTTGAAAATATGGAGGCCACGTTCAACGAACGAGTCGAGTTCTTTTTCAAGAGATTCCACGAATCTCAGCCGGCGGAATCATTTCGAAGCCACGTTGAAAAATGGCTGGCCGGCGGAAGCGACGGCGACCGGATAGCGGCGTGCGCCGCCCTTGCCGGATTCCACAAAGCGGGATTTCGGCCGCAACGGAGCTTTGTTGGACTCCTTCGACCCATTATCGAGGATCCAAATGAGAACCCGTCCGTTCGGCTCGCGGCGCAGACCGTCCTGGAACTCATACCCTAAAGCGCGATCCGGCTCCAGCGCCCGGCGCTGGAGGACGCTCCTTGAAACCGGCCGCGGATTGCGTCGCCCGTTGTAGCCACAGTTCAAGCAGAATCAGGCGGCGAAGTTGCGCGGCGTTGTTGTCCAGGGAGTAGGCAAGCCGCTCCAGCCTGCTGGTGAGATTCACCGGATCGACATAACCACGCTGAACGACTTGCAATTGCCTTGCGTCGTTCAGAAGTCCGGGAGCAAGGGGACGAAGAGCCGCCAGGAATGTGCCGCCGAAGGAATCCTTTGATCGCCGGCCATGCAGCGCCGGGGGCCAAAGGGGCTGAAACGCCAGCCTCATCAACCGCCGCGGCTCTCCGGGCCGGCAAACGATCTCCGACGGAATCGATAGCATATACTCCACGAGCGGCCGATGTGCGAACGGATGCGTAAAGTCGAGATGCGCCAGTGCCTCTGGTGGCTGAAGGTGGCGGAGCTCGAGCGTTTCGAGCAGCCCGCGAAAATGCTTCCTACGTTCCGGCCGCGCTTGCTTCCATGCCGTGGAGAACCTGTGGCGATCATTGAGGCCCATGCGGGTCCGAAAAGCCGGCGCGATCGAATCCTCGTTTCCGGCGGCAGGTTGCCGCCCGTCGGAGAACAAGTCCGCTCTGGAACAGATCGCCGAGGCCGGCAGAAGCAGCAACACCGCTCTCCAAAGAACTCCGGCGACCGGCATCCGCAACGCTTTGCTCCATTCGAGCGACTCCCGCAGCGCCGTCTGGATCTTGACGTTTCGAAGCAGACCGGCCACCTGCGCGCTATCGTCCCTCCAGTTACCCATGATTAAGTCGCCGAGCGACCCGGTGAGCAGAGTCCTCGCTCCGACCCTGTGCGCTTCCGCGGCCACGGCGGCATATAGCAGGCTCCAGAACGCCGGCAAAGCGGCACCCGGGTCTGATTTCGAGACGAACAACTGGTCCTTTACAGGTAAATGGACGTTCTCAAAGCCGGTCCATTCCTCCACAGCCCTACAGAAACGTTTGTCCAGTGAGCCTTGGCGTTCATAGCTAAGTGTGACAAACCTCCGCGGGCTCGCGGATCCGTCTCGGATCAAGTGCTTGACCATGCACACAACGGAGGAGGAATCGAGCCCTCCACTGAGCTCGGAAATGACCGTGGAACCCGAACCCAAGCGCGAGCGCACGCCGTCGCGGAAGAGTTCCCGGAGGCGCTCCTCATAGTCGGATTCGCGCGGAAAGCGTACCATGCCGTCGGTGGGCGGCCGCCAGAATGGCCGAAGTTCGGTGCGTCCGCCGGCGCGGATCAGGTAGTGCCCAGGTCTGACGGAGTAGATTCCCGGATATGGAGTGAGATCGGGATAGCCAGCGCGCGGGGACAGAAGTCCGGCCACGTACTGGTCATCGATCGCATCGGGGCGGACCCACTTGACGAGCGCCTCCAGTCGCGTGCACCACGTGATGGACCGCGCATCCGAATAGTAGTAGAGTGGCCGGACGCCGGCAAAGTCACTGGCCAATACAATGCGTTGCCCCCCGGCATCCCATATCGCCAGGCTCCAGTCGCCGATCAGACGGCTCAGGCCATCAGGACCGAGCCGCAGATAGATTGCCAGAGCCAGTTCTGCGTCGCTGGCGGTGCCGCCCAGATCATCGCGAACCAGAGGTGTTAGATCACCTCGATTGTCCAGCCTTCCATCGAATGTGATCGACGCCCGATCAGTGGAAAGGGGTTGTACTTCCACGGCGCTCCCCCACATCCCCGGAAAGCCGGAATGCGCGAGAAACACGCCTCCTGAACACCAACCTCGAGGTTCCGCGTAATTGACATCCGCTATCGCGTTCATGAATAGCGCAACGTCGTATTCCGTGATGGGCCGATTCTCCTCGTGATACGCTCCTGCCTGGAAACTCATCGGTAGTCCTTGCCGCCTCTACTGTCGATAGAGCACGATCAACTGCTCCGCGAACGCCGGTGAATCATTTACGATTTGTCCGTCCACCTCTACCCACGAATGCGCGAAGAACGGGCTAGGTCTGTACGCGATCACAAGGCTCGCTGGAATTCCGCACTTCCGCAGTAAAAGCACGGAGACAACAGACCTCTGAAGGCAGTGGACCTGCTTGAGATAGAGGCACGTTGCCAGATTCACCGCTTCACATACGACCGCTGTCGATAGCGGCTGCCGGCAAGTCGCGGAGCGCTTCTTCATCAATCTGCGATGGATGCCGCGAAATCCCAGCGATGTGATTGTCAGATCGTAAATAGCTAGGTCGCGCCAAGCCTGGATTGTCAATCGCGCACGAATCCAGTTCATGACCTCGTTCCGACCTCCGGCGGCGAACACCCTCGGATTCGCAGCTCCGTGATGAAGACAAGGGCATCACGCTTGGCGATCTCGGGCGATACATCGAACTTGTAGGCGACCTCGCTCGCGATTTCGTCGACGCTGAGACCTCTCGATAGGGCGGACCAGACGTGGGCGCCAACAGGATTACACACAAAAATGTTTCCCGTGTCAGGGCAAAACAGAGTCAGTCCGCCATCGTGTTTCGCTGCCCAGACTAGTGCAACGACGTTCTTGGGCTCCCCATTCATCGTGATCACCACCTCCCTCACTTTTTCCGCCATTTCCCCCGGCTGTGCGAATGGAAAGAAAAGGGATTATTCACGGCGGGTCGGGGAAAGCGCTCCAACGAGGGCAGTTAGTGAGAGTTCATGTGGGGGAATGGCGGATGGTATTGAGCGGACGTTTTAGAGCGGACGCTGATTCTGGGAAGAAAGGAGGCGCAAGAAATGACAGAGCGATATGAAAGCCCGAAGCTGAAGCTCGTTGGCAAGGCGAATAACGTGGTATTCGGCTCCCTCGGTGTCGGCGACGACGTACGCGACGAGTTCATGCCAGGCGACGTGGAATTCCTAGCAGATCAAGGGATTCCGCGGCTGAAGCAGTAACTCGCTTACAACCCCGTGGCAGAAGGCGCAGAGTTGACTAACGAACAACTCGACGAGTAAACCGAGCGGCTTCTGCCACGTCACGAGGCGGTCTGTTGATGGCCAACCGCATAACGCGGCCCTCCGGTTCACTCACGGATGACACTTAGCCAACGGGCCCCAGCATGCCTCTTTGAAGAGCGACCGTCACAGCCTTCGTTCGGTCGTTCACTTCAAGTTTTCTAAGAATACTCTTAACGTGGCTCTCCACAGTGTGATCGGTGATTGACAATCGGCCTGCGATCTCTTTGTTTCGCAAACCTTCGGCGATAAGTTCGAGCACTTCCAACTCCCGATCTGTTAAGAAGGCCCGCGCAGCGCGGTCCGCAAACTTCAGGGCGACTTCCGGTGGAATAGAACCGCCTCCCGAATGCACTTCTCTGATCGTGTGCACCAACTCATCGATCAGCGTCTCTTTTGGAAGATAGGTTATCGCACCTGCTTGTATCGATCTGTAAATGAAGTCCTCTCCCTGGCGTGCGGAGAGCACAACGATGCGCGCGCCGGGAAACTCCCGCCTGATTGCCAGCGTGGCTTCAATACCAGTCATCTCCGGAGTCAGCGTAACATCCATAAGCGTGACATCCGGTAGCGTTTCTCGAAACAGCTTCAACGCCTGCGGACCAGTGGATGCACAGCCTACCACCTCCAAATCAGGCTCCGGCTCAAGCATCGCGGTCAACCCCTTCCTTACGATCGGGTGATCGTCGACCACGAGAACTCTAATGCGTTGATCGGGCATAGGCTGCGTGAGCTATCCGAACACTGCGTTGGGAATCATGATTTCTATCCGTGTGCCTCTGCCAATCGAGGTGACGATGCCCAGCCTCGCACCGATTCGGTGGGCCCGCTCCCGCATAGTTGCCAAGCCCCAGTGCCCGGGGGGCGCCGTTTCGGGATCGAACCCACATCCATTATCAGCAATGCAGATGCAAATGGCGTGAGGGGAGTTCGAGATATCCAGTTGAATCTGCGTGGCGCTGGAGTGATGGACCGCATTCCGTAGAGCCTCTCGCACAATCCTCAACAGATGCACTTGCTGAGCCAATGGGACAACTCGATGCTCACCTGTGACTACAACTCGAAATTGGATGGTAGTGCCTTGAGTGAGCTCTTGTCCGATCCGTCTCAAGGATTCCACAAAACCCTGCTCTTCACCAGTGTGCGAGTGCAGATCCCAAACCGATTCACGCGCCTCGTGCAGGCATTGCTCAGCTTGAAGGCGAAGCTCGCAGAGTCTTTCTCGGACAGATTGCGGCTCCCTGACGACCTTCGACAATCCGGTCAACTGTAAAGCTAAGCCGGTAAGGCTTTGAATCAGCGTGTCGTGGAGTTCGCTCCCAATGCGGGTTCGCTCCCGCATGCGTTCTTCAAAAAGCATCCGAATCCGAACTTGTGCCTTGCGGAGACGATATACGTGCAGGAGCGCGAGTGTGGCAGCCAATCCCATGGCGCACAAGAGCAGAAACCAAGTTGTCTGGTAGAACGCGGGTTCAATCGCAAACTCGATGAACGCTCCGGTCTCGTTCCAGACGCCATTGTTGTTGCTGGCAACGACTCGGAACTGATAGCGGCGAGGAGGCAGAGCCGAATAAAAGGCTTGGCGTCTGCCGGATGCATCGTGCCATTCCTGGTCATAGCCTTCCAGCATGTACCGGAAGCGGACACGATCGGGATCGACAAGACTGAAGGCAGCGTAGTTGATCTCAAGATCCTTAACGAGTGGTCCGAGGCGCAAGCCTGGCTGGGGCTCATATCTCTGACGGTCCACGCGTACTGACTCAATTGCCACAGGCGGCGGTATTTCGTTATGGTGCAAATTCTTGGGGTCGACAATA
>Ga0194120_10007917_pt1 | contig 14294 bp, 8 predicted proteins | sample TA2MahCa65mmetaG_FD_148642 | JGI IMG/M metagenome (GOLD analysis project Ga0194120, IMG submission 148642) | Freshwater microbial communities from Lake Tanganyika, Tanzania - TA2015019 Mahale Deep Cast 65m | ecosystem: Environmental > Aquatic > Freshwater > Lake | place: Tanzania: Lake... | reverse complement strand
GCACGGCCTCCTCCGCCGCACGCGCTCGCTGCGCCGCCTGCTCCAACTCCGAGCGCTCCAGCGCCGTGCGGGCGAGCAGCGCCGCGAACCGCTCCTCGGCCGCCGCCCGTTCCCGGGTCAACGCCTGCGCCAGTTCGCCGCGCGCAGCGGCGAACTGCGCCTCCGACTGCGCGCGCTCCTCGAGCAGCCTTGCCTGCGCTTCTGCGCGCATCGATTCGAGGTCCGCCTGCGCCTGCGTGCGCGTCGCAGCCAGTTCCGCCTGCGTCTGCGCACGTGTCGCGACCATTTCCGCCTGCGCGCGCGCGCGCTCGGCTTCGACGTCGCGGCGCACTTCCCGCACCTGCGTGCGCGCACGGGCCAGCGCCGACTCGAGATCGGCCACCCGCTCATGCAGCCGATCGAGCGCGCCCGCGAGGATCTCGCGTTCGCGGTCGGCCGCAAGGCGCGACTCGTCGCGGTCGCGCAGCGTGCGCTCGATCGTCTCCGACAATCCCGACTCGACGCGCGCCCGCTCGGCCTGCACGCGCAACAGCGCCTGCGCCAGCTCGCCGCGGACCGCGGCATCGCCGCGCTCCATCGCCGCCAGGGCGTCGGTGAGCGAGCCCTGCGCCTGCGGCTGGTCGCTGCCGAGCAGCTGCATCGCCTCCTCGACGTCGATGCGGACGCGCTCGTGCTCCTGTCGCAGCGTCTCCAGCGACGAGGTCAGGTCGCCGCGCATCCGCCGCAGCTGATCGATCTCGTCGTTGCGATCCTGCGCTTCCCGCTCGCGCTGGGCCAGCATCTCGCTGCGGAACTCGGCCTCCGAGCGGGCGCTGTCGACCGCCTGGTCGAGGGAGCCGATGCGGCGCTGCAGTTCGGAAGCGCCGGCGATCTCGACGTCCCGCTCCCGCTCCGTCTGGTGCCACAGCCGCTCGAAGTTGCGCCGATCGCCGAGCGCTGCCACCAGCTGGCTGCGCAGGTCCTGCACCTCGCCCGCCAGCGCCTCGCCGCGCTGCCGTTCGCCGCGCAGCCACGCCGCCTCGCCGCGGTCGCGCAGCGCCCCGACGAGATCGTCGCCGATCGCGGCGGCGACGTCGGCTGCATGGAGCCGCGTCTTGCGGGCCGCGTCGAGCGTGCGCAGCAGCTCCGCGCTGCCGCCGTGGCGCAGTGCGCTGGAAGGGATGCGCAGCCGTTCGAGCAGCAATCCGAGCCAGATGCCGGCCCAGTCGAGGTCGCGGTTGCCGGCGACGTGACGCGCGACCAGCTGGAGCAGCGCATCGAAGCGGCCGCGCGCGCCGTGCCGATCGCCCTTCAAACGCGCCTCGAGCGCGCGCGCGACCACGCGGTGCGACTCGACGTAGAAGCGCCACGCGCGATGTTCGTCGAACCAGACCGTGTTGGCGACGTGCAGCCGGTAGCCGAGCAGCGGCTCGCGCACGACGCGCAGCTCGTTGCGCGCGGCGGCGGCGAGGAAGACCTGCCAGTCGACGCAGTACTCGAGGTCCCGCCACTCGCGCGCGTGGCGCAGCAACCAGTCGCGGCGGCAGAGCAGGTTGCTCGAGCTCACCAGCCAGTTGCGCTGGAACAGGCTGCCGAGGAGGTCGCCGTCGGCCGGCGGCGGCGCGCCCGCCGACTCGAACCAGTGGATCCAGTCGTGGATCTTGCGGCCGTCGAACAGCGGCGACGTGTCGGCGCCGGTCAGCTGGTGGCCCTCGGCGTCGACCGGCACCACCAGCGAAGCGGCCACGGCGCCGCGCGGACGGCGCTTCAGCTCGCGCAGCAGCCGCTCGATCCGGCGCGGATGGAAGACGTCGTCCGAATTGAGGATCGCCACGTATGGCGTGCGCACCTGGCCGAGCGCGCGGTGCAGGCTCTCGCCGAGTCCGAGGTTGCGCGGGTTGCGCCGGACCACGAGGCGGCGGTCGCTGCGCAGCTTCGCGACGGCGACGGTGGAGTCGGTCGAGGCGTCGTCCACCACCAAAACGCGCATGCGCGGCCCGGCCTGGGCCAGTGCGCTGTCGATCGCCTGGCCGACGAAGCGCTCGTGGTTGAACGAGGGGATGATCACGGTGACGTCGGCGCGCCCGGTCTTCGCCCGCCGCGGCTTCGCCGGCGCGAACGGAGCGCCGCCGCGCGGTCGCGTCTCGAGACAGAGCGTGCGCACCCAGCCGTCGTGCCAGTCGGCGAGCGGGGAGCCGCGCAGCGTCTCGCGGTCGGCGGCGACCCGTTCGGCCGCCGTGCGCGCGTCCCGCCAGATCGCGGCGAGCAGCGGGTCGAGTTCCGGGCGGTCGAAGACGACGCGCCGCCAGAGCGCGACCAGCCGCAGCGACAGTCGCGAGGGTGCGGCCGCGGCGAAACGCGGCTCGCCCGCGAGCGCCGCGAACCAGTCGCCGACCTGCGGATGGTGCCATGCACGCAGCAGGTCCTCGAGGACGCGGCGCATGACCGCCTCGTCCGCCAGCAGCGGATGGTCGAGCGACGGGAACGGCAGTGCGGCGCCGGCGCCGCTGCGGTCGGCCGCGGCGCGCTGCCACTCACGCAGGCGGTGCAGCAGCGCGCGCAGCTCGGCGCCGCCCTTGCGCTCGTCACCCGCGACGGCGGTCTCGGCGCCGAACCGCCAGCAGATGCCGTGGATCACCGCCAGCAGGTCGCCGTCCAGCGCCGCCAGCGAATCCGGGTGGTCCTTCGGCAGCGGCTCGACCGCGACCGCCGCTTCGCAGCCGCGAACGTCGACGAAGAACTGCCGCAGCGCGGCCCAGTTCGAACGACCGAGCGCGCCGCGCACGACCAGCGTCGCCCGCCGCTCGGCCAGCTCGTCGGCGAGGTCGGCGAGACGCTCGCGCACCGCCGCGTCGAGCGGGGCGATCGGCAGCTCGACCTCGACCGTCACGGCGGCCGGCGGCACCTCGGTCACGGCCGGCACGAAGCCGAGCGCGATCAGCTTGAGCTGCGGGCGCGGATCGCGGCGCAGGTCGTCCACCGCGGCGGCGAACCGCGCCGCCCGCGAGTCGGGCGCCAGCGTGTCGCAGAGCAGCGTGACCCGCTCGAGCTCCGGCAGCAGCGCCCGCGCCTCGGCGAGTCGCGCTTCCGGCAGCGCCGTGCGCAGGTCGAGCGACAGCGACACGAGCCGCGGCGGCACGCCGTTGACCGGCGGCAGCTCGCGGTCGAACTCGCGGATCGCCGGGCTGTCGGTGGCGCAGCGATCCTCCCAGTGGTGGACGCAGCGGCCGCACTCGTCGCGACGCACCTCGTAGCGGCGGAAGCGCTCGCGCAGCGCGGCGGCGGCGTCGCCGGCGAACGCCTCGCGGAGCGACGCGCGCGAGGGATCGCCGAGGTCGGCGGTGCCGTGCCGGCACGGCAGCAGCCGCCCGCCGACGTGGAGCGCGCCGAACGGGGCGTGGCAGACCGCCTTCGGCTCGAGCAGGTTGCGCCGCACGAGGTCGTAGTGGTCGCGCGACAAGTCGCGCGGCGGATCACCGTCGATGCGCAATGTCCCCATCACGTCGTCCCCAGCGCGAGCGCCCGGCTCCAGCTCTCGACCGACTGCCTCGCGATGCCGACGTCCGTATAGCGCTCTTCCACCGATCGGCGCGCCTGCGCCCCCAGCCGATCACGCAGGGCGCGGTCTTCGATCAGCCGTTCGAGCTGGCGGACGTACTCCTGCGCCACGCCCGACTTCGCGATCAGGCCGTTGTGGCCGTCCTGGATCAGCTCGGGCAGTCCGCCGGCGTCGCTGGCGACGATCGCGCGCCCGGCCGCCATCGCCTCGAGGCAACTGTACGGGCAGTTCTCCCACAGGCTCGGGATGAAGTAGATGTCGCTCTGCCGCAGGCAGGAGCCGACCTCCTGCAGGGTGAGCTTGCCGAGGTAGTGGACCGAGCCCTTCAGGTCCTGTCCGCGCAGCCGCGGCAGCAGCTCCTTCTCCATGAACCCGAACAGGTCGGCGCCGGCGAAGGCGAACGCGACGTCGTGCTTCTTCAGGATCGACTCGCAGATCTCGGGACAGAGGTGGATGCCTTTGCGCTTCTCCATCCGCCCGGCGAAGAAGATCACCGGCTTGTCGCGCGGCAGGCCGAACTTCTCGCGCGCGTCGATCTGCTGCTCGTGATCGAAGAGCTCGAGGTCGATGCCGTTGTAGATCACGTCGATCGGCCGGCGCACGCCCATCTTCTTGCGCACTTCGTCCGCGAGGAACTTGCTGCAGGAGGTGAACGCGCCGGCGCCGCGGATCGCCACCTTCTCGACGAAGCTGCACGCGCGGTGGTCGGCCTTGCGCACGTCGTAGGTCGACATGATCAGCTCGGCCGGCGAGTGGAACTTGATCACCGTCTTCGCCCGCTGCAGCCAGTTGATCAGCAGTCCCTCGGCGCCGCATTCGGGCATCTCGACCACGTCGTAGGCGAAGCGCCGCCGCAGCTCCTTCAACCCGAGGTGCATGCACCAGCCGTTCTCGAGGCGGTTCTTGGTCCACCAGAGGCGGTGCCGGTCGAGCCGCTTGAGCTGCGTCATCCAGCGTCCGCCGGCGCGGAAGCGGAAGACCGTCAGCCCGTCGTGCGCCGAGGAGCGCAGCGGCGTGACGTCGGTGGCGCCGGCCAGCACGTGCACCTCGTGGCCGAGCTTGGCCAGCGCGCGCGCCTGGTACCACGCGTACGTGCCGATGCCGCCGAATCCGGTCTCGGGCGGATACTCGAAGGAGAGGAGGGCGATGCGCATCGGCGGGGCGGCTGCTTCGTGGTGTCCGGTCCGGGGGGGGCATCGCGATCCGTGGAGGGCAGCCGCGATGCGGCCGGCAGCATCGCGCGCCCCCCGCCCCTCATCAAGCGAACAGCCGGGGCGCTGCCGGCTGGTTTCGGCGCGCGGCCGGGGTGGCGCTGCTGGGTGGCTCTGCCCGGGGCCGTCGGTCGGGCGATCGTTTCCCGTCGGCGCGGGGCGCCGCCTCGGGGCGTATGTTCCGGTCGATGCGCGTCCTCCAGATCGTCCATCAGTTCTTCCCGAAGTACATCTCCGGGACCGAGCAGTACGTGCTGGCGCTCGCGCGCGCCGGCCGGGCTGCCGGCGACGACGTGCGCGTCTTCACCGTCGACCCCGACTGGAACGGCGCTGACCGCCCCGAGACCGTCGTCCGCCACGAAGTCGACGGCGTGCCGGTGATCTGCCACGACTTCCCGAAGCAGCCGGTCCGCAACCACGTGCTGGCCGACTGGTGGAACCCGGCGGTGGGGGCGAGCTTCCGCACGCTGCTCGACGAGTTCAGGCCGGAGGTCGTCCACTTCTTCCACCTGCGCTTCCACGGTCTCGAGCGGCTCGAGGATGTCGCCGGGCGCGGCATCCCGGCGCTGGTTCACCTCATGGACTTCTGGTGGCTCTGCCCGAGCTTCACCCTGCTGCGCCAGGAGCCGGTCGTCGACGCTGGCGGCGCGCGCGTCGGCACGCGGCAGGTCCAGTGCGATGGCCCGCCGGAGGGCGGCTACGGCTGCTTCGACTGCGTCCACACCGTGATGGCGCCATGGGCGCGCGAACCATGGGCGCGGGCACGCCATGCCGAGCGGCGTGCCGCCGACGAGTTCCCCGCGAACGAGGAGAGCGGCGAGCAGGCCGGTTTCGCCATGACCGAGCGGCCGCGGCGGCTGCGGGAGGCGCTCCAGCGCGTGCCGCGGATCCTCTCGCCGTCGCGGACGGTGGCGACGGCCTTCGCCCGCGCCGGCTTCGCGCTGCCGCAACTCGAGGTGGTTCCGTACGCGATCGACTGGCGGCTGCTCGAGGGGCTGGCCGAACCGCCTGCGGCCGGGCTTCACGTCGGTTTCATGGGCACATTCGCGCCGCACAAGGGGCTCGCAGTGCTGCTCGAAGCGCTGCGCGGATTGCCCGATCGCGACGTGACGCTGCACTGCTTCGGTCGCTTCGGCGATTTCCCCGACTACGACCGGGAGCTGCGGGCGCTGGCGTCCGGCGAGCCGCGGATCGAGTTCCACGGCCCGTTCCGTCGCGCCGAACTCGCCGGCGTCCTGTCCCGCCTGCAGGCGCTGGTGGTGCCGTCGCTCTGGCGCGAGAACACGCCCTTCGTCGTGCTGGAGGGGCGCGCCGCCGGCCTCGAGCTCGTGGTGAGTGACCTCGACGGCATGACCGAGTGCGTGCCGCCCGGCCGTGGCCGCGCCTTCGCCGTCGGTGACCCGGCCGCGCTGCGCGTCGCGTTGTCCGCCGCTCTGGCGGAACTGCGCGCCCGCGGCGGGAAGCGGCTTCCGCTCGATCGCTCGATTCCGGACATCGGCGCGCAGTGGACGCAATTCCGCGAGCGGTACCGCTCGATGACGTTGCCATGCTTGCCGACCCGCCGCGCGCCTTGACGCGCTTTCCGGACCCGGGCACACTTCGTTTCGCTCGGGCCCGGCGTCGAAGCGACGACTCATCCCCGAGCCATCTCCGGTCACTCTCCATGCTTCCAGGCCGGTTCGCCCGCCTCCTGCTCGTCCTCGGGACCGCCGTGCTCAGCGGCGGCGGCTGCATGCGCCCCCAGGAGTCGGGGCACTCCGATCTGGTGGTCATGACGCCGCCGGATGGGGTGCTTCCCAGCGTCGCTCCGGTCGAGCCGGCAGAGGCGCACAACGTGCTCCTGGTCACCATCGACACGTTGCGCGCCGACCATCTGCACTGCTACGGGTACGAGCGCCAGACCGCGCCGCAGATCGACGCCCTGGCGGCGAAGGGGACCTTGTTCGAGCAGTGCAGCGTGCAGTGGCCGAAGACCGGCCCGAGCATGGCGTCGATGCTCTCCTCCACTTACGGCTCGACCAGCGGCGTCGCGCGCAAGACGCTCAAGTTCAAGGTGCCGCTGCACTACGAACTGCTGCCAGAGCTCTTTCGCGAGGCGGGATTCGAGACGTTCGGCACCGTCGCCAATCTCAGCCTCTCGGAGAAGTTCCAGTACGACCAGGGTTTCGAGCGCTTCCACGTCCATCCGGGCGACGAATCCACCGGCAACCGGGTGACCGACAAGGCGATCGAGCAGTTCTCGTCGCGCCTCGATCCCGCGCGCCCCTTCTTCGCCTGGGTGCACTACCTCGATCCGCATGCGCCTTACCAGCAGGGGAGGGAGTATTTGGGCGGCTTCCGGAGGGATGAGCTCTACAAGCGGACCGCGGGCGAGGTGCTGGCGGTCGATCCCAAGGCGCTCGACCCGTCCGTCAGTTCGCCGCCCAACAACGACATCGGCATGGTGCCCGCGTACGCGCACCTCGACTTCGCCAAGGAGCTGCGCGACTACGTCGCCGCCTATGACGCCGACATCCGCTTCCTCGACGACCAGCTCGGTCGCCTGCTCGACTGGATGGCGGGCAAGGGGCTGCTGGAGCGGACGATCATCGTGGTGACGGCCGACCATGGCGAGGGGCTTGGCGGGCACGACTACTACTTCGAGCATGGCCGGCTGCCCTACGACGATTGCGCCCGGGTGCCGCTGATCGTCGTCCATCCGAAGTGGGCGCCGCGTCGCGTGAGTGAACCGGTGGCGCTGATGGACCTTGCGCCGACGCTGCTGGAGGATGCGGGGATCCGCACCGGTTGGCAGTTCGAGGGGCAGTCCCTGCTCCCGTGGCTGGCGGCCGGCGCGCCGCCGGATTCGGCGCGGCCGGTCTTCATCGAATCGGGCTACGCCGAGAAGTTCGAAGTCTCGATCCGCCGCGGGCGCTGGAAGCTGATCTGCTTCGGCGAGAAGTGGGTCGCCAACCTAATCGGCGCCAGCAAGTACGAGCTCTACGACGTCGTCGCCGACCCGCTCGAGACGCGGAACCTCGTCGACGAGGAGCCCGACGTCGCTGCCGAGCTGCGCGAACTCCTCGATGCGTACGCCAAGTCCGCGTGGAGCAAGCGGCCGCCCGATCCGAGCGGCGTCGACCTGACGCCGGAGGAGCGAGCGGAACTGAAGCGTCTCGGCTACGCCGACGACGGCGACGAGGGTGAGCAGGACGAGGATCGCGCCGACGGCGCGCAGCACTGAACGATGGACGAGCCGCAGACGGATCGGCGCGCCGATCTGGCCGGACCCGCCATCGCCGTCCGCGGCCTGGTCAAGCGCTTCCCCGAGCTGGTCGCGGTCGACGGGATCGATCTCGAGGTGCGGCGCGGCGAGTGCTTCGGGCTGCTCGGGCCGAACGGCGCCGGCAAGACCACGACGGTCGAGATCCTCGAGGGGCTGACGGCGGCGACGGCGGGCGAGGTGCGCGTGCTCGGTGGCAGCTGGGAGCGCGACGCCGACTCCCTGCGCGGCCGGATCGGGATCGCGCTGCAGGAGACCGAGCTCTACGACAAGCTCTCGGTGCGCGAGACCGTCGCGCTGTTCCGCAGCTTCTACCCGCGGCGGCTCGGCGTGGACGAGGCGCTGGCGCAGGTCGACCTGCTGGAGAAGCAGGACGCCTGGGTCGAGAAGCTGTCGGGCGGCCAGAAGCAGCGGCTCGCCATCGCCTGCGCGCTGGTCAGCGATCCCGAGCTGTTCTTCCTCGACGAGCCGACCACCGGTCTCGACCCCGCCGCGCGCCGCTCGCTGTGGGAGATCATCACCCGGCTGAAGCAGCGCGGGCGGACGATCGTGCTGACCACCCACTACATGGAGGAGGCGGAGAAGCTCTGCGACCGGATCGCGATCCTGCGGAAGGGCAAGGTGATCGCGCTCGGGACGCCGCGCGAGCTGATCGCGACGCTCGGCGCCGACGAGATCATCGAGGTGGGGAGCGAGCCGGCGCTGCCGGAGGCGGCGTTCGCGGCGTTGCCGGGCGTGGTGGCGTGCCTGCCCGATCCGGGCGGCTTCCGGCTCTCGGTGCAGGGCATCCACGAGACGTTGCCGCGGGTGATCGACGTGCTGCGGCAGCACGGCGCCCGGCCGACCCGGCTGGCGACGCGGACGGCCACGCTCGATGACGTCTTCGTCGAGCTCACCGGCACGAGCCTCGAGGCCGAGGAGGCGGAAGCGGCGGCGAAGCGGGCCGCTGCGGGCGACTCCCGGAAGGCGAAGCGATGAAGTTCGCCGAGTCGCCGCTGTGGCAGCTCTGCCTCGTGCGCTGGCGCGAGATGAGCCGCGAGCCCGGCGTGATCTTCTGGGTGTTCGGCTTCCCGATCGTGCTGGCGATCGCGCTCGGGCTGGCGTTCCGGCACAAGCCGCCTGACGAACAGGCGGTGGCGGTGGCGGGGATCGCGGGTGATCCGGCCGTCGCCGAGGCGATGGCCGCGATCGAGGCGATCGAGGGCTTCCGCGCCGAGCGGATCGACGTGGCGGCGGCGGCCGAGCAGCTGCGCAGCGGCAAGGTGCTGCTGGTGCTCGAGCCGCGCCCGGCGGGAACGGCGCCGCGCATCACGCTCGATCCGACGCGGCCGGGTGGTCGGCTGGCGGAGATCGCCGTGCGCGACGCGCTGGAGCACGCGCGCGATCCGGCGGGGCGGCTCGCCGTCGAGGAGACGGTGGTGGCGGCGCCGGGGCGGCGCTACATCGACTTCCTGCTGCCCGGCCTGCTCGGCATGAACCTGATGAGCGGCGGCGTGTGGGGCGTCGGCTGGGCGCTGGTGCTGATGCGGACGCGCAAGCTGCTGAAGCGGTTCGCCGCCACGCCGATGCGGCGCAGCGATCTGCTCGGGTCGTTCACGCTGTTCCGGGTGGTGATCTCGCTGCTGGAGGGGGCGTTCCTCGTCGGCTTCGGGATCCTCGCCTTCGGGCTGTGGCCGCGCGGTTCGTGGCTCGACCTCGCCGTGATCGTCGCCCTGTCGGCGCTGGCGTTCGGCGGGCTCGGGTTGCTGGTGGCGTCGCGCGCCCAGAACGCGCAGACCGCCGCCGGGCTGATGAACCTCGTGACGATGCCGATGTTCCTGCTGTCGGGCGTGTTCTTCCCGGCCGAGAACTTCCCCGACTGGATGCTGCCGGTGGTGAAGGCGCTGCCGCTCACGGCGCTGAACGACGCCTTGCGCGCCGTGATCCTCGACGGTCGCTCGCTCGCCGCCGCCTGGCTCCCGCTCGCGATCCTCCTCGCCTGGGGCAGCGCCTGCTTCGCCGTCGCGCTCAAGGTCTTCCGCTGGCGCTGATCGCGCGGCGGTTCGCGTCGGCCTTCGCGTGCGCGCGGCTCAGAACCCGAAGTACAGCCCGAGCGCGCCGCCGCGTCCGTCGGTCGTGGGGACGGCGAAGACGCCGGACTGGCGCAGCCAGCCGCGCGCGCGACCGAGCTCGGCGTCGCGCCGCTCGCGCCAGTCCCGTTCCGCGCCGTTCATCGCGCCGTAGATGTTCCCGAACCAGAAGCCGGAAGCGACGAACCCGAGCGCGATCGCCGCCGTGTCCTGGTCGCGTCGCGCCGCCGCGACCGTCCCGCCGATCAGCAGGCCGTTGGTCATGAACGCAACCAGCGCGTCGCCGGGCCGTCCGACGTAGAGCTGCCCGGCCCCGGGCAGGACCGCCGACAGCGATCCCGCCAGCGCCGTGGACTTGCGCGGCAGTTGCTCGATCACGTCGACGCGCGCACCGAGTTCCGCCGCGACCCCCTCCTGCCCGAGCCGCGCGAACTGCGCGCGCGCCTGCTCCGCGAGATCGGCCTCGAGCGCGAGGAAACCCGCCAGCAACGGCTCGCCGGCCGCCTCCGCTGCCGCCAGCGCCGAACGCGGCCGGCCGAGCTCGCGCTCGACCAGCGCCCGGGTCGCGGCCTGCGCGGCGCCGTCCTCGATCCGGGCGACGTGGACCAGGGCGTCCCCCCGTCGTCGCGCCTTGGCCAGGCAGAGCGCCGCCCGCTGCCGGCAGTGGGTCGACTCCGCCGCGTCCGGCCGCGCATGCAGCAGGCGCTCGTACTCGATCCGCGCCGCCGCCCACTCGCCGCGCTCGAACAGGCGGTCGGCGAAGGCGACCTGCGTCGCCGCGTCGACCTGCAGCGGTGGCGCCGCCGCGAGCGCCGCTGCCAGTTCGCGGTCCTCCGCGCGCGGCTCCTCCTCGACGCGCGGCCCGAACAGCGCCGAGTCGCGCGGCGGGTCGACCGGTCGGCCGTACTCGTCGGTGGGGTACTCGTCGTGCTCGAGGTGGTGGTCGCGCTGCAGACGGTCGGCGGTCATCACCGCGCCGAGCAGCGCCCCCTGCTCCGCCACCGCCTGCCGGCCGAAACTGCTGCAGCTCGGCTGGAAGTCGCAGTGCCACGCCCACTGGTCGCCGAGGACCCGCTGGTAGAAGCCGAGCGCCGCATCGGCAGCGCCATCGGCCGGACCGCTGGCGCAGCCCGCCGCGGCGAGCACCGCCAGCAACGCGTTCGGCGCCCTCATTCCTTCTCGAGCCGCGGGTAGAGGTCGGTCACCCGGTTGACCGCCGTGATGACGCGATCGCGCCACGGCTTCCAGCCGGTCACGCGGACCTCGACGTCGAAGACGCCCTCGCCGACCTCGATCACCGTGCCGAAGTCCTGCCCGACCAGGTTGCCGTTCAGGCGGATCTGCACGTCCTGGCGCTCGACCACGCCGACGTCGGGCGGCAGGTTCACGCGCAGCCCGGTCGGCTGGGCCTGCTTGCGCGGCTTGCCCGGATCGGCCTTCGGTCCGGGCTGGATGTCGAGGAACTGCCCCTCGTGCACGATCAGCCGGAGCCACGTGTTCTCGCGTCCCTCGGCACGGACCTCGATGTGGTGCTCGCCGGGGGTCGTGCGGATCGGGACGTCGAAGCCGTTGCCGGCCAGTTGTCCGTCGATCCACACCTGCACGGCCGGCGTCTTCGCGGACAACCCCTCCGGCTTGCGCACGATCACGCCCTGTCCCTCGAGCGCGAGCGTCACCTCGACCTCGTGGTAGCGGTCGGCCGCCACCTGCACCACGTCCTGGAACGGCACGCGCCCGCTCGCCTCGACGCGCAGCAGGTGCGGTCCGGGGGCGACGCGCAGCCGCCGCTCGAGCGGCGACAGCGTGCCCTGGAACTGGTCGTCGACGTAGATCTTCGCCCCCTCCGGCTCGCCGGAGAGCAGCAGCCCCTGCCCCTCGACCTCGAGTTCGATCTTGAGCCGCTGGTAGGCGCGCTCGTCGACCTTGATCGTGCGCGACCACGCGCGGTGGCCGGCCGCGCGCACCTCGAGCTCATGCGTGCCGACGTCGGTCACGACGTAGTTGCCGTCCAGCAGCGCCACCAGCTTCCCGTCGAGATAGACCTCGCACTCGCGCGGCATGAGCTCGAGCCGCGCGCCCTGGCCCGCCACTTCGAGCTCGAAGTCGAGCTGCGAGGGCCGGAACTTCGTGTTCACGTCGACCGGGTCGAGGAAGCGCAGCAGCGGCAGGAAGCAGCAGCAGGGCGCGCAGCAGATCGCGCCGACCGCCTCGTCGGCGTCGATGACGTCGACGTCCGTCCCCAGCGCCACCGTCCGGCCGACCGGGTTGTAGCCCGGCTTCTCGACGCGGATCTCGTAGCGTTCCTGCTGCGTCGACAGCGCGAGGCTGCTCGGCGTCTGCCGGCCCGAGTCGACCCCGTCGATCAGGATGCGCGCTCCCGACGGATTCGAGTTCACGCTGACGCGCGACTCCGCCGCCGTGCAGGCCTGCAGCACCAGCAGCAGCGCCGCCGCCAGCACCGCGCCCGCGCGGCGCCACCGCGCCTCCGCACCCGCTCCGCTGCCCATGGTCGCACTCCTCTCGCTCGTCATGGCTCGATTTCCCGTCGTTCCCTGCCGTCGCTGCCTCCGCCGCGAGCGCACCGCGCTCACGACCCCGTTCGGCGCGCCTTCACCGGCCCGCCGACGCATGTCGCCTTCAATTTCGCCTTGCCGTCGCCGATCCGCTGCACGCCGATCCTCGCACCGCCGCCCTGCGTGAACTTCATCCCCTCCCAGCCGACGTCGAGCTGGCCCGACGTGCTGACCAGTTCGAGCTCGACCGACGCGTCGGCCGGGAGATCGAGCTCGATCTGGCCGCCCGCCGCCTCGAGCAGCAGCTCGTGCGCGCGCCCGTCGCCCGGCAGCTTGCCGAAGCGGGCGCGCAGCAGGCCGCCGTTCGTGCGCGCGTCGACGTCGCCGCGCAGATCGGACAGATCGAGCGCGAGCGAGGAGTTCTCGGCCACCAGCTTCCCGTCGACCCGCGCGATCTTCACCGCGCCGCTCGGATTGCGGACCTCGACGTCGCCGCCGATGTCGGCCACGCTGATGGTCGAGAGGTTGCCCTGCACCGTCACGCTGCCGGTCACGCCGCGCACGTCGACCTTGCCGTTGCGGTGCTGCACGCGCAGGCTCCCGCCCACCCGCTCGATCACCAGGGCGGCGTTCCCGCCGTCGATCGTGAGGCCGCCGCCGACGTCGCGGGCGGTGATCTCGCTGAACGGGGCGATGACCGTCGCGTCGCCCTTCACCTGCAGCAGCTCGACCGGGGTGATCAGGTTCTCGGCGTGCGCCGAGCCGGCACCCTGGATGCGGACGAAGCCGCCGCGGGTGCGGGCGTCGACGTGGCCGCCGACGCGCTCGGCGGTGATCGACGCGCTGCGCGTGACCAACTGCGCGCCGCCCTTCAGGTCGCGCACGCTGATCGCGCCATTCTCGCCGCGCACGTCGACGTCGCCCTGAGCGCCGCTGACGGCCACCGCGCTGAAGGTGCTGCGCACGGTCACCCGGCCGATCGGACCATCGACCGTGACCGCGCCGAAACGCGACTCGAGCTCGACGTCCGCGCCGGCCGGAAGCCAGACGGCGAGGCTGCCGGCGAAGGAGAGCGCCTCGGGCTTGCCTTCGGTCGGCGGGAAGGTCGTGCGCAGCGTCGCGGTGGCGCCGTCGAGCTCGAGTCCGCACCGTTCGAGCCAGCGCCGCTCCTCCGCCGCGTCGGGACCGCCGGTGGCAGCCAACTCGAGCCGTGCGCGCGGCGGCTGACCGGGCGTCGCGACATGCACCGTGCACTGCACGAAGGCGTGCTGGATGCGGTAGGAGGTCGCCGCCGGCGGGAGCGGCTGCTCCAGCGTGCGCACGGTGTCGCGGCGGCCGAACGTCGCGACGGCCGCGAGCAGCAGCGTCGACAGCGCGCTCATCCGCGCCGCTCCAGCACCAGCGCCAGCAGTTCGACCCGGCGCGTGGTCAGCACCGCCAGCTGCTCGCGGAGGTAGCGGTGGGCCGGCGACTGCGCCAGCGCGGCGCGACACTCGGCGATCGCCCCGTCGAGGAAGGCGAGCTCCTCGAGCAGCGGCGCGCTCGCCTCGTCGTCGGCTGCGGCCAGGTCGGTGACCAGTCGCGCCGCCAGCGCGTCGCCGCGCGCGACCTCGGCCGAGTCGGCCGCGGTCGCCCGCTGCAGCGCGTCGGCGGTCAGGAGCGCCGGATGGGACGGTGCGGCACGGCCGTCGCCGCCGACGA
>Ga0194120_10007912_pt1 | contig 14297 bp, 12 predicted proteins | sample TA2MahCa65mmetaG_FD_148642 | JGI IMG/M metagenome (GOLD analysis project Ga0194120, IMG submission 148642) | Freshwater microbial communities from Lake Tanganyika, Tanzania - TA2015019 Mahale Deep Cast 65m | ecosystem: Environmental > Aquatic > Freshwater > Lake | place: Tanzania: Lake... | reverse complement strand
TGCCAGCGCTCGTCGGCACATTGCCGGGGCTCGCGGGGTGGGCGAGCACGCCGAGCTCGTTCACACACGCCGCGGCGGTGTACTGCGCAATCATCAGGCCGCTGTCGAATCCAGCATCGACGGCCAAGTGCGGGCGCACGCGGCTTTCGCGATCGTGTCCCGAGAGCGCCCAGTAGACCCGGCGTTCGCTGATGCCCGCAATGTGGCAAAGCGCGATCTTGAGCGTGTCGAGCGCGATCGCGAGTGGCATGCCGTGGAAGTTGCCACCGCTCACGATGGCCGTGCCACCAAGCGTGAAGACGAGCGGGTTGTCCGTGACCGCGCCGAGTTCGCGCGTGACAACGCCCTCGGCCCAGGCGACCGCATCGAGCGCAGCGCCAAGGACCTGCGGCGCGCATCGCAGCCCATACGGATCCTGAACCCGCGGATCGTTTTCCTTGTGGCTGGGCAGAATCTGGCTTCCCTTGAGCAGCGACCGCAGCCGCTGCGCGACGAGTTCCTGTCCCGGTTGGCAGCGCGCCACATGAATGCGTGCATCAAGGCCACTCTCGCTGGCCCGACAACCATCGATCGCCATCGCGGTGGCGGCGATCGCCGCGCCCGCGAGCCGGCGCGTGTCGTCGATCGCCAGCGCCGCCGTGGCAGCCATCACATGCGTGCCGTTGAGGAGCGACAGGCCCTCTTTCATTTCAAGAACGAGCGGCGCGATTCCCGCGGCGCGCTGAGCTTCTGCGGCGGGCATGATCCGATCGCCGACCCGCACATTTCCCTCGCCAATCAAGGCCAGCGCGATGTGCGACAGCGGTGCCAGGTCGCCGCTTGCACCCACGCTGCCCACTTCTGGCACGATGGGGACGATGCCAGCGTTGAGGTGCGCGACGATTGACTCGATGACGGCCGAACGAACGCCGCTGATGCCGCGCGCCAAACTCGCAGCGGTCAGAAGCATCGCGCCGCGCACGACTTCGGTCGGCAGGGGATCGCCCACGCCAGCAGCGTGGCTGCGCACGATGTTGCGCTGCAGGTCAGCGAGCTTGTGGTCATCAACACGCACTTGCGCGAAGTTCCCGAATCCGGTGTTGATGCCGTAGATCGGCTTGCCCTGCGAGACCTGCGCGATGACAGCGGCGCGTGCGGCGTCAACGCGCGCTCGCGCGGCCTGATCGAATCGCACGCGGACACCACGACGCGCGACCGCGGTCACCGAGGCGATCGAGAGCGCGGTTCCATCGAGCACGATGTCCTGGCTGGCCATGCCCCGAAGGATAGTGTCGACCACCACACGATCCCGGGCCGCTTGCGCCCTCCGTCGCTAGCGCGTACCACACGAGCCATGAAGGACGCGGTCATTCGCTTAGGGAGCATCGGCATCGCCGTGGTGTTGGCGGTCGTGGCGGGGTTGGCGTGCGCGTCGCTGGCCACCGATGCGCGCGGCGTCGTGCCGGTGATTCCGCAAGCGTCGGTGAGCATGTCGGGTTGGGTGGCCGTGGCCGCGCTGTGGCTCGTCGCGTGGTTCGTGGCGCTCGGCGTGGGCAAGGCCGTCAACACGGCGGTCGGCCTCTTCGCGGCTGGCTGCGTGCTTGGCGTCTACGCGATGCGTTCGGGCGCGGTGCTCGATGCTGCGTTCGACGCCGCATCGCCCACGAGCATCGCCATCGTGTCCGTCGTCTACGCGCTGCTCGCGGGTGTGCTCTCGTGGTCGACCTTCGTCTTCGCGGGACCGCTGCCGGACATGCCCGCGGACCCAGAGGAACTTCCGGAGCACGGCTACGGCGCGTTCAGGCCGCAACAGCTCGTGGCGGCGTTGGCGTCGATCGCGGCCGTCGTCGTGGTCGTCTTCGTGGCGCGCACCGACAGCAAGGGCCAAGCCATCGGCGCGATGACGCTGGGTGCGATGCTCGCCGCCATGATCGCGCGCAGCATCCGTTCGCGAACGCAGCCCGTCGTCGTCTTCGCCGCGCCGGCTCTCACCGTGGGGTTGGCACAGTTCGTGTTCTCGCTCTCCTCGGGCGCGGGCTTTGATGATGAGATCGTGCGGGGCACCGTCGCCCCGGTCCTGCGGCTGATGCCGATCGACCTTGCCGCGGGAAGCCTGTGCGGTGTGGCGCTCGGCTACGGCATGACCAAGTCGGGCGGCTCCGAAGAGCCGACCGAGGAGTGACGCAGTCGATTGGCCATCGGCCGTATGCTCGGCCGCATGAGCCTTGCCGTCACCGGAACCATTGGAATCGACACCGTCTACACGCCCCGTGAACGCCGCGAAGGCGTGCTCGGTGGCAGCGCCGCCTACTTCGCTGCTGGCGCGAGCTTTCTCTCGCCCGTGCGACTGGTCGCGGTCGTCGGTGATGACTGGCCGACCACGCACCGCGACACGCTCGGCCGCTTCAAGGGCATTTGCACCGAAGGGCTCGAGACGCGTCGGGGCAGCCGCACCTTTTCATGGGGCGGTCGCTATTTCGAAGATGTGAACCAGCGCGAGACGCTCTTCACTGAAGTCGGCGTCCTGCAGGAAGCACCGCCGCGCGTTCCCGATGCCTACCGCGACACGCAGTTCGTGTTCTTGGGCAACACGCATCCTGCCGTGCAGGCTGACTTCATCGATCAATTCCCGCAGCGCAAGCTCGTCGTCTGCGACACGATGGATTTGTGGATCAAGACCGCGCACAGTGAACTGCTCGCGCTCCTCAAGCGCGTCGACGGCGTCGTGCTCAACGACACGGAAGCGCTTGAACTGACGGGAATCCGCAACGCGGTCAGCGCGGCGCAGCACATCACGACGCTCGGTCCATCGTTCGCCGTCGTCAAGAAGGGCGAGCATGGAGCGGTGCTCGTGCATCGAGATGGCGTCGCCGTCCTTCCGGCATTCCCTGCGCCAGAAGATCGCGTGATTGACCCGACCGGCGCTGGCGACAGCTTCGCCGGTGGCATGATGGGCCACTTGGCGCGCGTGGGACGCACGGATTTCAAGAGCATCCGCGATGCACTCCCCTGGGGCACCGTGGTCGCCAGCTTCACGATCGAGTCCTTCGGACCCGAACGATTGCTCTCGCTCACGCAGGCGGACTTGACGGAGCGACACGAACAGTTCCGTCGCGCGCTCGGAGTGGGCTCGTGATGCTTCGGCGCCTGCTGCTCGGCGTTGCGCTCTGGGCGAGCGTGGCGGCGTCCGCGAGCGCCGACTGGATCCCGTTTGACCGCCTGCCCAACGCCGACCGCGTGCAGAAGGCGCGACAGCAGTGGGGCAATGCGCGTGGCGCCACGCCCGACGAGATCCGATGGACGCCGACCACGGCGTACATGCTGCGCGACGGCGCGTGGAGCGCGATCGATCGATCCACCGGCAAGCGCGAGACGATTCGCGACAAGGATGTGCCTGAATCCGCCGTGCGCGGTGGACGAAGCACCGCCAACGACGGACCCGGCGTCGCGCGCGGGCGCCAACGCGCCAGCGATCCATCACCCGATGGCGAGCGCGTGGCCATCCACGAGGGCGGGCATGTCTTCATCACGCATGGTGCGCAGCGTGATCGCATCACGCCCGATGCGCCGCCGGGCGTGAAGTTCGGCGTGGCGTGTTGGGTCTACGGCGAAGAGCTCGACCAGAAGTCGGCCATGTGGTGGCACCCGCAGTCGTCCTCGCTCGCCTACTACTCCTTCGATGAATCGAAGGTGCCCGAGTTTCTGCTCTCCACGGAACTGACGAAGCAGCGTCCGGGGCTCGACCGCGAGCGGTATCCCAAGCCAGGCGAACCCAACCCCATCGCTGGTCTGTCGATCTTCAGCATCGTCACCGGTCGCACGACGCAGGTCAAGGTCGGCGATGCCGACCAGTACATCTATGGCGTGCAGTGGACGCCAGATGGGAAGGAACTGCTCTTCCATCGGCTCAATCGATTGCAGAACCGGTTGGAGCTCTGCGCGGCGGATCCCGCAACCGGCGCCGTTCGCGTGGTGCTCGTCGAGGAGCAGCGCTGCTACCAGAATCACCTTCCGAAGCTGCGGTTCCTGACCAAGCGTCCGCGCAGTTTCATCTGGGAATCCGAGCGCACGGGCTACTCCCACTTCGAAGTGCGCTCGCTCGATGGTGGCGATCCGGTGGCCTTGACCAAGGGCGACTTCGCCATGCGCGAGATCCACTGGATCGACGAAGACGCCGGCACGCTCTGGTGCATCGGGTACAGCGGCCCGGTCGCGATCAATCCGCACCTGTGGCGCGTCGCGCTTGATGGTTCGGGCGGCAACGAGGTGACGACATCGGACATGCACTGGAGCTCGTTCAGCGTCGCGCCAGACGGCGGACACGCCATCGCCGTCGAGCAGTCGATCGACACTGCGCCGCGCACGGTGCTCGTCGCGAAGGATGGCGCGCGCGTGGCCGTGATCGCCCAGCGCAATGGCGACGCGGTCGTCGAGAAGGGCTGGCCGCGCCCCGAACTCTTGCAGTTGAAGGCGGCCGATGGCACGACCACGCTGTACGGCACGCTGCACAAGCCAAAGGATTGGAAGGAGGGAACGCCTCGTCCCGCAGTCGTGCAGGTCTACGGCGGGCCGTTCTTCCGCACCGTCGAGAACACCTACGACCCGGTCGAACCACTCTGCGAGTTCGGCGTGCTCGTCGTGAAGGTCGACAATCGCGGCACACCCGGTCGCGGCAAAGCGTTCGAGGACGCGACCTACATGCAACTTGGCATCGCTGACATGGACGACCAAGCCGCGGCGATCCGTCAACTCGTGGCGCGGGGTCTGGTCGACCCCAAGCGCGTGGGCATCACAGGGTTCTCGTATGGCGGCACCATGAGCGCGTTGGCGCTGCTGCGCTATCCCGACGACTTCGCGGTTGGCGTCGCAGGCGGTGCCGTCACGGATTGGAACAACTACGACTCGATCTACACCGAGCGCTACATGCGCACGCCAGCTGAGAATCCCAAGGGTTACGAGCAGTCCAGTTGCGTGCGCTTGGCCGGCAACCTGAAGGGGCGGCTCCTGATCGTGCACGGCATGGTCGATGACAATGTGCATCCGGCGAATGCTTGGCAACTCGCCGATGCGCTGCAGTCCAAGGGCAAGCCCTTCGACATGATGCTCTTTCCCAACAGCGGACACGGCATCTGGAGTCCTTCATACGAGTCAGTCACCTGGAGCCACCTGCTGCGCGGGTTGGGCCTGGCGAACTGATGCGCGCCGCTTCCATGCGCCGATGAAGCAGCCCATGGCCCGAGCGCTACCACCAGACCGAAGCCATGTCGGCACTGAGCAGCGACACCCGGGCTCGATGGAGTTCGACGCGCGGTCCGTGCAGGAGTGCATCGAAGTCTTGGCCGGCGACCAGCAGCGCGCGATCGACGCGGTGCTTGCCGCGGCGCCATCGATCGCGGCATTCGTCACCGCGCTGCTTCCTCGGATGCTGGCGGGCGGGCGGTTGCTCTATGCCGGAGCTGGCACGAGCGGCCGACTCGGCGTGCTCGATGCGAGCGAGTGCCCGCCGACCTTTCGTTCGCGGGCAGATCAGATCATCGGCGTGATCGCTGGTGGTGATGCGGCGCTGCGGACGTCGAGCGAGCGCATGGAAGACGATCCGCGCGGGATCGCCGCAGAGTTCGATCGACTCGGCATCGGCGCCAACGATGCGGTGGTCGGCATCGCGGCGGGTGGCACCACGCCGTACCCGCGTGGCGCGGTGACCATGGCCAAAGAGCGCGGAGCGCTGACCGCATTCCTCGTCTGTGCGCCGTGTGATGCGCCCGCGGGCTGCGACCATCTGCTGCTCATCGACACGGGGCCAGAGGTCATCACCGGATCAACGCGGCTCAAGGCCGGGACCGCGACCAAACTCGCGCTCAACTGCATCACGACCACGCTCTTCACCAAGCTCGGCAAGGTGCATGGAAATCTGATGGTGGATCTGGCGGCCACGAACGACAAGCTCGTCGACCGTGCGGTTCGGATCATGCGCACGTTCCACCCAGAACTCTCGCGCGAGCAGGGCGCAGTTCTGCTCGAAGCTGCTGGCGGAAGCTTGAAAATCGCGCTCGTCATGCATGCGAACGGACTGGACCGGGCTGCTGCGCAAGCGCGTCTGGATGCAGCTCATGGCGTCCTTCGCGCAGCGATCGAGCGCTAAGTCGAATTCAATCGAGGAAGTGCGAGTGGTGAAACGGCGGCTCGCGCAAGATCGCCGCGCTCAAGATCGCAACGCTCCATCGTGACTCCTGCAAAAGCGACGGACCCCGCGTTCATCACGCGGGGTCCGATCGGTTCGCTTGCTCACAGGCGTTGCCGCCTGACATCACTCCGCGGCCGCGCAAGCACGGCAGCAGATGCGTGCCTTCATCAGACGATGTGCTGCGTGAAGGTCTTCAGCGCGCGGACGCGCACCTTGCGCGAAGCGGGCTTCGACTTGGTGATGTACTCCTTGCCAGTCAGCGGGTTGATCTTCTTCTCGCCGCCGCGCTTGGCCGGAGTGGTCTTGGCGACCATCTTGAAGCCGAGGAACTTGAAGGTGCCGCAGCCCTTCTTGCCGAGGTCGGCAACCATGACCTGGGTCAGGGTGTCGAACACGCCGACAACCTGCTTGCGGGTCAGGCCGGTCGCGGTCACGCACTCGGCGATGACCTGCGACTTGCTGCGGGTGGTGCTGGCGGGGGTGGCCTTGTAGGCCTTCTTCTTGGTGGCAGTAGCCATTTCTCAATCCGTTTCTGACCCGTTTATTGGGCCTTGAGTGCGAACCGGGCGTCGTCCAAATCTCCGCTCCGGGATAATCACTAGGATAATCGTCGGAATCGAGCACTTCAAGGGGTGGAAGGGCTCAAAACAGCGGGAATCCCAAAGTTTTTGCGCTCAGGCTGTCATGTCCGACCAAGGTCCCCCAACTTGGGGTGGCCTTGGTCCGCCAGCCTCACGGTCGGGCGGTCTCGCGCCCGACGCTGGCGTACACGAAGCCAGCTTCCGTGGCCTGCGCCGAGCGATACAGATTGCGCCCGTCAAAGATCGTGCGGCCCTTCATGCGTCGCGCCATCTCGCCAAAGTCCGGGCTGCGGAAGTCATTCCACTCGGTGCAGATGACGAGCGCATCGGCGCCATCGAGCGCGTGATACATGTCACTCGCGGCTTCGGCCTGCGGGAACTCGTGAGCCATGTTCTCCATGGCCACGGGGTCGAACGCTCGCACGACCGCACCGGCGGCGACCGCGCGCGTCATCAACGCGATCGACGGCGCTTCGCGAATGTCATCGGTGCGCGGCTTGAACGCCACGCCCCAGAACGCCAAGCGCTTGCCCTTCACGCCGCCGAGCTCCTGCTCGATCTTGCCCCAGAAGTGCGAGCGCTGGTCCTGGTTCACTTCATGGACCGACGCATTGAGCTTGCACTCGAAACCGACCGCGCGGCCCATGCCCACGACAGCCTGCGTGTCCTTGGGGAAGCACGATCCGCCGTAGCCCAGTCCCGGATAGAGGAACTGATTGCCGATGCGCTTGTCGGCGCACATGCCTTCGCGCACGCTGGTGATGTTTGCGCCGTAGAGCTCGGCCAAGTTGGCGATCTCGTTGATGAAGCTGATCTTGCAGGCCAGCATGGCGTTGCTCGCGTACTTCACCATCTCCGCGCTGCGGACATCCATGAAGTAGATGGGATTCCCTTGTCGCACGAACGGGTCGTAGAGCGCGCGCAGCACGTCTTCGGCCTTCTGGCTCTCGATGCCGCAGACCACACGGTCAGGCCGCATGAAGTCGTTGATCGCGTCGCCTTCCTTGAGGAACTCGGGATTGTCGGCGATGTGGAAGGGGACCTTGGTCTTCGCGCGGATCGCGTCACGCACCTTGTGGCTGGTGCCGACGGGCACGGTGCTCTTGACGATGACCAGCTTGTCGGCGCCCTTCGAGCCGAGCGCCTCGAGCGCGTCTCCGATGTCGTTCGCCACGCTCAGCACATACTGCAGATCGGCGCTTCCATCCTTGTCGCTGGGCGTGCCGACGCAGATGAAGATCGCCTTGGCATCGCGGTACGCCGCCGCCTTGTCGAGCGTGAAGTGCAGTCGACCGGACTTGATGTTGCGCTCGAGCATCTCGCTCAGGCCGGGTTCGTAGATCGGGCTTTCGCCGCGCTTGAGAGTCTCGATCTTGCGGGGATCCACGTCGAGGCAGGTCACATCGTTGCCCATGTCGGCAAAGCACGCACCTGTGACCAAACCGACGTAACCCGTACCGACCATCGTGACCTTCATGCTGGATCTCCTTTGGGGGGAGCGGAGTCTACGCCGCAGGTCATCGATCGTTCGGGGCACCTTCGTCCAAAGCAACTCAACCGACGACGGGAGCGCCCTCGCGCGCCAAGAGCCATCGCTTCAATCGAAGCGCCCACGCAGCATGCCCGGCCGATGCGCCCTTTCCCATGAATCCGCCAAGTCCCGTCGAAGCCACGACGCGGTGGCAAGGAACCAAGGGTGCGATCCGATTTCGCGCCATCGCCTGCGCGGCCGCTCGCGCGGCGGCCGGCCGTCCGGCCATCACCGCCAAGTCCCGGTAGGTCGCCGTCGTGCCTGGCGCGATCAGACACGCCGCTGCCCAACACGCTCGGTGAAACGGCGGCCCCGCAGGCAGTTGTGCAGGCGGCACGCGAGGATCGACGAGCCACTGGTCGATCCTGTCGATCTCGTCCGCGAGCATCGCACGATGCTCGGCAGCCGACTTCGCATCCACCGTCTCTGGTGCCTTCATCATGTCGCGCGGCGCCCGACCGCCGGGCTCGACCCACGCAGTGCAGGGACCGCGCGCATCGAATCCGGCCAGCAGGTCAGCGGGGCCAAGTCGCCATCGTTTCACGCGCCGAGCATACGAGCGACCGCGCTACGATCAGGTCATGACGCCCGCCACCGCCGTGCCAGCCGTTTCCGACTCCGCCGATCCCATGGGTGCAGCCCTGTTGGACATGCTCCGGGGCCACGACCCCGAGGTCGCGCAGATCCTGTCTGGCGAACGCGATCGGCAGGAGACGACGCTCGAACTCATTGCGAGCGAGAACCATGTCAGCACCGTCGTGATGCACACGGCCGGCAGTTGGATGACCAACAAGTACGCCGAGGGCTACCCCGGCAAGCGCTACTACGGTGGCTGCGAGTGGCACGATCAGGTCGAGGACCTTGCGCGCGAGCGCGCCAAGCGGCTCTTCGGATGCGGCTTCGCGAATGTGCAGCCTCACTGCGGCGCCAACGCCAACGTCGCGGCCTTCATGGCGCTGATGAACCCCGGCGACACCGTGCTCAGTCTGCCGATCAAGTCGGGCGGCCACCTGTCGCACGGTCTGAAGCCCAACTTCAGCGGGACCTTCTACTCGATCGTTGAATACAACCTGGACGAGCGGACCGAGCTGCTCGACTACGACCAGATCGAGCGTCTGGCCAAGGAACACAAGCCCAAGGTCATCATCTGCGGCTACTCGGCGTACCCGCGCACGATCGACTTCGCGCGCTTCCGCGCCATCGCCGACTCGGTGGGGGCGTACCTCATGGCCGATGTCGCCCACATTGCGGGCCTGTGCGCGACGGGCGTGCACCCGTCGCCGTTCCCGCACGCGCATCTCGTCACGACCACCACGCACAAGACGCTGCGCGGCCCGCGCGGCGGCCTGATCATGACCAACGACGCGGAGCTGGCGACGAAGGTCGATCGCAAGGTCTTCCCGGGAAGCCAAGGCGGCCCGCTCATGCACATCATCGCGGCCAAGGCGGTGGCGTTCGGCGAAGCGCTGAAGCCCGAGTTCAAGGGGTATTGCCGACAAGTCGTCGCCAACGCGCAGGCGCTGGCGAAGGCTCTCACCGAGCGCAGCTATCGCCTGTGCACCGGCGGCACCGACAACCATCTCATGCTCGTCGACCTGCGTCAGCGCAGCGCCGACCTGACTGGTGCCGATGCCGAGAAGTGGCTTGAGTCAGCGGGCATCATCTGCAACAAGAACGGCATCCCGTTCGATCCGCGCCCACCGATGGTGACCAGCGGTCTGCGACTCGGTACGCCAGCGCTGACCACGCGCGGACTCAAGGAGCGCGAGATGGTGCAGGTTGCGGATTGGCTCGATCGCGTGATGGGTGCGAAGGGCGATGCGTCCGAGTGCGCGCGCGTGCGCGACGAGATCCGCAACTTCTGCGCTCAGTTCCCGCTCGCCGGGCACTGACCCGATCCGCATCGCGCCGCATTCGGCCGTGTCAACGACAACGCCCACGGCGCGGGCCGTGGGCGCTGGTGATGTTCTGGATCCGCCGCCCGCTCAGGCGCGGCTGGCGTACGAGCCGTCGGTCGTGTTGATGCGCACCTTCTCGCCGTTGGTGATGAAGGGGGGAACGCGCGTCTTCAGGCCCGTCTCCATGGTCGCTTCCTTCAGCTGATTCGTGGCCGTCGCGCCCTTGATGCCGGGCGGCGTGTCGGTGACCAGCAGTTCAACCACGTTGGGCATTTCGATGCTCACGGGTCGGCCGTCGCACCAGAGCACGAGGACCTCGGTGTCGGGCAGCATGTACAGCGGCATGTCGCCGACCACGTCTTCGGGCAGTTCATGCTGCTCGTAGTTCTGGTTGTCCATGACGACGTGCGTCTTGCCCTGCGCGTACAGGTACTGCATCGGGCGTCGATCGAGCTCGACCTGCTCGACTTCTTCGCCCGAGCGCAGGCGCTTCTCGATGATCGTGCCCTTCTCGATGTCGCGGATCTTGACCTGCACGAAGGCGCGCAGGTTGCCGGGGGTGACGTGGGTGTACTGGGTGATCACGTACAGCTTGCCATCCATCTTGATGGCCATGCCAGGGCGTAGGTCGGTGCTCTTCATGGTGGAGGATCCCCTTGGGGAGGGGCAACGATAGCAAACGGCCACGATGCTCCGCGGGGCGGGGAACGAGCGCTACGAACCCTGGAAAAGAAAACCCCCGAGCACGAGGCTCGGGGGCGGAGGGAGGGAAAAGGGCTCGGTTGACATCGCAGCCGTTTGGCCGTGCCGTTGGGTCTTTCTCACCTTGGGCAGGTTGAACCGGGTTACGCGGCCGACTGGGTTGCCCCGGTCGACACCAAGACAATAGCCCGGTTCCATGAACATCCAAATCGTCGGCGAGATATTTTGGCGAAATCCACCCCAGCGACTGCAACCTTCCGTCAACCGCGCCGTACCGCCACGCCGAACCGCAGTTCCAGCGCAAAAACGGGGTCGGCGGTTACGCTCCCCTCCATGCTTCAGAGCAACGCAACGCGTCGATCGTGGATCGCCACCCTCATGGCTGCGGTTGCAGCGTTCGGCGCGGTCGCGGGCGCGCGCGCGACACCACAGACTGCCCCACCGGAACCACCAGCTCAGGCGCCAGCGCCCAGTGGACAAGCGACCGATGAGCCGGCAACTGCGCCAGCAGTGCCAAAGCAGAAGGGGCAGGGCGAGGACCCTCGGCTCGATCGCACCCGCTCGCGCACGCCGCGCCCCGACGCACGCGAGGCAGCAGACGCACCGGCGACGCGCGAACCATCCGATCCGGTTCAGGATGGCGCGATCGATGCACCTCCGCCGCTGACCATCACGCCGGCGCGGCTCGACTTCGGCTTCATGATGCCCAACACGAACGCGCGCGGCACGGTCACGCTGACCAACGGTGGTTCCACTCCTGTCACGCTGCTCAGCGTCACCGCGTCATGCAAGTGCACCACGATCAATGACGCAGCCGGCGTGACGATCGAGCCAGGCAAGAGTTTCGTCATCGAGACCGAACTCAGCGGCGCGCCGATGCAGGGTGTCAGGCGTTCTCAGCTCAAGATCATCGCCAAGGGTTACGCACGACCGGTCAATGTGGCCGTGCAGGGCGAGGTGGCCTTGCCAGTTCGCGCGGTGCCCGCCTACATCAACTTGGTTGGCGAGCGCGCGCGCGCAGGCGAGACGATCGTCGAGAGCACCGACGGCACGCCGTTCCGTGTCCTCTCAGTGAATGGCAAGCCCGCCACGATTGTCCCGCAGGACGCGCCCGGCGATGTGCACGCTCGTCACAAGCTCGCGTGGTCGTTTCCAGAGAACGAGCCCACGGGCGACTTCTGGATCGTCGAGACCGATCACCCCAATTGCGCGCTCGTCGATGTGCGGATCCGCAACGCGAATCCGATCAAGCGCCCCGTCCTGCGCATGCGCGAGTACCGCATCAACGCCGGCCGCATCGACCCAGTCGACGGCGTGCGGATCGAGGTGCGCTCGAAGGATGCGACCGCCCCATTTGAGTTTGTGTCGGTCAAAGGCGGCGTGGCGTGCCCGGTGACGGCCGAACTCATCGAGTCGCACGCGGAAGACGATGGCATGGTCGCCGTCATCCAGCTCAAGCCGCTGCCAGATGCGCGTGGCTACTTCGCAGACACGCTCATCGTGGGCAGCGAGGGGAAGCTCCAGGAACTCGATCTCTTCGGCACGATCAGGCCGAAGCCCGAGGGATCGGTTGCGCCACAGCCCGCACCCGCAGCGTCATCGCCAGCACCAGGTGCGCCCGCAGCCCCACCAACACCGCCCGTCACAGCGCCTTGATGCGCTCAGCGATGTCGGCTGCGCGGAGCGCGCCGACCAGTGGCTCGAGTTCGCCCACCAGCAGTCCATGCAGTGCGAACGACCGCTCGATGCGGTGATCGACCGCCACGTTTTCCTTCCAGCGATAGGTGCGAATCTTTTCCGCGCGGCCGCCGCTGCCGATCATCGCGATGCGTTGGTCGCTGCGTCGCGCTGCGGCCTCGGCTTCGCGACGCTCAAAAACGCGCGCGCGCAAGAGCTTCCACGCCTTCTCGCGATTCTGTCCCTGGCTTCGAGTTTCTTGCATGCGCACTTCGATGCCGGTCGGCAGGTGGATCAGGTGCACGGCGGTGGCGACCTTGTTCACGTTCTGCCCACCGGGACCTTGTGCCGTGGTGACCATCTCCTTCACCTCGGAGGGATCGACGGCTGATTCAACATCCTCGGGTTCGGGGAGCACCGCGACCGTGGCGGTGCTCGTGTGCACGCGCCCCTGCGCCTCGGTTGCGGGAACGCGCTTCACCTGGTGCGTGCCGCCCTCGTAGCCAAGGTCACTCCAGCAACTCGTGCCGCTGATCGCGAAGATCGCCTGCGACACGCCGCCTGCATCGCCGGCCTTCTGTTCCAGTTCCTCCACGCGCCAGCCGCGCCGCTGCGCGAACTTCAGGTACATCGCGCACAGGTCGCCCGCCCACAGACTTGCTTCGTCGCCACCAACTCCGGCGCGCACTTCCAGGATCAGGTTCCCGACAGCGCGGTCGCTGGCAGTGACCAATGCCTCTTGCAACGTGTCCGCGAGGCGGGCGCGCTCGATGGCCAGCGCCGCAAGGTCGGCCTTGGCCATCGAGACCAACTCCGGATCGCCGGACTCGACGAGTTCCCGCAGGCTCGCAGCTTCGGTCGGCAGGGCGCGCCAACGCGTGAACGCGGTCGCGATCGGCTCGATGGCCGAGCGCCGCATCGCAATCGCGCGCGTGCGACGATGATCGACGGCCACGAGCGGATCCTCGAGTTCGCGGCCGAGCGAGGTCCACTCCGCGCTCAGTTCATCGAGCTTGCGCACGAGGTTGTCGGGGAGCTGGTCCATCGGAACGGGCAGGAGTTCAAGGCGCACGCGTGACGAGGTACGCAAAACGACACACGCCGCACCAGATCATGGTGCGGCGTGCGGTGTTGGATTCGTTTGGATCTACTTGGCGGCCTTCTTGTCCTTGCCGAAGTAGCCGCCAGCGAACTTGCGCTGGAAGCGTTCGACGCGGCCGGCGGTGTCGACGAAGGTCTTCTGGCCGGTGAAGAAGGGGTGCGAGCCAGACCACACTTCAACGTGCATCTCGGGCACCGTGGCGCCGACGGTCATGACGACCTGGCCACGGAAGTGGACCTTGCATTCGGGGAAGTACTGGGGGTGAGTCTTGTCCTTCATGGGTGGCTCCCTTGGGGGAGGGGGAATATACCCAAACTGGACGTGAAGGCAACCCAGCGAATCGCCGATCTTGAACCTCACGACGGCAACGGCTATTCTTCCCACCCCATTCCCCTATAGCTCAATCGGTAGAGCGGGCGGCTGTTAACCGCCAGGTTACTGGTTCAAGTCCAGTTGGGGGAGTTCAAGGCCCGCCTCGAAGTCGAGGCGGGTCTTTTCGTTGACTCGCAGCGTGGGCGAATCGGCCCGCGTGGGGCGTCGTGGCTGGCGAGATTGCGGGATGCCTTGCCTCGTTGAGCGGGCCAACGGGCCAACGCTCATCAGTGGTGGCCCGATGAGGACGATCTGGTCCGTCGATCGGCCA
>Ga0194120_10007908_pt1 | contig 14304 bp, 10 predicted proteins | sample TA2MahCa65mmetaG_FD_148642 | JGI IMG/M metagenome (GOLD analysis project Ga0194120, IMG submission 148642) | Freshwater microbial communities from Lake Tanganyika, Tanzania - TA2015019 Mahale Deep Cast 65m | ecosystem: Environmental > Aquatic > Freshwater > Lake | place: Tanzania: Lake... | reverse complement strand
GACTCAGCGGCGGCCTCGGCGGCAACTACGGCGGCGGCGGCGGCGGGGCGCACGACACCCCGAACGGCCCGGGCGGCAAGGGCGCGGGCGGCGCGGTGCGCATCATGTGGGGCGGCGGGCGGTCGTATCCGAGCAATGCTGGGGATAAGTAGGGCTTGGGGCGGGGTTGGTTCAAGCCGGGCACGCTCCTTTGCATGGGGTGTCGGTTTCCCGCATTCGCCTGCGCTTCGCGCGCCCACTGCGGCAATGCGACCAGCTCGGTGTGACCGTAGGCGGCCCCTTGTCGCGCGGGGTCGTGCCTTGTTCGCGGCCTCAAGGCCCGCCCACCGCAACCCACAACGACCGAATTCCCACATCCCAACCGCAGAACTCCCGCGACCGGACCCACACCAACAGCAAGGCAAACCTGCGTGCCTGCGCCAAAACCTGACCCTGTCGCTGAACCTGGTCCTGCCGCCGTCCGGCGCAGCCGGCTGACCCTGAAACCCGCGCACGGTCGCACCCTCCATCGTTCCTCGGTCCTGGCGCAGCCCCGATTCCGACTGCCCCTCACCTCCAACTCGCGCTCCGTCCGTCGCCCAACCCGCCGTGACAAACTGGCAACACCTTCCTTCCGCCGTTGACGCACCGCGTCATCCGCTTTACCGTCCGCGCCCCCGCGCATCCCTTTGCGCACGGCGGGCACTGCGTGGACGGCATCCTGGTTCTCGAAGACGGCCGCTGGTTTCGCGGCCACCGGTTCGGCGCGCGCGAGGTGGCGAGCGGCGAGGTCGTCTTCAACACGTCGATGCAGGGCTATCAAGAAATCCTGACTGACCCGTCGTACGTCGGCCAGGTCGTGGTCCTGACCAGCTCACACGTCGGCAACTACGGCGTCAACCGCGACGACCCCGAGTCGGGCCGGGTCTGCGCCAGCGGGCTGGTGGTGCGCGACCACCACGCGCATCCGTCGAACTGGCGCTCGGACCGCAGCCTGGACGACGAGCTGCGCGACCACGGCGTGCCCGGGCTTGGCGGGGTGGATACGCGGGCGCTGACGCTGCACCTCCGCGACCACGGTGCGCAGCGCGGCGTCATCGCCGATTGGCCGGCCGACAGCGATTTGGCGTTGGGCGGTTGGGCCCGGCAACTGGACGCGTCGCCGGACCTCGCTGGCCTGGTTGCGCGGGCCCGCAAGGCGCCGTCGATGACCGGTCGCAACTTGGCGCGCGAGGTGACTTGTCGGGCGCCGTGGACGGCCGGGGAGGCGACCGCGCGCTGGCACGTGGTCTGCATCGACTTCGGCATCAAGCGCAACATCGTCCGCCAGTTGCTCGCCCGTGGCTGCCGCGTCACCGTGGTGCCGGCCGATACCGGCCCGGACGAGGTGCTGGCCCTGCGGCCCGATGGCGTGGTGTTGAGCAACGGGCCCGGCGACCCCGAGCCGGTGACGACGGCCCAGCACACCATCCGCGCGCTGCTTGGGCGGGTGCCGATGTTCGGGATTTGCTTGGGCCACCAGTTGCTGGCGCTGGCGCTCGGCGGGCGCACCTACAAGCTGCCGTTCGGCCACCGCGGCGGCAACCACCCGGTCCGCGACCTCGAGACGGGGCGCGTTGAAATCACCGCCCAAAACCATGGCTTTGCCGTGCTGGCGAGTTCCTTGGACGGCCGGCAGGTGACGGTCACCCACGTCAACCTCAACGACGACACCGTGGAAGGACTGCGCCACCGCCACTTGGCAGCCTTCAGCGTGCAGTTCCACCCCGAAGGGGCGCCGGGGCCGCACGACAGCCATCACCTGTTTGCGCGCTTCGTCCAGCAGATGGCGCGCTTCGCGGGGGCCCGATGAGCGACGCACAGCGGCCTTTGACCATCCTGGTCATCGGTTCGGGACCGATTGTCATCGGTCAGGCCTGCGAGTTCGACTACTCCGGGACGCAGGCTTGCCGGGCGCTCAAGCAAGACGGCGCGCGCGTGGTGCTGGTCAACAGCAACCCGGCGACCATCATGACCGACCCTTCGGTCGCCGACCGCACCTACATCGAACCGCTGACCGTCGACGCGCTGACCGACATCATCGCCGCCGAGCGCCCGCACCACGTGTTGCCGACCGTGGGCGGCCAGACCGGCCTGAACCTCGGCCTCGCGCTGCACAAGGCGGGGGTGCTGGCCCGGTTTGGCTGCACGCTGATTGGTGCCAGCGTCGAGGCGATCGAGATTGCCGAGGACCGTCAACGCTTTGCCGCCGCGATGGCCGAGATTGGGCTGCAGACCCCGCGCTCGGTGGTGGTGACGGCCGAGGACCAAATCCCCCACGCCTTGGCGACGGTGGGCGTGCCGGCGATTGTGCGGCCGTCGTTCACCTTGGGCGGTTCGGGCGGCGGTCTGGCCGACAACGCAGAGCAATTCGCGCTCGCGGTCGTCAAGGGCCTGCAGGCCAGCCCGACGCGGCAGGTGCTGGTCGAGGCGTCGATTGCCGGGTGGAAGGAGTTTGAGCTCGAGGTCATGCGCGACCGCGCCGACAACGTGGTCATCGTGTGCTCGATCGAGAACCTGGACCCCATGGGCGTGCACACCGGCGACAGCATCACCGTCGCGCCGGCGCAGACGCTGACCGACCGCGAATACCAGGCCATGCGCGACGCGGCGCTGCGCATCATCCGCAAGGTCGGGGTCGAGACTGGCGGCAGCAACATCCAGTTTGCGGTCGACCCGCAGACCGGCAGCCTGTGCGTCATCGAGATGAACCCGCGGGTGTCGCGCAGCAGCGCGCTCGCCAGCAAGGCGACCGGCTTTCCCATTGCCAAGATTGCGGCGCGGTTGGCGCTCGGCGCGACCTTGCCCGAGGTCGCCAACGACATCACCCGCACCACGCCCGCCTGCTTCGAGCCAGCGCTGGACTACGTGGTGGTCAAGATTCCGCGCTTTGATTTTGCCAAGTTTCCCGGCGCCGCCCATGCGCTCGGGCCGCAGATGAAGAGCGTGGGCGAGGTGATGGCGCTCGGTCGCACCTTTCGCGAGGCCTTTCGCAAGGCGCTGGCGTCGCTGGAGGTCCACCTGCCCACCGTGGACGCGCCGGTGCGCGAGGCCGATTGGCACGACCCGACCCCGCGCCGGGTGCTGGCCGTGCTGGCGGCGGTGCGCGAGGGCATCGACCTGCAGACCTTGCACGACCGCACGCGCATCGACCCGTGGTTCCTGCACCAGTTTGCACACATGGCGGCCAGCGAACGGGCGGTCCGCCGCTGGCGGGAGCGCTCGCCGGCGCCGGTGGATTGGCTGGCGGCCAAGCGCGAAGGGCTGACGGACCACGAAATCGCTCAACTGGCGGGCGGGTCCGAGGCCGAGATGCGGGCGCGCCGGCTGGCCTTGGGTGTGCGCGCCACCTTCGCGCGCGTGGACACGTGTGCCGGCGAGTTCGAGAGCCACACGCCCTACCTGTACAGCGGCTACGAGAGTCTGTGCGAGGCGGCGCCAACCGCGCGCGACAAAGTCCTCATCTTGGGCAGCGGGCCCAACCGGATCGGCCAGGGCATCGAATTTGACTACTGCTGTTGCCACGCGGTGTATGCGCTGCGCGCGGCAGGCATCGAGACGGTGCTCATCAACTGCAATCCAGAGACGGTGAGCACAGACTACGACACCGCCGACCGCCTGTATTTTGAGCCATTGACGCTAGAGCACGTGCTCGAGGTTGCGCGGGCCGAGGCTGGAGCGGGCAGGGTGCTCGGCGCCATCGTGCAACTGGGCGGACAGACGCCACTTCGGCTGGCGCACGGCCTGCAGGACGCGGCAGTGACGATCCTGGGGACGCCCGTGGACGCCATCGACCTGGCCGAAGACCGCGGGCGGTTCGCGGCGTTGCTGCGCTCGCTTGATATTTGTCAACCGCGTGCCGCGACGGCCGCGACGCTCGACGAGGCCTTGGCAGCCGCGTGGGCCATTGGCTACCCGGTCCTGCTGCGGCCGAGCTACGTCCTGGGCGGTCAGGCGATGCGGGTCGTGTACGGCGATGACGAGCTGCAACAGCACATGGCCGCCTTGACCGCCATGGGCCTGCGCGGCGCGGTGCTCATCGACGAGTTCCTGGAGGACGCCTTCGAGTACGACGTCGACGCCCTGTGCGATGGCGAGCACGTGGTGGTGGTCGGCGTGCTGGAGCAAGTCGAGGAGGCCGGCATCCACTCGGGGGATTCGACGGCCGTGCTGCCGCCGCTCAAGGTCAAGCCGGGGCTGGAGGATCAGATGCGCGCCGTCACCCGCCGGCTTGGACTGGCGTTGGGCGTGCGCGGGTTGATGAATGTCCAGTTTGCCGAGCGCGGCGGCGTGCTCTACGTGCTCGAGGTCAACCCGCGCGCCAGCCGCACCGTGCCGTTCCTGGCCAAGGCGCTCCATCTGCCGCTGGTGCAGTGGGCGACCCACGTGATGATGGGCGAGACGCTGGCCAGCCTGGGCGTGACCGAAGATCCTCTGCCGGCGCGGTGGTACGTCAAGGCGCCGGTGTTTCCGTTCAAGAAGTTCCCTGGGGTGGACGTGCTGCTCGGCCCCGAAATGCGCTCGACCGGCGAGGTGATGGGCGTGGGCGACACACCGGGCGAGGCGTTTTGGAAGGCCCTGCAGGGCGCCGAATTGCGCCTGCCCGCGACGGGCACGGTGTTCCTCTCGGTCAACGACGCCGACAAGCCTGGATTGGTCGAGATTGCTCGGCAGTTGCACCGTCTGGGCTACGCGCTGGCGGGCACGCGCGGCACGGCCTTGTACCTGTTCGACCGCGGCCTGCCGTGCCAGTTGACCTTCAAGGTCGGCGAAGGCAAGCCGGACGTGGCGGACCGGCTGCGCGCGGGCGAGGTGCGCCTGGTCGTCAACACGCCGCTCGGCCGCGCCAGCTTCTACGACGACAAGGCCATTCGGCTGGCCGCCATGGAGGCCGGCGTGCCGGTCATCACCACGTTGAGCGCCGCCGAAGCCGCTGTCCAGGCCCTGCATAGCGTGCGCGCAGGCGCCTGCCATCGATTTGCGGTGCAGGACACGCGGCCGTGGCAGCCCGGCGACCTTGGGGCGCGAGGTCAGGCGGCCTGGCAGGCGTAGCCCGACATCCGCGTTGGCATGGGCGCCGCGAAGGACCAGGAGGTTCCTGGTTTGTTTCGGCAGCGCGCGACAACAAGTCCCCTGCGCGGTCCAGCAGGCGTCCCGCACGCGCAAACAACTGATCTGCGCGCTCCAACGGCTGCACTGCACGCGCCAACGGGAGTGCCGCACGCGCCAACGGCTGTTCAGCGCGCTCCAACGGGTGTTCAGCGCGCTCCAACGGGTGTTCCGTGCTCTCCAACGGGTGTTTCATGCGCGCCAACGGGTATGCCGTGCGCCACGGGATCCGTTCGCACCATCGGGCAGCTACACCGGAGCGCCTCCGCCGCCGCCCTTGGGTCCGCGCCTCCGCAGTGTTCCGATCTCGACGCCCAAGAGCGTCAGCGCCGCTGGCAGATCCTTGAGCCTGACCTTGGCGATCTTCCACCACACCGAAAGCCACGCGACCAGGGCCTTGCGGTCGGCGACGTGTTTGTTGCGCGAGCCCTGCTCGCCGCCGCGTTCGATGTCTGCGCCGATGCGCGCGGTGTCCCAGGCGTCGAGCAGCTTCTGACCAGCTTTGCCGTCTTCGGTTGAAATGTTGTACTTGCCGAGCGACGCCGCCAACGCAGGGCTGCTGACATAGGCGATGATGTCCTTGGCGGTCCCTTGAAGGCCGCCCACCGTGTCCAGTTGGCCCAGCGCCGGCAGGCGCACGAGACCGGCGCCGACCGCGTGGACCTGGATGCCGCTGACGACACCGTGGGTCTGGCGCACCCATTTGCGCACCGCCTTCTCGGCCGCCTTGGCATCGTTGACCTTGTCGCGCCGCGCCGGCTTGGCCGTAGTCCGGGTGCCCTCGCTGGCCCGGCAGGCGTTGTAGAGCGTCAGGCCTTCGCTGTGGTGATCAGGCGTAAGGAGCTTGCCCTTAGCGTCTTTCTTGCCGCTGTAGTTCTGCTGGTCCAGGGCATCCTTGGCGGTCTATGCTTCAGGTTTGTCGCTGGCGAGGCCATCGAACCATTGGCGGGCGATGTCGTGCAGACCGGCGTTGCTGTAGTCGTTTGGGGTGGCCATAGTGGGTTCCTTCGCGGCGCGGTGAATGCGGCCGGGTGACGGCATTCTGGTTGCGCATGACGGTCAAGAAGCGGTCTGGACGACGTGCACCGCGAAGGATCGATAAAATACATAGACACCACAGGACGTTTGAGATGGAAGCCTCGTTTTCGTGCTCCGGGCGACCGCTGCGCGATCACGGCGGCCTCGACCGCTCCGCGATGACAGACTGGCGGCCAAACCGGCGCAAACGCGGTACTGTAGCGCAGCTGGGATCATCCGATCGGCTCGTATCGCGATGCGGTTGATTCACGGTATTGACTATTCCGGGGGGGCATACAATGGGCGCCTAGCTCGCCGCCGCTCACGGGCATGGGGCCTTCAAGCGGGGCGGGAGAAGACGAAAGAAGGAGTCGAAAATGAACGAGAACGTGAGCGCGGTGCTGATTCCGCTGTTGACCGATGCGTCTATCAACAACCCAGGTGGCGACGTCCTCGTCGTGGGTCCTGCACTGAACTTCATGCACCGGGCCATCAGCGTCCAGTCCTTTTCTGACATCTACGAGATGTCGGGGGGGACACCGTCCTTGACCGTGGAACTAGAATGGAGCGTAGACAGGGTCAATTGGACTCGCGCCGGCACGCCGGTTGCTTCCTTGAGCGCAGTCGGCATGGCGGCCAGCACCCCGTACACGTCAAACCAGAATTTTGGGCCGTTCGTCCGATTCGTGGTGAAGTTCAATTCTGTGACGGTGCCGGGCCATGTCAATGCAAGCATCGTGCTCAACGTCCGCTTCTTCGGCTAGACGGCCACAGTGCAGGGCTTGGGCGCAAGCAACGTCTGCTTGCGCCCAAGCGGCCGCAGGACGATAATCGCTTTCCGGTCGGTCCGCACCGTGCGGTCGGCCGCCCTTGGGGTTCCGCAATGCGCAACATCGACACCAGCCACATGCTGATCCAGTACCAGATCAACGCTCGGCTGGAACCCTGGCGTGAGGCCGACCCGTGGTCCCGCCAAGTCGCGAGCGGGCACAGCTGCCAGAACGGCGGAGCGTGCGGGTGCAAGGGGGCTTGTGGCGGGGCCGGAAAAGGCGGCGGTGCGAGCGCGGCGGGTGCTTCGGCGGTTTCAGCGATCGAGATTCCGCGGTCGGCGGCGGAAGTGCGGGCGGAGGCGTTGGCGGAAATTAGAGGACGGCATTCATTCGTTTCGCTGATGAGCAGTAGTGGTGGGCACGGAGCCGAGTCGTGGACAAGGGATATTTTGCCCAGGAACGCTGGTCGATCGGGCAGCGAGTTCGATGCCGAGACAGGGGTGTCGACGGCCGATCCGGGCACGCCAACATGCAAGGAACTTGTGCCGATTTGGCCGTCGACTGTTGTCCAGGCACCATGTAAGGATCGGTGTCCGTGCCCTGGGGCGCAAGGATGTTACGATCAGGTGCCCGGACATGTACAGTCGAATTATTTTACATCAGACACCACTCCGGCAACGCAGGGTGACGCGACTGCGGACTGCAAGGCGCTGGCGGGCAGTCCAATGGGCCGCTCCGTTTGTAGCCGTAAGGGGCGAGCCGGCGGTGGCTGTCCGGCGCCAGAGTCATCAAAGAGTTGGGCGATTCCAGGTTGCGGGTGCTTGATCAAGGGGTTGCAGTGGGCAAACGGAGCCACGCCGCCCTTGTGCCCGGCGACGATGAACGAAAAACTCCCTGAGGGCATGAAGAGCTGTTGCGATCCGTGTCCAGGGGGGCTGCCGCTATTTGACGGCAGTTGTACGCATCCTTCAGCGAGGCACAAGGGGTGCGGTCTTGTCGCCGCTTGGAAAGACGTCTCGCCGGCATATGGCCAGTCTGTTGCCTTCGGGCTGGCGCAGGGATATCTGAGCGATAGTGACCTGCCATTCTCTGCGGGTAGTTGCGATACCGAGGCTTGTGCCGACAAGGCAAAGTGGCAGTGTTTCTGCCCCGGAAAGCTACCGAGCAACCCGTTTCTGCCGCTGGCGTCCTCCTATCCGCCGTGCGCCAAAAACTGCGCGCAGGTGCTGAGGGCAGAGTCCTGTGCATGAACGACCAGCGCAGCCGTGGGGTCAGTGAGTCCGATACCTCGTGGTCGAGATCTCGTTTGTGCGCGGCCATCCTCGCGGCCGTAGCGATCTCTGCTGCGTCGCGTGGCTGTGGGGAGGCTCATCGCATTAACCAGCCTGAAGCTGTTCAGTTGCAGCCCGACGTTAGCGGTCTGGATGTCGCGGCAGGTGAAGCCGCCCGTTTGGGCCCGGAGAGCGACGGTGCTGACGGTGCCTCGCCCTGCCTCACCCTTTCTCCGCCAGAAAAGCTGTTTCTCGGTGCAGACGTGCCAGGGGGCAAGGCCAAGATTGCGGAGGTCACGCTGAGCAATTGTGGAGACGCCCCTGTGGTTATAACGGGCGCGGCCTTGTCAAGCGAGGCAACAGTTGCGGGATTCATACTCGATTGGACGGCTTCGTCGTTGCCAGCGCCACCGACCATTGTAAATCCGTGGACTGTGGTCCATGGGCAGCCTCTGCGAGTTGTGGTAAAATTCGAAGCTACGCTTGCTGCAGCGTTGATGTGGCCGACGCCAATGACAGCACAACTGACCATTTCGGGTCCGTCGATTGGCAGTCACTCGCTGACGGTGGCCGGGATTGGTGCAATCGTGACGTGTCCGGTCGCGCAGATTACCGTGGAACCACCTGTGGATCAAGTCACGCTCGGCACGACGGTCAAGTTTTCAGGGGCAACGTCGCTCGGTTATGACGGGCGGCCGGCCGCTGCATACGAGTGGACACTCAAGCAACCGGTTGGCGGTACAGCACAGCTGTCCATGCAGGCTGGAATACCACAAGTAGTCTCGCTCGAGCCTAGCCAACTTGGCCTTTATGAGGTTCTGCTACATGTTTGGGACTCCACAGGTGCGAGATCCTGTAGTGCGGACAGCAAGTACGTCAATGTTGTCGCGGAATAGGTCCCATTCTGACTTCACTTGAGCCCTGCGGTTACCAACGCAGGGTCCAGGTGCCTTGCAGGCGGGCCGCCAATCCCAATGTCCTACATTGCAACGGTCAACGGCTACCGATTGCAGGCGCAGCTTGCTCGGGGCGGTGATGCTCGACTGCACCATCCTCTCCGCCGGTAGGCGCTGCAACCGCATGGACGAGCTGTTCCACGCCCCGTGAGCCCCCGCTGGCACTGCCCCCGCCAACTCCCCAAAAGTTTGCGCATGCGCCCTGCCGCAGCTGCCGTTCCTCTTCGGTCTTCGCAAGCGACGTTCAGCCACGCGCGTGGGCGACAACCCGGAGAAGATGCGAATGGCGTCCTTGAGACCCCGAACGCCGCTCTAGCCAAACCCGGTTCATGGTCACGGCATGCCTAAGCGGGAACCTCGAAGTTCAGCCTAACCTACCACCTACCTCCCCCCCGCCAAGGCCCCATAGTTCACCCGCTCGCTCTGCCGCAGCTCTCGCTCGGCCTCAATCACCCCAAGCGTCTCCTCGCCCACCTCGGTCGGATACACCCCAGAAAAGCACGCGAAACACCCGGCGACGTCCCTGTACACGTCTTTGAGGTCCTCCAGGCTCTGGTACACCACCGCATCGGCGCCGATGTAGGCCCGGACCTCGTCCAGCGTGTGATTGGCCGCGATAATCTCCTTCTTCGTCGCCATGTCGATGCCGTACACGCAGCGGTGCAGGATCGGCGGCGCCGCCGAGCAGAAGTACACCTCGGCCGCCCCGGCGTCGCGCAGCAAGCGCACGATGTGTTTGCTGGTGGTGCCGCGCACGATGCTGTCGTCGACCACCGCGACCTTCTTGCCGGCCACCACCTCGCGGATCGGGTTGAGCTTTTGCCGCACCAGCCGCTCGCGTTCGACCTGCGACGGCACGATGAAGCTGCGGCCGACGTGGTTGTTTTTGGTCAAGCCGCGCCGGTAGGGGATGCCGAGCTCTTCGGCCAGGCCGCTCGCCGCGAAGTAGGCCGAGCTGGGCACGTCGATGACGATGTCGGGCACCAGGCCGGCCTCGCGGACCCGGCGGGCCAGCAGCTTGCCGGCGCGGACGCGCTCGCGGGCGACCAGGGTGCCGTTCATGGTGGCGTCTTCGCGGGCGAAGTAGATGAACTCGAACGCGCAGAAGCTGCCGCAGGCCGGCTTGGCGCCGCTGCTGTGCACCTGGCCGTCGCGCGTCACCAGCACCGCCTCGCCGGGGGCCAGCTCGCGGACCAGCTCGTAGCCCAGGTAGTCGAAACAGGTGGATTCGCTGGCGAACGCATAGCTCGGGCCGTTCGGCGTCTGCCGCTTGCCGAAAATCAGCGGCCGGATGCCGTTGGCGTCGCGAAAGGCGAGCATCCCCTTGCCGGCGATCAGCGTAATGACCGAATAGGCGCCGTCGACCTTGCCGAAAAGCGAGCGCACGCTGGCAAACAGGTCGTCGACGGTCAGGTGCGCCAGGTTCTTGCGCTCCAGCTCGGCGGCCAGGGTGTACAAGATGAGCTCGACGTCGTTGGTGGTCTGGATGAGCCTGTGGTGGTCGGTGTTCAGGCGCTGGCGCAGGGCGGCGAAGTTGGTGACGTTGCCGTTGTGGACCATCGCCAGCCCAAACGGATAGTGCACCGCAAACGGCTGGGCGTCGAACACGCTGGTCGTGCCCTGGGTGGCGTAGCGCACGTGGCCGAGGCCGGCGTGGCCTTGCAGCGCCTCGGTGTCGGCCGGGGTCGCGAACACGTTGGTCACCAGCCCGGCGCCCTTCTTCATGTGGAAGCGGTCGCTCAGCGTCACCACGCCGGCGGCGTCTTGGCCGCGGTGTTGCAGCGCCGTCAGGCCGCAGACGAGGTCGTTGCCGACCGGATGGGGGGCGACGATGCCGAGGATGCCGCACATCTAGGGGTTCTCCAGCAGCCAGCCGGCCACGGCCTGGGCGTACAAGGTGTGTTCGACTGCGAGGCCGCGGGCTTCGACGTCGGAAAGCGACGTGCAACCGGCCAGATCCACCGGGGCCTGCGCGACAATGGGGCCGGTGTCGAGGCCTTCGTCGACCAGGTGCACGGTGACCCAGGTTTGCGCCAGGCGCTGTTGCCACGCCCAATCGTACCCGTGCAGGCCCTGATGGGCGCGCGTGTCCGCCGGGTGGATGTTGAAGATGCGGCCCGCGAAAGCCCGGACGAACACCGGCGACAGCACCCGCATATAGCCGGCGAGCAACACCAGTTCGATATCGGCGGCGCGCAGCGCGTCGACCACCTGGGCGTCGTGGGCTTCGCGGTCCAGGCCTTTGCTCGGCAGCACCGCGATTGGGATGCCGTGGCTTTGGGCGACCGCGATTCCGGCCGCGTCGGGGCGGTTGCTCAGCGCCAGCGCCAGCGTTGCCAGCCCGCGCAAGGGGCCGTTCGGTTGGGTCGCCGCGGCCAGTGCCCCAAGGTTCGAGCCGCGCCCAGAGAACAGCACCGCCGCCCGCAGCGGCAGCGCCTTGTGGCCGATGTCGGTGCGCGCCTGCCCGCCGGCCAGCAGCACTTTGTCTAGCTCGCCGTAGGCCGCCGCGCGCGCTGCCCCCACGTCATCGCCTTGGCCGAGCACCGCCAAGAGCCGGCCGCCGTTGGAGAGCCAGCCGTTGGCGGACCGCCGTGTGCCTGCGTGAAAGACTGGGGCCGCCACGCCATCCAACCCGAAAAGCGCGTCGCCTTTGCGCGGCGTGCCGGGGTAGCCCGCGGCGGCCAGGACCACCGCAACCGCTGCGCCGGAGGCCGCTGTGACGGAGCGCCCCGCCAATTCGCCCGCCGCCGTCGCCGCCAGCAGCGCCGTGAAATCGCCCGCCACCATCGGCAGCACGGCTTGGGTCTCCGGGTCGCCAAAGCGGGCGTTGTATTCCAGCAGCTTGGGCCCGGCGGCCGTCACCATCACGCCAAAGTACAGCACGCCGCGGTAGGCGATGCCGTCGGCGGCCAGCCCGGCCAGCGTGGGCCGCACGATGGCGCGCTCGATGTCGGCCAGGCGCGCGGGCGTACACCACGGCACCGGACACACCGCGCCCATGCCACCGGTGTTGGGGCCGGCGTCGTCGTCCAAGAGCCGCTTGTGGTCCATGGCCGGCGGCAAAAGCAGCGCGTGCGCGCCATCGACCAGCGCCAGCACCGAGACTTCGCGGCCACGCAGGCGCTGCTCCAACACCAGCGGAGCGTCCGCGCCGTGCAGCGCACACAGGTCGGCGATGGCGGCCGCGGCCTGCGCGCGGTCGTCGCACACCACCACGCCTTTGCCGGCGGCCAGCCCGTCGTATTTGACCACCACGCCGGCCGCAAAGCCGTCGAGCGCCTCGCAAGCCTGATCCGCGCCGCGCACCGCGACATACTGCGCAGTAGCGACGCCGTGGCGCACCATGAACTGTTTGGCAAACCCCTTGCTGGCTTCGAGCTGCGCGCCCGCCCGGCCCGGCCCCACCACCGCGAACCCGGCTGCGCGCAGGTCGTCGGCGAGGCCCGCCTGCAACGGCGCCTCTGGGCCAATGACCACCAGCTCGGCTGAGAATGCCCGCAAGGCTGCCGTCACCGCCATTGGGTCGGCGAGGTCCACCGGCACGGACCCGGGGATGCCGTCGCTGCCCGGCAAACACGCGACCGTGTGGCCGTCGCGCCCGATGCGCCATACCAAGGCATGTTCGCGCCCGCCAGCGCCGAGGACTGCGACCTTCATGCCGCCAACTCCGACCGCGCGCCGTCCACGACCTCGCGGCAAATGCGCGCCGAATCGCCGACATAGGTCTCTGCGGTCAGCGGCCGCAGGCGTTGTTGCACCGGCTCGGGCAGGTCGGCCAGCAGCGCGTGCCAGTCCGCCAGCGCAAACACCCGGCCGCGGGTCAGCGCCTTGAGCTGCGTGTACACGTCGTCGGGCCGCACCGTGCGCAACACCGTCTGCGCGGCTTCGCTCAGCAGTTCCGGGTGGGCGCGCAGCTCGGCGCGGCACAGCGCCTCATCCGGGTCGATGCCTTGCAATCCCTTGGCGATTTCGTGCAGCGCCAGGTGGTGGTGGCCGAGCGCGACGCCCAGGTTGCGCATCACCGTGCTGCCCGACAGGTCGCGCTGCATCCGCGATTGCGTCAGCTTGTCGGCCAGGAACGTGCACAGCGCCCGCGCCAGCTCGAGGTTGCCCTCGGCGTTCTCAAAGCGGATCGGGTTGACCTTGTGCGGCATGGTCGAGCTGCCGACCTCGCCCGCCACCGCGCGCTGCTTGAGGTAGCCGTGCGAGATGTACAACCACACGTCGCGGCACAGGTCGATGAGCACGTTGCCGGCGCCGCGGGTCAGGTCCAGCCAGCGCGCCAGGCTGTCGCCGGGCTCGACCTGCGTCGTCGCCGGGTTGCGGACGAACCCCAACGCTTCGACCAGCTTGCGCTCGTGCGCGCGCCAGTCGACGTGCGGAGCCGCCGCCACCAGCGCCGCGTAGTTGCCGGTCGCGCCGTTGAGCTTGCCGTCCAGGCGCTGCCCGCGCAGCTCGCGCCACAGCGGCAGCAGCCGGGCGACATAGACCGCGAGTTCTTTGCCCAGCGTGGTCGGCGTAGCGTGTTGGCCGTGGGTGCGCGCCGGCAGCGGCGTGTCGGCCCAACGTTCCGCCAACGTACAAAGGTCCAGGATCAGCGCCCGCCACGACACCAGTTGATGCGTGTCTACAAAGTCGCGCACGCAGATCGACCACGCCAGGTTGTTGACGTCTTCGCTGGTCAGGCCGAAGTGGATGCGGTTCGGATTGGGAAAGCCGCATTTGTCGCGCAGAAACACTTCGCACGCCTTGACGTCGTGGCGCAGCGTCAGCTCCAGTTGCTTGATAGCTGTATAGTCCTCGTCGTCAAACGACTCGACAACTGTCAAGGCCGTGCTGACCTCGCCCTCCGACAGTGGCCCAAACACCGCGTCGAGCGCCAGCGCATGGTGCACCTCGACCGCGACCCGAGCCTTCATCAGCGCAAACTCGCTGAAATGGGCGCGCAAAGGCGCCATCAGCGCGCGGTAGCGGCCATCGAGCGGGCTGACGGCGCTGCCCATGGCGGCGAATTCGTCGCTCACAGCTGCCTGCCTTTGGCGCGGACCTCGCCGTCGTCGCTGGCCAGCCCGTCGCGCACCGCCGCAACCTCGCGCGCCACCAGCGCCCGCAGCCGCGGCAGGTTCAGCGAACGCAGCGCCGCCTGGGCCGCCAGCGATGGGG
>Ga0194120_10007907_pt1 | contig 14305 bp, 6 predicted proteins | sample TA2MahCa65mmetaG_FD_148642 | JGI IMG/M metagenome (GOLD analysis project Ga0194120, IMG submission 148642) | Freshwater microbial communities from Lake Tanganyika, Tanzania - TA2015019 Mahale Deep Cast 65m | ecosystem: Environmental > Aquatic > Freshwater > Lake | place: Tanzania: Lake... | reverse complement strand
CGCGGGCGCCGCTCCGGCCCCAGCCGCACCTGCCGGCGCCGCTCCGGCCCCGGCGGCTCCAGCCGCCGACGCTCCCGCAGCAGCCGTACCGCAAGGGGGCGATGCCCAATACGACGCCAAGCTGCGGCAGATCGAAGAGCGCGTGGTCAGCATCAAGGAGCGCATCTTCAACACCAAGACGCGTCTGCTGCTGCTCAAGGAGCAAATCCTGGAGCAAGTCGTCGCCGAGTCGCGCGCGGTGCTCATCCACCGCAACGAGATGGGCTACTTCTTCCTGCTCAAGGAGGTGACCTACTACCTCGACGGCAAGAAGATCTACTACCAGGACAACTCGAACGGTCTGCTGAGCCAGCGCAAGGAATTCGAGATTTACAACGGTTCAGTCATCCCGGGGAACCACTCGCTGTCCGTCGAGATGGTCTACCAGGGCAACAGCGACCTGTTCAGCTACCTCAAGGGCTACGTGTTCAAGCTCAAGAGCTCCTACACCTTCTACGCGACCAAGGGTCGCATCACCGAAGTCGGGATCGTCGGCTACGAGCGCGGCGGCGTCGGCACGGACTTGGAAGACAAGCCGTACATCAAGTACGAGGTCAAGCTCATCCAGAACAAGAAGGACAAAGAGGGCGAGGGGGCCGCCAAGTGAAGCTACCACCGAACCGAGGGGCCGGCCGGCGCGGGCGACCGTTGCGCGCGGTCCACCTGCTGATGTTCTTGGCGAGCACGCTGTTCGCGGGCGCGGCCCATGGCCAAGCCGACGACCAGGTGAGGGCGATCGACAACGACATCGGCAACCTGCGCAGCAATGTCAGCTTGGTCGATGACGACCTCAAGAAGGCGCGTGAGCGCGAGCGCCGCTATCCCCTGGACCGGCGCTTTGTCGAGGCAGGCTTGGCCTATGACCGCGGCAACTTCAGCACCGCGGCCGTCATGTTGACCGATCTGGTGCAAAGCGCGGAGTTCCAGGCCCGCAGCGACTATGCCGATGCGCTCTTCATGCTCGGCGACTGCCTGTACCGCCTGCGCAACTACGCTGGCGCCAAGCGCTACCTCGACAAGCTCATCGTCACCAATGGCGGCCGCCATTTCCAGAACGCGCTGGCCGAACTGGTGGACATTGCCGTGCGCATGCGCCGCAGCGAGGACATCGAGACACTCGCCAAACGCCTGGAAACGGTCCCGAGCGACAGCCGCAAGAGCGAATTGCTCTACCAGTTCGGCCGCTCCTTTTTCATCGCTTCCAAGGACCAGTCCAAGCGCGCAGCCAGCCTGCAGCGGTCCCGAACGTTCCTGGACCAGATCCAGATCGGCGAGCCGCGCTGGGCGGGTGCGCGCTTCTACATCGGCGCCGCCCTGGTCGAGTCCGGCAAGAGCGACGAGGCGCTCGCGGAATTCAAGCGGGTGGCAGACACGCTCAGGGCGCAGTCCGCCGACCCGAGCAAGAAGCAGGACGCGGCGGTCGCCGACTACGTGCACATGGCGCTCGGCCGCATGTACCTGCAGCAGAAAAAGTATGACGAGGCCGCCCAATACTACGTGCTGGTCGACCGCAATTCATCGGTGTACGAGGAGGCACTGTTCGAGTTGTCCGCGACCTACGTGGCCAGCGGCAAACCCAAACGCGCACTCGAAGTGCTGGACATCTTGCTGTTGACGGTCAGCGACGACAATGTCGCCGTGCAGGCAGCGGTGCTGCGCGGGCGCATCAACATGATCGACAAGCAGTATGAAAAGGCCGACGCCGCCTACAAGGAGGTCGTCGAGCGCTACAGCGCCATCGAGGGCGAGTTGCGCAATTTCGCAAGCAGCGACAAGAACCTCGAGCAGTTCTTTGCGTGGTTGCTGGCGCGGGGCAGCGAGGACTACAGCGTCATCCAGCCGGTGTCGAACCGCGTCGCCAAATACCTGGAGAAAGACGAGGCGATGCTCGAAGTAGTGGCCGTTTTCGACGACATGGCGGCCGAGCGCGCCGACGTCAAGGAGTCGGCAAAGATCGCCAACGTCCTCGACACGGCCTTGCGCGCGTCGGCCCGTCTCGACATGTTCCCGGACCTCAAGGACGCATGGGTGCGGCTTGCCGAAGCGCAGAACCGCTGCATCGCCGTCGGCAAGCGCATCACCGACCTGCTGCGCGAACGGGCGTCGCCCGGCATGAACGCCGAAGAAAAGGCCCGCGCCGAACCGATGAATGCTGCGCGCAAAAAGCTCGAAGAGGCGTACGCCAAAATTCCGCCCGACGCCGGCAGCTACATCAAGCGCCAAAACCGCGTGGTCCAGGACTTCACCAATCTGGCCGGCGACGTAGGTTTGCTCAAGGCGCAGTTGGCCACCGTCAAGGAGCAGTTGCTGAGCGTCGAGAAGATGCTCAACGAGCGGCTTTTCGGCGGCGAGGGCGTGGTGTTGACCAAGGACCAGGAGAAGAAGATCCGCGAGGCCCTGCAGCAGGGAAAGGACGAACTGCGCCGTGTGGCACGCGAAATCGAGGACCTGTCGCAGGCCGCCGAAGTCGCCGCACAGACCGTGGGCGCTGGCGACAAGGTCAGCGCCGACGAGAACGCCATCCGCGCCGCCCTGCTCGCGGCCCAGCGCAACGAGATGCAAGTCTACGTGGGCAGTTTGGAGCGCACCGGCGGCGACCCGAACCGACTGCGGCTGTCGCGCCTGGCCATGGAGAAACTTTATGCAGACATCTGGGCGCTCATCACCCAGGTTCAAGAGAGGGCGTCTGAACGGCTGGGCGGCATCAAGAAGATCCTCGCCGCCGAACAGCGCAACATCGCGGAGTATCAGAGTTCGATGCGCACCTATGAAGACGACGCCCGTGCCTTGGCCCGCCAGATTGGCAACAAGCTTGTGCGCGACGCCCAGCAGCGCATGTCGGACGTGTTGCTCGAAGCCGACCTGGGCCTGGTCGACGTCGCATGGCAACGCAAGCAACAAAAGGCAACCACAATCCGCGAATTGCAGGACGAGCGCTCAAACCGCCTCAAGAGCCTGGGCGACGTCTTGCAGAACCTGACCGGCGAAGAGGGCGAGGAGTAGCCATGAAGCCCGCCGCAAGCACGCTGGATCGGTGCGCTGTACACCGCAGCCCCTGGCGCCGGTGGGTCGCCCTGCTGTGCTTGTGCGCAGTGGTCTCGCCGGCCAGCTTGGTGTCACAACCGGCCCAAGCGGCCCAACCGCCGCCGCGGTTGATGCCCAAATACAAGATCGTCGGCGACCCGGTCATCGACCCCGCGGTCGTGGCACAGGAGCGCAAACAGTTCGACGCCGCCTACGCCCTGTTCAAGCAGGCCGCGACCGAATACCAGCGCGAAGTCAAAGAGTTCATTTCGCGCGACGTCGGCAGCAAGCAAAAGGCCGTCGCCGCCACCTACCAGTCGCAGATCGACAAGCTCGACCAGGAGCAGTTCGACCTGCGCCGTGACGCGATCGCGCGGCTGGAAGGCTTCATTTTCCGGCACCGCGATCACGACGTGTACACGCCCGATACGATGTTCCGCCTGGCCGAGCTGTATTACGAGGACACGATTGCCGCCTACAACCGGGCGACCGACAACTTCTCGCGCGAGCTCGACCTGTACAACCGCGGCAAGTTGCTGGACCCGCCGACCGACGCCAAGCGCGACTTCTCGCGCTCGATCGCGCTGTACAAGTACCTGCACTGGGTGCCACCCGGTACGCCGATGGACCCGCTCTCGGGCAAGCTGGCCGGCGTGGTCCTCGAAGAGCACGAGTCCTGGCGCCGCCGCGAGAACATCAGCGACGCCGCCATGTACCTGCAGGGGTTCTGCGAGTACGAGATGCGCGAGGTGGATCCCAAGTTCGAGCAGAAGGCGGTGGCAACCCTGTCGGCGCTCGAAGAGCACTATCCCAAATCGCGCTACGTCGCAGAAGCGTGGCTGCGGGTCGGTGAAATCAACTTTGACAACAACGAATACGACAAGGCCGCCGAGGCCTATGAGCGCGCGGCCAACAAGGCCAAAGAGATGGGCGACAACGCCAACTATTCGCTCGCGCTGTACAAGTTGGGCTGGTCGAACTTCCAGTTGTACAAATACGCCGTTGCGGTGCGGTGGTTCCAGAAGCTCATCGAGTTCGAGGACGAAGTCGCGACCACCGCAAAGCCCGAGGACAAGGAAAAGAAGAAGTCCGGATTCGACCTGCGCAAGGAGGCCATCGAGTACCTCGCCAAGTCGTTGGCGGAACCCAGTTGGGACGACGACAGCTGTGACGACTTTGGTTCGACGACCACCAAGGGCGAGTGCCCCATCGTCGATCCGCGCGCCCGGCCGATCCTGTACACCGCAAGCGTGTTGGAGCCGACCCTGCCGCCGGAGCAGGCGGGCTGGGCGGCGCCGTTCAAGGGCGAAGTGCTCGCCAACATGCAGAAGAACTTTGCGGCGCGCAACGAGGTGCGCGGCGGGCTCATCAACGGCCGACCTTACGTTTTCGACATCTTGTTGACGTACGGCCTGACGCTCTACAACCAGCGCGAAGACGACTACTACTGGCAGGCCATCCGCGTGATGGGCTACACCATTGAGCACTATCCGATGGTGCGCGAGGCTCAGGATCTTCAGCGCAAGATCATCAGTTCAGTGGACATTCTGGCGAGCTTTGGCGCCTCGTACGAGGCCGAGATCAAATCGGGCAAGGGCGGCAAGGAAGCCCAGATTGGCCTGGACATGGCCAATGAGGCCAAAGCCCGCCAGATCGTCGAGCGCCAGCGCTACATGCAGCAGTTCGGCAAGGGCTCGGAGTGGTACAAGAAGTGGGGCGGCGACAAGGACCTGGCCGCGCAAGTGGACGAGCAGACCTCGCGCATCCGTCGCGAGTTCGCGATGTTGAGCCATGCCGAGGCCCAGCGCCTCAAGGGCGAAGGCAAGATCGAAGAGGCCATCGCCAAATACGCCGAGGCGGCGGCGGCCTACGAAGAGCTGCTCAACGCCGACAAGGAGTCGCCCGACGCCTACAAGTTGGCGTGGACATTGGCGGAAATCTGGTACTTCGCCGGTGTGATGTGCAACGCCCCGCGCGACAAGGGCAACCTCATCCTGGTCGACGAAGAGGTCGTGCCGTGGCCCGCCGACAAGCTGCCAGCCATCAAGAAGGCGTGCGGCGCCATGGGCAAGTCGATCGCCTACTACAACATGGTTCGCGACTGGAAGGGCGTGCGCAGCAAGGACGACGACGGCAAGCCCATGGACAAGACCGAGGAGGCGGCGTACTCGGCGGTCGGCGCGGCGGAACAGGTGTTGGCGGCGCGGGCGGCGTATCCCAAGGTTGATCCAGAGCGCGTGGAGACCCTGTCGCTGCCAGAGATTCGGCCGAGCACCGACAAGGACAATGCGATCGTCAAGGCCAACGAAGAGTTGGGCGTCGCTGGCGTCAAGAAGATGGAGCGCGTGCCCGTCGATCCGCTGGCGGTCGAGTGGATTCTCGCCGCCGATGGCTATGTGGCCAACGCCGACAAGTTCCTGAGCAAGGACGATCCCGATCGCGCCGCCAAGCTCGCGCTCAAGGCCGCAGAACTGCTGTACAAAAACCGCCACTTCGACGCGTGGAAGGAAGGGGCGACGCCGCGCACGCCGCCGGAATTCTGGTCGTCGCGGCTGCGCTTCGAGGGCATCCTCAAGAAGTTCCCCGGGACGCGCTTCGCCTCGGAGTCGGTCAAGAACCTCATCACCAGCTATTGGATGGAGAACGACATCGAGTCGCTGCAAGTGGTCATCGAGAAATACAAGGAACAGATCGACGAGAAGCAGCGCAAGACCGTCATCGATACCGCGGTGGCCATCAAGTTCAATGCCTTGTCGGACCGAGCGTTCAACCGGTTCAAGGAAGCCGAAGCGGACGAAAAGGCCGCAGAAAAGGCCGCCAATCCCGACGAGGCGGGCAAGCTGCTGGCGACGGCGCGCAAGAAATTCACGATGGCCGCCGACGATTTCCGCCAGGTCCGCCAGGACGTGATGAAAGTCGAGAAGATGAAGGAGTCCGAGCGCATCAAGCTCTCGCGCCAGGTGCTGCTCAACTCCGTGCGCGCCTACCACCACGCCGAGCTGTGGGACAAGTGCGTCGACACCCTCGCCGAGGCCGAAAAGATGCTGCGCGAGTGGGCCCCGACCGACCCCAAGGAAAAAGAGGAGCGCACCGCCGCCTTGGCCGAAGTGCTGGAAATTCGTGCCAACCTGAACTTCGAGTTCTTCAAGATCGAAGACGCCATCAACGACTTCGTCCTGCTGTACCAGAACGACCTCAAGGGCAAGAAGGCCGACTACTACCTCAAGACCGCGGCGCAAATGGCGTTCTTCAACAGCAACTGGGAAAAGGCCATCCAACTGAACAAGGAGATCATCGCCCGCTTCGAAAAAGAGCCCGGGGCCGAAAAGCAACTGGTGGTCAAGGACGCCGTGTGGCAGCTCTACATCATCGAGAAGTCACGCAACAGCATCCCCAAGCAGATTGACGCTTTGGAGGCGTTCATCGCCCGCTACCAGAACGACAAGGCCACCTCGGGCAAGGTGTTCCGCGCCTACGGCCTCATCGCCGAGATCCACGAGAACAAGGGCGACAAGGCGGCGGCCACCAAGATGTACAACCGGATCATCGAGGCCTTCACCAAGGGCGGCTACGAGCGCAACGGCGGGCCCGAGGCCTCGGCGGCGGCGCAGGCGACGTTCCAGTTGCTCAAGCCCGATTTCGACGAATTCATGTCGACCAAGCTGGTCGAGAACCTGAAGTTGCCCAAGGCCAAGCGCATGCCCGACCTGCAGAACCAGGTCAAGAAGATGCAGGAGGTGCTGCTCGGACCCGAGGTCAAGTTCAAGGCGCCCGATGGCTCGCAGGCCACTGAGCGCTGCGGCAACTGCCCGCTCGGCAACAAGCAGTGTCGCGACGCGGTGTGCAATGCGGACCCCAAGAAGAACGGGCTCTACGACGAATACTTGTCCGCGGTGGCCAGCTACGGCTCTCAGAACTGGTCGTACGCGGCGTTCCTGTACCGCGCCCGTCTGCTCAAGTACTTTGCGCGCCAGATCTACGATGCGCCGCGGCCTGCGGACCTGAGCGACGAAGAGCTCGAGATCTACGAGGGCTTCCTGGAGAAACTTGGCGCCGTGTTCGAAAACCGCGCCATCCAGTCGCTCAAGCTCGCGCTCAACGACGCGGAATCCAAGGGCGTCGTCAACCAATGGGTGACTGAACTGCGCGCCGAGATGAACAAGTACAAGCCCAAGGAATACCCGCTCTCGCGCGACGAGAAAAAGGCGCAGGCGGTCCCGCTTGGCACGTTGCCGCAAGTCGAGAAGGAGCTGCGCTGATGAAAACGCTCCTTTTGCGGAAGCTCGCGCTCGTCGCTGCCGCCGCGGCTTGGGTTGCGGCCTGCGGCGGCGCGCCGGTGGCCGAAGACAAGCCGCCTGCGGACAAGCCCGCGGAGTCCCCGGCCGACAAGCCCGCGGGCGAGGCAGCCAAACCGCCCGAGGCCCCGCCACCTGAGCCGCCCAAGGACGCGCCGCCGGCCGACAAGCCCGCTGACAAGCCCGCCGACGCCGCGGCGCCCGCCGAACCTGCCAAGCCGGCTGATGCCGCCACCCCCGCCGACGGAAAAGACGCCAAGAAGGACGAGGTCGTCGCCGATGACCGGCCTTCGGACGTCAAGTACCCCACGTCGCCGGCCGAGGTATTGCTCGCCGAGGGCGTGGCGATGCTCGGCGAGAACAATCTGAACGACGCGCAACAGAAACTGATCAATGCCACCAAGCAGGATCCGAAGTCGGCGACGGCTTGGTACAACCTCGCGATCTGCCAGTACCGGCTTGGCCAGGACGAAGATGCCATTGCCTCGGCAAAGCAAGCCGTCGCGCTCAACGGAACATTCTCCAAGGCAATCATCCTGTTGAGCGTGCTGCACCTGCGCAAGGGCGAGCCGCAGTTGGCGCTGAGCGTCGTCAACGACGGGTTGGCCAAACGCGGCGACGACGTGATGCTCATCGGCGCCAAGGCGCGCGCCCAAGTGGCGACGGGTGACCACGAATCCGCCGTCAAGACCTGCATCGACGGTTTGCGCCGCGACCCTTCCAATCCGGAAATCATGCGCTATTTGGCCGAAGCCTACTTGGGTCTGGGCCGCGATGGTCTGGCCAAACTGGCGCTGACCCGGGCCTACGGCATCTACATGGACGACGCCGAGAAGCCCAAGGACGCACCCGCCGACGCGGCCACCCGCAAGCAATACGAAGTGCGCATCGCCCAAGGCGGAGGATCCTGGCGCGGCACCGGCAGCGAGGCGCTGGCGCGCGATGCGGGGCTTGCGCACATCTTCTACCTGTACGGCCGCTTCAGCATGCGCGATGAAGACTGGGAGACGGCCCGCGACCACTTCAAGAAGGCGGTCGGCTATCGCGTGGACTACGCCGAAGCCTGGAACAACCTGGGCATTTGCTGGATCGTGGCGCGCAAAGGCGAAGAGGCCGTCGAGGCCATCAACAAGGCTCTGGAAAACCAGCCCAAATTCTTGGAAGCGCGCATCAACCTGGGCAGCGCGTGGCGGGTGACCAAGGATCCGGACCGCGCCAACAAGGCCAAAGTGGCGTACGAGGCGGCGCTGGCGCAGGACAGCAAGCGCCCTGAAATCCTGTTCAACCTCGCCATCCTCTACCTGGAGAACAAGACCGCCGACATGGCGACGGACGAGGCGCGGTTCCAGAAATCCATCGAGTACTTCAACGGTTACAAAGAACTGCGGGGTGCGGCACTGGAGGGCAAGGAGCTCGAGGCGCTCAAGAAGTACCTCGGCGACGCCGAGCTTTTCCTCAAGCAGGAGCAGACCAAACGCATCAATGCCGAGAAGGCGTCCAAGGAAGCCGAGGACGACAAGAAGAAGAGAGAGGCCGATAAGACTGCCAAAGAGGCCGAGGAGGCCAAGAAGAAAGCCGAAGAGGAAGAAGCCGCCCGCAAGAAGGCCGAGGAAGAGGCAGCCAAGAAGCCGCCCGAGCCGGCGCCCACGCCGCCCCCGGATGGTGGAACGCCGCCCGCGCCGCCGCCCGAAGGTGGTGCACCGCCACCCCCGCCGCCAGACAAGAAAGAAGACACGGCACCCCCTGCGCCGCCGCCCGAGGCGCCGAAACCCGAGCCCAGCAAGCCGCCGGAGAGCGACAAGAAAGAGGACAAGCCGGCGGAACCGGCGCCAGCCCCCGAACCAGCGCCGCCCCCGCCGCCCGATGACGGTGGCAGCAAGCCTGAGGAACCTCCCCCTCCGCCGCCCGGCCGCTAGGGCCGCAACAGGACTGTCATGCGCAAGATCGTCGCCGTTCTCGTCGCACTCGGAGCGTTGACCGCCAGTCCGGCGTTGGCCGGCGAGCGCGACAGCAAGGTCAAAGGCAAGGGGTCCGGCAACATCCGCGTCAACGACGCCGACAAGGGTGTGCAGGAGCTCGACCTGCAGAACATCGAGGGCCGCATCTACAAGCCGAGCGTCTTCTACGTGCTCGCGCGCAGCGAAGTCAAGATTGCGTCGCTCGACTTCCGGCAGAGCTTCATCGACCGCGTGTACAAGGGTGCGCTCAAGCGACCGTTCTGATCGCGGTCTGCGCCGCCGTTCTGGTCGCTGTCTGTGGCGCCGTCGCCCGTGCGCGGTCAGCCAAAGCGCGCCTTGAGGGCCAGGAGCACGGGGGCAGGGACCAGCGCCGACACGTCGCCGCCCAGGCTCGCCACCTCGCGCACGAGGTTCGACGACACGAAGAAGTGCGACTTCTCGGTCATCAGGAACACCGTTTCTAGCTGCGGCAGCAGCAAGTTGTTCATCGTCGCCAGCTGGAATTCGTACTCGAAATCCGCCACGCCGCGCAGGCCGCGCACCACCGCAGCGGCGCCGTGGGCATGGGCGGCCTGCACCATCAGGCCTTCGAACGTGACGACCCGCACCCGCGGTTCCGCGGCGAACACGGCTTCGATGAGTCGTTGGCGCTCCTCCAAGGAGAACATCGCTTTCTTGTTGACATTTTGGGCAAGCGCGATGATGACGCGGTCGAACACCCGCAAGATTCGCTCGACCAGGTTGATGTGGCCGATGGTCATCGGGTCGAACGAGCCCGGATAGAAGGCGACGCGTTCGGCGGGTGCGGCAGCGTGAGTCACGTGTTCCTCTGAGGTGGCTGGGGCGCGCCGGGGCACGCCTCTTTGGCGCGGGCGCTACAAATCCTCGCGCAACCGCCATTCGCTCGGCAGCCGCGGCGCTTCCCATAGTTCCTTGAGCGCCTCGCCCGGCGGTTCGATGTCGCCGCCCGCCGATGGCATCACCTCCTCGCCGAACTCCAACTGACCTTTTTCGCGGGCCTGACGCTCTTCTTCTTCCTGGGCCCGGCGGTATCGCTTCTGCTCGGCCTCATTGAGCCGATTGGCGGTCGGCCGCGACATCTTGTTGGTGCCAAAGCGGAAAGTCAGCCAGAGCAGAAAGTTGATCGGGTGGAAATGGAAAAGATGACCGTCCCAGTTCTTGGCTGAGTCGATGCCGACGTGCGCCGCCACCTCTTGGTTGAGCCAGATGTAGGGCAACTGCCGGCGGATCTGCCGTGCGAACAATTTCTCGCTCCAGCCGCCCTGCGGATCCTTGATGAGTTCGGCGATGTCCTTGCTGCGGCCGTCCCAATCCTGGGCTTTGGACAACGATTTGAACCAGTCGACCTGGTCGCTCCACTCCGAGACGTGCAAGGTGATCTGGCGACGCATCCGGCTGACCTGCACGTTGTCCGCGGGCGTCAGCTTGTAGAAATCGACGATCTGGTCGCCCATGAGCCGGGTGCCGGCGTCCAGGAAGTTCCGCAGCTTGCGTTTGTGGCGCGCGCTCTGCTCCGGCAGGATCGACCGCATCGTCTCTTCGTCGTCGCAGAACAGGTCGTCGCTGGGGTCCGGGTTGGCTTCGTGCCAATTCGCGGCGTGGGCGCCGAGCAGGTCGACGTACTCCTTCCACGCGCCGTCGCTGAACACCTCGATATGCACCATCGACTGCTGGTTGTCGTCGTCGCCAAAACGGCCGACGCGGCCGATGCGATCGCCGACCTTGACGTCCACCGGGTACTTGTCCTCGACGAGCGCGACGCGGCCTTCGACCAGGGCATCGACGTTCTTGCCGATTTCGAGAAAGGCTGGGGCTTCGTCTTCGTCCTTGTCGGCGCCGGCGTCGTCCTCATCGTCCTCGCTCTTGCGCTTCTTGCCCTTGGCGTCGGCCTTGCCTTTGCCCTTGTCCTTGCCTTCTTTCTTGGCTTTGGCTTTGGCCTCCTTTTCGGCCTTCTTGAGCTCCTCGGCGGCGGCGGCCAGCTCTGCAGCGTCCTCCTCCAGTTTCTTGCCGGCGATCTTGAGACGCAGCAGGTGGACCCAGTCCGGGGCGATGGTGTCGCGCACATCGACCGAAAGCGTCGGCTCCTTGATGAGGGCCATGGCCTCGGTGATGTCCGTCTCGGCGTCGAACGGAGCCAGGTGCATGTAAAGGGACCAGAACTTGAACTTCCGGCTCGCGGGGTCGGTGTCGTCGACCGCGATCTCGTGGCGCAAGAGCACGAAGTTGTTGCTGCCGAACGTGGGCTCGCGCTTGCCCGGTTGGGTGTTCTTGGCCGCCACCACCTTGCCCGGAAACATCGCCAGCACTGGAGCATTGGCGGGCAGGTGCAGGTGGATGCCGCCGTGCCATTGGCCGTTGGCGCCGACCGGAAAGGTGCCGCCCGTGGTCCCGTCTTGCGGATCCTCGGTATTGCGAAAGTACACCTCGGCCAGCTTGGTGACCTCGGACTCGTTGTAGACAGTGTCGATGTTCTTGGCTTTGCCATCTTTGGCGCGCTCAAGCACGACCGGAAACGAGTTGGCTTGGCGGTTCAGGTCGGCAATCAGCCGCGTCCACTCGAAGCCGGGCCCCGGGTCGATCTTCTGGGCGTTGATGTGGTAGTGCCCGAAAATGCCGCATTTTTCCAGGTCGATCTCGGTTTGCTCCAGCAGCACCTGCTTGTCGGGGCCGATGGGCGGCATCAGCACGATCTTGGTGAAAAGCTGCTTGAGGCCGCGCAGCAGCTTGACCAGGGCGTCGTACTGGGCGTCGGTGTAGCCGATCGACCGCCACGGTTCGCCGTTGATCGTGGACTCAAACACCTGCCGCACGCCCTGCGATCCGGTCGGCTTGGTGTCGCCGGTCATCTTGACCAGCATGCAGTTCATGTCGATGCCGATGGTCCAGTGGTTGGCGTCCTTGAGGGTGTTTTCGGCGCCGCCGCCGTGGCTCGCCTGGCGCAACGGATCGGTGCCCTGGTAGATGACGCCGTTCCAGTCGATCATGAAGTGCGTGGACAGGGCGCGGCTCAGCAGCACGCGGTAGCAGGTGGCGGCGTCGGGGGTGATGTCCGAGTGGATGAGCACGCCCTTGACCACGTCCTGGCCTTCCTCCAAGGTCTTGACGGGTTCCACCGACTTGGGCTTGCGGCGGTCCTCGATGATCGACGAGCCGGTCTCGCCGATGTGGCGGCTGAAATCCCAGGCCGGATCGTCGCGAAAGGTGATGATGTTGGCGCCGTCGATGACGTGCGGTTCGCCCGCGGCGATGATGTAGTTCTTGCAGTGCGCCGGGATGTTCAAGCCCTTGAGGCCCGAGGCGATGGCGGCGTCGCTCGCGGCGGCTTGGGCAAGGATCGTGTCGTCCATGGTCGCGGTCGCCGCAGGCGTTGCGGTGGGGCGCACGATACTGCGATTGGGCCGGCGCGCCAACCGGCTGCTACTTGGGCGAGGCCGGCGCCTTGCCTGCCGCGGAGCCCTTGGTGGTGGAGGACAGCGTCGCCTTGCTGTGGGCTGCGATCGCCGCGCGCTGCCATGCCTTCCACTTGCGCACGGCCGCCCCCATGTCGGCGTATCGGTCGCACGACAGCTTGCGGCGCTCGCCTGGGTCGGTGTGCAGGTCGTACGCCACACACGGGCCCTCGCGCGGCAGGTGGATCTTGGGCCCCGCAGGGTCGATGGCAAAGACGGCGCCATCCTTTCCAAAGCCAAACAAGTACTTGCGTTCTAGTTCGGCCTGAAACAGCGACTCGCCTTGCAGGTGCGAACGGTCCCACGGCGCACCCACCGCGTCGAGCACCGTGGGCAAGAGGTCGATGTGGCCCGTCAGGCGGTCGTCGATGCGCGGTTGGAACAACGCGGGCTGCCACAGCACCGCCGGGGTCTCCAGGTTCTCCTCGTAGATGGCGAATGGGTGCGACCAGTTGCCTTCGTGCTGGCCGAACGCTTCGCCGTGGTCGCCACAGATCACCAACACGGTGTCGTCGGCGCGGCCGGTCTTCTTCAAGTGGGCGACGATGTGGGCGATCAGGTTGTCCAGCAGCCACAGATTGTTCAGGTAGCGGTCGAGCGTGCGCGACGACGGGTAGCGCCGCCACGCCGGACCATAGTTCGCATAGTCCCAATGGGCGACGAAGCTGTAGTACACGGCCAGGTACGGCGGCCGCAGCGCATCGAGCTTGCGCAGGAAGTAGTCGACCGTCGCGATTTCGTCGCGGCCGGTGCCCTGGACCACCGCGTCCTTCTTGACCGGCACGTCGTCGTAGCCTTCGACGTCGCCAAAACCCGAGTTCTTCAGAAACCCGTGTGGAAAGTAGTAGTTGAGCTTGCCCGGCGTCACCAGGACGGCCTCGGAAAGGCCGGGCAGCAGCGTCGCCGCCGATGGAAAGGCGATGTCGCGGCGGGTCGCAAATGCGTAGTGCGTGGGGCTCGGATACAAGCCCGAGAGCATCGACACCATCGAGATCGCGCTGGAATTGCTGGTCGAATGGTGGCGCCGCAGCAGCCAGCCCGACTTGGCGAGTTCGTTCAGGTACGGCATGGGCGGCTTGTCGGGTGGCGTCACCTTGCCGAGCGCGTAGCGCAGCCCGGTGCTCTCCAAGACGAGCCACACCACGTTCCAGCGCTTGCCCTTGGGGTCGGGCAGTTGTTTGCGCAGGTCGGCGCCGGCCCGCACGAAAGCCGGATCGCGCAGGCGCATGCCCGAGTCGGCAACAGCGCTCGCCGCAGCCGGCAGGTGCGCCGGGTCGTCGTCTGGCCCTTCTTCCGGGGCGCCGCCGTCGGCCTGGACCGCATTGCGCGGGTGGGCCTTGGCCAGCCTGCCCGTCGGCACCGGTACACGGGGGGCCGCGTCGGCCGTGCGCGTCGGAATCACGCCGTCCCACACCGTGCCGGCGAAGTAGTAGAGCGGCGCGAGGTTGGCGCACACCGGCACCGCGTCGGGCAGCGGCGGGGGCCGGCGCCCAAGCGTCAGCGCACTGGCCAGCAGCAG